>OFFJ01000561.1_pt1 | contig 30804 bp, 37 predicted proteins | sample 1521261 | NCBI WGS metagenome assembly OFFJ01 (sample SAMEA3504122, study PRJEB24116) | mouse gut metagenome | biome: mouse gut; feature: mouse-associated habitat; material: faeces | place: Denmark | collected 2011 | reverse complement strand
ATTGAATATATCATTTATTTCCTGTTTGGTGTTACAACTTTATTATACCAGCTCAAGGTGTCCGGTCCACGGTATCCACCGCATACTGTCTGTACCATGTGGCATTGTCAGCCGTGGTAATGGTTTCATAATGTCCCTCCGGCGCCATGTACTGCTCGGTGTTATACATGCCGAAGGCGGTGCCGTTGGGATATTCCACCGAGGTTTCCGTTCCCATGATGCGCCCGCCGCCGATTTCCACATCCGAATAGCTTGGTGCGTCCGGGATACCCGTTTGGCCCATGTAAGAGGTCAGCGCCTGAGCCGCTTGTGTGCCAGTCATGGAACCGGTATAGCTGATGTTTCCCTTTGCCACCGCCCCAGTGACGCCGTTGGCAAAATCGCCGCCCTTCCGCACTGAGGATTCAAATGCCCTGCGGCTGATGGGGTTGCTGGAATGCCCGGTCATGGTGTGCATGGCGCTCTGGGTAAACTGGCGTCCCACGGCACCGGCAAGCCCGCCTGACAGGAAGGAGGACTGGCTGACGCTGCTTGAGCTTCCGTCCATTCTGACAGAACCGCCCCGGAAGCTGGAGCCTCCGGCGATGTTCTTTGCGGTGGTAAGCCCCCTTGCGGCAACCATCAGCTCCGCCATCATGTTGCCGCCGGTATGCCCCACGTTGATACCGAGGCTGGATAAAAAGCTGTCAATCTTCTGGCTGATCTTCAGAAAGGCGATGGCGCATAAAAACCAGATGAAGACATTGCCTGCGGCAGTCTCTTTCCCGACTGCCTCCACATCGCTTTCCGTTACCGCAAATACGGTCATGGACTGGGAAAGGAACAGTGCGGCAGTAAGTAGTATGGTATAAAGTTTTGTTTTCCTATTTTTCATAGATACCTCCCTAAAGTGACAGCGGATTGGACAGAAAACTTCCCACCATGGATGTGAACAGGCGCAGGCACCATGCGTTCATCATCAGCAGGAAGATCTGCCCGCCGAACATCCGGCACCACGACTTGAAGATATTTGAGGTGGACTGGGAAGCGCCGGTGGCAAACGCCATAGGCGCCGTATATACGACCACGCCAAGCAGGACATAGCGTTCTGCCGCCTCAAACAGCAGCTTGATATAGTTCCATGCCAGGATCAGCAGCAGGATCAGTGCGATCAGCGTAACGGAACCGCTGGCGCAGACGCCGAGTATCGTCAGCAGTACAGAGTTAAAATCCGCGAAGTTTAAGGGCGGCAGGTCGGAGGAGAGTATCCATGAATAGGGAGTCCCGCCGATGGAAAGCACCATGTCCGTGATCTGGTCGCAGTAATAGATCAGACCGATAAAGAGGACGGAACGGATACTCAGTTTGAACGGATCTTCCGCTTCCACGCCTGCAATCAGCCCGAAGTTCTTAAAAAGCTGCCATACCCAGTTTAGGAGGACAAGCCCTATGGCGGTTGCCACAAATACCTTATACATGGTCTCCGCAGCGGGAAAATACCGCAGGAAGGTTCCCATGTCACAGCCCAAAGCACCCAGTACCGAGGTGGAGATCAGGTCAAGCCCGTTCATCACCTGTTTGGCAATCCATTCCACGATGCCGTCAAGTATGCCCATGACTTACCCTCCTTTTTATCCGTTCCATTTGCCGTCGGAGAAGAAGGGTGTAACATAGGCGAGGATGAAGCCAAGCCCGTTTAAGATCACCCATGAGATCGCAATGCGCTTGAGCCATGCACGGGACTCGTCCACTGTCCTGCCGGACTTGGAAAAGTTCATAAGGAGCAGGGCAACGGAAGCGGTGACGATGGCGGCGATGGTGGAAATCCCCAGTATCTTGCCATACACATCCTTCATAATGCTTTCTGCCTTGGTCCACATATCCGTTGCAAGGACCTGATCTGTCTGAAGGACAAAGAAGTAGGCAAAGGCTGCCGCACCCACAATGATGTTCTGCCAGAGGACGCGGAATTTTCTTTTCCCGGGGAGCTGGTTTTTGGTTGCATTGTTTTCTTTTTTCAATGAATTACCTCCTGTGAAATTTGTTATAGTAGAAAAACCGGCAATTCCCGAAGGACTGCCGGTTTCCAAAGCCCCTGTTTCAAGGGGGCTGCCATACAAAAAAGCGCATGGTGTATGTTCTGCAAAAAAATGACACCTGCGGGTGCAGATGCCTGAAAAGTGGAATGGATATGGGTGCAGATACAATTTTGAGCATGACCATTATAGCATGGGCATTTTTACCTGTAAATCGCAATGCCGTGCCAGTTTGCGTAATTTGCGCGCCAATCTGGTGCCATCTGGGAAATTTATATGGAAAATTATGGGAATACATGTTGAAGTACAGTTGTAAGAACGATATAATTAATATTAAGAAATTAATTTTGGGAGGGGAAATATATGTCGGATGAAAATAAAAATATTTTTGTATCACATCAGCATAATGATGCCGATAAAATAGAGGCTTTTAAAAATTTGATCGGAAGACATGGAATAAATATGCGGGATAGTTCCATATACGAAAATAAATTAAAAAACAATGCAAAAAATGAGCAATATATTAAGCAAGAACTTATAAAACCTCAAATGAGGTGGGCGGGAACAGTTGTAGTACTTATTGGAAAAGAAACGGCTAAAAGCGATTATGTAAATTGGGAAATTAAAACAGCAGCAGATATGGGAAAAAGAATTGTTGGTGTCTTTTTGCAAGGGGCTAAGGATGAGGACGTTCCTCCAGAGTTATATGAGCATGGACATAATTTAGTAGGATGGAATGGAGAAAAAATTGTAAGAGCGATTAATGGTGAAGATATGGAATGGGAAAAACCAGATGGAACTCCTCGAGATAGTAATCCAATGGATTTACCGCGCTTTACATGCTAGGAGAAGTAATTTATGAAATTTTATTCATATGTAATACCCAGGGATTTTGGATTTGCCCCTAATCCACATTTTGGATATTGTACTTTGGCGACTTGTAAGCAAGGAATTAGAAAAAGTGCACATGTTGGAGACTGGATTGGTGCTTTTGGGGCTGCAAGTATGACGATTCGTGGAAGATTAGTTTCGTTAATGTTAGTAGATGAAACATTAACTTTTGATGAGTATTGGGAAGATCCTAGATTTAGAAACAAACGCCCAGTATTTAATAAAAGTATGATGTTTATGTATGGAGACAATATATATCATACCTTGGGAGGCAAATGGACACAAGAGCCATCGCATCACAGCGAAACGGATGGAACTATTAATTATATTAATTTGAATAGAGATACACAGACTAATCGAGTCTTAATTGCAACAGAATTTTATTATTTTGGAGAAAATGCGATTAATGTGCCAACAGAGTTTGATTCATTAATATGGAGAAATATTGGTTACAAGACCTGCAAGGATGAAATGTTAATTGAGAATTTTATACAATATATTCGCCAACATTTTGAGAATGGAATACATGGTACTCCTTATAGCAGAAGAAAAGGCGCATTTATTTATTATGGAGGAAATTGATGAAGATAATTTTTTGTAATCCCAAGTTGACAATGAAAACCATTGACAAAGCAAATGTGTTTTTCGAGTCGTGCCGGGAAATTTTGGATACATATATTGCAAACAAATTATATATTACATCGGCTTTTCAAGTAGACCAGTTATTGGCAGGCGATGCTGATATTGATGACATATTTGTATTTTTTAACGCAGAGGATGGAAAGTATGAGGATAAATTTCTGCGGTTGCTAAAAAAGTATAATGATGTTCAAAGTAGAATATGGGCAATAGCGATGGAAAAAAATCCGGAATGTAGGCGACCTCCGGAGCCAGTATCCAATAAACAGAGTTTTGATGTGTCATGTCGAAACGAAAATAGAAATCCAATGAAGAATAATATGAAGGCAATTGCACAGATTTTTGCCAGAAAAATTATTGCGCAAACATTATCACCATTATATCGTGATGAAGTTTTATACTTTATTAGTCATCGGCGTATTGATGGAGAGCATATAGCAGCAAAGCTTGCAGATGAATTGAGACATTTAACAAGGGAAAGAAATGTGTATCGGGATGTTGTTAATGTTGAAGTGGGAGATGATGCGCAAAAAGATATTGATAAAAATTTAGCTATGAGTGATGTACTTATATTTCTACAAACAAAGGAAGCACAGAATTCACCCTATATTATGAAAGAATTGTGTTATGCACTTATTTATGATATTCCTATTTTGTGGATACAAATTGATAATGCATCTTATTCAAATATGGAAATTCACCCAGGAGAGCATCCTATGCTTCATTATAGGAGTGATGAATTTGACTGCCAAGAGAGATTAACGGAGATTGTTGATGAGATTGAAGAGAAGTGCTTTCAGCTTATTATGAATTCGTCTAATCAAGTATTTTCTCATATTGAATATCTGAGGGACTTGAGCGACGCAAATAAAATTAAATTGACAGGGGATAAAAATGCTACGTTGGCATATGAAATTGAGTATAAGGAGAAAACAAAAGATATTTATGATTCAGGAGTTAAAAAGCATTATATACAATGCTTTGGAAGAAACCCAAAGAAGCAGGATATAGAGAAATTTATCGAAAAAGTTAAAAAAGGCAAAACATATGATAATAATGATAAACTATTTTTACTATCTAATCATGGGCAGCGTGAAAAGTTGATGGGCGATACAAAAGTCACAGAAGAGAATTTTGACGATTATATTATGAATCTTGAAAATGTAGCGGGTGTTAAAAGGCAAAAGCGCAATAAGAGAATTATTCTTTCAGGGGCTTTTCCGGATTATGATGAGATATATAAAAATTCTTTATTGGAAGCAGTCTCTATATACTCTAGGGAAATTATTAAAAATGGTTATGTTTTGGTTTTTGGGGCGCATCCTACTTTTCAAAAACTTATTTTTGACATAGGAAAGTTATATGCTTCAGATATGCAGTATTCTATTGAAATGCATATGGATAAAGCATATCTTGACCAGTATGACTTAGAGGAACTTGAAGAAAAATGTACGTTGGTATTGTCAGATGGATTGCAAGAGATGCGCGAAAATATGATTTGTAAGGAAAAAAGTGAGCTATTAATTTGCTTGGGAGGAAAAATAAAGGATGATAAATCTCAGCAAGGAGTAGATATAGAAGTAGAATTAGCAAAGAGCGTTAATGTTCCAGTTGCTTTAGTTGGTACAGTGGGAGGACGCTCTAGTGAGTATGCTTATGAAAAGATTAAACAAGAGGATTGGTCTGATTTAAACCAGTGGGATAAGAGTTTTAATGAAAGCATGTTTTATAATGTAAATCATCGTCTGATGATTAGGCGGTTGTTAAACGCAATAGAGTAAGAAAGGATAATATTGTGGATATGTATTCGGGGGTGTATGTATTTGAAGGAATTGATAATGTTGGAAAAACATCCATTATACATGCATTGAAACAACAAATACAGGAAGCAACAGATTATAGGTGCGTTGACATTGCCTTTCCGGGGAATGAGCCGAGAACTCTTGGTAATTTAGTATATAATATACATCATCATCAGGAGCAGTATTTTAACGTACCGATAAATGATACAAGTTTACAGTTACTTCATATTGCATCTCACATTGATTTAATCCAACGTCAGTTGATGCCATTAAGTAATTTAAAATATATTGTTTTATTAGATCGATTTTGGTGGTCAACATATGTATATGGTTTAGCTGGAGGAGTGGAAGAAAATATCATTCAATCAATTATAGCCCCAGAATTATTATATTGGAAAGATATCGATATTAAAAAAATTTTTTTGATAGAACGCAGAGAGAGACAAAAAGATTATGAATTAAGTAAAGAAAGTAATATTATTGATGAATATCGGAAACTTGCCCAAAAGGAGTTAAAGTGTGAAAGGCTAGATAACAATGAGAGTCTGGTAGAAGTAGTAAATAGAGTTTACAAAAGTATTTTTGGAGATAAGATATTATGAACTTTGCAGATTTAAAACCAACACCAGTATATGAAACTTATTGGAAATTTGCAGTGAAACGTCAGGAAATTTTTTTTAATCGTATGGAGGATAAAGTATTTCCGTGGACTGATGATGAAATTTTGAAAACTTATAAGTTTACAAATGCATATAGAGCCTCAGACCGTGTAAGCCAATATTTAATTAAGAATGTCATATATAGTGAGGGTAATTACACTCCCGAAGATAAGTGTTTCAGAATTCTGCTGTTTAAGCTATTTAATAAGATTGAAACATGGGAGTTTTTAGAAAAAAATTTAGGCGAAATATCAATGAAAACCTACAATTATGATGAGTATAATAAATTGTTAATGCAAAAAGTGGATAGTAAGGAACGGATATATTCTGCTGCATATATAATGCCATCAGGTAAAAGTTGTTTTGGATTTGAAAAAAAACACCAGAATAATTTGAAATTATTGGAATATATGATGAAAACAGAGTTGTCCAAGAAAATTGCAAGAGCCAAGACATTAAAAGAGTTGTATGAAGTTTTATTGACATATCCGACAATAGGATCTTTTTTGGCATTTCAGTTTGCGATTGATATTAACTATAGCGAACTATGCGATTTTAGCGAAATGTCTTTTGTGGTAGCTGGACCAGGGGCTAAAAATGGAATAAAAAAGTGCTTTGGGGATTTAAAAGGTTTTGGATATGAGGATATTATTAAATATGTATCAGAACATCAAGAGGAGGAATTTGATAAAAGAAATTTAAATTTCAAATCATTGTTTGGAAGAAGGCTTCAAATGATAGACTGCCAAAATCTGTTTTGCGAGACAGATAAATATGCTAGGGTTGCTCATCCGGATATAAGTGGATTAAATGATAGAAAAAGAATAAAGCAACAATATATTAATCGTGGTTTGAAAAAAATTGATTATTTTTATCCTCCTAAATGGGGAATAAATGATAAAATTGGAGTATAACGAAAGGGGAACTTAGATGGCAGAGTTTATTGCAGGACGAACAGCGAACGAGGTCTGGAGAAAGGCAGCAGATAAGCTTTTACATCAAAAAAATACTGTAGATGGTAGAACGGGGGAAGTGTTTGAAATTTTGCATTCCTTTATTTCGATTGAGGAACCTAGACAGAAATGGGTATATGATCGTATTCCCCCTGTTAGTATTGGTTATGCTTTGGCAGAATTGGTGTGGATTATGAACGGTGAAGACTGCTCGGACGTTATTAATTATTTTAATCCTCAGTTGGAAAAATTTGCGGGTAAGGCAAGATTTTATCATGGAGCATATGGAAAAAGAATACGTGCACACTTTGGGTTTGACCAATTGGAGAAAGCATATTTTGCATTACAAAACACACCTGAAAGCAGGCAAGTAGTAATTCAGATATACGATACAGAAGTAGATTTCCCGATAGACAAGGGGATGCCAAGAGATGATGATATTCCTTGTAATATTTGTTCTATGATAAAAGTAAGGCAGGGAAGACTGGAATGGTCACAGATAATGCGTAGTAATGATGTGTTATTAGGAATGCCATACAATTTTATTCAATTTACTGGTCTTCAGGAGATTTTGGCAGGGTGGCTTGAATTGGAAATGGGATCTTATAACCATTACAGTGATAGCTTGCATTTGTATGATCGAGACATTCCTAAAGTGGGGATTGCAGAAGAGACTACAGTAGAAAATGATGACAGCTTGTCTTTGCGTAAGGATGAAACAGATAAAATATTCAAAGAAATATATGAAAGAATGAAATCTTTGGTATCTAGCAGTATTATTGAAAAAGAGATTTATTCCTTGGCTCAGATGAATTCTGAATATGTGGCGTATAACAATATGGTTTTAATTATTGCATCATATGCTGCACAGAAAAACCATTTTGATGATTTAGCAGCGGAGTTGGTCGGTAAATGTAGTAATGGAGTTTATGTGGAGATGTGGAATAGGTGGGTTGCACGAAAAGGTGTGAATAAAGGATAATATATGATTATCCATATCATTCATCCAAAACTTATGATAAGGGAGGCATTATAATGAACAACTGGAAGGAACAAATCAAAAGCTGTATAACGCAGGTTGAGCAAATAAGCCAATATATAACCTTAACTGAATCTGAATATGAGGCTATGAAAAACAAAAAATTTCAGATTACGCCTTATATGATGAGATTAATTGCTGAAACGGATTGCGAAGAAGCATTAAGAAAACAATTTGTTCCTTTTAGTGATAGTACTTCTTATAAATATAGTGCTGACTATTTAAATGAATTAAAGTTTCAGCCAATTCCAAACCTAATACATAAATATAAAAACAGAGTAATAATAATTGCAACAAATAAATGTGCCTGTTATTGCCAATTTTGTACAAGACAGCGCGTGACTTGCAGGAAACAGTATGGTTATTTTGACAAGGAAAAAATTCTGGATTATATCAAACAGAATAGAGAGATTAATGATGTTCTTATCACTGGTGGCGATCCACTTATTTTGGAAACACATACAATCGTATCTCTTATAGATAGTTTATCAGAGATTGACCATATAAAAGTCATCAGAATCGGAACAAGGATACCTATTACTTTGCCAATACGTATTGAAGATGAACTGGTAAATGCTTTGAGAAAATACAAGAATCTATATATTAATATACATATAAACCATCCGGTAGAGTTGAGGCCGGAAAGCAGAAATGCAATTTCTCGATTGGTTAATGCCGGTATACCAATAGGCAGTCAGACGGTTTTCCTAAAGGGAATTAATGATAATCTTGAAACGCTCCGCTGCCTGTTTGAAGAATTAATAAGTATAAAAGTAAAACCTTATTATTTATATCAATGTGACAAAGTTTCCGGATGTGAAAGTTTTATTACGGATCCCCAAAAGGGCATCTCAATCATTAATACTTTATCGCAGGAAATCAGCGGATTTGCTGTTCCTAAATTTGTAATTGATACACCTGAGGCCGGGAAAATGATATTGGCTCCCTGCCATTTACAGAATCTCAGCAAAGATGCAGTGTATATGAAAACAATAAACCGCGATATCGTATACTCTACAAGTGAATTTGAAGAGTAATATGCGGTATATCTCATAGCAATCAGGAAGGAGAAAATCGTTATGATAATTGGAATAGCATATGATAAAAGGGAAGATTACAGTTTCAACAGTGATGCATCCTACTTTGATTTTACAACGGCAGCTGAATTATCCTATGTCAAACAAACTCTTGAGAAATGCGGACATACCGTAAAACTGCTTGGTAACTATTATGATATATTAAAGGCTGTTGCCTGCGAGATGTTAAACGATATTGATTTGGTATTCAATATGTCGGAAGGACTGAAAAGTAGGAATAGGGAAGGAACGGTACCAATTTTGCTGGAAATGGCCAAAATCCCATATACAGGAACAGATGCTTACGGTTTGGGTCTATGCCTTAATAAATACCATTCCAAAATCATTGCTGATTACTTGGGAATCCAAACACCCGAATATTTTATGGTAAATAGCAAAGAAGATATAGTGAAAAAGGAACCTGCATTTTTCCCTTATGTACTAAAACCAATTTATGAAGGAACCAGTTCTGGCATAAAACTTGTAAAATCATATAATGAATATGCTTTAGAAGCATCTTATTTGTTTGATACATTTCATCAACCTATTTTATGTGAAAAATATATTGACGGTAGGGAATTTACAGTTTCATTAATTGGTACCGGAGCAGATACAACCACAATAGGGATTGTAGAAACTCTTCGGAAAAACGGTATGCCTATAGGTATCTTTTCCTCAAAAGATAAAATGTATGGGAACTGTAAGAGGGCATTGGTTCAAAATATGTCGGAGCAGACAAAAGATCTTGCTTTAGACCAAGCCATTAGATTCCACAATTTTGCCGAATGCAGGGATTTGAACAGAATTGATTATCGAATGGATAGCAATGGAAATCTTTTTTTCCTTGAAGCTAATCCGTTACCAGGGCTTTCTAATTCTAGTGCTTTTCCGAATTGCTGTATCTTAAACGGTATTCCATTTGAAGATGCTATGAAAAAAGTAATAGAGAGTGCTTTGAAACGCTATGCGTAGTTATTCATAAAATCGCATTGTTGCAAAGAACATATCTTTTTCCAGATATGATGATATCAGAGGATATGTAACAATATTACAGCAACTCTCTATAAACGTTGGAATATCCATGTTCAACTCTAAAAAAATTTTTTTCATACAATTGCAGATGTAAAATTTGTGCCTCGTCTGTACATCCAGCTGATTCAAACATTGTTGGAAAATAAATAATGATTTTCGCAGATTTCCCTGCGCCCTATAATATAATGCATTATTAATATAGTGATATGTTTGAAGCAATATAATATCTTCATTCCGTGCTTGTTCAATCAAGTTATCGGCAGCTTGTATTTGACGCAGACAATTTGCATAATCCATTTTATATCGGTAGCAAGTTGCTAAATTAGTATATGCAGATACTTTGGAGAATGGTTCTACATCAAATTGCAATATGCTTTCAAAAAGTTCAATGGCTTCATCGATATTTTGTTTTATCACTGCCGTATAAATGCCAAGCGTATTCAAAGGATAATGTACAAGCAAGCTACCATATTGCTGAAATAAATCTATACTTTTTTGGCAATCTGTCTCAAAAGATTCCAATTGTAACAAATATAAACTATCCGTTGAAAGGTTATGTAGGGTTTCTGCCAGATGACTTATTTTATGATGTCTCTCAAAATAATCTGCCGCCTCCCGTACAAGTGGTTGCGCTGTTTCCGTATCAAAAATCATACTGGCCTTTTTCAGCTGAATATAATATTCTTCCTCAAAACCATTTTCTTTGCAAAAAGTCACTGAACCGATATAATATTCTTCTGCCTGTGCATCATTTCCCTGTAAATGATAAATGGACGATAGAAAAGAAAGCGCTTTGTAAAGCAAAATATTCTCTGATGGTCGAACCGTCAGTTCATCTTTTATTTCTAAGATAATATTGAGGGCATCCGGCAGGTTCCCGTCCATATATAACGAATATGCATAGCTTAATATCAAATCAAGTATCTCCAGATTAGAATGATTATGTTTATGTGTGGAAATACACTCCTGATAGAGTACCGCTGCCTTATTATATTGCCCCAACAATTTATTGCACTCAGCTTCATACATCGTAAGAACGGCGGAAACAAGCTGTCTTGCTCGTTCATTGATGTATGTTACAATGTTATTGGCTTCTTCAATAAATTTAACCGCCTGTCTGCAATCCAAGACAGCAATCTCCGTTTTAATCAATAAAATATAGTAATAAATGGATTGATCAAAATGCAGACTTTCCTTATAATGAAATGCAACTTTAAATAAATTGTATATTTTTTTCTCATAATGCAAGGGGGAAGATAATTGCTTTTCATAATAAACTGCTAACAGGTAATTCCAATTCTGTTTTTCATTTAAGTCTATTTTATCTAATATTATATTATAGGTTTCAAAGTTTTCAAAACAGTATAAGTAATCTTTTTCCTCATGAATCAAAGACGAAATTCCTTCAATCCTTTTCAGTTCTTCATCTGCTCTCAGGATTTGAAAGCTGTCATGCAGTTTTTTCGTATCAAAATTAATCCCAATCAGACTTGATTGTTCCAAGAGCCTTTTCATTTCATCATTCAATAAATTGTAGCGTGTGATAACACTCTCATATAAAATATCAGTCAAAGAACCGGGCGTGATTCCAGCGCATACATAGCCATCTTCTCCACGGGCAATTACCGCAGTCTGTTTTAAATAATTAATAATGATATTTAGACGGGACAGATTTCTGGAACAGGAACTGATTATGTATTCCAGATCTTTATCACTAATATCTATCTTGTTACAGAATATTTCGTTAAAATATATCTCCAGTTCTTCTCTTTCCAAATCTCTGAAAGGAATAAACTGGAATGTAGGGGAAATAGAATAAATCGACTCCAAAGTTTTATTAAAAGCAATAGGGCTTTCCGCATCTGTATCGATATCAAGAATAAGGAACGCCTGCATTTCTTTATGATGATTTACCAATAGGTTCAAAATTCTTTTAACACAATCTAATAGTGTTTCTCCATAGTCTGCCACACTCTCAAAATATAAAATCATCTTCTCTTTTCTGCATATATTTAAAACTTCCATGGTAATCTTGTCAACAATATCCAACCCATTTTGAAAATCAAAGATATGGTTACTATTTTCCAACATATAGTATCTATTAATAGCCATAACAAGTGGCTCCAGCATATAGTTATTCTTTCCTATAACGGAAATATGCATTACATTCTTTTTATCATTTAAAAATTTTTGCACAACAGTGGTTTTTCCCACGCCCTTTTTTCCGGTTACGAAGACTCCGATTGTATCGATATATCCTGAATAACAGCTATTTAACATATCTAATTTCGAATAATTAATCTCCATATCATATCTTCCCTTTACATCGGTTTACAAAGAATTATCCGCTCTAATCAATAATTCCTTTGATAATTGGTTCAGCGTAGCCTCAAACAGGATTTCAGATTTATTAAAAAATCCCAGATTCAAAATCCACATTTTATTAGCATCATCTAAAAATATTTTTCCATCATAATGTGTAAACTCACCTTGCGTATCAAACCCATTCCCGAAAAGTAAAATTGAGTCAGTCTTTTGCTGTGAAACACTTTTCCGGATTGTTTTAGATATAAAATCCTGTGGCAATCTGCTGGTTAATTCAAAATATATTTCATTTAAATCTAACATCTGGCAATTTGTTTGGGGATGGTATTCTTTACCCTGTAACTTTGCGCATATCATTTCGGCCAGTTCTGCCGGCGAAGTTTCTTGTGCAGAAATGAATCCCCAACTGTTCCGTATTCCGGGAATTTTTGTATTGTCAAATCTCACAGGCAAAATATACTGCTGAAAATCTTCCTTATTATTTTCACAGAAAATACGTTCTTCAATTGATTCACTCTCATATTTTGTCCAACATTTATCTTTGTATTCTTTCGAAATAAACATGACACAATAACGGGATTTCTTAAAATATATATCCTCTAAATATTTAAGTAAATTTTTTCCCCATAATCCTACTTTTTCATGGTTATCATAAAAATATCTAACACCTAACAAGGATAGATGATTTGCTACAAGTTCTACATAATCTCTTTGTTCACTTGCAAAAGATAACGCAATTTCATATTCGTATTCTTCCATAGTAACTGCTCCCAAGTTTTATCCATCAAAATGCATTTTTATATGGATAATCATATATTATCCTTTATTCACATTCATTTGATTTCTTGGATGCTTATTTGTAAGAATATCCTTCTGCTTTGTGCTTGACACATGTGTGTAAATCTCGGTTGTACTTATAGAACTATGCCCAAGCATTCTTTGTATGTATCTAATGTCAACATCCTGTTCCAATAAAAGAGTAGCAAAAGAATGTCTGAACATATGCGGAGTAATGTGCTGACTGATACCAGCAAGTTCTGCGTAGTGATTGATCATAAACCGAACAGATTGATCAGATAACTTATGATGCAATCTGTTCACAAAAAAATATCCACAAATTTCAATATCCTTTTTGAAAGTTTCCTGATATAAGACCAGAGCGGAAATAACTTCTTGATTGCCAAGCTGTATAATCCTTTCTTTAGCGCCTTTTCCATAAATCAGTATGTTGCTGCTCTCAAAGTCTATATCTGATGGCTTTAATGAACATAATTCAGATATTCGCATTCCGGTAGCAAATAATAACTCAATAACAGCAATATCCCTAATGCAGCAATGAAGCTGATATTCTGATCCAGCCAGTTCTTTTTGTGCATAAAGCGTAGAAAGGAATGTTTGAATGGAATGAAAAGGAATTGTTTTTGGAAGGAGTTTGGCTTCTCGAAAGCGGATGTCCAGCTTTGTAAAAGGATTTTCATTCAACAACTCTTTATATTCCATATGATGAAAAAAGGCTTTTAAGCTTGCAATTTTGCGTTTAACAGTTTTAGGCCTATATTGTTTATGCAGATTGGTAATAAAATCGTCCACTACATTTTTAGCAAAGCAATCAGATAGATCGGTACAAAATATTTCAAATTGCTTTAGATCTATCTTATAAGCCTTTAAGGTTTTGGAATCTAAGCGTTTCCGATATTCGCAGTATTCAATATATTCTGAAATATAGCTTCTCAAGGTGTTCATAAACAGGCACTCTCCTAGTTTTTTAATTAATTATGAGTGCCTGTTCATAAATTGTCTATTGGGCATCTTTCGGAATAAATTTGTCCAACATTTCCAGACAGTCCTTTGAGGTGTATCCCCACAGGATGGAACTGAGTGCCTGAACAGCTTCTGGGCGTCGGCGGTAGTAGGTTCTGTGGGAGATATTTGCTATATGCGGGCGCAGGCTCTCGATGATCTCATCCGTATTCTGGAGCTGTTGGGGAGAGAGGTAGCTGTAATAGAGTATCCAGTAGTATTGTTCCCCGTGTTTATGCTTGTTCCGCAGGATGTCAACGGCGGAAGTTAAGAGTGTCAGCATTTTGTTGCTGCGCTCGATGCTCTTGGCATAATCCTCCAACCGTGTACCACCAATATCTGCCCCGGCAAGGTAGATGGAGTCTAGAAATTCCTCAATGCTGCTTCCAAACTCAATCTCGAAGGTGCTGCGTACCTGTTGGACAGCCAGTTCAAGGTTCCAGACGGCATCCCGGTAATTTTTCAGCAGCTTCCATGTGTCGTGGAACAGGGGATTCTCCTGTTCTGAGGGAATATTTTTGTTTGGTCTTGTGTTTGCCATAGTGTTTACCTTCTTTCTTCATTTTGGGTGCCTGCTTGGTTGACGGGTGCATTATTGCAGTCATCTGGCGGAATGACCGGCGATAGCGTCAGCTCAAACCGGTAGGGTATCTTGCCGTCCGGACAGACAATCTGCAGGGAATACCTTAAATCAGTTTCTTTGCAGTCGGATAAGGGATATAACTTATATTGCGTCCGGGGACATTCGCAGCACGAAACCCCTTGTGTGGCAAGGATTTGCGCCACTCTCTGAACTACTTTTTTCATGTGCGGTTTTGAAACGCAACCGGACTGTCCTGAAACGCAGCCGTCTGTCTCCATAATCGTGATCTGTTCATCACGGATGGCTTCTGTTTTGGGAAGGGATAAATCCTCCGGAATGTGTATGGGAACCTGAAATGTCATGGAAATTTCCTCCTTGTCGATCATTACGTCACTGATACCAAACATGGTAGACAGGTAGCTGCACAGATAGATGACGCTGCCGTGCCTGCCGGTGAAGGATACCAGTGAAAGATATTTTTTGTCCTGCAGTTTGCCTAAAATCCGGCTTACCGTTGCCTTCGATATGCCCCAGCGTAGGGCAAGGTCGTTGAAATTTGTGAGTGGATTGCCGGTGGCGTTGCGGAAATAGACCACAGGCCCCAGCTCAGAGCCTTGCACCTGCCGGTCGTTATAGATGGCGTGTACCCACAGGTCAAGCACAATATCCATCTCTGAGCATTTGCCCATGCTGATCAGCTCATGGACGGCAGCAACCGGAAAGAAGAAAAAACCCACATCCTTCAGACATGGGTAATTGTAATCAAGTGCCGTATTGTGCTGTTTCCAGCCGTTGATTGTGAATTTAATCAGGTGGTTTCTGCCAAGTTTGGTGTAGGTAATGTAATTCTGCTCTTGAAGGAAGTCAAGAATGGCGACTGCCTGATGCTGGAAGCGTGTGCGGAACCATTCTGCCAGTTCCGAGGTCTTGCAGATCCACTCGCCCGGACCCACCAGATAGGAGATACCCTCTATCCGGCGGTAGGAGGAGCGGAAGTTGGCGTAGGAGCAGAGCGTCATGTAATAAAAAAGATAGGAGCTTCCGTTGGTACGGATGTCCCTATCTTCCATAAGGCTGCGGAGGAACTCACGGTAGATGCGGCACCGTGGATAGTCCACGATTTGTTTGATTTCTAATTGATAATCCATGGTAGTCTCCTTTCGCTAATGTACAATGTTTCAAAACAGCAAAAAATAAAGCAAAAATAAAATAGCACAGCAAAAGAGGCTGAAAAACATTGCTTTCAGCCCCATGTAATGCTATAATCTGTTTGGTTTAGAAACTGACTGCCTCCATACAATAAGGTGGACTTAAGGTGGTCATGAGGATCAGATGGGTTATGAAACCCTTGTGAGTGCGGCGGTGTGGACGTAGGGGCATACGTCTGCAACACCGTTATCGCCGGTTCAAATCCGGCTCACGTCTCTTTCAAAGCTTTGAAACTTAATGATAAGTTTTCAAAGCTTTTTTGCATTGCCCATACAAAGGAGACGAACGGAAATATGGACCTTTAAAAATAAAAGTGGTATAATATCCTGAGATAAGGAAGGCGGAATGCTTTCCGAATATTCAGTACGGGCAGATATAAATATCAGTCAGGGGAGGCGGTATCATGACAGAACTGGAAACTTTGAAAAAATGGATCAATGAAAGTGATAATATCGTGTTTTTTGGCGGTGCCGGGGTTTCTACGGAAAGCGGCATTCCCGATTTCAGAAGTACGGACGGGCTGTATCACCAGAAGTATGCATATCCGCCGGAGACCATATTGAGCCATACGTTTTTCCGGTCAAAAACGGAAGAATTTTATAAATTTTACAGAGATAAGATGCTGTATTTTGATGCGGAACCGAATGAGGCGCATAAGAAGCTTGCGAAGTGGGAGGCGGAAGGAAAGCTTAAGGCTGTCATTACCCAGAACATAGACGGGCTGCATCAAAAGGCAGGCAGTAAGAATGTATTGGAACTGCATGGCAGTGTACTCAGGAATTACTGTGAAGGATGCGGCGAATTTTACAGTGTGGAGGCTGTTAAAAATTCGGAGGGAGTTCCCAGGTGTACATGCGGCGGTATTATAAAACCTGATGTGGTGCTCTACGAGGAGGGGCTTGATAATAAGACACTTTCTGCGGCGATGCATGCTATCCAGGAAGCAGATGTACTGATTATCGGCGGGACTTCCCTTGCGGTTTATCCGGCGGCGGGGCTGATCGATTATTATCGGGGGAATAAACTGGTACTGGTTAATAAGACACCGACGCCGAAAGATAACATGGCAGACCTTATTCTGCAGGGCAGTATAGGCGAGATATTTGGGAGGCTGTAAAAGGTACGGGGAAAGATCGGCGGTAAAAGGATCAGGATAGAGAAGATAAGAGATAAAGGAACCTGAAGGCAGAAAATTATGGCGGATAAGACAAAAAAAGTGAATCATACGGGTATCATGGTTACCGCAGCAATTCTGGCGGGTACGATCATGCTGGCTCTTATCGGCCTTGGGTTAAGAGAGCGGGACAGGGTGTACCGGGAACGTCATGTGGAGGCGGGGGCTGTAGTCCATGCCCAGGACTTTTTGAAAAACCCGGAGGACAGAGGATATTTTACAACGGAAAGCGAGATTATTGATTCGGCAAAACCGGGAGAATACCACCTGAAGCTGTGGACGGGATTGTCTACTCAGGACTGCAGGGTGATCGTAACGGATACGGTTCCGCCTGCGGCAGCGCCGAAAACCGTCTGCGTGGCATACGGCGGAACCTGTGAGGCAAAGGAGCTGGTGACGGATATCGAGGATGAGACGGATGTGCAGGTATCTTTTGCCAGAGAACCGGACTTTACAAAATTCGGCAGACAGGAAGTAAAAGTCAGACTGGCGGATGCCGGGGGAAACAGTACGGAGATAGCTTCGGAGCTGATCGTATCGCAGGTGGTTCAGGAACTGGATATGGAGGCGGGGGGAGAAATGCCCTCTGCGGAGGATTTTCTGCTGGATGGTGAGAAGGCGGAGTTTGTGACGCGGATTGATACTCTTGACGGGACGAAGCCGGGAACACAGGCGGTTACGCTTAAGGTAGACGGGATCGAATATGAGAGCAGGCTGAATATTGTGGATACAACTCCGCCGGAAGTGAGCGTCCATGATATAGAAGGTTTTACATTGCTTCCGAGGAAACCGGAGGATTTTATAGAAACTGTGAACGATGTGACACATGTTAAGGCGTATTTTACTGCGCCGCCGAATTTAACGCTCCCGGGAAGTCAGAGCGTGGAAGTCAGGTTTGTGGATGAGGGCGGAAACGAGGCGATCAGGACTGCCGAGCTTATCCTTACGGAAGATACGGAGGCGCCTGTTATAATCGGGGCAAAGGATCTGAGTATTATGGAGGGACAGGCGGCAGCTTACAGGAAATATGTGACCGTTACGGACAATTGCCCGGAGGGACTTGACTTTACGGTTGACAGCAGTGCGGTAAACTTAAATCAGGCGGGAGTATATCCGGTTGTCTATACGGCGACGGACTATGCGGGAAACAGTACGAGCGTTACGGTGAATCTGACGGTCCAGGAGAGAAAATATGATATCGATCAGGTGAACGCTGCGGCAGATGAGATCCTGGCAGAGATTCTTAAGCCGGAGATGGAGCCCGTTGAGAGGGTAAGAGCAATCTATAATTATGTCAAAACACATGTTTATTATATCGAACATTCGGAAAAGGGCGATTATGTGAGAGCTGCTTACGAGGGACTGATCGAGAAGCGGGGCGACTGCTATGTCTATGCCTGCACGACCAAGGTGCTGCTGACCAGGGCTGGCATTCAGAATATGGATATCGAGAAGATCCCCACAAGAACCCATCATTACTGGAATCTTGTCAATCTGGGGGAGGGATGGTATCATCTCGACACCACACCAAGGAGCGATCACCCGGATATATTCATGTGGACGGAAGAACAGCTGATGGCATACACTGCCCAGCACTTTTACCCTCACAATTATGACCACAGCCTGTATCCGGAAGTGAACTGAAATATTTTCCGAAATAAAATCATAACCGGCCGTATAAATGGCTTAATGAAATGACATTGCCGGCCGAAATAGTTTCATTCCGGCATCCGTAAACAGTGACAGGAAAGTAAAAGGCAATCGGTTTTTATGAAGAGATTAGGAATCATCGGTGGGCTCGGACCTATGGCTACGGCGTATTTTCTGCAGCTTCTGACGCAGATGAGCGATGCGGAAACTGATCAGGAGCATATGGAGATCTGCATGATAAGCAACCCGGCTACACCGGACAGAACAAAGTTTATACTGGGAGAGAGCACCGATTCTCCGCTGCCGCAAATGGCGGAGGCGGGAAGAACATTAAAGGATATGGGGGCTCAGCTCCTTGCAATCCCCTGTATTACGGCGCATTATTTTCATGGGGAACTGGAGGAAAGAACCGGGCTTAAGGTTTTAAACGCGGTGGAGGAGACGGCATGTTATCTGCGGGAAAGAGAGATTCGGAGCGCGGGTATCATGGCAACGGACGGGACGATAAAGAGCGGGCTGTTTCAAAGGGCGCTGGAGCGGAAGGGGATAGAGAGCGTTATACCGGATAAAGCATCTCAGCGGAAACTGATGGATATCATATATCTGGACATCAAGGCAGGGAAGACGCCGGATGCCGGAGGATTCGCGGAAACGGCCGAAAACCTGCGGAGCAGAGGGAGCAGCGTGATTCTGCTGGCATGTACGGAATTATCCCTGATCAAAAAAGAGTGCCTCACCGGAGCGGGATATCTGGATGTGATGGAGGTACTGGCAGCAAAAGCGGTGGAGGAGTGCGGCAGCCTGCGTCCAAAGTACCGGGAACTGATTACCTGATAACTGCTGAACGTCAGACAAATAAGATAAAGAAGGAAAGATCATGCAGAATCATATTTTGGACTATTTAACGGAAACAGTGAGCCGGAAACCGGATAAAACGGCATTTTCGGACGGGACGGACGCTTTGAACTTTCAGGAACTTTCGGATCAGAGCCGGTCGATAGGGACCTGGCTGCACGAAGAAGGGATATACAGGGAGCCGGTCGTTATTTTTATGGAAAAGCATCCGAAGACTGTGGCGGCGTTTCTGGGCGCGGTGGCGGGCGGGTGTTTTTACGTGCCGGTGGATGCGGAAATGCCTGCGGCGAGAATCAATCTGATCCTGGAAAATGTCAGCGCCGGAGTGATCGTGTGTGATGAAAGTACACTGGAGATGGCAAAGAAGCTGCCCTTTGGCGGAAAGATCGTTCTTTATGATGACATATGCCATACCGGGATTGATGAGGAGGCGCTTGGCAGGATTTATGACGCCGCGATTGACACAGATCCGGTATATGTCGTATTTACGTCCGGTTCCACGGGGATTCCCAAGGGAGTCACAGGATGCCACCGCTCGGTGATCAATTATATCGAGCAGTTGTCGGAAATCCTGGGCTTTGGGGAGGATTCGGTATTCGGAAACCAGACGCCGCTTTATTTTGACGCGAGTATGAAAGAGATTTATCCGGCGCTGAAATTCGGGGTGACCGCTTATCTGATTCCCAAATCCCTTTTTCTGTTTCCGGTGAAACTGGTTGAATTTTTGAATGAGCATCGGATCAATACGATATGCTGGGTAGTTTCCGCGCTTGCGATGATATCGGCTTTTGATACGTTTAAGACCATACGGCCGGCATATTTAAAGACGGTAGCGTTTATGGGAGAAGTTTTTCCGATCAAACAGTTTAACAGGTGGAAGGACGCGCTGCCGGAGGTGGATTTTGTGAATCTATATGGCCCGACGGAGGGGACCGGGGTATGCTGCTACTACAGAGTGCGGGAAAAACTTGAGTCCGGGGAGGCAATGCCTGTGGGAAGGCCTTTTAAGAATACGGAAATCCTTCTGCTGAATGAGAATAATGAGCGTGCCGGGAGGGGAGAAGAGGGAGAGATCTGCATCAGAGGAACGTCCCTCTCCCCGGGGTATTACAATGATCCTGAGCGGACAAAAGCCGTATTTGTCCGGAATCCTTTGAATAAGGCGTATCCCGAAACGATTTACAGGACAGGGGATATCGGGAGATATAATGACAAAGGAGAGTTGATGTTTGTCTCGAGGAAGGACTATCAGATCAAGCATATGGGGCATCGGATCGAACTCGGGGAGATCGAGGTAAATGTGAATATGCTGGACAGTGTAAAGATGTCCTGCTGTATCTATGATCAGAAAAAAAGCAGGATAGTACTCTGCTATGTGGGAGGGGAAGAAGAGAAGGATATGGCGGTATCGCTGAAAGAAAAACTTCCCCGCTATATGATGCCGAACCGGATCATCAGGCTCGATCAGATGCCCCTTACGGCAAACGGAAAAATTGACCGTGGGGCGCTGAAAGAGAAGGTGCAGGGAAAATAGAGGGCGGTATGAAGATTGAAAAATAAAATTTTCAATCGCGGGATTTGTGTCTGCGCGTTGCTTGCCACAAACTCGTTTAATGCGACGTCTCAACATAGTTGAGACAAAAGCAGAGCAGAAATGGAGGGAAATATGATAGATGTATCAGAATTAATCAGGCAGAATATAGCGAGGACGGCAGAGCGCGTGCAGGGGTATGAGGTGACCACAAAGGAAGAAATGATTCCGCGGATGTGTCTGGAAGGGTATGGAGATTACCAGCTGGACATAAAGTATGGCGGACGGACGTCGTATGAGAAGATGGATTTGTTTTATCCTGAAAAAGGGGACATGCCATATCCGGTATTTATTGAAGTACATGGAGGAGCCTGGTATTTCGGACAGAAATGTTCTATTGAGTTTGAACCTTTTCTCTGTGGGCGCAGGCGGGGATACGTGTGTGTTTCGCTGGGGTATACCTTAAGTCCGGAAGGCCATTATCCCCTGCCGGTACAGGAGATTAAAGGCGCAGTAAGATACCTGAGAAAAAATGCTGACAGACTGCGAATCGATCCAGGCAGGATCGTACTGTGGGGCGGATCGGCCGGTGCACATCTGGCAGCGCTGGCGGCAAACAGTTGCGATACAGGGTATCTGGAGGAGGATATTTTTGGTTATCGTGGAATCAGTGCCAAGCCGAATGCACTGGTGCTGTGGTACGGCTGCTTTGACTATTACCACAATGGCAGACTGTTGGAGGATTGGATCTATCAGAATTTCTTTGGTACGGACAATCTGGATTCTGTCAGGGAGGAGCTGGAGCTGTCGAGTCCTCTTCGACATATTACGGACAAAGCAGCACCGACATTTTTGCAGCATGGGCGTTCGGATACGGTGGTTCCGTATACACAGTCAGAAGCATATTATAAGATGCTTTTAAAACATATGAAACAATGTCGGTTGGAGCTTATGGAAGGAATGGACCATGCAGATGCGAAACTGTTTACGGAGGTCAATGTCATGCGGATGTTTGATTTCACAGATATGGTGCTTGGACGATAAAAGGACAGGTCGGTAACAGCCTGTTATGTCTCTGCAGTCTATAAAGCGGCGAACTGTACGGTTATGCACAGTCTGCCGCTTATTTGATCGCTTATGAGATTTGTCAGTCAACCCGTTCCCGGCCCCAAAAGAACACGGCTACCGTGCCGGGGCCTGTGTGACTGCCGATGGTGGTGCCGATGCTGTTGATCAGCACTCTGCCGTCCAGATGCGGGAAGCGCTCTTCGATCAGGTCGGCGACGGCTCTGGCGTCTTCCCCGCAGGCAGAATTTGAGATATAGCATTTGCCGCTGTACGCACGGCCTTCCTCGATGCATTCCTCCATCTTGTCCACGACAGCCTGAATGACCCTGCGTTTGGTGCGGATCTTGTAGCGGGGAATCAGCTGGCCGAGGTGATTGACATTCAGCAGAGGACAGATGCTCAGCATACCGCCGATAAAGCCGGAGGCCCTGGAGATGCGGCCGCCTTTAATATAGAAGGTAAGGTCTGTGGAGAAGAACCAGTGATTGAGTTTTAACCGGTTGGCAAGTGCCCAGGCGTGGACTTCCTCCAGACTTTGCCCCGCATCCCGCAGATCGGCCAGCCTGTCCATCAAAAGACCGTAGCCCGAAGAGGCTGCCAGAGAATCTACGATATAGATCTTACGGTCGGGATAGCGTTCCAACAGAGTATTCCCTGCCACCATGGCGGAGTTGATGCTGCCGGAGATGCCGGAAGAAAGACTTAGATGCAGGATGTCTTTGCCTTCCTGCAGAAAGGGTTCAAAATAGGTGGTGTATTCCTCCACGTTGATTTGAGAAGTTCTGGTGTCCGCACCGCCGGTCATGGCATCGTAGAACCTGTCGAAGGGCATGGATCTGCCCAGATCATCCAGATACTGCACGCCGTCCAGTTCATAATGGAAACAGATATAGGAGATGGACCGGCTGCGGAAGTGCGCTTCCGACAAGTCTGCGGTGGAACAACAGCTGAGAATATATTCGTTCATAGAAGTACCTCTTTCATTTTATTCCCGCGAAGCAACGAGCCAGGCAGCCATGCCTGCATGGATATTTGACTTGGGGTTAAGAAGCAGTGTAACACTTTTTCCCTGAAAAATCAATTCTTTTGCGTTGACAGATGACGGTGACGGCAGCAGTCCGGCTCAGGGATTTGCTTTTCGACAGGTCTGTGATAATATGTAAATTTGGACGGGAAGCTGTTCCTGGCTGTGGGTGGTCTGGAATGGGGAGTTGGTGTGGCAGGAAAACCCAAGGAGGAGCAGCGGCAAAACTGCCGAAAACAGACAAAAAATGTATTGACACACGCGGGTGCGTATACTATAATAGGCGGGTATGAGAGTGCAAAGAAATGCCAAGCCAAAGCCCCGGCGAAGCATTTTGAAGATAGGAAACAGGATACACCCGCTGTTGCAATGGTTCATGCGTGTGGCCGGACATCCGCACAAAGAGCAGGAGGAACAGCACAGCTTATTATTTGGAGGTAATATTGATGAAAACTTTTATGGCAAGCCCGGCTACGATCGATAGAAAATGGTATGTAGTTGACGCGACTGATATGACACTTGGACGTTTATCATCCGAGATTGCTAAGGTGTTAAGAGGTAAGAATAAGCCGATCTTCACACCGCATATGGACACAGGCGACTATGTGATCGTAGTGAATGCGGAGAAGGTTAAAGTTACCGGCAAGAAACTGGATCAGAAGATTTATTACCATCACTCGGATTATGTGGGCGGTATGAAAGAGACCACCTTGAAAGAGATGATGCAGAAGCATCCGGAGAGAGTAGTTGAGCATGCAGTGAAAGGTATGCTTCCGAAAGGACCTCTGGGAAGACAAATGTATACAAAGCTTCATGTATATGCAGGAGCGGAACACCCGCATGCAGCACAGAAGCCGGAAGCATTGACATTTTAATTCACAGGGACTGAAAGGAGATTATAATAATGGCTAAGTCAGCAGCAAAATATTATGGAACCGGTAGAAGAAAGAAATCTGTTGCCAGAGTATACTTAGTGCCGGGTAAAGGTGAGATCACTGTCAATAAGAGAAATATCGATGATTATTTTGGATTGGAGACACTTAAGGTTATCGTTCGCCAGCCGCTTGCAGCGACCGATACGGTAGATAAGTTTGATGCGATCATCACTGTCAAAGGTGGTGGATACACAGGTCAGGCAGGAGCGATCAGACACGGTATCGCGAGAGCTTTGCTTCAGGCGGATTCCGATTACAGACCGACATTGAAGAAAGCGGGTTATTTAACCAGAGATCCTCGTATGAAGGAGAGAAAGAAGTACGGCCTCAAAGCGGCCCGTCGCGCTCCGCAGTTCAGCAAGCGATAATTCGAGTAAATTTCAAAAGAATTTCAGAATCCCCGAAAGCATTGAGTTTTCGGGGATTTCCTTATATTCTGAATTTCCATGAGACACCACAAAAACACACAAAATTTTCACGGTAACTAACACGTAACTAACACGTAACTGACAAATGAGAAAATGTTTTCCTTGTGTCTTGTGCAAGACAATGATATGATGTCAAAAACGGGAAAAGAGGTGGTGTCAGTGAACCGGACAGAGTACAAGAACCAACACGCAAAGGAGCATTACGACCGAATCAATTTCACATTGCCAATAGGAGAAAAAGAGAGAATAAGACATGTAGCCTCCGGACTGGGAATGTCGGTCAATGAATATCTCTATGCACTGATATGTGATGACCTTGCATCCGGCGAGAGCAAATTCGGGAAGAAAAAGCAGGGATTCAATGAGGAGCAGCGTCGCATGTTGGAAAAGTGGCAAGTTCCGCAGAAATACTATGAAATGATTGAGGATTTGTCATATACAAAGGGCGAGGGTTATTTCGTCTATCTCAAGGAGGGCTTTATCAATGATGCGACAGGCAGCAGGAGCATCCATTGTGAAAAGACATCCGAGATCAGACGGATAATCGGAAAGACACATAAAAAATGAGGCAGGTACAACCCTGCCTCTTGCTATATTTTGTTGATTGCGTCGATTAGTTCCTCAATCTCAAAGTGTGTATAAACAACCTCCGTGACGCTCTGTCCTTTATGTCCGACAATCTTTTTAATGACTTTGTCGGAGACACCTGCGACGGTCAACATGGAAATGCAGGTGTGGCGTGTATCGTGCGGGCGGTGCGTCATGTTCAAAGTTTCGATCAGAGGCATCCAGTAACTATCATAATAATTTCTATATTTGAAATGTTCTCCCTCCGATGTTGAAAGAAGATATTCGCAATCGTTCCGGTTATACCAGTATTCAAAAAAAGGATATACTTTTTCGGCGATCGGAGCGGTACGGATTCCCGCCTCTGTTTTGGATGCGATGATTTTGAAATATCTTTCCTCAAGGTTCACGTTTTCTTTTCTTAAATCTAACAATTCACCGATACGGCATCCGGAGTATATCAGCATGAGGATGACCGTGTAATATATATTTGTGTCCTTGACATCCCACAACCTTTTTACCTCTGCTTTACTGAATGGCTTTCGATTATAGGCGTTTGGATTGCCCGCTTTTGCAATGTCAAGATATTCAACAAGATTCCGTTCTTTCGGTATGATTTCATGAATCACGGCGTATTTATACATCATACCGAGGAGGACTTTCAGTTTCCGGAGTGTGGGGTAATTTTTTCCGGATTCATCCACGACCATTTGCAGATGGTCGAGTTTCACATCGACGAACCGCATCTTTGCGATTTTATCACACAACGCCCATGCTGCTTTATATCCTGTTACGTTGGAATCGCTCACGGTCGGGAAATGTTCGTCACTCCACCGCTCATATATATCCTCAAAAGTAACTTTTGCAACATTAACATCATAGGGATTGTTGTTGAACTCTGCAAGGGCGTTCAATGCGTCTTTTCGGGTCGGGTAGTAGCCGACAGTTATATATAATTGTTTCGCTTTTCCGGTTTCGGGGTCGATTTCCCATCCTTTTGTCTTTTTGGCGACATAGGGGTTTCGGCGGTTTTTTCCGGATAGTTTATAGACCGAACCAAAGCCGTTCGGAAGTTTCATAGAATCACCATCCTAAAAAGAATATAAAAATAAAACCAGTGCAAAAAGCACGGTTTTATGATAGAATGGTATTTGCAGGAATCATTCTGTCAGTGCTTTTTGCAGGAGCATGTGACGGAGGTTTCACAAAGGCGATTTCCGTTGCAGCGGAGGTCGTCTTTTATTTTGGTCTATGCAAAGATTTCAAAGTCTGACATATAGTCTCAATGTCATCATCTGATAAATTCTCAAAGTCATCAAGCTGCTCTTGTAGGGTTTTGATTATCTGTCCTTTTGCATCGCTTTTCGATGAACTTTCGTGTTTCTGAAAGAATAGGGCGGTGATCGTACTTGTGAGAGAGCCGATCAATCCGATACCGACCACCATCAGAACGGCAGCGACGACACGTCCTGCGGGTGAAGTTGGGGAAATGTCACCATATCCGACAGTGGTTGCGGTGACGAAACTCCACCATATCCCATCAGAGAAACTCATTCCCTCTACAAAATGAATTGTGATACCGCCTAAAATAATACAAAACAGGCTGACAAATACCATATACTTGAGACCGTTGATCTCAAAGAAAAATTTTACCCGTTTATAAAACCGCACAAAGTAGGCAGACAGTCGGGCAAGTTTCAGCAGTTTCATGATTTTCAGTATTTTCAGAACACGGAAAACCTTAAAAAGAGAATTAAACGGTATTATTGCGATTAAGTCAAAAATATTCTCTTTGAAAAATTCTTTTTTATGACGGGCAATCACAAGCCGGAGGAAATAGTCAGCAATAAATACGATCGTGATTGCAGTATCAACATTCCTCTGAAAAGAGGTGCATCCGGTCGTCATGTCGCAAATTGAAAAATACACCGCCACAAGTGCGAGGACACAAAACAGTATGTCATAGGCAAAGATCAGACGGCTCTTTTTGTCGGTACTGTTTCCCATGCAGACACCTCCATTCTATAAGAGAATCACGCCACCTTGTAAACTTCCTTTTGAAAGGAGGTGAGCAGGGTGAAAATTCTATTATGGGAAAAAAGAACCGAAAAACGGTTCACTTTGATGGAGTTGGCGAAGAAATCCGGAATCGGAAAATCGACGCTCAACAACATCGAAAACGGCAAGGTGTCACCGACATTGTTTCAGCTTGAAACGATAGCCATTGCGCTTGATGTCAAAATCACCGACCTGTTTGAATCCGAATACAAATAATTGTATCACACGCCGGACAGAATATCGGCAGCAGGTGAGAATATTTCCATAATCATGGAAATGTGCCTCACGATTTCCACAATCATGGAAATTTGTGCTACAATGCGTATCGGAAGGGAGGTGGTGTTCCCTTGACTTACAAAGAGGCTATCATTCAGTTAGTCGGAAAGATACATAGTGAAAAAGTCCTCAAGAGGATATACAAATTCGTTTTGTATCTGTACACCATGAGCGAGACTGGCAGTTGAAAAGACTGTCAGTCTTTTTCATTTTTCGCTTGCAAATACAGATCAATGAGGCGGTCAAGAGCCTCAATGTCCTCCGTACTGGCATTGACGAGGGCTTTTATTGCATTTTTCCGGATGTCGCTCTCACCTGCCATGATGCGGTCGATCTTTTCGATGAAATCATCGTCGGAATCGACGAACATTTCTCCGTCACCAGTGGTCAACCATATGTAGTCAACATTAAATTCCCGACAGATTGCTTTTATATTTGCATCAGTGACGTTGTTTTTCCCGTTTTCAATCTGACTAACGGAATTTTTTTTCATTCCGATTTTATCCCCGAATTTCTCCAATGTCAGACCGAGGGCTTTTCGGACTTCTCTGACACGTTCACCTTGCGTCATATTGTATCACCTCCCTTATTTTCTAAAGCATATCACGAACAAAGACAAAAATCAATAAAAAAGTTCTTTCAAAGAACAAAAAAGTGTTGACAATGTTCTTCGAAAGAATTATAATGTTCCTAGAAAGAACAACAGGAGGTCATGAAAGATGAAAGAATACAAATTTGAGGAATTAGGATATTTCGCAGAAAGAGAGTGCGAGGCAATCAAAGAACAGTTACAAGGATATAGTTATATGAACTTTGATATTACATGGAGTAATTGTGCCGGAAATTGCACGTTGATTGTAAGAACAGACTATGAAGATTCGGAAAAAGAAATCAAAAATTTTTTCTTACATTGCGCTCTTGGAATGATTTTTCAGTTAAAGAGATAAGGCAGCAGGGAGGCGAAAGCCTCCCGAATATCGAAAACAAGGAGGCGGTGACGGTGGAAATCGGACGCATATTGCCGACCGAGGCTGCGATGATTCTGAATGTATCACCGCAGTTTGTGAGAGTAGGGATGCAGCAGGGGAAATTGCCGATCGGAACGGCGATCAAAATGTCCTCAATATGGACTTACCACATATCAGAAAAATTGTTGCAGGAATATTCGGGAAAGAACGTGGAGCGTGAAATCGAAAAGATACGTCAACGGGAGGAAAACAAAATTGAATAAAAGCCGAAACGGGGCAGCAGTCGTCCCGTCATGCAGGGATGGCAACCTTGTGTCTGACGATGGCAAGCCGAGAGACAAAGTCAGTGATACCGTGGGAAACATGGCAGCGGGTGAACCATGCTAGAGAGTTCATAGTCGGTCAACAGGTTTTTCTTGATTTTTTAAGGTGAAAAATCAAAACACGGTAGACATCGCCGGAATAGAGGTGGGTGATTTGAACAGACAGAGAGAACCGCCCCAGATATAAGGAGGAGATCAAACTGAAAAGATGGTTAGTGACTGTATATGCAAGTGAGGAGATTGAGGTCGAGGCAGACACAATCGAGGAGGCGAAAGAGCGGGCAGCAGAGGAATCTAATTTTATGGCGGTTGACTATTGCGAGGCAGATGAAATCGGAGAGGAGGAACAATCATGACAGTAAAAGCAAAGAAAAGGGAAATGGTTGAGGGCATTGCAGAAAAGTTCCTGTTATTGCCGGAATCTGACAAGTCCTTTATCGCCGGATATTTGACAGGCAAAGAGGAGGAGCGGGCAAGATGGCAGCAGGAGCAGGAACGGAAACAGGCAGCAGTCGCAACGGCTTAAAGGCAGCAGGTGAAAGGGATGCGCCCTGTCAGAGACGGCAGGGCGAGCGACAGGAGGGGCGACGTGATGGAAGATAAAAAGCCGATAAGCCGTGAAAACTGGCGACATCAGCCGTGGGAGTTGAAACAGATGCAAGCCCTCTCTTTAGATTCAAAGAAAAGGATGTCAGAGCGGAGAATTGACGGGTGGTTTGAGGAGTTCGACGATGATGTGTATTTGAGTTATTCGGGAGGAAAGGACAGCACGGTTTGTCTTGAGTTGGTGGCGAGATATTGTGCATCCTGCGGTCGCAATCTGCACGTTGCTTTTTGCGATACGGGTCTCGAATATCCGGAGATCAGAGAGTTCGCAGAGCATAACACGAACAGGGTTGCGGAGCGGTACGGAATTGACATAAGTTTTGACAGGCTAAGACCGGACATGAATTTGAAAAATGCAAATAGATATTTTTAACACAGAAAAAAAGTACAACGTGATATATGCCGACCCGCCGTGGTCATATCAAAACTGGTGCGATAAAAAGAACGGTGCAGCGGTGGCGCATTACAAGACTATGAAACAAAAAGATATTGAGGAATTGCCGATCGGTAAAATTTCGGAAAAAGACTGCATTTTGTTTATGTGGGCGACATTTCCAAAATTACAAGAGGCACTGGAAACAATAAAGGCATGGGGGTTTGAGTACAAAACAATAGGCTTTTGTTGGGTAAAGAAAAATAAAAACGGGAGTTGGTTCAAAGGGATAGGATTCTATACAAAATCAAATAGCGAGGTGTGCTTAATTGCAACTAAAGGAAAACCGCCAAAAAAATCAATACATCATTCTGTTTCGCAGTTGGTTGAAACTGTAAGAGAACAGCACAGCAAAAAGCCGGATGAAGTGAGAGAAAGGATTGTCGAATTTACGGGAGATGTGCCACGGATTGAATTGTTTGCAAGGAAAACAGCGGACGGATGGGATGCGTGGGGAAACGAGGTGGGAGTATTAGATGAGTAAATTGATTTACATATGTTCGCCGTATCGGGCGACGGATGCGGAGACGTTGCAGCGTAACGTCGAGTATGCAAAAGCGTTGACAAGAACAATATTGCTGCGGGGCGATTGTCCGGTGACACCGCACCTCTACATGACGCAATGCCTTGATGAAAGCATCGAGGAGGAGCGGGAGATCGGACTGGCAGCAGGAATGAACATCTTGAGGAGGTGTGACGGAATCGTCGTCGGCATGAAATACGGTATTTCGGAGGGCATGGCTGCGGAGATTCAGTGTGCGAAAGACGGCGGGATGATGATTGAGTATCGGGAAAGAACGTGGAGGTGACGGCAGGTGAGCGCAGAGAATATCAAGAAATTTTATGAGACCATTGCACGGATAATCTCTGAACGGGAGCAGGTCA
>OFFJ01000555.1_pt1 | contig 30914 bp, 28 predicted proteins | sample 1521261 | NCBI WGS metagenome assembly OFFJ01 (sample SAMEA3504122, study PRJEB24116) | mouse gut metagenome | biome: mouse gut; feature: mouse-associated habitat; material: faeces | place: Denmark | collected 2011 | reverse complement strand
AAAAAATACCCGGAGCTGGAATATAAGGTGCTGCCAAAGCATCTGGATAAGGACATGCTTCACTCCATTATCCGGGTAGGGCTGCCCCTTGGGCTTAACAATTCCATCTATTCCGTGGGACATGTGCTGATGCAGTCCCTGATAAACGCTCAGGGCTCCACCTTTATGGCAGCCTGTTCCGTGGCTACAAAGGTGACGGGAGTTGCCAACGTGGCGATTAATTCCTTTTCATCGGCGGCAACCACCTTTTCCGGGCAGAATCTGGGCAGTAAAAATTACGTGAGACTGAAAAAGGGAGGAAGCACGATTCCCTTTTACTCAGGGCTCTGCACGCTGGTTCTGGGCGTCCTTGTGGCGGTGTTCTGCCGTCCTATTTTAGGGCTTTTTACGAAAGATATCGCAGTTCTTGAGATGGCGGAGCTTTATATCAAAGTGGTGGTGCCTTCCCTGTGGACCTTTGCAGTCTTTAACGGAATTATTTCTTTTGTAAACGGAATGGGGGAGGTAAAATATCCCACCATCGTCAATATCGTCATGCTGTGGGTGGTGAGGATTCCCAGCGCCTGGCTGATTGGGCGTTTTATTGACGGAAAATATATTATGGCCTGCTTCCCTATCAGCTTTACCTTCGGAATGCTGTGTATGCTGGCGTACTTCTTTACGGAAAAATGGAAAAAAATCCGGCGTCTTGCCGCGGCTTCCGTGGAGGAGGGGGCTTCTTAAGAAAATCATAAGGAATTCCGTAGAAAAAATTCGGATATTTTATGAACAAATATAGAAACAGGATTTCCCTTTCTGTTAACATTATGGAGTAAGCGCTTATTTCCGCGGGGTTTTTGACTTCTGCGGGCGGCGAGCCGCGCGGTATGCCCGTATGCACATTTGGCGGCTGCCACGGGGATAAGCAGGGCGCGGGAGAGGGGGAAGACATGAACGAGCGGGTTTTGATAGTGGATGATGAAAGAGAAATTGCCGATTTGATTGAGGTGTATCTGAAAAACGACGGTTATACCGTCTATAAGTTTTACAACGGGAGGGATGCCCTTGGGTGTATCGAAACCACGGATTTGGATTTGGTAATTCTGGATGTAATGCTGCCCGATATCGACGGCTTTCGCATTTGCCGGAAAATCAGGGAAAAGTATTTTTATCCGGTAATCATGCTTACTGCAAAGGGGGAGGATGTAGATAAAATCATGGGGCTTGCCATCGGGGCGGACGACTATATTACAAAGCCCTTCAATCCCCTTGAAGTGGCTGCCAGGGTAAAAACGCAGTTGCGGAGATACATGCGTTATAATCAAAATCAAAGAAACGCGGCCCGGGAGGATAAATGGAACGAGTACGACATCAGGGGGCTTGTGATTAATAAGGATACCCACAAATGCAGCCTGTTCGGAAGGGAGCTTTCGCTCACGCCCATAGAATTTTCCCTTCTCTGGTATCTGTGCGAGCGTCAGGGTACGGTGGTTTCCTCGGAGGAGCTGTTTGAAAATGTCTGGGGAGAGAAATACTTAAATAATAACAATACGGTTATGGCGCACATAGGAAGGCTGCGGGAAAAGATGAACGAGCCCGCCAAAAATCCGAAATTTATCAAAACGGTATGGGGGGTGGGCTACACCATTGAAAAATAAGGAGTTTCATAAAAACAGGGAGTTTCGGCCTTTCCGCATAAGGATTCTGATACAGACAAGCCTGCTGATACTGGCGGGAGTCGCAATTCCCGTGTTTCTCTATATGTTTTTATGGCATGGGAGGATTGCCAACTGGACGGTAGCCCTTTTCCAGAAAATATTCCGTCTGGATTATGACGGGGCGGTGCTGCTTTATCATAATTCTGTCCGCAGAAATCAGAATATTATCACATGGACAATCATTCTGCTGACAATCCTGATTATTTTCATGATATATCTTAACTGGTTCACAAAATATTTTGTGGAAATCAATAAGGGAATGGATTCCCTGATAAAGGAGGATGCGGGAGATATTTCCCTGTCCCCGGAAATGCTGCCCCTGGAGCGGAAAATGAATACCGTCAAACATACCATTGAACGGCAGAAAAACGAGATGCTGGAGTCGGAGAAACGGAAAAATGATTTGATTATGTACCTTGCCCATGATTTAAAGACGCCTCTGGCTTCTGTGATTGGTTATTTGAATCTTCTGCGGGACGAGAAGCAGATATCGAAGGAGCTTTCGGATAAATATCTTTCTATCTCCCTTGCAAAGGCGGAGAGGCTTGAAGAACTGATTAATGAATTTTTTGAAATTGCGAGATTTCAGCTCTCCGACATCACATTACAGTACAGCCAAATCAATCTCACCCGTCTTCTGGAACAGCTCGTCTATGAATTTAATCCTATGCTGAAAGAAGAAAATCTGGAATGCCGCCTGTGCGCCGGAGAGGATATCATGATTAACTGCGATTCCGATAAAATAGAGCGGGTCTTTGACAATCTTTTCCGCAATGCGGTGAACTACAGCTACGGCGGTACGGAGATTGAGGTTACGGCAATGCGCTGTGATGAAAATGCGGTGATTTCTTTCCGCAATCATGGCGACACGATTCCGGAGGATAAGCTGGAGAGGCTCTTTGAACAGTTTTACCGTCTGGATTCCTCCCGGGGAACCGGTAAAGGCGGGGCAGGGCTTGGACTTTCCATAGCCAGACAAATTGTGACCCTTCACCGCGGGTCGATTACCGCGTCCAGTAAGGACGGGGTTACGGAGTTTGCGGTGACGCTTCCGCTGGCATAGTTAAGAAAATCAACGCAGCCGGTAAGCATTTGCAGCCGTTTTGACGGCATCACCAGTTACCTGGCGTAGATGTTAGGAAAATCATAAGAAATTCCGCAGAAAAATAATTGAATATTTTAGGAGCTAAGAAAGAAACGGCGCCTCTGCTTTCGATACAATGAGTATCAGAGCGGGGGCGCCGTCTGCGTGAGCCGGATTATTTTGCGGGCAAAGGGCCAGGCGGGCATGCTTGCATGCACATTTAGCGGCTGCAGGCCTGATTCGTTGCCAACAGGAATAAAGGCGATACCCGCAGGAAATCAGAACAGGAGAATATAAAAAATGAGCAGAAAGAAAATTGCCGTGATTTTCGGCGGAAAATCCACGGAGCATGAGGTGTCGCTGCAGTCCGCGGCGGCGGTTCTGGAAAATATGAATAAGGAAAAATACGATATCCTTCCAATCGGGATTACCAGAGAGGGCAGGTGGTTTCACTATACCGGGCCGTACAGGAAGGTTGCAGAGGGCAGATGGGAAAAGGAAAAGGGGAAGCTGCGGGAGGTCGTTCCTTCCGTGAATCCCTCCCACAGAGGCTTTCTTGCGCTCTCCGGCGAAAGCTTCGAGCTGATGGAGGCGGACCTTGCCTTTCCTGTGCTTCACGGGAAAAACGGAGAGGACGGAACCGTTCAGGGGGTGTTTGAACTGGCAGGGATTCCGGTTATCGGATGCGGCATCCTTTCCTCCGCTCTGTGTATGGATAAAGACAAAGCCCACAAACTGGCGGCTCTGGCGGGGATAAAAGCGCCGAAATCAGTGGCTTTCGGGCGGAGCGAAAGGGAAAAGGCCGGCGAGGAAATCAGAAAAAGCCTGTCTTTTCCGCTTTTTGTAAAGCCCCTCCGGGCGGGTTCCTCCTTTGGCATCACGAAAGTGGCGGATGAAAGCGCGCTTGACAGCGCCATAGCGCTTGCCCTGTCCCATGACAGCAAGGCAATCGTGGAGGAGGCGGTGGAGGGCTTTGAGGTGGGCTGCGCCGTGCTTGGCAGGGAAGAACTTATTGTGGGAAGGGTGGATGAAATTGAGCTGTCGGAGGGGTTTTTTGATTTTACGGAAAAATACACCCTGAAATCCTCCCGAATCCATATGCCGGCGAGAATTGACGCAGATACGGAAAAGCGGATTCAGGAGGCGGCAAAGACTATCTACAGGGCACTTGGCTGCGAGGGCTTTGCAAGAGTGGATATGTTTCTGACGCCGGATAAGGAAATTGTTTTTAACGAGGTGAATACGATTCCGGGTTTTACCGCCCACAGCCGCTATCCCAGTATGATGAAGGGAATCGGCCTGTCATTTGCGGAAATGCTGGATAAGCTGGCGGGACTGTATGCAGGCGGCGGAGAATAGCATGAATAACAATAAATCTTATACAGGAATCGACTGCTTCCGGCTGATTGCGGCTTACCTGATAGTTGCCATTCACACCTCGCCCCTGGCCTCTGTCAGCGCGCAGGGAGATTTCATTTTGACAAGAATTATCGCCCGTATCGGTGTGCCTTTCTTTTTTATGACATCGGGATTCTTTCTGATTTCCGGATATTCCCGGGACGGACAGAAACTGCTTTCCTTCGTGAAAAAGACGGTGTCCATCTATGCGCTGGCGATTTTGATGTACATTCCTGTCAATATCTATAACGGTTATTTTCGGATGGAGCCCTTTTTACCGGAGCTGATAAAGGATATTTTGTTTGACGGCACCCTGTACCATCTGTGGTATCTGCCCGCATCGGTAATAGGAGGAAGCCTTGCCTGGTATCTGGCGAAGCGGTCGGGCTACAAAAAGGCGTTTGCCGTAACCGCTGTTTTATATATCCTGGGCCTGTCTGGCGACAGCTATTACGGATTTACGGAAAGGATTCCGGCTTTCCGGTATTTTTATACGCTGATTTTTCAGGTGTCGGATTATACGAGGAACGGCATTTTCTTTGCGCCGGTGTTTTTCGTGCTGGGAGGCTTTCTTGCGGATAATGAAGGAGGCGTTTTCTGCGGGAACGGATTTCCTGCCGCCCAAAGGACGGATAAGGACGGCACAGGAAATAGCCCGAAAAGCGCAGAGCGGGCTCTGATAAAAAACTACCTTGGATTTGCAGTCAGCTTTGCCTTGATGTTTGGGGAGGCAATGACCCTGCACGGGCTGGGGGTACAGCGGCATGACAGCATGTACGTATTCCTTCTGCCCTGCATGTACTTCCTGTTTCGCATCCTTCTGGGCTTTCGGGGAAGGAGGCTTACGAGGGTCAGAACGCTGTCTCTGGTAATTTACATCATTCATCCGCTGGTAATTGTGGCGCTCCGGCTTTTTGCAAAAATCTTTCATTTACAGGAGCTTCTTGTGGAAAACAGCGCGGCGCACTATCTTTCAGTATGCCTGCTTTCCACCCTTGCCGGTATTGTGATAACTGTTTTTACGGATAATTTCAAACCGAAAAAGAGAAAATCCGGCGGCGGAACGGACAGAGCCTATGTGGAGGTAGACTTAGGCAATCTGGAGCACAATGTAAGGGAAATACAAAAAATCATGCCGGAAGGCTGCCAGTTGATGGCTGTGGTAAAGGCGCAGGCTTATGGACACGGCGCTTATGAAACTGCCGTCCATTTAAATAAAATGGGCGTTGGGAGCTATGCCGTGGCGACCATTGACGAGGGAATTGCGCTGCGGCGGTATGGCGTCAAAGGGGAAATTCTGATTCTTGGATATACCGCCGTAAGCCGCGCCCGGGAGCTGAAAAAGTATGATTTAACCCAGACATTAATAAGCTTTGAGTATGCGTCCCTGCTGAACAAACAGGGAATTTTTGTGAAAACTCATTTGAAAATCGACACCGGAATGCACAGGCTGGGGATTCCGTGGGAGGAATTTTCAAAGGTGGAAAAAATTTTTTCCATGAAAAATCTCCGTATAGACGGGATGTTTACCCATTTTTGCTGTGCGGACAGCAGGGAGCCTGCGGACGAGGCTTTTACCAGAGGGCAGATTGCGCGTTTCTATGCGCTGGTGGAGGAGATGGAGGAAAAAGGGATTCCGGTTCCCAAACTGCATATGCAAAGCAGCTACGGTCTCCTGAATTACCCGGAGCTTTCCTGCGATTATGTGCGAATCGGAATTGCCCTTTACGGAGTTTTCAGCTCCCCGGGAGATGACACGCTGATAAAGCCGGATTTGCGTCCGGTGCTTTCCTTAAAGTGCCGTGTTACTTTAGTGCGCAATATAAAGGCGGGAGAGAGCGTGGGCTACGGGAGGGCGTATACGGCGGAGCGGGAGAGCCGGATTGCGCTGCTTTCCATAGGCTACGCAGACGGCTATCCCAGAGCATTGTCCTGCGGAAGGGGACAGGTTCTTATTAACGGACAGGCTGTTCCTGTGGCGGGGAGAGTCTGCATGGACCAGCTTGCCGTCGATGTGACGGATGCCGGAGAGGTGGCGAGAGGGGATGTGGCGACGCTGATAGGGATGGAGGAGGACGGAGGGATTTCCGCCCCTGCCATAGCGGACAATGCGGGAAGCATCAGCAATGAGCTGCTTTGCAGAATGGGAGGGCGGCTGCCGGTGATTGTAAAGATTTAGAATCATGCTGGACATCTTTGAGGGATTATTGTATGATGCTGTGGTAGAGAAAAAAGCGGAAGGTCATAAAAATGAGATATGAGGTAAGCAATGACAAGAAGCGATAACGTATTAAATATGCAAATTACGATAGCGAACAGCATGAGTCAGGAATGGAAAATAAATTTTAGCAAGGTCAGTGATATTTTGGAGGAATATGACTTACTGTGGTATATTGATTCAAGCTATGAAGAATATAATTCAATGGGCATAGAGGGGATTTTATCGGATTTGAAATCCTATATAGAGGCGATGGAGGCAGGGGGCTGATGCTGGATTTGTTTCATGGAACGACTTCTGATATAACAGAAATTGATATAGCACTGGGAAAAGGATATAAGGATTTTGGAAAGGGATTTTATGCAACGGCGGTAAAGGTGCATGCAGAAAATATTGCGCGTAGAAATAAGCGCAGGCTTGAGGTGAGAGAAGCAGGAATTAAAAGAAGAAATCCTCAATATAAAGAAAAAAGATATCAGGCGTACCGGTATAATCTGGAATTTGATGACGACTGTATAAGCAATCCGGGGGAATTGAAGGTTAAAGTGTTTGGAAAAGCAGATAGGGAATGGGTGCGCTTTGTTTTATATAACAGGTCTTCCGAGACAAGTAAACATGGATATGATATTGTAATAGGGCCCACCGCGGATGAAAATACAGTTACGATTATTAATTCCTATAAGGAAGTATTGCTGGGGTCAAATTATTCTGATGAAGTTCTGGACGCGTTGACAGATGAATTAAGGCCGGAAAATTTACCTAAGCAGTATTTTTTCGGGACGGAGGCAGCAATTCGAAAGCTGCGTTTTAAAAATATAAGAAGGGAGATTGTCCTATGAAAGCAACAAGCGTTAATATTAATAAATCAATACAGGCAATCTCCGTTTATCTGGTGAAGCGTATCAGCAAAGAAGGTAACTGTTCGGAAGAAACCGCATTTAAGAAGCTTCTGAAAACAATGACTTATGAATTATTGCAGAATAAGGATTCAGAATTATATGCCGAATCGCCGGAATATATCTGGAGCATGCTAAGAGACGAGGAAAACGGCAATATAGAATCATGGATTGAAGGATAGATAAAATGCTGATAGCAATATGCGATGATGAAAAAGAAGTGAGAGATTTGCTTGCGGGTAAAGTAAAAAAGCTGTATCCCCGGGCAAATCTCTGTTTTTATGCAGACGGGGAAGAACTGCTTTCTGCCGGAGAGCGGCCGGATATCCTGTTTCTGGATATTCAGATGCCCGGAATGGACGGGGTGGAGACGGCGAGAAGGCTGCGGGCTTTCAATGAAGAAACCATTCTGATTTTTGTGACGGCAGCGGAATCTTATGTGTTTCAGGCTTTTGACGTGGGGGCATTCCATTATCTGGTCAAGCCTTTTAGCGACGAAAAGTTTGAGGAAGTGCTTTGCCGCGCCGCAGAACAGTGCGGGGAGCGGGAGAGCCGCCGGCAGGAGCAGGCACGCCGACAGGAGCAGACAAAGGAGAAGGAAAAATCGCTTCTTGTAAAGGCCGGCAGCTCCCATATGAGAATCCTGTGCAGCGATATTGTTTATGCGGAGGTCTTTAACCGCAAAATTGTTCTGCATACTCTGAATGAGGAAATCGAGTATTACGGAAGGATAACGGATTTGGAGAAGAAGCTCGGAGAGGATTTTTTCCGTCCCCACAGGTCGTATCTGATTCACTTTAAGTATGTGGTGAAATATGATTCCTCCACGGTTTTTCTGGAAAAAGGGCAGACGCTGATGTCAAAAAAGAATTATCCCGGGTTTGTGAAAGGATACCTGAGGTATAACCGGAAAAGAGGATTGGACCGATGAATATGGAGAGGTATTGGGACATAACGGCGCAGGTCTGCGCCCTTATACGGATTGGCATAACCGGTTTCTGGTTTGGCCGTTTTACGGAACCGTATCTGGACGGAAAAAGAAAGGCATGGGCGGCGGGACTTGCCTATGTGGCGATGATGTTTGCGGTTTATTTTGTTCCGTGGGAGATGGACGGCATCATAGCCTATGGAATGGGCGTTCTGGCATCTCTTGCGGCGATGTGCCTTTGCGACCGGCGAAACTATGCCCAGAAACTCTTTCTTGCCATGCTGATGTATCTCTTAAATGCCATCACCGGCAGTCTGGCGATTATTCCCATAGACATTTTATTTGAAAAAATTATTTATCTGCCCTTTGTCCAGCAGAATTTATGGCGGCAGTTCGGATGTTTTGCGGCGATAGAAATCGTCTATGTCATTTTGACTTTTTTTACCATGAAAGCGCTTGTCAGGATGATAAACAGGATATATGTCCATAAAAGGGAAAATATGCAGGCAAAGGAGCTGGCGCTTATGCTGGCAACGCCCTTTCTGGCGCTGACCGGCTATTTGATTTTTCTTTATTTTTCCAATGTCTGGCTGGGAACCTTTGGCACCTATATCTGGAACGTTTATTCTCAGTATATGCTGATTAGGGCTCTGTATCAGATGGTATCGTACGGGGCAATCCTCACCACAATCGTACTGTATCAGAGCATTAAGGGCAGCCACAGAAAGGAAAAGGAAAGCGCCGTGCTGGCGGAGCAGATGGCGGACATGAAAAGGCATATCGGTCAGATGGAGGCCGTTTACAGCGATATCCGGGGGCTGAAACACGACATGGGGAATCATGTCCTGACTCTGGAAGCGCTTCTGGATAAAAAGGAGCACCGGGATGCGGAGGTTTATCTGTCAGGTCTGAAAGAACAGCTATATAAAATCGAGGAGGAAATGAAAACCGGAAACCCTGTGACGGACGTCATACTGGCGGAAAAGCAAAAGGAGGCGCGGGAGAGAGGCATTGATTTTGTCTGCGATTTTCATTACCCGGAGGGGACGGGGGTAAACGCCTTTGATGTCAGCATTATTTTGAACAACGCGCTGGACAATGCAATGGAGGCCGCCGGAAGCTGTGAGAGCCCCTTCATTCATATAAAATCATGGCGGCAGAGAAACGTATATATGATAGAAGTCAGAAATTCCTTTACCGGAAAGCTTGTCACAGACAAAGACAGCGGCCTGCCGGAGAGCGCAAAGGGCGGGAGCGGGCATGGGTTCGGATTGAAAAACATGCGGAAGGTTGCCGGGAGATATCACGGCGATATTGATGTCCGGCAGGAAGGAAACGGATTTGTTTTAACCGTTATGATGATGCTGGAATAGTTCACAACAAAAAAAGGACGCTTTGCGCAAACTCTCTTAATAAACAGGAAAAACCTCCCGAAACTCTATGCAGAGAACGTAATGCAAACATACAAAAACATTCCTGACAAGATATTTACAGGATTTTGTCAGGCAGCAAGGAGGCAGAAAAATGCAGATTAACGGAGTAAACGGAGCAGGGATGCAGAGCGGGAACGGCATGACAGGAATCGGTCAGGGGACTGACGCTTACAGCAGACAGCTCCAGAAGCAGATTTCGGACGCACAGAAAAAATTGCAGGATATTTCATCGGATGAAAACTTAAGTCCCGAGGAAAAGATGAAGAAGCGTCAGGAGATTCAGCAGGAAATCAATGAGCTGAATATCCAGCTCCGCCAGCATCAGATTGAGCTGCGCAGAGAAAAGCAGGAGGAAAAATCCGATTCGCCGGTAACGGAGCTGACCGGCGGCAGCAGAAACACAAAGGCCGGTAAAGGCGGTCAGACAGGCGGCATGTCCGAGGCAGGGATGTCAGCCATTATTTCCGCCGACATGGCGGCAGGACAGGCGCGGATTCAGGGAAATACGGCAAAGAGAATGGAAAACCGGGCAGGAATTATAAAATCCGAAATCAAGATGGAGAGCGGCGATACCTCCGATAAGGAAAAAGAGCTTGCCGAAGTGGAAAAGCGCGCCCGGGCGGCATCGGAATCGCAGATGAATACCTTAAGGGACGCGGGCGAGACACTGAAAAAGGCGGAGGATTCAGAAACAAAGGAGAAGGATAAGAAGGCTTCGGACGCGACGGAGGACAAGGAAGAAAAAGAAGAAAAAGAAGAAAAAGAAGAAAAAGAAGAAAAGGTAGTTTCAACGGCCTATACGCCTGTGGATATCCGGTTATAAAATTTTTGCGCTGTCCTTTCTTTCGGAAAACGGATAGACTTTGTTTTGCAGTTGTGGTATACTGAATCTGTCACAATAATCGTTTTATCATGTCAGGAGGTGATACGATATGCCGAATACTCTTGATGTGGCGAAAGATGCAATTGAACAATTTCAGAAGGTCCAGAAACATATGTTGATTGCAAAGGAAGAAAACGCCACAAAAACATACGATAGCTTAAAGGATGATTATTTGGTTTTAAAGGCAATATTGAATATTGCGGGCGTTAATCTCACAGACATTGACAAGATTAAGGAATAGAAACAGACAACCGTATATGATTAAGGGTGCGAAGCTTATCAGTCCGCACCCTTTTTACAGTCTTTTACAGGAAAGGATAAAAATAAAATCATGTTTGAATTATTGAACACCAGAGAAAAAAAGCGGCAGTTTTTCTTAAGCTACGGAGCGTTTCTTGTAAACGGTATGCTGGCTCTGTCCATAGGCTCCCTTCTTCCTTTTATCAAAGAGGCGAAAGGGCTTGACTATGCTTTCAGCGGCCTGCTTGTCAGCCTCCATTCCATAGGGAATCTGGCGGCGGGATTTCTGTCGGGTATTCTGGCCGTTCGTCTGGGAAGAAAAAAGAGCATCCTGATTTTTGAAAGTCTTTTTTCCATCTCGTTTCTGTTTTTAATCTTCGGGGGAAGCCGCCCGGTACTCATGCTTGCGTTCCTTCTGACAGGGCTGGCAAGAGGGGCTTCCAGCAATTTTAACAATACGAATATCAATAATTTAACGCCCGGTAAAGCGTGGGCAATCAACGGCCTTCATGCCATGTTTGCCGTAGGCGCATTTTCGTTTCCCCTCCTGCTTACATTGGTGACATCTTTTGACAGAAAATACTGGCTGTATATCTGCTTTTTTATGCTGGGGATGGGAATTCTCACCTGGATGCTGTACTTCCTGATGCCCATGGGAAACGACAAGGTGATAAAGGAGAAGCGGGAGAAAGGAAAATCAGACTATCAGTTTTTCAAGGAGCCGCTTTTTGTGCTGTGCACGGCCGTCCTGTTTGTTTATCTTTGCGCGGAACAGGGAGTTATCGGCTGGCTGATTACTTATTTTGAGGATTCCGGTCTTTTAAGCGCGGCTCTTTCTCAGATAATGGCGAGTGTGCTGTGGGTTATGATTCTGGCGGGGAGATTAACCGTGGCGTGGCTTTCCACGAAAATGAAAAAGGAAAATCTGCTGGTTCTCATGGGAATCGGCTTTGCCCTGTTTTTCTTTGTGCTTCTCTTTGGAAAAAACGCGGGAATGATTGTAATCGGCATTATGGGCTTTGGTTTCAGCATGTCGGGAATCTATCCCACCACGGTTTCGGTGGCAGGCTATATTATCCAAAAATACCAGCTTGCATGGAGCTTCATGCTTACCATTGCCAGCTTCGGCTCTATTATTATGCCGTCTATCATTGGAAGAATTGCCCAGCAGGCCGGAATCGTCTACGGAATGTGGTCTGTGGTGATTGCGGTTTTGGCGGATTTACTATTGCTCGGGGCGCTCAAAATATATCTGTCACGGCGCGGACAGGGCGTATGAAATTACAGGGAATATTTGCGGGCATATGCGTTATATTTCGGGAGGAAATCCTCGCTTCCTTCCCGGATTTCCCGAAGGGATTCGTGCAGATTCATGCTGCCCTGGGAAATATCCGTCATGCATCCGGCGATGTTGGAGCAATGGTCGGCAGTACGCTCCAAATCCGTCAGCAAATCCGACCATATGAATCCGGCGGTGGTGGAGCAGTTTCCCTGCTGTAAGCGCAGAATATGTCTGGTGCGCATTTGCTCCTTTAACCGGTTGATAACCTGCTCAAGAGGCTCCACCATGGAGGCGGCGTTTAAGTCGCTGTTTAAAAAAGCGCTCATGGACAGATTGAGGATTTCTTCAACCGCCGCGGTGATTACGGAAAGTTCCCCTCTGGCAGCGTCGGTGAATGGGAGCTTTTTTTCCAGCATTTCTTCCGCCGATTCCAGCAGATTTACGGCATGGTCCGATATTCTTTCAAAATCGCCAATCATTTTAAGCAGCTTTGCGGCTTCCGTGCTGTCCGCCGCGCTGATTTGGCATGCGCTGAGCTTTACCAGGTAAGTGCTTAAAATATCTTCATAATAATCGGTTTTTTCTTCCTTTTCCCTGACGGAGGCGGCCAGCTTCGGAGAATAAGACTTTAAAGCAAGGAGAGATTCTTTCAGCGCATCCGCAGCCGTCCGGGCCATATCTGACGCAACCTCGCGGCAGCGGTTCAGCGCAATCGGCGGAGTGGCAAGGAGGCGTTCGTCAAGCTCCGGCGTTGTCTCCGGCTTTCGGTCGTCGGGAACCAGTTTTTTCACAAGGCTTTCAAGAAAACCGGACAGGGGCAGCATCAGCACCGTACACAAAATATTGAAAACAGAGTGAGAGAGTGCGATGCCAAAAAGGGAAGCTGGCAGGTCAAGAAAAGGCAGACGAAAAGCTGCATTTATAATACAAAACAGCCCGAGCCAGACAGCGGTTCCTATGACATTAAAGGACAAATGAACCATTGCGGCGCGCCTGGCATTTTTGTTTGCGCCGATGGAGGAAATCATGGCGGTAACACAGGTTCCGATATTCTGCCCCATGATAATGGGAATCGCCGCCCCGTATGAAACCTGCCCCGTTATTGCCAATGCCTGTAAAATACCAACGGAAGCGGAGCTGGACTGGATAAGAGCGGTGAGCAACGCTCCGGCAAGCACGCCCAGGACAGGATTTTTAAACAGGAGAAAAAGATTCTGGAAAGCGGGAATGTCTGCAAGGCCGGAAACGGCTCCCGACATGGTTTCCATGCCGAACATCAACGTGGCAAACCCAAGCAGGATGGCGCCGGTTTCTTTCTTTTTGGTATCTTTCAGGAACATAAAAAAGATAATGCCGAGAAAAGCCAGCGCCGGTGTAAAGGAAGAAGGCTTCAAGAGCCGTACAAACAGATTGCCGCTGTCAATTCCTGACAGGCTTAAAATCCATGCGGTGACCGTGGTTCCGATATTTGCACCCATAATCACATTGATGGCCTGAGTCAGAGACATGAGACCCGAGTTGACAAAGCCCACTACCATGACTGTGGTTGCCGAGGAACTCTGAATCACGGCCGTGACGCACAGACCCGTAAAAAGTCCGGCAGCCCGGCCTGTGGTAAGCTTGCCCAGAAGCAGGCGCAGGCTCCCTCCGGCACGCCGCTCCAGAGCCTGTCCCATGATATTCATGCCAAAAAGAAACAGACTTAATCCACCCATCATAGTAAGCGCGTCAAAAATATCCATAAATTTTATCCCCTCCGTTTTTTATGTGTAACCGGCGTTATTTTGCCGTATTATGAATATAGTTTATCTCAGCCGTGTCAATTCTATTATCAGGGATTTGTAAAATGTATGTAAAATTTGAATATGCTTTCTTTTTAAATGGAAATCAGTTTTCATATATTGTCAAGTTCTGCCTGCAATGCTTGCCATGACAGGATAATTCTGATAAGCTGATAAAGAACGGTTTGGTTAAAGCAGTACTTAAAAAAGAAAGGCGAGGACGAAATGATGATTAAAGGATTTAAAATGAAACTTTACCCGGGAATGGAAGAGGAGTATGAAAAGAGACATAACCAGCTCTGGCCGGAAATGAAGGACATGATTCACGAGCACGGCGGAAAAAACTATTCTATTTTCCTTGACAGGGAAACTTTGACACTGTTCGGATATATTGAAATTGAGGATGAAGCCTTGTGGAGCGCCGGGGCGGATACGGCAATTAACCGGAAATGGTGGGATTTTATGGCTGATATCATGGAGACGAACCCGGATAACAGCCCGGTAAGCGTTGATTTGCATCCGGTATTTCATTTGGATTAAATAAGCGGGGATTTACGGAGGGCTATAAGCATGTTTGATACGAAGAAGATAAGCCGAAAAATCCTGCGGGGGGGGTAAAACTGTTTTAGTCCTCCTTACAGGAATCTGCGCCGGATTTGCGGCGCTGTGTCTGGTTCATCTGCTGCCGGTGGATAGAATGCATCGGAATGTATATAATTCCAGAGATGCGGTGGGCGCCTGCGCACAGGTAGTTACGGGATATGACAGCACGACAGTGGATAACTTTACAGACAGTATTATACTAAGTCAGGCAATCTGCCCGGTTAACGCGCCGGTTCTGGAAAAGGCGGTCTATAATTATCAGGTGAATTACTGGCGGGGCTATGAACAGCCGGAAAATCTGGAAAGGTATCTGGATGGCGAGGAAGGATTCCGCTATCAGGGATATACCCATTATTGGGGCGGTTATCTGACGGTTTTGAAGCCTTTGTTGCTGATTTTTGATTATGGCGATATTCTGGTTATCAATATTATTTTGCAGACGCTGCTTACCGCTTTGATAATAGTGGGGCTGTATAAGACAGGGAAAAAATACGTGATTCTCCCTTTTTTGACGGCCGTTTTATCCATGATGCCGATAACGGCGGCACTTTGCCTGCAATTATGCGACGTCTTTTATATTGCGTTGACGGCATCGGCTTTGGTGGTATGGAAAAGAGAACGAATCAGAGACGAGCGGATGTACTTATTATTTCTGCTCTCAGGAATGGCAACCAGCTATTTTGATTTTCTTACCTACCCTTTTGTGAGCCTGGGAGTGCCGCTGGTGATATTTCTGGCCTATCTTGATGAATACGGACCGGCAGAAAGAATTTGTTATACCATATTGTGCAGCATGGAATGGTGTGTCGGATATGCAGGTATGTGGGCGGGAAAATGGATTCTGGGCAGTATTCTGGCTCCTGAAAGCGGCGCGCTGAAGGTTGCCATAGAATCCATTCAATACAGAGGTTCGGATTTATCATCAGATAATGTGCATCTGACGGTGTTTCATGTGCTTTTGAAAAATATGTATGTGTACCTGAGATGGCCGATAATGCTGCTTATGGGGGCAGCGGCAGTATATCTGGCGGTTCGGATATTCCGGGCCCGTCCCTTAACCGGAAGCAGATTTTGTATGCTGATACCTTATGCCATGGTCTGTCTTTATCCGCTGGCGTGGTATATGATTGCGAAAAATCATTCCTACGAACATGCGTTTATGGCCTACAGGGAGCTGATAATCGCCGCGTTCGCAGGACTGTGCATGCTGGCGGAAGCCGGTTATTATCAGGAAAATCTGCAGGATTGACTTGCGGGCGGAAAAAATCCGGTATTTGACTTATTGAATTTTAGTCATTATAATATATGCGAAGTTATAAATGAGGCATGTATTGAAAGAAAGAAGGAATAGAAATGACAAAAATTGATATCGTGTCAGGCTTTTTGGGGGCCGGCAAGACGACGCTGATTAAAAAGCTTCTGGCGGAAGCTCTTGGAGATACGAAGGTAGTTCTGATTGAAAACGAGTTCGGTGAAATCGGCATTGACGGCGGCTTTCTGAAGGAGGCCGGTATTGAGATTAAGGAAATGAATTCAGGCTGTATCTGCTGTTCGCTGGTAGGGGATTTCGGAACTTCCCTGAAGGAAGTTATGCATACCTACGAGCCGGAGAGAATCCTGATTGAGCCTTCGGGAGTGGGCAAGCTTTCCGACGTGATGAAAGCGGTTCAGGACGTGATTGACACCAAAGAAGTGGCGCTTAACAGCGCGGTTGCCGTGGTGGACGCCGCCAAATGCAAAATGTATATCAAAAATTTCGGAGAGTTTTTCATCAATCAGATTGCCCATGCAGGAACGATTATTTTGAGCCGTACCGGCAATATTCCGGCGGAAAAGCTGAACAAATGCGTGGAGCTTATCAGAGAGCACAATGAGAAGGCAACCATAATTACCACCCCCTGGGAGGAACTGGACGGAAAGGATATCCTGGCGACCATAGAGGGCGCGAAGGATTTGGAAGCGGAAATGATGGCGGAGATTCTGGCGCACAGGAATCGGGAAGAGGAGCATGAACACCATCACCATCATGAGCACGGCCATCATCATGAAGATGGAGATTGCTGCGGCCACCACCATCATGGAGAGGAAGAACATGCCGGCCATGAGCATGAGGGGCACGGCCATCACCATGACGGGGAATGCGGCTGCGGCCACCATCATGACCATGACCACCATGCGGACGAGGTATTCACCAGCTGGGGGATGGAAACGCCGAAAGCCTACGGTAAGGATGAAATTGAGCATATTCTGGAGGAGCTTGAAAACGAAGGTAAATACGGTTATGTGCTTCGCGCAAAGGGGATGATTCCCGAAAAGGACGGCGGCTGGATTTACTTTGACTATGTGCCGGGAGAGAGCAATGTGCGCACCGGCAAGCCAGATGTGACAGGAAAATTCTGTGTGATTGGCTCAGGACTTCACGAAGAAGCGCTTAAGAAATTGTTTGACGCGGAATAGGGAAAGAAGGGATAGCATGAAGCCGGTATACGTTATCAACGGATTTCTGGAAAGCGGAAAGACGGAGTTTATTTCTTTTACACTGGCACAGCCGTATTTTCAGGTGAGAGGAAAGACGCTTCTCATTGTCTGTGAAGAGGGAGAAAACGAATACGAGGAGGCGCTTTTGAAAAAGAGCCGGACAGAGATTGTTTTCATTGAAGACGAGGAGGATTTCACTCCGGCTTATTTGACGGAGCTGGAAAAAAAGCATAAGCCCGAACGCATTATCATTGAATATAACGGCATGTGGAACTTTAAAAATATGAAGCTTCCACCGCGCTGGGGAATTGAACAGCAGATTACCACCATAGATGCGTCCACCTTCCCCATGTATTTCACAAACATGAAATCTCTTTTGGCGGAAATGCTGCGCAAATCGGAAATGATTATTTTTAACCGCTGTGATAATGTGGAGGACTTAAGCCTCTATAAGAGGAATGTCAAAGCGATTAATCAGCAGGCGGATATTATTTTTGAGGACGCGGAGGGAGAAATCAACCAGATATTTGAGGACGACCTTCCCTACAGTCTGGACGCGGACATTATAGAGCTTGACAATGAAGGCTATGGAATATGGTATCTGGACAGCCTTGACAATCTGGAGCGCTATATCGGAAAAACCATCCGGTTTACAGCTATGGTTTTGAAGCCGGAGGATTTCCCAAAAGGGTATTTTGTGCCGGGACGTATGGCGATGACCTGCTGCGCAGATGATATGGCGTTTCTGGGCTTTGCCTGTAAATATGACAAATGCGGCGAGCTTGCGGAAAAACAGTGGGTAAAGGTGACCGCCAGGGTGACAAAAGAGTATTTTGAGGATTACGGCGGCGAAGGGCCGATTCTGAACGCACTTACCATAGAAAAGACCAGAGCGCCCAAAGAGCCGGTTATCAATTTTGTATAAGGTAACTGCAAAGCCGGAAAGAGGAAATCACAATGTATCAGTATTCAATTATAGAGTGGCTGTTTTTCTTTTATTTATATTGTTTTTTTGGCTGGATATTTGAATCCACATTTGTCTCTCTGAAAAGCAGACAGGATAGTAAACAGAGGATTTATGCGGGGGCCCTTTTTGCCGATTTACGGAAGCGGGGCAATCATGATGCTTGTGGTTTCCATGCCTTTTCAGGATAACATTTTTCTTACCTATATAGCGGGTTGTATCGGCGCAACTGCCCTTGAGCTGGTGACGGGAGAACTGATGGAAGCCCTGTTTAAGGTGCGGTACTGGGATTATTCCAATCAGAAATTTAATTACAAGGGCCATATCTGCCTTTCGTCCACGGTGGCGTGGGGATTTTTGACCATTTTAATGACGGAATTTCTGCATAAAGGCGTCGAGCGTATTATCTTTATTCTCCCTCCGGCGGCAGTCACGGCGCTTACGGTGGCGACAAGCTTTTACATTGTGGTTGATTTCACCCTTTCCTTCAAGGCGGCCATGGACCTGCGGGATGTGCTTATGGGACTGGAAAAGGCCAAAGAGGAGATGGAGCGGATACAAAAGAGGCTGGATGTCATTATTGCTGTTGCCAGTGATGAAATCGAGTCCCGCAGACAGGAAAACAGCCTGAAAGCGGAAGAACTAATGGACAGCATCGAAGCGAAATTCAATTCGCTGAGAGAGCGTCTTAAAATCAATCCTTCGGAATTTGTGGATGATGTGCGCGAAGAAATTATGGAGCTGCGTAACAAATACAGCATAGAAAAAGAAGAGCGCATGCGGTTCAGGAGATTAAAGGATTTCTACCAGAGAAATCTGATTAAGGGAAACCCCACTATGAAATCAAAGCGGTTTGAGGAAGCTTTGGAAGAATTGAAAAAGGCTGTGAATGAGAGAAAATGAGCCCAACGGATTTATACACAGGCTTTACACTTTCCTGCAAAACCGCTATAATAAAATCGTAACAATCAATACAAGCCATAATATGAAAGCAGGTGATTGTATGCCAAGTGAAAAAGAGTTAAATGTTAATCTTTTAGATAAACTGGATTTATTAGAAAGATTGGAAATGGCAGATAACGAGGGCGGTTATGAAAAAATAAAACAACAGCTTGCATTTGAAAAGAAATGTATTGAGCGGAAGCTTTATCAAAAACCACCACTTACAGGAACGAATCAAAACTAAACGGTAACCACTAAATGAGAAGTGCAAAGTCTGTTGAATTATCAAGGGCCTTGCACTTTTTATTCCCGCGAGCAATGAGTCAAGCGGATGCTGAGCATCCATTTGACGAATGCCGCGAGGGTCAAGCCCCCGCAGCTCTGCTACGGGGAGTTTCATTTCTTCCGGCGGTCTTCAGCCCGATGTTTTGAAATTTTTATCACGCACCGATTCACTTCTGTATCCATTATAAAGGCAATCTGGCAGAATGTACAGAGTTTTCAGACAAAATAGTAAATGCAAATGCTCTAAATTTACTAAATATGAACAATGAATAAAATCAAAGCAGAAAAAAGCAATACAATTACGACAAAATAGACAAAAAAATAAAAAATACGGGATTAAATTGCAGTGTAAAAGTTTAGGATGTATGATACATATAAGCCCGGGAGCTATTATAGTAAATCAGAATTATCAATTGATGATTACAGTATACCTGATATCTTGGGATATCCGGTGTCATGGATTTGGAAAGGGAATGGAATGGGGATGGAAGGCAGGAGAAAGGAGAGCGTTTATTTTGACTTATTGTTTCAGCGGCATCCCGAATTACTTTCGCTGCAGGAGATGGTCTGGAACAGTTATGAGACAATCCGGGATGTATACCGCAACCAGGGAAAGCTGATGATATGCGGGAACGGCGGAAGTGCAGCGGATGCAGATCATATTGTAGGGGAGTTGATGAAGGGATTCCTCAAAAAGAGAGAGCTGCCCAGAGAAAAATGTCTGTTGTTCGGGGAACTGTCCCAGGGGCTGCAGGGGGCATTGCCGGCAATAGCCCTGACGCAGCACGGCGCATTAAACACAGCTTATATGAATGACGTGGAACCTTCCATGATATTTGCCCAACAGGTATATGGATATGGAAAGCCGGGGGATGTCCTGCTTGCGATTTCCACTTCGGGGAATTCCCTCAATGTGAATAATGCGGTCAGAGTTGCGAAAAAATGTGGAATAAAGATAATCGGCATGACAGGAAAGGAAGGTGGTCTGCTGAGGAGACTTGCAGACATATGTATCACGGTTCCGGAATCGGAGACGGCGTATGTGCAGGAAGATCATGTAGCTGTTTATCATACATTATGTGCAATGCTTGAGGAATACTTTTTCTGAAAACAAAATTCGGTATAAGAAAATTCGGCATAAGAAAAAACCCGGCAGTCGGGTATTCGGAGGTATGAGGATGAAGAAGATGAAATGCAAGAAAATATTTGGCGGTCTGTTGGCGTGTAGTTTGTTGGCAATGAGTTTGGCAGCCTGCGGCAACTCTGATGACGGCGAGATTCCTTCCGCAACAGGAAGCGCTGACAGCGGAAGCCAGGTTGAGAACGGCAGTACCCAGGATGACGAGACAGCCATGGAGCCGGGCCCTCTGGGAAAATACGGAGAAGAGATTACGCTGACCACAGTCAGAACATTGGATTCCACTGTGAAATTTGAGCCCGGTAACCCGGACCGTGCTTCTCTGGAAGAGAATATCTGGCAGCGTTCCTACAAAGAGGAGCTTGGAATCAATCTGGAGTATTTGTGGACACCTAACACAGAGCAATATGAGCAGAAATGGAATGCGGCCATGGCCACAAAGGATCTGCCGGATTTTGCGGTGGTGGGTCCTTCCATATACAAGGAACTGGTGGAGGCAGACCTGGTGATGGATATGACCGATATTTTCGACCAGTATGCCAGTGATTTATACAAGCAGTATGTGGCGGCAGAGGACGGAATTTCAGTAGATTTCATGACATTTGGCGGAAAAATGTACGGCCTGCCGCACACCGGAACCACAGCGGACAATATCACGATGATGTTTATTCGCAAAGATTGGCTGGAAAAAGTGGAAATGGAAGTCCCCAAAACCATGGACGAGTTACAGGCCACTGTGAGAGCGTTCCAGGATGCGGAGCTTGGGGGAAAGGATACCGTGGGAATCTCCCTCAGCAACACTCTCCTGGCCGGAATCCACACTGCCAACGGGCTGTTTGAAGGCTATGGCGCTTACTATGATACCTGGGTAGAGGACGGAAACGGCGGCCTGGCATATGGAACGATACTTCCGGAAATGCGAGTGGCTTTGCAGGAACTTCAGCAGATGTACAAGGACGGCATGTTCCGTCAGGATTTTGCTACCATCGACGGCACCAAGGCAGGAGAGGATGTGGCCTCAGGAAAATGCGGCATTGTTTTCGGCACTTTCTGGGCACCTTTAAACTCCGTCAATGACAGCATCATGGCTGACGAGAATGCGGACTGGATTGTATGTGATATCCCTACGGCGGACGGAACCCCTTACAAATCTGTAGCCACGGGCTCTCCTTCCCAATATATCTTTGTGAACAAAAACTGCGAGCATCCGGAGGCGGTTGTCAAGCTGCTTAATCTGAACTGCGAGATTAAGGCTTCCGGCGACAGAAAGCATGAAGTTGATGAGGACGGGTTTGAGGCCTTTAAGTACAAGGTTGCCTGTGATATGAGCGAAGCTTATTACAATCTGAATAGTTATTATGCAGTGAAGGAAGCCCTGGACAGTGGTGATACTTCCGGGATTCCCTCAGATATGCAGAGTTGTTATGATGATGTAGTCAAGGGTCTGGAAGGAGATAGAACCATGCTCGGATATGCCCTGGTGTTCGGCCCCGGCGGTACCTATGAGAAAGTGGGCGAATTGAGGGATGCCGGACGGATTGTCCAGAGTGCGTACACTACTTTCCAGACGGATACCATGTTGGAAAAGAGCGCTGACTTGAATCAGAATCTGGCAGCAGCCATCCAGAAGGTAATCATGGGGGATGACATCAGTGTGTTTGACACGGCAGTGGAAACCTGGAAGAGCACCGGCGGAGACACTATCACACAGGAAGTGAATGACTGGTACAAAGCGCAGTGATATCCGTATGTGGCGATGCCCGGGGCATGTACCTCTAATGCCCTGGGGCAAAGGAGGTGTTGGGGCTGTCGGGAAATAACTGCATTCCCACAATATGTATTGTGATATGTCAGGAATCACAACTATATATTGTGAATAAATGCCATTTCCTGACAAGCCCAGCTCAGCAACGAAATCTGATCATTGAAGAGAGGAGTGCATTTGCATGAAGAAACTGAAAAAGGAATGGCCGTTTCATTTGCTGCTGTTGCCAGCCGTCATTATGGTTATCGTTTTCTGCTATGTGCCTATGGCAGGGATATCGCTTGCCTTCCTGGACTATAAGCCGGCGCAGGGCTTTGCAAAAGCGCCCTTTGTTGGATTAAAGCATTTCAGGACTTTGTTTTCAAATCCCAATTTTTTCCTTGCCTTGAAAAATACAGTGATTATAGCCGGATGGAAACTGGCCACAGGACTGTTGGTACCCCTGGCTCTTGCGTTAATGTTAAATGAAATCCGGAAAATCTGGTTCAAGAGGCTGACTCAGACACTGATATATCTGCCCTATTTTATCTCCTGGGTACTGATGGCCGGAATCATCATCGATGTCTTTTCGCCGACGAGCGGGATTGTCAATCGGGGCCTGGAACTGCTTGGAATGGAGTCAGTCTATTTTCTGGGCGATAACAGATGGGCTCGTTTTACCATTATTCTAACTAATATATGGAAGGAAGCCGGTTGGGGAACCATTATTTTCATGGCGGCGCTCACCGGTATTGATCTGAATCTGTATGAGGCGGCTGTGATCGACGGAGCCGGCAGACTAAAGCAGATGTGGCATGTGACGCTGCCGGGGATTGTCCCTACTGTGATTCTGGTGGGAACCTTGAGCCTGAGCAATGTGCTGAATGCCGGCTTTGATCAAATTTATAACCTGATGAGCGGAGTGACGATGGAAACCCTGGATATCATTGACACGCTGGTGTACAGGGTCGGTGTGGAGAACGGCCAGTACAGTCTTGCCACGGCCGCCGGATTGTTCAAATCGGTGGTATCCTGCTTTTTCATTGTCCTGTCCTATAGACTGGCGGACAAGTTTGCCGGATACAAAATATTCTAGGGGGTGCAAACATGCATTACAAAGAATCATTGGGAACCCGGTTCTATGTGTTTTTCGCTTACTTGGTGATTGCGATGTTCAGCATAGCCTGTATCTATCCGATTCTGCATATATTGGCTCTGTCCTTTAGTTCTAAGACTGCGGTTAATGCGGGATTGGTGAACATTATTCCGGTGGATTTTTCTCTGGAAGCTTACAGGTTTGTCGTAGAAGGAGGTGCCTTTTTTACCGCTTTCGGTGTGTCGGTGAAACGGACCATTCTGGGAGTGGCTCTCAGCATGATTCTTACGGTTCTGACAGGCTACCCGCTCTCCAAGACCAAGAGCAAATTTTCCTTCAGAAATGTGTATATGTGGTTTTTTGTTTTTACCATGCTTTTCAGCGGCGGACTGATCCCCGGATATATTGTGGTGAACAGGCTGGGGCTCATCGATACCATCTGGGCGCTGGTCCTGCCCGGAGCCGTGCCGGTGTACTATGTGATCCTGTTCCAGAATTTTGTGAAGAGCCTGCCGGATGAACTGACGGAGGCTGCTTATACGGACGGGGCCGGTGAGTTGACTATTCTGCGCAAGATTGTGCTGCCGCTCTCAAAACCGATTCTGGCTACGCTGACACTTTTTATTGCAGTGAATCACTGGAACTCCTGGTTTGACGGCATGATCTATATGAACCGTCCGAAGAATTATCCCCTGCAGACTTATCTGCAGACCATAGTAGTGCAGATTGACGTAAAATCGGTGGCTACGATCAGCGATGTAGCCAATATTTCCCCGAGAAACAGCAAAGCGGCTCAGATTATACTGGCCATGCTGCCCATTGTGGTGGTATATCCTTTTTTACAGAAATATTTCACCAAGGGAATTGTTATGGGCAGTGTGAAAGGATAACGAAAGGAGAATGTCATGAATCAGTGGAAGAAAATCAGCCTGGATGGAACCTGGAATATCACATATATTTCAAACGACAGTATAAGAACACAGGGAAAATCCGGGGAAGAAAAAGCTCTGCGTGAGGATTTGGGTGACTCTTATCCCAGAACGCCTGCAGAACTGGAGGGATATGGGGAAGGCACAATAAGAGGAAGCGTGCCGGGAAATTTTGAACTGGCACTGGAAGAAAACGGGATTCTGCCTGAGATATTTAAGGATCAGAATATCCTGCTTTTGCAGAAATACGAGGGCTATCATGTGTTTTACAGCCGCAGCTTCATGTACCATTCTCAGGAAGGATATACGCCATGGCTGTGCTTTGAGGGGATTGACACCATCAGCGAGGTGTGGCTCAACGGCAGACTGGCGGGAAGAACGGACAATATGTTTATCTCTCACAGCCTGTCCGCAGAGGAACTGAGAGAAGGGCGGAACGACATTGTGGTACATTTATTTCCTGTGTCCATCGAATCCAGGAAGAGAGAGCTTTCCGTAGGTAATACCAGTGTCAATAAATACAATTTTGAATCCCTGTGGATCAGGAAGGCCGCCCATATGTACGGTTGGGATATCATGCCCCGGGCAGTATCCTGCGGGCTCTATCGCCCGGTATCCCTGGTATACCGCCCGGAAGAGTTCATTCGGCAGGCATATGTAATGACCATATCGGTCAACCGCCTGAAAAAGGAAGCAGAATTGTTGTTTTTCTATGAGGTGGAGGCAAAAGGAGCAGATCTTGGCCGCTATTCCATTGAAATAGAGGGAAGCTGTGAGGATAGCCGATTCCACGCTGAATCCAGGTTATGGAATGTGGCGGGAAGATTCCGCTTCCCTGTGAAAAATGTAAAACTGTGGGAGCCCAGGGAATTTGCGGCTCAGGAGCCTTCACATCCGGTCCGGACGAAGGCACATCTGTATGATATCACGGTGCGTCTGCGCAGGGAAGGTGAAGTAATAGATACAGACAGCTTCCGCACAGGAGTCAGAACGGTGGAGTTGGTGCGCACAGGACTTACGGACATCCATCTGTCAGGAGATTTCCATTTCAAAGTAAACGGGGAGAAAGTATTTATCCTGGGAACTAATTTTGTGCCAGTGGATGCATTTCACTCCAGGGACAGGGAAAGGCTTCCGGAGGTGTGCAGACTGCTGTTGGACGTGGGCTGTAATGCAATTCGAATTTGGGGCGGAAACGTCTATGAGGATGACTATCTGTATGACTACTGTGACGAGCATGGAATTTTAATCTGGCAGGACTTCATGATGGCGTGCGGCGTGTATCCGGATGATGATGACTTTGGCGATGTGATTGCCCGTGAGACAAAGGCTGTGGTAAGGCGTCTGCGTCATCATGCCAGCATTCTATGCTGGGCCGGCGACAACGAAAATGATATGATGGCTTTTATGGAGCCCTTCCATCGCAATCCAAATCGGAACAGCCTGACCAGGAAAGTGATTCCGCGCGTTTTGGAATACGAGGACCCCTCCAGGCCCTACCTGCCCAGTTCGCCTTTTATAGATGAAGAATGTGTAGGACAGCCTTTGGAGTATATCACAGAGCAGCATCTCTGGGGGCCCAGGGATTATTTCAGAAACAGCTATTACACAAAATCTCTTGGGAAGTTTGCCAGTGAAATTGGCTATCACGGGTGCTGCAGTGTCTGCTCCATTGAGAAGTTTATCAGCAAAGACGCGCTCTGGCCCTGGGAGGACAATCCGGCCTGGGCAGTGCATGCCGCATGTCCGGAGACAGGCATGATAAATACCTGGGGCTGGCGCATTCATCTCATGGCAAACCAGATCCGGGAAATGTTCGGCAGGATTCCGGAGACATTAGAAGATTTTGCGCTGTGCAGTCAGATTTCCCAGGCGGAGGCGTTTAAGTTCTTCATTGAGCTGTTCCGCGTGGAAAACAGGAAAAGAAGCGGTATCATTTGGTGGAATCTGATAGACGGATGGCCTCAGTTCTCTGATGCGGTGGTTGATTACTATTATACGAAAAAGCTGGCCTATTATTATATTCAAAACAGTCAGAAGGCAGTCCTGCTCACCTTTGCGGAGCCTGCAGACTGGCAGCTTGCCCTGATGGCGGTCAACGATACCGGGCAGGATGTGGAACTGGAATATGAGGTCTGCGATTATGTGACAGGACAGAAGGTTGCAAAGGGCAGCGGGACTGTGCGGGGCGGAGCCGGCGCAGAGGCTGCGGAATTGCATAGAATTCCGTATTCCTATGGTGAAAAACATATCTATGTAATTACCTGGAAATCCGGATATGGAGCGGGGAGGAACCATTATCTCAGCGGTCAGCCGCCTTTCGATCCGGAGATGTACCGTGATTTCCTGAGAGATGTATACCAGACTGAATGTTGGCTGCATGGAGACGGTACAGCAAATCCCCGGCCTTAATACGGGGGAACAGCTAAGCCTGCCCTATAGGTTTTTACATCAGGTTTACCGGGAAAGACTTCAAATTGGACTCTGCGGCACTGCGAGACGTTTCGTGCTCTTCTGCACGAAATCCCAAGTAATCATCCTGATTACTTTGACTGCTGTACGCCAAACCGCATGCTCTTACGGTTTGGTGCACTGTAACAGGAAAGCCTGAAGACAGAACAAACTACAAAATTGACATCAGAGCCTGCGTGGGGGAAATGGCCCAAGGGCCGTGAAAGTGGGTACACTATGGAGATAAGAAAAAAAGAATATGCAATTGGAATCGATATAGGCGGAACAAAATGTGCCGTGATTCTCGGCAGGCGGCCCATACCGGGGGAGAGCGCGGAAACTCCGATTCTGGATAAACGCTGTTTTTTCACCGGGAAATGCGTCGGATGGAAAGAAGCAGTGGATAAAATAGCACAATTGACAGAAGAATTACTTGCCCGAAACGGACTATGTGCCTTAGACCTGGCAGGAATCGGAATCAGCTGTGGAGGGCCGCTGAAACACAGGGAGGGAGTCATTATGAATCCCCCTAATCTGGTGGGATGGAGCAATGTGCCCATTGTGGCAATCCTGAGGAAAAGGTTTGGGATTCCGGTCTGCCTGGAGAATGACGCCAATGCCGGCGCCGTGGCAGAATGCAGGTTTGGAAGGGCCAGGGGAAAGGACAATGTAGTATTTTTGACTTTTGGAACAGGACTTGGCGCGGGACTGATTCTGAACGGCAGACTATATCGAGGAACCAGTGATATGGCAGGGGAAGTAGGACATATTCGCCTGTCCCGTTTCGGCCCCGTGGGATATGGAAAAGCAGGCTCCTTCGAAGGTTTCTGCAGCGGTTCCGGCATTGCCCAGCTGGCCCGTTCGAGGCTGTTGGAGGAACGGCAGGCAGGAAACTTACCGGCCAATGCCAGATGGAGCTCCCGAGAGGAAATCACTGCGGAAAAACTGGCTGCGGCTGCCAGGGAAGGGGATGAATTTGCGCTTTCCGTTTATCGTATCAGCGCCAGGTATCTGGGGAAAGGCCTGGCAATTATTATCGATATACTGAATCCTGAGATGATTATAATCGGGAGTATCTTCGAGCGCTGCGAGGATTTGTTCCGGGAAGAAATGTGCCGGACGATAGAGCAGGAAGCCCTGAAAAACTCAAACAGCGCGTGCCAGGTTGCCGCGGCCTCCCTGGGCGATCGGATCGGTGATTTCGCAGCACTGGCAGTAGCGTTTGGATGCGATGGCATTTCTGGCTGAACATATCTTATAGGGGCTGTCGGGAAATAACCGCATTTCCACAATATGTATTGTGATATGATGGAAATTACAACTATATATTGTGGACCAATGCCATTTCCCGACAGCCCCTTAGAACTTCATGTTGCGGTACCTGGAACTTATCATAATCTCACATAAAATATTTACACTTTTCCATATAAAATATTTGTTCTTTTTCAAACAAAATAATTAATTTATTCAGAGTTTTCTCTTCCCTGTACTCTTTTAACGCATCCAGATATTCATTCTTGTTTGCATCTTCAACCACAACCGGCACAATACCATTCTTCAGGCATTCCCTGAAAAGGAGCAGTCTGCCCGTCCGGCCGTTTCCGTCCTGGAAAGGATGAATACTCTCGTATCTGGCATGAAACTCGGCCAATACAGAGATATTTACATCCTGCGCATGATACCAGTTCATAAGCAGGTGTATTTCCTGAGCAACATTTTCTGGTCTGACAGTCTGGTAGATTCCGATCATATTAGGACGTTGCTTATAATCGCCAATAGCGTATCCGTTAGCACGGTCCTCAAACACTCCGGATTTCAGCTCATAATGGAATTGCTTTATCAAATCCTCCGATAGAGCTTCCTCCAGTGTATCCAGCATCTTATTGAACATAAGAAAATGTCCATTCATTTCTTCGACATCTTTTGCTCTGTAGTAATCGTCAGATTTAGGCAATGTCCCATTGTCAAACAGGGAAGCCGTTTGTTCTTCGGTAAGTGTACTACCCTCGATTTTATTGGAGTTATAAGCAAGTAAGCGCTGTGTATATGCATACACGCCGGATCTGTCAAATTTTTCTCTTTCTATTCTAAATCTGCTTAACAAAAAATCCAGAAACTTATTTTCTGTCTTATTCATATTTCCCACCTTTACAAGTGCTGCTTTGTTTGAACATTATATCATGAGTACAGCGACGTTCATGACTGATGGCCATCCGGCTGTTTCATGCCTTGAATATGCTCATATTATATCATGGCTTTAACGGAGCAGACTGTATTTGATAACATGTGCCTTACAAAGTCTGGACATGTGCCGCACAAAATCTGGACATTCGGTTTGACTATCAGTTCATTACCGGAGGATTTCTCCAATCAGCTGCCCGGCATGATTTTCATTATTTTATAACAGTGTAGTTGGTTTTTCTTGCTTTGCCATTCTGCTTTAGCAAGTTGTTTTTTACCATTTTTCTGATGACTCTGGATGCAGTAGATGTACTCACTTCAAGTAGTGCGATTACATCATTTCTTGTAACAGCGCCATGAGACCGGGCATATTCCAATACTTTTTCTTCATTGCTCAGTATTTTGTCGCCCCCGGCAACAGAACTTATGATTGAATCTGCTTTTGGCACAGAAGCATTTCCTGTTTCATATTTTGCATTAATGTTAGGCAATATGGTCTTAAAAGTATTTTTGGTAGTTTCAATCGTCGGCTTGTTTTCCATGCCTTCGTATGCCTTCATAATCTTGCCCATTCCGGTACCGTAAGCCTCAATCAGGCGCAGCCGGTAAAATACATTTGCAAGGTCTTGATTTCGGCAGACGGAAATACCTGCCATAATATCTTCCAGGTCAATTCCCGGCATCAATCCGCCAATAGATACAAATTCTATCCGATCAGAATAAATACTGATAAGCGCACTGGCGCTAAAGGAATAATCGCGATGGACCAACAGGTTTAGCAATGCTTCCCTGACGGCAATTTCAGGGTAGTCCCTGATGTCGATTCTCAGCAGCTTTTTTATTGTTGCATGGGTTTGATTGCGGAAATCGATAAAATCATAAACTTCGTTCATTTGCTGCATCAGCGATCCGGTAAATTCCCGGCGATCCTTAAAAATCGTCTGATCCGTCCCCTGAAAAACAGCGACTTTAATCGTATGGACGCATTGATCAGACAGAAGCAGACCTAAGTTACTGTAGAGGTTATCCTGATCGATGAGCTTCAAAGTGCGCATTTGCTGTGACTCAAACTCCACTTTCCGAAGCGCAAATTCTTTTTTTGCGGCTTCAAATGTAAGTTCCTGATTTAAGCAGCGCATTGCCTCAAAGCGATCTCCATCCGTTTCCTTAATCATACGGCGGATTGCCGTGTCAGTGGCGGGAACAGAAGAATATCCCTGTCTGACATATACACCCTCTGGACGCATCCCTTTTTTAGCAAGATAATAAGGGCGATCCGTTCCGCGCTGAATATCCACCTCAACAATTTCTTTTCCATCTTCCTTTATTGTTTTATAATGCAGGAACATCGTCACATCGGGCTTAATTGCATCCCTTACCATATTGCTGATCTGCAAAGATACACTGTCAGGATTACCAAGTCCGGCTACGGTACCGTCATCCCGGATGCCAATATACAGTTTGCCGCCATCACAGTTAGCAAAAGCAATGATTTCCTTTTTTATATCCTCTACGACTACTTCCATAAACTCTACGGTTTCACTTTCCCGAAAAATCATAACACCATCTCCTTTCCCCACTCTTTTGGCATATCATATCAGGTCAATTGTGTCAATGTACATGACCCAATTGACCTGATTTGACCCGATGTTTTCATTATGTCCGCAAATGAGGAAAAGTATTAACATCAAAAGCAATGCTATTCTCCAAGTGATAGAATTAAATCTGCCGTCATCTGCCAGAATGGATATTTAATGATGCCGGGGGTGTTATGTTTATTGCGCGCCATTTTTATTATTTATAACAGTGTAGTTGGTGTTTCTTGCTTTTCCATTCTGCTTCAGCAAGTTGCTTTTCACCATTCTCCTAATGACTCTGGAAGCGGTAGATGTACTTACTTTAAGCAGTTCGATTACATCATTTCTTGTAATAGCGCCATGAGACCAGGCATATTCCAATACTCTTTCTTCATCGCTTTGGATTTTTTCAGCCCCGGCAGCAGAAATTGTGATTGATTCCGCTTTCGGTGCAGAAAACTTTCCCGTTTCATATTTTGCGTTAATATTAGGCAATATGATCTTAAAGGCATTTTTGGTTGTTTCAATCGAAGGCTTTTCTTCCATGCCTTCGTATGCCCTCATAATCTTTCCCATTCCAGTACCGTAAGCCTCAATCAGATGCAGCCGGTAGAACACATTCGCAAGATCCTGATTTCTGCATACGGAAATACCTGCCATAATATCTTCCAAGTCAATTCCCGGCA
>OFFJ01000543.1_pt1 | contig 31313 bp, 30 predicted proteins | sample 1521261 | NCBI WGS metagenome assembly OFFJ01 (sample SAMEA3504122, study PRJEB24116) | mouse gut metagenome | biome: mouse gut; feature: mouse-associated habitat; material: faeces | place: Denmark | collected 2011 | reverse complement strand
GTCACGAAATAAATTTGCAGGATTCCGCACGGGAAGGCGCATATATACTGATGTTCCTCTCCCTAAAGTGCAAATTTATTTCCAGACAGTTCCTTAATAAATATGCAATATATTCCGATATAGAAATGGGATAGTGAAAAGAGAATGAAAGATATGCTCGTGAGCGCATTGATTCTTGACAATAAGAGCACCGCTTCTATTGTATGCCGCTTTCAGTCCTTAATTTGCAGAAGCGCTCACTTGTTATACATTCACGTTGGCAAATGCTTTTGAATGCGAGTATAAACTGCTGTCAGAAAAGCAGGGAATAGAATATCGAAAAGGAGTATAGGAAAATGGGAAAAGAACTGAGCAGTGAAGTAAAACAGGCACTGCAGGACATTTACTACAATGAGCGGACCGGCCGGGGCAAGGCCGCGCTTGCGCTTCTGGAGAAGGCTTCCGCAGCCGGAGACGGAGATGCAAGCTGCATTCTGGCCAGATGCTACTGCGGTTATCAGTATGTGTGGTCGGGGCACGGATTCCCGGAGGATGACGATAAAGCGACAGAATATCTGCATAAATCCGTAGAACAGGGCAGCGCGCTGGGGGTGCTGGTATGCCTGCGCACAGGGGAATTGACGCCGGAACTGGAGAAGAAGATGCCTTTTTCCGGTTTACAGGAGGCTTTTAACGAGGCAGTGGAACTGGCGGAGTCGGGAGATGCTTTTTGCCAGTATGTAGTTGCCAATTCTTATTTCTGGTGGGATTTCATGAGGATTCAGGGCAAGGATCAGAGTTCCTTCCCCGACCGAGCATCCCTCAAAGCGTACCTGAAAGAGAATGTTTCCAAATGTGAGGATTTATTCTGGAAGGCTCTGCGGGGCGGCATCTATTTTGCGGCCAACAATCTGAACCGCTATTATACCCAGGGGGACGAGGATATCATTCTTCCCCAGCCGGAGAAAGCAAGGGATCTCTGGAAGATCGGCGCGGAATACGGCCACCCGCTTCACCAGTCCATCTATGCGAAGGATTTGGAGAAGGCAGGGCGGAAAGAAGATGCGCTGTACTGGTTTAAGCAGGCGGCAGAGGGCGGCGAGCCGGGGGCATGGTGCGATGTGGGACGCTGCTATTTCCAGGGAATCGGAACGCTCAGGGATGAGGCTTATGCCGTCAAATGCTATGAAAGGGAGCTTCCCACCGGCAACGTCACCAGCCATAACGTGCTGGGGGAGGCGTATTTCCTTGGAAAAGGGGTGACGCAGGACTATGCAAAGGCTGTGGAGCTGCTGACGTTTGCCTGCAATAAGGGCAGTAAATACGGACTCTTCTACCTGGCAAAATGCCACTTTAACGGCTGGGGTACGCCGCAGGATTACGTTCGGGCGCGCCAGTATCTGGACAAGGTTGACTGGAATTACTGGGAGGCCGACTATCTGCGCGGTCTGATCTATGCAAACGGACTGGGCGTTGCGGCAGACATTGCGAAAGGAGCAGGTTATCTGCAGAAGGCCGGAGACCATCCGGAAGCCAAAGCGGAACTGGCGAAGTATAAGAAGACACTGTTCGGAAAATGGGTGCGCCGTTAATACAATAGAATCTTAAAGTAAAAAGCAGGGATTGATAAAATGGAAGAAAGCCTGATACTGGTTTCCGGCTACGGAGCGCCGGGAGAAGAGGATATTGCGCTGTATCATATTGAGGCAGCGGGAGGGGTACGGATGCTGTATGGCATGCGCCATGGAGGTTCGCCTTCCTTTTGCTGCAAAGGAGCCGGCGGACGGATATATGCGGCTTCCGAGCGGCCTGACGGCGCGGATATTACGGTTTATGAATTGCAGAAGGAGGCTCTGAAGCAGGTGGGGAGGCTTATCGTGCCCGGCCGGGGACTGTGCCATCTGTACGCATGCGGAGAAGTTCTCTTTGGCTCCTGTTATGAAAGCGGAGATTATTTTGCGGTGGATGCGGAACTGACGAAAATATTGTGGACGTTTTCCCGTACAGGTGCACACGCTCATTGGGCATACACTGCAGGTGCGTCTCTGTACCTGGCAGATTTGGGAAATGACTGTCTGTATCGTTTCAGGCTCAGCGGCGGACTTCCGACAGGGGAGCCGGAAATACTGTGCCAGCCCCATGGGAGCGGTCCGCGTCAGATTCTTATGCTGAGGGACGGGGACCTGGCCTGCGTAAACGAGTTGGACGGTATGCTTAGAGTAATGGATATGGAAGGGAAAAGCAGGGCAGAAGAACCTGCCAGCGGTGTGGCGGATAAGCAAAACTGGCCGGGCGGAGCATGCCTGGACGGGGAAGGTACATTGTATGTATGCAACCGGGGGCCGAACACCCTTGCCGCATGGCGCTGGGAAGGAGGAGGGCTTTCAAGGCGGCAGGAATGGCTGACAGGAGACTGGCCGCGCCACATTGCCGCGCTGTCAGGGACAGGATTTGTGGCGGCTGCATGTATGCGGAGCCATGAAGTGATTGGGTACGACTGTCATCCGGATATTCCTGTGGAGGTATTCCGGTTTCCGCTTGCGGGGGCGTCATGTGTGCTGGAATTGGAAATGAGGGGCTTTGTATGAGTATAGCAAATGACAGCAGCAGGGGAAAAGCGGGAAGGACAGTCCGGGAACTGGCGGTGATGAGCCTGGCCACACTGATTACGGCGGCAGCGGTTTACTTCTTTCTGATACCAAGCCATGCGGCAGTGAGTTCCGTGTCCGGACTGGCTATCGTGTTATCGAATTTTGTGCCGCTGTCCGTATCGGTCATTACCATGATTCTGAACATCGTTCTGCTGATTGCCGGATTTCTGCTGTGCGGTCATGACTTCGGGTTTAAAACGGTGTATACTTCCGTTCTTCTGCCGGTATTTATCGGTATGTTCGAGGTTCTTTTACCGGATTATACATCCCTTACCGGGGATGCCGCGCTGGATGTGGTCTGCTATATTTTTACGGTAAGCGTGGGCCTGAGCATTTTGTTTAATATGAATGCGTCTTCCGGGGGACTGGATATTGTGGCAAAGATCATGAACCGTTATCTGCATATGGATCTGGGCAAGGCCATGAGTCTTAGCGGCATGGTGGTGGCGCTGAGTTCGGCTTTGGTGTATGATAAGAAAACGGTGGTTCTGAGCGTGCTGGGAACGTATCTCAATGGTATGGTACTGGATCATTTTATTTTCGGGCAGAAGATCAAGCGCCGGGTCTGTATTATCTCAAAGAATAAGGAAGAGCAGATCCGGGACTGGATTTTACATACCCTGAAGAGCGGAGCCACCATTTATCAGGCTCAGGGAGCCTATGACGGTGTGGTGAGGAATGAGATTATCACCATTGTGGACAAGAATGAGTACCAGAAGCTGATGCAGTATGTGACGAAAGAGGACCCGGAGGCATTTCTGACAGTGTATAATGTAAGTGATATGCGTTATGTTCCGAAGAGTGGGGCGTAAAAATATGTCTAGGGAATGAAAGTGCTGTCATGATTTCAGCCAGATAATGTTGGAACGGGAAGCGTTTGTATTGGAATTACTGATGGGAGGGGGATATTTTGGAGGTAAATGACATGAAAATGCCCAAAATGGTATTGTTTGACTATGGTCAAACGCTGATTTCGGAGCAGAAATTTGACGGGGTAAAGGGAACAGAGGCTGTTTTACAGCATGCTGTAAGAAATAAATATCATTTGTCGGCAGAACAGGTACAAGCCAAAGCAAATGAAATCAATCGGGAACTCGGAAGATTTGATCCTGAGAAAAGACATTTATTTCAGATAGAAGTACCCAATATGATGTTTACTTCCTATCTTTATGAATCGCAGGGAATAGAGATTGCATTGAGTAACTCTGAAATTGATACGGTATTCTGGAATGCTGCTTCTCCGGGAACACCCACGGACGGTATAAAAGATTTTTTGGGATATTTGAAGAATAAAGGTATCCGCACAGGTGTAATCAGCAATATTTCTTTTGACCCTTTTGTGGTTGCAGAGCGTATCAACAGACTGCTTCCGGAAAATGCTTTTGAATTTATTATTACTTCAAGCAATTTTATGTTCCGTAAGCCCAATAAAAGGATATTTGATTTGGCTTTGGAAAAGGCTGAGTTACGGCCGGACGAAGTCTGGTATATCGGGGATCAGTACGAATGTGATGTAAAAGGTTCCTTAAATGCCGGGCTGTTTCCGGTATGGTACATAGGGGCGATTGATCTGCCGTACAAAGAGGATAAAAATATTCTGACAGTGAAAACCTGGAATGAGATACAGCGGTATATGGAGGCGCAGCGTCCTCAGAATGATGTGCTGAACATGGCATAATTTATACGCACAGACGAAAACATTTGCCAATCTGCCTGTATAACGAAGGCACTGCAGGACTTCATGAGCGTTGGCGCTATTAATGTTCTTTTGACTGTCTGTTGAAGGAACAGTGTTTCCAGGTCATATTATTCCGGAATGCTTTATCTGTCAGAGTGAGAATACTATCATTTTAACTAAGCCTGGAAAGAACAAAATTTAAGGTTCTTTCCGGGCTTAGTTGATTTAACCGTGTTCTCGATTCATACATATCTGGAATATTGTAACTGACCGTTCATAAACATTACCTTTTCAATTAAGTCCGAAAAGAACCCAATTTAACTTGACAAAAGGAGCCTACACATGTAGTATATAAATATAGACTACATGTGTAGGTCTCTTGCGTATAGTTGCGAATATTTTCCGACGGCGGAGGGGATTATAGGGCGGAAGATGGCAGCAGGCAAAAAGAGGTGGTAACCGGCTGCGGCAGATATGTGGCGGACGTCTGCAGAACTGGACCCGGGACAGGAACAGGAGCCGAAACAGGAAATGGAATTGGAGCCGGGACAGGAACAGGAGCCAGAACAGGAAATGGAATTGGACCTGGGACAGGAACCGGAGCCAGAACAGGAGATGGAATTGGGGCCGAAACAGGAACAGGAGGATATGGATTATAAGATTTCAGAAAGTGAGTGGCTGTTGATGGAGCAGTTGTGGCAGGGAGAGATGACTCAGGCGCAGCTGGCGGAGCATCTTGGGAAGAAATGGAATAAAAATACGATACATACCTTTCTGACCAGGCTCTGTAAAAAAGGATTCGCTGAGGTGGACAGGGAGCGTTCGCCTCATGTATACCGGGCAGCGGTTCCGCGGGAGGCGTGCGAGAAGCAGGAGCGGGAGAGTTTCCTGCAGAGGGTGTACCGGGGCAATGTGGGAAACATGGTGGCATCTTTTGTTAAGGATAACAGACTGTCAGCCCGGGAGGCGGAGGCACTGCGGAAGCTGTTGGATGAATGCAGAAGGCAGGAGACAGAGCCGGAATAATTTACGCGGGCGGGTCAGATGCATCTTCGATGATTTTCCCGGACTTGGCGAGGCAAAGCGCCGGAAAGGCAGCAGAAAGGGGGCAGTATGGATTTTTGGGGGATATTGGAATATACGGTGGCAGTTACCGTTATCGGCCTGTTCATCTGGCTGGTCAAGCTGATTTTTCATGACAAGCTGGATGCAAGGTGGCATTATTTTATCTGGCTGGTACTGCTGGTGCGCCTGCTGGTGCCGTTCCGCTTTGGATTGATATCCACACCCATTTCCGTTTTTCAGGATATACCGTTGGATACATGGATTGAGATGGGAAGGATTCTGGCGGAAAAAAGGGGATATGGGGAAGTTATCATTGGACTGGGAAAACTCTGGCTGTTGGGAGCTGTGCTGTTGGGAGGCTTTTACCTGGCCATGTGGGCGGTTTTGCGGATACGGATTGCAAGAGCGCCGAAAGCGGACGAGGATGTAAGGAGATATGTGGACAGGATTGCCGGGAAATACGGATTAAAAAGCTGCAGTGATATTCGGATACTGAAGAGCAGTACGCCTTTTATCTGCGGCGTGGTGAGGCCGGTTCTGGTTCTGCCGGAGGGCTGGGGGATATTGTCCGGTAAGAGAGTGGCGGCCGGTGGAAGAATGCCGGAGAGCGGCGAAGTTTCAGGCGGAAGAGAAATGCCGGAGGACAGAGAGGCTCTGGTCGGAAGAGAAATGCCGGAGGACAGAGAGGCTCTGGTCGGAGGAGAAATGCCGGAGGGCAGAGAGGCTTTGGACAGGGAACGGATAAAGACGAGTACAGGCATACCGGTGGACAGGGAAAAAACGGCAGGCAGCGAAAGGCCGAAAGACACGGAAAGTGAAGCAGCACCGTCGGAAGCTGTCATAGTACATGAACTGCTGCACAAGCGGTTCGGCGATGTCCTGATTAATCTGGGAATCCACCTGGTGCGGGCCATCAACTGGTTTAATCCCATCATCTGGGTACTGACATCCGTGATACAAAATGACAGCGAAGCACTGTGTGATCAACGGGTACTGGAATATTGCGGGGAAGAAAATATACGGAATTACGGTGAGACGTTGATTTCCATGAGTGAAGGAAAAAGGAGAAATATGGTCAAAGTGGGGACTTCCGACATGGCGAGTTCCTATCGGAACATGAAAATCAGAATCCGGCGCATACGGGATTTTCGGAGGGTGCCCAGGGGTGTGGGGCTTGTAACTTTATGCATCGTGCTGATGCTGGCGCTGGCGGGGATTGGAAGCCCTGCCAGGGAAAACGGTTATACAGTCTCGCGGATTGAGTCAAAACGGGAGTTGGAGTATGCATTGCTTCAGGCAAGATGCTATTATGCCAGGACGCCGGAGGAAGCTGTGTACCTGTTTTTACGGGCGTTCAAAGAAGGGAATACGATTTACCGTATGTCAGTGATGCCGGAGAAGGAAGTTCCGCAATATGAAGCTTTTGCTTTGGAATGGTTTGAGAGACAGGATATTCGGCTGTGGGATGAATTGTTTGAGGCAGGAGGGTATCCGCATTATTTTCCAGGGGAAATTTCAGCGGCGGAGAGTTTCCGTGTCTATAATCTGCAGTACGACGAGAAAGAAGGCAGTGCAACGGTGAAGGCAGTACTCAGGGGTTCTGACGGTCCGGTATCAGCGGTGTGGGAGCTGGCGCTGACGAAGGAAAAAGGCTGGAAGGTGTGGCTGGAAAGCCAGTCGGAGACAGCCCGGGAGGAATATGAGCCGGAAGCATTGGTGTCCTGCAGTGTAAGGATGGGAGACTTTCTGGTGGAGATGTACGGTTATAATGAGGGATATTTTGATGAACTGGAATCCTTTTGGGGCGGGGCGCGATTCTTTGTGCATCAGGAGAGTGAGACACAGAAGGAGATTTCTTTTCCGGACAGCTTTACATAGGAATATAAATATAAGTATGGCTATGTCACATACCTGGGAGAAGAAAACCTGGAGGGCTCTACGATTAAGGTCATGGTCACTAAAGACAAGGAAGAGGAAAACGAATGGATTGTGGATCAAATAGAAGAGATTGTGGACAGGGAATACGGGAAAACTGACCTTAGTACAGGCATCAGTTACTACGGGAAACCTGACCTTAGTACAGGAATCAGTTACTACGGCGAAAGCAGTTTTACAGGATTCTACGGACGGGAACTGATGACAGGGAAACCCAGGCTGATATGCGAAGAAGGCAGCGGTTATTCGGAATCGGGGCAGTGCTGGAAGAAAGGTGACAGGATAGAAGCCTATATACGGATATATGTAGACGGAATTTTATGGGAGGAGGGGGAGGTGTGGAGCGAAATGCTTTAAGATGTCTGAAGTTTGGTCTTCTGTTTGATTTTCTGGATTTTAGTATCGGAAGCCTGGAAGTACTGCCGGATTTCGTGGGGATGCTGCTGTTCTATGCATCTATACAGGCACATGAAGGTCAGACACAGGGGGAAAAACAGGTGAAGCCGCTGTTTTTGCTGTTGGCAGCAGATTATTTTGTGCATTGGATATGGCAGTTTGAGAACGGGGTGGAGATGATGCTGACGACGGTAATCTATATTTATGCCATATATGTGCTGTTCGGGGAGGTGGCGGAGCGTATCCGCGCGCAGCAGCCGGAGTGCGCCGGAAGGCTTGATGTGATACGCGCAGGGATGGTATTGCTGTCGGTGTTTGCCTTTTTGAGCTCGGCTTACGGAAATAATGTACTGAATATTGCCGTGATATTTGCGGTGGTTGCACTGGCGGCGTCCTGTACGGTGGTGATATGCGGGATAGTGCCGGAGAGACCAGGAGAATGAAAATTATATAAATACACACTTTCGATAAGGCATGCTTCCTGTAGTTGAACGCGACGCAAAGAAATGCACCTTTTATGGGGAGCGGAGGGACTGCTTCCCATAAGACAGACTATAGAAAGCAAGTGTGGCTTCCTGGAGTAGAAAAAACAGCCGGGTATATTCACAGCCCCCAAAATTGCCGACCTAAATGTATAAGGATTGAGCGTTGGTGAAATGCGAAACAAAAATGGTGTACAATAGAAGCTGGGCTGTCATTGTCAGGAATGAGTGCGCTCACGAGTATATCTTGCCGCTTACAGGGCCGTTTTTTTGACAAAATCATCCAGGGTTTCTGCACGCCTGACGTTATGGAGCCAGAAGTCCAGAATTTCCAGGTCTGTCTCACAAAGGATGCGTTTTTGCAGGTCTCCCGGTATTTCTCCGAAGTCTTCCAATAGCAGTAAAATACTTTTTGCTCTGCTTTTAGCTTCCAGATATTGTTCATGCTTTGATAAGGCATCTTCATACCATTCATTCAGTACATCCAGGTTCTTTTCTGACAGGATACGATTCCGCTCATCATCCGGAACTTCTCTGTATCTGGTTAACAGTTGAAGAAGGTTTTCTGCTTTCGTTTCCGCTTTCTCTTCACTTCGTATGTACTGCTCGATTTCATAGCTTTTCATATACGCCAACCCCACTTCTCTGTCTGACTTCAACTCTGTTACCATTTCATGCAGCCGTGCCAGGCCGGCTGTCTGCGCATTTTCCAGGGTGGAGTTCTCCATATACCGCATAAGCTGCTGTAATTCTTTTGGAGGATTTCCCGCTTTTCCTTTTGTGTATAGGAAAATTGTGCGAGCTCCGTCCTCATACGGAAGCGCAGGTACTTCTACACAGCCATTTTTAATCGTGTAGACCATCCTGTTCATCCCTAATGGATCATAAGTGGTAATAAAAATAACGACTACATTCCGCAGTTTACTGTAATCCTCCCCGGCGGCCAGGTTTCCGGCGTCAATTTTGGCATGGTAAAAGCGGACTCTTCTTGGCAGTGCATTCACATCGTTGGTACTGCTGTTGTTGTCCGGTTCAATGTCAAAGAGTTCACCATCCTCTTCATCCAGATAGACATCAAGCCGTATTCCGTGTTTCTCAGGATTTTCGCCGGGCCAGGGCTTTTGCGGTATTACTGTCAGCCGCCGGATTTTGCGCTGAAGGATACATTCCAGGATATAGCGGGAAGCTTTCTCGCCATAAAGTTTGTGAACCGTTAGGCTGTATACTAAAAAGTCGTCCACCAGGTTCATGTCTTCCAGTTTTTTCATATTTACTCCTGTTCCAGGCAGGAGTTTTGGCCTGTACCGGAAACTCCTGCCTTCAAATGAATAATTAATTCGGATTCAAAGCATAGAGTTTCTGAATGAGCGTTTAGATAACTTAGAGTTTTCATCATTATTTTCAAGAAATATTTATGCTTCTGCATATAGAATATCATATTTTTGGGTGTTGTCAATAGAGGGAGAGGAATTTTTGGAAATTGTTTATAAGGCCTCATTTTCGTCCAGGAAGTGTGATATTGCGGTCATGATAAGCCCGGATACTTATCAAATCAACAAACAATGGAAAGAACCTGAAAGGTAAATCAGAAATGGACAGTTAAAAGTATGATGCATTTCAGCATTGAATTTCAAGGAAATTTTGTCTATAATATGTCTTATCGGAAGCAATCCCTTTGCTTCCGATAAAAGGCGCATCCCTTTACGCCGCGTTCAACTACAGGAAGCCGCACCTGCTTCCTGTAGTATGTCTTATGGGAAGCAGTCTCTTCACGCCGCATTCAACTATGGGAAGCTGAGCACAGCCCCATGAAATCACCCGTCAGCAAAATCTGTTTTTACATCAACATATTGTCGAAAATCCGCAGTTACGCCGGGGACCTCCGCAACGGGCAATTTGACATGGAGACCCGCTCTGCCAGGCCGTCCAGACCGTTATCCCTGAGATAATCCTGCAGAATGGATTTTGACTGTGTGGATTCCGGTCCGATCATGATCTCTGGCACCAGTTCCTCCCAGCCAATTCCCAGTTTCCCGCACATGGCCTTAAGATCCAGGGGATAATATTTCTTAATCCGTTCTTTGGTGACATGATAGCAGGGCTTTATGGCAAAATCATCCTTCACAAACGGAGAGACTACCAGCCTCACCTCCCGTTCGGACAAAAAAGAGGGATGCTTAAATGCCGCGGAGCAGCTCCACGCATAGTTCATGGCTTTTTTGATATCATCGCTTTTTCCCGACAGCTCTTTCTTCCTTTTTACCAGACGGTAAAACACTCCTGTCAGATTATGTTCTGTCATACTGTCCTGATAGAATACCGTCTGCAGGGACAGCGCCCCTTTGGCCATCTGCTGGAGAAATCTGCCCTGAAACGCAATGCATACACCCCTTCCCCGGTTTCCGTACCGCTCCCACTGGGCGGCGTCATCCCGGTGCAGGGAAAAGCAGGCGGCATAGGAAGAGTAGGAAAATTCCTTTTTCAGCTCTTCCTGGAAAAGTTCCCTCACTGCCATTGCCCGCTCCGAATCCCCCTCCTCTTCCAGTCTTCCGGCGACGGCATCGCACAGGCCGCTCATAAAATACAGCATTTCCTCCGCATCATTCATATTCAGCACATTGTTGACCCGAAGCTGCGCGCTGTGCAGAATGCCATCCAGCGCCTGGAAATCCGTATAATGATACAGAATATGATTTTCATATTCCCCTGCCATGCCTGTCACCTTTCTAAACCTCCCTCAGACCGGAACCCGGAATCCCTGCCCCAGTTCCTGTGCCACTTTTCCGGCCAGTTCCCTGCTGTCTGTAATCTCTTCGTATTCTTCCATGGCCTGGATGATCAGAATCAGCGGATTTACCGCATATCCGTAATCCCTGATCAGCGAAACCAGAACCCTGCGCAGCTTTGAATAGGAAATGGTCTCCGGCACCACATCATTTATCACATGTGGATACTCTGCCCTGAGATTCTCCACCATATAATAGACGCACTGGTTGTTCAGCACTTTGTCTATATTGCGGATAATTGTATCCTTCAGCTCTCCGAACACCGTATTCAGGGCATTCCCATCCTCCATGGCTGCGCAGGCCCGGTGCACCGATATGCCGTTGATCAGAATCTCATACTCATCCGGCCCCAGCCCGTCCAGGTCTCTCATGCGGAAGACCGGAATGACAACGCCCCACTGGTCCGCTATCTGCTGCCGCAGACTGGCCACATGGGGAAATTTCTGCTTCATTTCTTCCAGAAACAGGGGAATCACCTTCTCCCCAAACTGCAAAGTGATAATCTCCGGCAGCGTGCGTTTGTTGATTTCCGCCTTTGTGTCAATACTTGCCTGATTGGGCAGGTTTCTCTTCCCGGGCTCATGCTGGAACAAATAGTCCAGGGAGCAGTCAAGAACCTCCGAAATCCCGTTCAGCATCACCACATCCGGATAACTGCTTCCCCTTTCATACTTGGAAATGGCCTGTTCCGTCACTCCCAGTAAATTTGCCAGCTGCTTCTGTGTGTAGCCTCTCTCCTGCCTGATCTCCTTCAGGCGATTTCCGAATCCTTCCAATGCCATAATCGCACCTCCAATGTATTTGATGCTTCCATTGTAAATGCATTCCGGCCAAAACACAACCAATTATACGGACTATTTTCAGCTCAACCTCAGGTTGATTCCGTTTTTCCATTTTCAGTCGCAGGCGCTGCGGAACTCATCCCAGATTGCCGCGTGCAGGTCCTCCGCTTCCTGGGAAATATTCTGGATAATCTCCCCGGCCGCCGCGTCTTCCGGCAGAACCAGCAATTCTTTCATATCCTCCGAAATATAGGCTTCCGCCGCCTTGTTGCTGCAGTAATATCCCAAAAACTCAAAACATGCCGCCGCGTTTTCCGGCCTGTTGATATAGTCCAGGAACGCATATGCCGCTTCCGCGTTGGGTGCCTGGGAGGGAATAAAACCAGCAATGATTCCAAATCCCAGCCCTTCCTCCGGATACACGATTTTCAGGTCGGGTCTTGCCGTCATGGCCAGGTATACCTGGGAAGTGTAGAGGAATCCCACCGCCGCTTCCCCGCTGATGACAAAATCCTGGGTATTGCTGTCATTGATGACCCGCACATTGGGAGCCAGCTCCTGCATCTTGTCGCCTGCGGCCCGGATCACGTCCAGGTCCTGGGTATTGTAAGACTCTCCCATGGTCTTCAGCGCAATTCCGTTGATCACGCGGTAGTTTGCCGTCAATGCAATATTGTCTTCCAGGGCCGGATTCCACAGATCCCCGTATCCCCTGATCTCCACATCCGTCAGGGCCGGATCATATACCAGCAGGGGAATGCCCGCCCCGTGGGGAATAGTATATGCATTTTCCGGATCATAAAACTGTGACATAAAAACCGGGTTCAGATTTCCGTAATTCTCCATTTTGGAGGTGTCAAGCTTCTGTGCCAGACCTTCTGCAATAACCAGTTCTATGATATAGTCATCCGCAAACACCAGGTCATAGTCGCCTCCCTGGGTTTCCTCCAGCTTTGCCAGCATGTCTTCATCATAACTGAAATTGGAATAATGGATTCTGATTCCCGTCTCTTCTTCAAACCCTGTCAGTATTTCCTGGGGAAACATGCCGTCCCAGGTATACAGATTCAGTTCTCCCCCCGGGGAATCCTGTCCTTCCTCTCCGTTTCCTGCATCTTCTTCCGTTTTTTCACCGGAGTTCTCCTGACTGACACTATTGTCGCTTTCTTTCTGTCCTTCCTCCTGGCCACAGCCTGCAAAAGCCGTCACGGCCATGCCCAATGCCATTGTCACTGCTGCAAATTTCTTCCAATCCTGTCTTTTCATCCTTTTCCTTTCTGCGCGCTGCGGCGCGCATTCATACAGTGGAAAACATTCCATTGTCATGAATCTGTCCGGGAACCTGCATTTTGATTCCCTTTTCCCTCCCCCTGCCCCACCGGCGTTTCTGCCGGCCCCTGCTTGTCATTTTTCCTGCGCTGCCTTACGACAGCTTCACTTCCCGGGCCCCGGATGGCGCTTCACGCGCTTCCTTTCCCTGATGGCTTCTTCCGGCCAAGAACCGCGGAACCTGCAATCAGGAGTATCGTCAGGGCCAGCATAATGGTTGCCAGGGCATTGATTTCGGGTGTCACCCCGGTTTTCAGCTTTGTATAAATCTTTACCGGCAGGGTATTCACTTTGGGCCCCGTCACAAAGATACTGATCACCACATCATCAAAAGACATGGCAAACGCCAACATCACCCCGGAAAGGATTCCTGGCAGAATCGCGGGAAATGTCACATCCCAGAATACCCGGAAGGGGGACGCGCCCAGATCCAGTGCCGCTTCCTCCAGCGCCTTATCCATTCCCACCAGTCTTGTGCTCACCATGGAATAAATATAGGGAATACAGAATGCCGTGTGGGCGATCACAAGTGTCAGCATGCCGAAGGGCAGCCCCATCAGCGAAAACACGGACAGAAAAATCATTCCCAGTATGATCTCAGGTATCATGATGGGCAGCATGGAGATCATGGCCACCGCCTCGTTGAGCCGGCTTTTCCTTCTGTATATTCCCACCGCCCCCATGGTGCCGATCACGGCCCCGCACAGGCAGCTTAAAAATGCCAGAATCAGACTGTTTGCCAGAGCCTCCCTGATATCCCTGTCCCGCAATAATTCCCCGTACCATTTCAGTGAAAATCCTCCCCAGACGGACGAGATCTTAGACTCGTTAAAAGAATAAATAACGGTTAAAAGTATTGGTATATACGTAATTGCAGTTATGATTCCCACGTACACAAACGGCCATTTCTTTCTTTTCATGCTGCCTCCTCATTTTCCCGGAAAAACTTCCGGGTCTCACACGATGCCCTCCAGCTTTGATGTCCCGGTTATCCTCCGGTAAAGCCGGATCAGCAAAGTGGTCATTATCATCAGCACAGCCGACAGCGCCGCCGCAAAAGGCTGGTTCCGCCCCTTGGTCAGCTGCTCCTGAATCACGCTTCCCACCAGGACAATCTTGCTGCCCCCCAGAATATCCGCGATAAAAAACAGTCCCATGGATGGAATAAATGTCAGAATGATACCCGACAAAAGTCCAGGCAATGTCATCTTAAAGGTCACGGTCCAGAAAGCCCGGAAGGAAGAAGCCCCCAGGTCCCTGGCCGCCTCCACCAGCGTCCAGTCCATCTTCTCCGCGCTGGAATACACTGCCAGAATCATAAAAGGCAGCAGCGCATACACCATGCCCACCACCACGGCGGGATATGTGTACAAAAGCTTTAAAGGCTTTTCGGTAATGCGCAGCCCCATCAGCACTTTGTCCAGCACCCCGTTGCTGCGGAACACGATAATCCACCCATACAGCCGGATCAGGGCGCTTGTCCAGAACGGAATCATAATCAGCAGCAGCATCCGTTTCTTCCAGACCGCATTCATTCTTGCCATAAAATAGCCGTAGGGATACCCCAGCAGAACCACCAGAACCGTGGACAGGAACGCCAGACGAAAGGACTCCAGAAAGGTGTTCCGATACAGGGGCTCCCCAATCCTCCGGTAATTATCCAGGGTAAAATGAAAATCCACCCCCCAGACCTCTGCCCTGGTGAGAAAGCTCAGCAGAAACATATACAGCATGGGCAGCAGCACAAACAGCAACGTAAAAATATAAATGGGTGCCAGCAACGGCCACTGGGATCCCTTTCCGGCTCCCGCACTCTTTTTCATCATCCATCATCCTCCACTGCCACCGCGTGTTCCGGCCTCCAGCCAATCCTGCACCGGCTGCCTTCCTGCAGTCCCGTATCGATTCCGTAGCGGCTGGCCGTCACCTGTTGTCCGTCTTTTAGCTGAAATAAAATGCGCAGCTGGCCTCCCGCAAAAGATTTTTCCAGCACCGTGGCCTCCCTGACACATTCCCCTTCCCCGTTCATCAGCACATTTTCCGTGCGTATGGCATAAGTGGCGCTGCCCTCCCGGAGAATATTGGCGCTGCCCACAAAACTTGCCACATAGCTTGTCCCAGGATGATAATAAATCTCGTTGGGCGTCCCGGTCTGCTCCAGCACTCCCCTGTTCATAACCGCTATCCGGTCGGACATATTGATGGCTTCTTCCTGGTCATGGGTAATATAAATAAAAGTAATGCCCAGCTGCTTCTGAAGACGTTTCAGTTCCAGCTGCATCTGCCTTCGCAGCTTCAGGTCCAGCGCTCCCAGAGGCTCGTCCAGAAGCAGCACCCTGGGCTCATTCACCACCGCCCGGGCGATGGCAACCCTCTGCCTCTGTCCCCCGGACAACTGCCCCGGCATCCTTTTTCCGAATCCCTCCAGCTGTACCAGTTTAAGCATTTCCTCCACTTTTCCGGCAATCACGTTTTTAGGCATCTTCTTCAGTTTCAGGCCATAGCCGATATTGTCCGCCACACTCATGTGCGGAAACAGGGCATAATTCTGAAACACGGTGTTCACGGACCGCTTATTGGGTTCCAGGTCCGTAATGTCCCTGTTTTCCAGAATCACCCTGCCTCCATCCGGTCTCTCCAGCCCCGCAATGATTCGCAGGGTGGTAGTCTTGCCGCAGCCGGAAGATCCCAGAAGGGTGATAAACTCCCCTCTCTCAATCTCCAGGTCAATTCCCTTCAGGACTTCGGTCTCCCCGAACCCCTTCCATACCCCGCTCAGTTGTAAAATCGTATTTTTTCCCATCTTAAGTTCTCCACAACCTGACCTTTGCATCATATTAATCATACCCAAATTTTCCAAAATGTAAAGGGGTAAAATGAAGCAGGGAAGATTTATCTTCCCTGCTTCATTGATTTAATCCTGATTCCCGCGGGCAATGAGGAAAATAGCCATGCTTGCATGGACATGAAAGCCAATTTTTAATTGGCATGCTAATTTTTAATTAGCATGAGAATTTTTAATTAGCATGCTAATGCCGCCAGGGTCAAAGACCCCGCTGCTCTGCATCGGGGTCTTTGATTGCTTTAAAATTGTATGGGTTCCACCTCCGGGGTCAGCGGCAGCATCTCATACTCCGGAAGACTGTCAATCAGTTCACCCAGGCACTGGGTGGTATTGTAAATCACATCATGGGCCAGCATGACCACCTTCTTTCTTCCCAGGGTGCTGCTGACACCGTTCTGAATCAGCCCTTCCGGTGTGGACTGTTTTACCGCGTCCTCCAGGCTGGCGTTCCAGTCAAAATAAATATAACCCTTTTCCGTCATGGCATCTATGATACCCTGGCGCACATTTTTATTATAGGCATTCACACTGCCTCCCGGAAACCGGAACAGCTTTGCCTCCACGCCGGTGACCTCATACACCGCGTCATAGGCTTTCTGAAAGTCTTCCAGATAACTGTCCACACTCTTATAAATTTCCTGATAGCCATGATAATTGCAGTGAATGCCGATGGTATGCCCTTCCTGCACAATCCTTCTCGCCACTTCGGGATGTTTGACCACATTCTCTCCTACCACAAAGAAAGTTGCCTTGATATTTCTTTCTTTCAGCACATCCAGCACTGCCACGGTGTTGTCCGCAGTCGGACCATCGTCAAACGTCAGGTACATGGTCCTGGGATGAAAATAAGTGTCGATACCTTCCGCAATTCCCTCGGCAAGCTTATCCTGATACTCTCCGGAAGAAAGATTGCCCCGTTCCGTGCGGTTGGACAGAAAACCCGTCTCAATCAGACATGCCGGCACTCCCGCTTCCCGGATCACAAACAGTTCCTCCGTGTCACGGACTTCCCGGTCAAAGGCCCCCGTATGCCCCACGGCTCCTTTGTGCACCAGCTGAGCCAGGCGCCTGCTGCCCTCAGTCTCACCATAATACCAGGTTTCAATCCCGCTTATCTCACTCTCTGTCTCATCACAGGCATTCTGATGAATACTGACATACATGTCGGCATTTCCCGCCTGTGCCTTCTGCACCCGCTCTTCCAGTGACAGCTGTGTGTCATTGTCCTCCCTGACCAGCACGGTCTCATAACCAAGTATATTCAATTTTCCGGAAAGCCTGTTGGCAATCTCCAGATTCACCTGACTTTCCAGCACATTATCCCTGCTGCATCCCTCGTCTTCCCCGCCATGTCCCGGATCAATAAAGATACGGGGATTGTGGGACTCCGTCTCATCCTGACGGGTCAGGACATCATTGGCAGGCGGCTGCGCCGGTTCTCCCAGCACATCTGCCGGCTGGCTTTCCCCTGCGCTTTCTGCCACCGGTGTCTGTGCAAACACGCCGAAAAACCGGGATGCAATCAGATACCGAATCCCTCCCACACACAGAAAAAGGACTCCGCAGGCCGCCGCCAGCAGGATGGCCGCCCTCCCCATAATTTTCCTTCTCATTCTGCGCTTTCTCATCATGCGCTTACTGGCACTTCCTCCCCTGCCACTTCCGGCATTATATTCCCTTACTCTATTGTCATGCGGTCTTATCCTGATAAGCTCCACATCTCTTCCCTTCTGTCCTCTGTATCTTTCCTCTATGTACATACCGCACCCCTTTTCCTTCGCATTGCCCCGGTCAGCCTCTTCCAAATTTCACAATATGAAACGGGTATGCTTCTCCCCTGCTCCCGCGCCGGGTGCATGCTGCGTCAGCAACAATTTTCCATACGCACCCGTGTGCAATCGAGTAGGTGAATGCCCTTCTCCCCTGCTCGCCGCGCGGGGCGCGTGCTGCTTTCGCTGCTAATTTCCTTACGCGCCCCTGCGCATAAAAAAGCTCCCCTTCATCTGTATATACAGCATACCGGAAAGCTTCATCATATTGACATCCTTTTTGTATACTAACTTCATCCTTTTTACATCAAAGTTGTAAACTGGAACGTGTCCGAAAATGCTTTCTGTCAGATTTACGTCATGGTTTACATTCACATTCATCCACAAGGCAAATCCGTGCGGTCCTTTCACCTGGATATTTTCAGGAATAACTCATTGATTCCCTCATAAAATCCTATGGTCACAATCATGCGTTCCTCCTCCATCCCGGCAAAACTGTATTTTTTAAAATAAGGGGTATTTTCCGACAGCGGATTCGCGTTTTCATACTCCCCGGGTTCCTCCAGTCCCATGTACTCCGCCCATGCCGCCGCAATGGCGTCCGCATCCACCATGTCCCAGGACGTGATTTCCGTTCTCACATAAAATTCATAGATCTTCCCGGTATCCGCATCCACATATGCGTCCAGCAGGCGGTTTTCCTTATTGGCATTCTGCAGGGCAGTGTCCAGACTGATTTTCCACACCAGCACATTATTCCAGGGCTCCGGCACGTCAAATGCGGAATACATCTCCGCGCTGTAGGAAGACTCTGCCAGTTCCATAATCTTTTCCGGCAATATCCCCAGCTCTTTTAATTCCCGGACACCCTGGTTGCACAGTTCAACCCCGGCGTTTCGGGACATATCCTGTCCGCCCGTGTCGTTCTTGTTTGCCACCAAAGCATAATTGCCGGTCAGATCCTGATAATCCAGATCCGTCCTGGCCATGGCGCTCTGCTCGCTCTCCGGCAAAATCTGGTTATTCAGACATTTTGACAACAGAAATACCTTTTCATTATTGTCCAGGGAATAACGGTATCCTTCCGTTCCCATCTCCGTCTCCTGGGTCTGAACCTGGTTCAGGATTCCGTTATCCCGGTAACGGGCCAGCTCCTCCGGCCCCCAGACTGCCAGCGCCACAATGATCGCGGTACCCGGAACCAGCAGCAGACCGATTTTCTGCCACCAGGCCCGGAAAATTTTATGAAATTCCATGGGTTTCGTCTGTCTTTTCCGTCTCATGCCCTTCCTCTGCTTTATCTCCGCCTGCTGTTCCTTCCCCGGTTTTCGGCTTCCCTGTCTTTTCTCCGTTATCCCCTTCTCCCCGGGAAGCTGCAGCATCTCCTTCCATCCGGCCACAAGTATCTGCTTTTACCGCTTCTTCCGGATCTTCCTCTTTTTCGGTTTCCGCTTTCACCGTTTCTCCCGGACCTGTCTCCTCTTCGGTTTCCGCTTTTACCGCTTCCTCCGGATCTTCCTCCTCTTCGGTTTCCGCTTTCACCGTTTCTCCCGGACCTGCCTCTTCTTCGGTTTCTGTTTTCACCGCTTCTCCCGGTTTTTCCCCCTCTTCTCCGCTCTCTGCTTTCCCGGTTTTTTCTGCCGGCTCCTCCGCATCCGGAATTTCAAACCAGATGCTGGTTCCCTTTCCCACGGTACTTTCGATTGTCAGCTCGCTCTCATGCAGCCGCAGAATCTCCACACACAAGGCCAGTCCCAGACCCGCGCCGTTTTTGCCCCGGGACCGGGACTTATCCACCATATAAAAAGCTTCTGTCACCTTCTTTAATTCTTCCTCCGGAATCCCCACGCCGGAGTCTTTCACACAGAAGGCATACGCCCCCGGAACCCGTTTTCCAAATACCTCCACAAGCCCCCCTGCCTCGGAAGCCTTGCAGGCATTGTCCACCAGATTCAGCAAAACGGATTTCAGCAGATTTGCCTCCGCATACACTGCTCCCGCCCCAAAAGAGATGCGCAGTTTTTGCTCCATCCCCCCGGAAAACATGGTTTTCAGATACTCAAATATCTGTTTTGCGGCCACCGGCTGGCGTTGTATTTCATCCCGTTTCGTCACAATAATATCCAGCAGCCGGAAAGACATATTCTCCAGCCGCTTTCCCTCTGTGTAAATGTAATTGGCAGAGAGAAAGTGTTTTTCCTCGTCCAGTTTCCGGGAACGCAGAAGATCCGCGTAGCCTATGATAGCCGTCAGGGGTGTTTTCAGCTCATGGGCAAACGCCGCAATAAAATCCTCCCTTGCCCTGACCTCTTCCTGCAGCTCCCCAATGGTTCCCTCCAGCACATTGGCCATGCTGTTGAAATCCAAAGTCAGCTGCCCCAGTTCATCGCTGCTGATCTGGCTGGCCCTGTGGCTGTAATCCCCCTCTGCCATCCTTCTGGTGGCATGAGTCAGCAGCCGTATGGGTTTTGTGAGCCAGGTACAGATCAAAAACATCACTGCGGTACTGCATACCAGCATGGCCAGCGTCACCCGCCGGTACAATGCAAAACCGGCGGCCCGTTCTTCAAATACCTCGGTCACATCCTCCAGTGTCTCCAGGTACAGATTTCTGTCCAGAGCGTTGACCTGAATTCCTGTATATATGTAATAGCGCTCCCCCTGGGGAATCACCTGCCAGATGCGCAGGTCCTTCCTGATCAGATCCAGAAGTCCGGTTTCCTCGGGAAAGTCCACACTCATATACAAAACTTCCATCTCCTCGTCGGACAGTCTCAGGCGGCGGCCCGATCCCCTTCCGCTGCTCTCCAGCTTGGACCCGATCTGTTCCACTGCCGCATCCTGCAGCACATTGTACTTGGTGGGGACATTCAGCGCCGCCGTCTCAAAGGCAAAACGCAGAATATTGCTGTCATCCAGCGCCTGGGAAACCTCTCTGTCCAGGGAGGTCTGGAACACGGAATTCACAAAAACAAAACCGCTGAGTCCAAAGGCCACAGCCATGATTATGATGGTCCACAGCAAAATCTTGTATACAAATTTCATAGTCAGATTTCCAGCCGGTAGCCTATCTTATACACCGCCACCAGATTCTCCTCCCAGCCCATCTTCCTGCGCAGCCTCTGAACATGCAGGTCCAGGGTGCGGCTGTCTGCCAGATACTCGTCCCCCCACACTTTTTCATACAGATTTTCACGAAACAATGCTATGTTTTTATTGCTGATGAATAATACCAGCAGCCCATATTCCTTGTTGGTCAGCACCACAGGCTTCCCCGCCCTGGTCACTTTCCGGGCCTCCGTATCCACCACCACGTCCCCTGCGGTGAGAATGGTCTCCGTCTTGTTATAGCGCCGCAGAACCACCTCCACCCGGGCTATCAGCTCCACCACGTCAAAAGGCTTCACAAGATAATCCTCGGCCCCCAGCTTCAGCCCCTTCACCCGGTCCTTCACCTCATGTCTGGCCGTGATGAAAATCACCGGCACCTTCAGGGGCCTGATATATTCCATTATGTCAAATCCATCTGCCCCCGGAAGCATAATGTCCAGCAAAATCAGGTCAAAATTCTCCGACTCGATCAGATCCAGCGCCTCCAGTCCATCCTGCACAGTCTTACACTGGTATCCCGCCGCCGACAAGTTGATATCAATCAGGTCGCAGATCGGTTTTTCGTCATCCACAATCAGTATCTTGATCATTCCTCTTTTGTCCACCCCCAGTAATCCCTGATACTCCACACCAGTTCTCCCACCGTATCCAGTTCCGTGCACTGATAGCTCCCGGAAAAATCCGTGTCCTCCGCGAATCCATCCGTGCGCTGGTAATAAATATGGCACTTTGTGTCGATGGCAAGCTCACCCTCCGGCCCGGAATAACTGTATCTGGCCAGCACCAGAATGTCCTTCATGCCATCCCCGTCCAGATCCCTGCAGGTCATTCCCTTCAGGGCATAGAGATTGTCATAATCCTCCATGGGCTGAAAACTCCACACAATATATCCCTGTTCATTCACCAGGTAAATCATAAACACATCATATTCCGCCATGCTTAAAACACCCGGCACCACCCGGAGTTTTCCCTGCTTCTCAAAAGTGCGCAGATAATTCTGCTCCTCAATAATCCGGAATCCGTTGTCCAGCAGTTCCTCCAGTGTGGTTGCCGTGTACAGCACTTCCGTGGAATTCCCATCCCTCACATAAGAAGCAATAAAATCCGCGCTCTTGTTCATGCTGAAGCGGTTTATTTTATCGGAGATTCTCCAGTCACGGTAAAACTGTCCCTCCCTCTGGAAAAGCACATCCCCCACCTTAAAAGTCTGTCCCGCATATTCTCCCTCACCGTTCTCACAGTTGGTAATCAGCACAATATCCGTCAGTCCGTCATGGTTCAGATCCTGAAAAGACACCGCGGCAATATCCTTTGTAGGCTGTTCCAGCTGCTCCAGATATTTGTAATTTGTCTCCAGCTGGTCCGTCTTGTAAAGAACCTTTCCCTCACTGTCTGCAATCAGCACTGCCAGCCTGTGGTACTCCCGGTGCATAATGGGCAGAAAAGTCAGTTCCTCCTCCCCGAAGCTCTCCAGCACCACCGGAAAACTCTGGGATTCCATCTTTTCATACCCGTTTGCCTCCACGTCCTCCACACTTTCTATGGCCGAAAAACATGCCTGATATGCCTGGTACTTCTGTGCCAGTACCTTCACCGCCTCGCCCTGGGCCGAAACCCTTCCCAACGGCAGCAGACATATGCAGACACAGGCCATTGCCGGCATTGACATCCACCTCTTCCTCACTGACATCTCCTTTCCCGCCTCGCCAGGCGCCAGTGCCCTGCCCTGAAAGTCTTCTTGTTGTCAGTATAACCCCACATTGCATCATTTTTGCAACGATTCGTCCCGCTTCCGGCAGCAAATCCATTTTTCGTAAAATCCCTGCCTCCATTGCATGATTCCTCTCTTAATGCTATACTGGAAATACGGCGGCAGCCCCGGTTCATTTCATCCGGGGAAGCCGGAAAGGAAACCCCCGCCCCGGCCCTGACCCCGGAGACATCACGCACAAACGGAGACAATGAACGCATATGAAAAAAGATCTGACCCAGGGAAACGTAACCAGAAACATGCTTCTTTTCGCAGGCCCCATGATACTGGGCAATCTCCTCCAGCAATTTTACAATATCGCCGATTCCCTTATCGTAGGCCGGTTCCTGGGCCCGGATGCCCTGGCGGCAGTGGGCTCCGCCTACACCCTGATGACCTTTCTCACATCCATTCTGATCGGTATGTGCATGGGAAGCGGCGCCCTTTTTTCCTATTATTTCGGGAAAAAAGAGGAGACAAAAATGAAAGACTGCATGCGGCTGTCCTTCCTTCTCACCGGAGGGGCCACCCTGCTGCTCAATGTGCTGGTGATGCTGTTCTGTGATCCCATCCTGCGCCTTCTGCAGGTTCCGGCAGAACTTCTGGAAATGATGCATACTTATGTCTGGATTATTTTCATGGGACTTATTTTTGTATTTTTCTATAATTACTTCACCTATCTCCTGCGGGCCGTGGGTAACTCGGTGGTTCCTCTTTATTTTCTGGGCGCCACGGCCCTGCTGAATGTGGTGCTGGACATTGTCTTTGTAGTGGCATGCAAGTGGGGCATCGCAGGGGCAGCGGCCGCAACCGTGATTGCCCAGGCGCTGTCGGGCATGGGTCTTATGGCATATACCTGGATGAAGGAGCCGAATCTGCGCTTTGACCTCCGGCGCTTTTCTTTTTCCAAAGATACGGCGGTGGAAATTCTCCGCTTTGCATTTTCCTCCTCCATCCAGCAGTCCGTGATGAATTTCGGAATTCTGATGATCCAGGGACTGGTAAACAGCTTCGGCGCGCAGGTGATGGCCGCATTTGCCGCCGCCGTGAAAATCGATTCCTTTGCCTACATGCCCGCCCAGGAATTCGGCAATGCCTTTTCCCTGTTCATTTCCCAGAACCACGGAGCCGGTGAGAATGCAAGGGTACGGCAGGGCATGAAAAGCGCCGTCAGGGTATCCATGGCATTCTGCGTGGCCATATCCCTTCTGGTCTTTGTCCTGGCCCCTTATCTGATGCTGCTGTTCATCGATCCCGCAAAAACCGCCATTATCGCCATCGGCGCAGGATATCTGCGGGTGGAAGGCGCTTTCTACTGCGGGATCGGGGTGCTGTTCCTGCTGTACGGCTACTACCGCGGCATCAACCGGCCGGAAATGTCCCTGGTGCTCACCATCATTTCCCTGGGCACAAGGGTTATTCTGGCCTATGTGCTGGCTCCCATCCCGCAAATCGGCGTGACCGGTATCTGGAGCGCCATTCCCATCGGCTGGGTTCTTGCGGATATCACGGGAATCCTTTATCTGAAACATCTGGAAAAAAGCAGATAATCCATGTCGTTGAAAAAATGCGCGCGGGGTGCATGTTGCGCCAGCAACAATTTTCCTTATGCACCCCTGCGCATAAAAAGGACAGTCATGGGGTGACTGTCCTTTTTAGAGAAGGTATTTCTTATGGGGTATAGCAAAAACTATATAATGTATTGGGGGTTACGAGTAATATCATACCATTAAGCCACCTTTTTGCCAATTCCCAAAACTAACAAAATAAACAAAAAATTCTTTTCACTTTTGTGTATTTTGTCCATTACAAATCTCACATTTCATCCAGAATACCGCTTGACACAGAATTTACCGGATTTTCCGCAAACAATCCCTCAAATTCTTCCCTGCCGATCTTCTCCTTCTCCAAAAGCAGCTTCGCGCAGGCATGCAGTACGTTTTCCTTTTCCAGGATAATGCCTTTGGCCCTGGAGTAGCATCCGTCGATAATGGATTTGACTTCCCTGTCAATCTCCCCGGAAACCGACTCGCTGTGCCCCTTCGCATGCGCAAGGTCCCGGCCGATAAACACTTCGTCATCATCATCATCATAGCAGATTACGCCGATATTCTCCGACATGCCGTAGCGCGTCACCATCCTGCGCGCCACTTTGGTTGCCTTCTTGATGTCGCTGGAAGCCCCCGTGGTAATGTCCCCGAATATGATTTCCTCCGCAATCCGTCCCCCCAGGGAGACCATGATCTGCTGCAGCATCTGGTTTTTGGTCAGGAACATTTCGTCTTTCTCCGGAAGCGGCATGGTATAGCCCGCAGCCCCTGCCCCGGTGGGAATAATGGACACCGTGTACACCGGCCCCACATCCGGCAGCACATGGAACAGAATCGCATGCCCTGCCTCATGGTAGGCCGTGATCTTCTTTTCCTTCTCCGAAATAACCCGGCTCTTTTTCTCCGCCCCGATGCCTACCTTCACAAAGGCCTTCCTGATGTCTTCCTGCACCACAAAATTCTTGCCCTGCTTCGCCGCGTTGATGGCGGCTTCATTCATCAGGTTTTCCAGGTCTGCCCCTGTAAAGCCTGCCGTGGTCTGGGCCACCTGTTTTAAATCCACATCCTCTGCCAGCGGCTTGTTTTTGGAATGCACCTTCAGGATATCTTCCCTGCCGCTGATATCCGGCGTGCCCACTGCCACCTTCCTGTCAAAACGTCCGGGACGCAGAATGGCAGGATCCAGAATATCCACTCTGTTGGTTGCCGCCATGACAATGATTCCCTCATTGATGCCGAAACCGTCCATCTCCACCAGCAGCTGGTTCAGCGTCTGCTCCCGCTCGTCATGTCCGCCTCCCATACCGGTGCCCCGCCTCCTTGCCACCGCGTCGATCTCGTCGATAAACACAATGCAGGGAGAATTCTTCTTGGCCTCCTCAAACAGGTCCCGGACCCGGGACGCGCCCACACCCACAAACATTTCCACAAAATCGGAACCGGAAATGCTGAAAAAAGGTACGCCGGCCTCTCCGGCCACAGCCTTGGCCAGCAGCGTCTTACCGGTTCCGGGAGGTCCCTCCAGCAATACGCCTTTCGGAATCCTGGCACCCACCTTTGTGTACTTGCCCGGCGCCTTTAAGAAATCCACGATCTCTTTCAGCTCTTCCTTTTCTTCCTTCAGTCCTGCCACCTGCGCAAATGTAATATTTTTATCCCCCATGGACAGTCTGGCCCGGCTCTTGCCGAAATTCATCATCTTGCTGTTGTTGCCCCCGGCATTCTGGGCATTGACCATCATGAAGAGAAAAATTCCCACTGCCAGCACAATCAGCATGGGCACCAGGGTGGTCAGCACCCAGCCCTCCCTGGGAACATCCTTCACCTGCGGGTCAAAACCATATGACCTGACCAGATTTTCCGCCTCCACAATGTCCGTCACATAAAGCTTCATGTCGGCACCGTTTTTCAGTTCCACCCGCAGATATCCCGTGGGCGCCTCCGCGTTGGGATTGACGGTCACCTCCTGCACCCTTCCGGCCTCCAGGTCATTCACAAACTGTTCCCGGGTGTACTTGTCATCCGCGCCGTTCAGGGTAGTCAGCACTGCCACACCCATCAGAAGCAACATGATAAAAAGAAAATACGAATTAAATCCTCTACTGTTCTGCCTCAACTCGCAAGCCTCCTAGCTTATTTCTGAACCAGCCTGTACTTTATACTGCCCCTATGCCGGATCCTGGTCAAACTCCACCACACCGATATAAGGCAGATTGCGGTATCTCTGATCATAGTCCAGCCCGTATCCCACCACAAATTCATCCGGGATCTGGAAACCGGTATAATCCACCTCCACATCCACCACACGCCTCTCCGGCTTGTCAAGCAAGGTACACAGACTCAGGGATTCCGGTCCCCTTGCCCAGAGCATCTCCAGCAGATAGCTCAAAGTTCTGCCGCTGTCCACAATATCTTCCACCACAATCACGTTTTTATCCTTGATGGGGTCGTCCAGGTCCTTTACAATTTTTACCACGCCCCCGGACGTTGTTCCGCTTCCGTAACTGGACACCGCCATAAAATCCAGGGATACCGGCACCGTGATCCGTTTCGCAAGCTCACACATGAAAAAGCTTCCACCCTTCAGCACACAGATCAGATGCACCTGTTTCCCCGCATAGTCCCTGCTGATCTGTTCCCCCATCAGCTGAATCTTCGCGTCCACCTCTTCTTCTGTCAAAAGTACCTTAATGTGTTCCGACATTTTTCTCCTCCGTTTTGCTCTTCCCTTCTTGTTCCCCGGACAATAGTCTTACCCGTAAAATACGTTCCGTATTTTCGTTTACCTTAAAGTATTCGCTGATTCTGTGGCCTGCCACCCACAGCACATGGCTTCCTGACACCAGAAGAGGCATCCTGTCCCTGGCCTGCCTGGGTATCTTCTCCGCAATCATATAATCCTTCAGGGACTTATGCGCCATGCCGCCTTTTCCATCCGCTATGGTGAGGAAATCGCCCCTGCGCCGGGTACGAATCTCCAGGGATTCCTCAATTTTATCATAATCAAACCATTTCGTATACTGATTTTGGGGAACTTCCTGACCTTTTTTTATAAAAAGTCCAAATAACTCTATCTTTCCCCCCTTTTCCAGATCGTAAACGGCAGGATGCGCAAATATTTCCTCCGTCAGCCGGACAATGGCAAAATCCGCCCCGGCTCCCCCCATTTCCTCCCCTGCCCCTGTCTCCAGTATCACTTCCCCATACTGGCGCCGTGCCAGAATGCCAAAGGGAAGGCGGATGGATCTGTTCTCTTTTTTTTCAAAGAGCGACATTGTGTCCCGGACATGCACCGCCCCAATATCCTTTCCCGTGGGCGACATTTTTTTCAGCAGAAAATGGATGATTCTTTTCTGTAAAACCGAATGGATTTTTCCGAAGCCCTCCGCATCCACCGCATAATACCCATCCCCTGCCTTACAGCATTCCTCCAGGGCGCTTTTTGTCTGCTGCTCCAGATAGGCTTCCGTCTCCCGCAGAATTTCCGCGGTCTGCCCCATATGCGCCGTCACGCCGCCCGTGATCTCCCGCTCCGCAAAAGGCAGAATATGATGGCGGATACGGTTCCTGCAGTACGCGTCCCCGCTGTTGGTGCTGTCCGTGCGCCAGGGAATCTGCCTTTTTCCCAGATAGGCCTCCACCTCCCGCCGCTCCAGGCAGAGAATGGGCCGGATGATATCCCCCCGCACCGGCGGGATTCCCCCCAGTCCCCTGATTCCGCTGCCCCGGAACAAGTGAAACAGCATAGTCTCCGCGTTGTCGTCCAGATTATGCGCTACCGCAATCCTGGCTCCCCCCATCTTTCGGGCCGCCTCACAGAATGCCTCATACCGCACCCGCCGCCCCGCATCTTCCGGTGAGATCTTTTCCCTGGCCGCCAGGGCCGGCACATCTGCGGTAGTCAGGAAAAAGGGGATTCCCCTTTCCCTGCAGATACCTTCCACAAATTCCGCATCGGCTCCGGCCTCCGGACGAATCCCGTGATTCACATGTACTACCGCCAGGGAAATGGGCTTCTTCTCCCCAAAGGCAAGCAGCAAAAATAAAAGGCAGACGGAGTCCGCCCCTCCTGATACGCCCGCCACAATGTGGTCCCCGGGAGCCACCATATGATATTTTTCCATATAGGAAAATACCTTCTTTTCCGTTTCCTGCCAGTTGTCCATATGTCCATGTTATCTCAAAAGACGGAAAAAGTCAACAAATCAGGTCTCCCATATGCCGATTACGCCTATTGTCATGTCGTCCTGGATTTTCCCTCCGCTGGCATGGAGCGCGATGCGCAGCAGCCTCTCTGCCATCTCGTTGGGATTGCGGTCCTGGATGCCCGCAATGATGCTCAGCATTGTATTTTCTCCCTCCTCCCCTCCGAAAGCATCCACCACACCGTCGGAAACCATGATTAAATAGTCCCCATCCTGCAGTTTTTTGCATACCGGTTCTACCTCCACCTGGCCGAAAATGCCCAGGGGAAGATTTCCCATGGCCATCTGCTCCACATCCTGGGATCTTTTCAGAAAAGTTACCGCGCCTCCCACCTTTCTCAGCTGCAGGCTCCCCTGGTACAGATCGATGTCACAGATATCCAGTGTGGGATGATTAGCATCCTCCCCCGTCACAAACAATGCTGTGTTCACCATATTGATGGCCGCGTCCATCCCATAGCCTGCCTCCAGCATTTTCTCCATCAGGTCCAGCACCTTCTCGCTGTCCCTGGCCGCCCTCTCCCCGGAGCCCGTGCCATCGGAGAGCATCACCGTCACACGCCCTTTTTCCGCCTCCAGCACCGCGTAATTATCTCCCGAAACAGGCTCGGACTCCTTTACGGCTTTGGAAAATCCTGTCAGCACTAAAAACCCCGCTTCCTCCTCCAGAATAAAGCTCTGCGGAACCGTCTCCACAAGGCTGGGACTGGACACCGAAGGCACGAATCTCTTGTCCAGCAGAACCGAGATCATATCCGCCGCGTCTTCCGCGGGCACCTTCTCCCCCTTCCGGGTGTTCATTGTCAGGACAATGGCCCTCCGGCCATCCTCCCTGGGCAGATAGCAGGGATTTTCCACCCGGATTCCTTCTTCTGCCAGAGCCTGCACCAGAATTCTTCTCTTTTTTCCTTCCATGGGCAAAAATGCAAGCACCTCGCTGGCCGCCTCTGCCATGATCTTCGCCACTTCACTCAGATGCCCGCTGATAATCCGGCGGTTTTCCCAGAGTCTGTGCTCCAGCAAAACCGTCTCCCGACTATCCTGTTCCGGCTCAAATTCCCCGTCGTAACTCTTTGCCAGCTCGAAAAAGCTGTCCGCATAATTTAAAAGCCTGCGTCTGCACAAGTCAGATACCTGCGCCGTCTGCAGTTCCTTTTCCTCCCCTTTGCGTCTTATCACGCCAAGCCACCCCTTTCCGCCATGCATCTTTGTCTTTCACGGCAGTACCATTATAGGGACGCTTCCGCGTGATTTTTGTCAAAATCGCACACCTGTCTCCTTAAAGTTTTGCGACAAAAAAAGCGGAAGCTTCATGCTCCCGCCTAATCCCTCTGTTTAAAAAGAATCTCATCTTCATATACCATGCCCAGTTTCTCCCTGGCCACATTTTCAATATAACCTTTTGTCTGCACTTCCTTGCCGAAGGCCTCGATCTCTTCCCTCCGTCTGTTTTCCGCCTCAATCTGCGTGTTCAGGTTTCCCAGTTCCGTCTCTTTTGCATCAATCTTACGCTGCAGCTCCAGGCTTCCCACCTGAACCAGAATCAGAATCAGCAGCAGAACCACCGTAACCAGGAACATGCTGAACCGGTTCTGCGGTCTCTTCCGATATGCAACTTTTCTCTGCCTTGCCATGTCCCCACCTCCATCCACGGCTGTCTCAGACTTTAATATTCATTTTAAGTTCTTTCAGGAAAAACGTCAACTTATTTTTTATGACCTTTTTCTGTTTTCTGAAAATCCGGCGGCTTCCTTTTCCTGCCCTGACAAAGGCGCGCCGGAACGGCCGGCTGATTCCCAGAAGCAGTTTTCCCAGCAGCCCCAGAATCTTTGTCAGCGTCAGGGATACATATTTCACCAGCAGCGGACTGACCAGCTTGCTGTAGAAAAGCATTCCGGTCACGGCACCCAGGACCGCAAACCATCTGAGCGTCCCGTTGCTCTCATGGTACATCAGCAGAAAAACTTCCGCGCCGCAGTAGACCCAGAATATAAAATCCTCCACCGACACGCAAAAGGAACCATGGGGAATCACCCTCCTTATGATCCGCAGGATATCATACACAAAAGTGACAAAAACGCCCATGATCAGGGAATGCAGTAAAAATACGCCCTCGCTTACCATATTCTTCAGCGGAACAGCCGCGCCAGCAATGATTCGTTTTTGTGCCCTGCGTTTACCACATCGGAATAAGTAAAACTGTCGATCTTGCCGTCAATGTCCACCTCTCCTTTTTCCAGCGTCAGCCTGCTGACATGAAGATCATTGCCCTTTATCATCAGCATTCCCTGTTCCGTCTCCAGAAGAATTTCGTGTATGTCAAATGAAAGTACATCATTCACGCCGTTGACGGTACAGTTTCTCCGGTTTGTCATCGTCACCTTATGCGCCCGCGTGCTTCCGCTCAAATCCTCCATAAGCCCCTCCATACCCAGAAACCGTCACCTGAAGAACAGTCTTCTCCAAAGTTTTCTTTGCCTTGTATATATATGAGGGGCCGGCGGAAAATAGAACTCCGGATCCGGCTTTTCCGCCATTTCTCACAGATAACGGAACAATTCCTTCGCCTCGTCCTTTTTCACCGTCTCCTGCACGTCCAGCACTTCCACCTTCACCTCTTTGTTCCCGAAGGAAATGGTTATGATATCCCCCTGCTTCACTTCCGCGGATGCCTTGGCTGTCCTGTCATTGATCATCACACGCCCGCTGTCGCACGCCTCATTGGCCACGGTACGGCGCTTGATCAGCCTGGATACCTTTAAATACTTATCCAATCTCATAATCCACTGTCTCCTGTTTTCGTTCCATCCTTCCATGCCCGCCGGCTCCTGTCTGCGGCAGGGCAGTTTTTTGTCTATGACTAAAAAACCCGGTTTATGTTCATCCGTGCAAACCGTCCGAACATTCAACCGGGTTTCCTATCAGACCTTTATTCCTTCCATGATGACAAGATGGCCATTCTCTCCTATATGGCCATCCTGCCATAATACGGCAGGGGAA
>OFFJ01000533.1_pt1 | contig 31624 bp, 32 predicted proteins | sample 1521261 | NCBI WGS metagenome assembly OFFJ01 (sample SAMEA3504122, study PRJEB24116) | mouse gut metagenome | biome: mouse gut; feature: mouse-associated habitat; material: faeces | place: Denmark | collected 2011 | reverse complement strand
TTTTGCTGAGAGTCGGTACGGGTCCAGCTGGTGTAGACCAGCACCCGTCCGCCAGCGTTGATCTTCTCACGGACGATCTCCAGCACTTTGTCCTCCTTGGGCAGGATATCGTCAAAGCAGGCCGCGTTCTCCGGTTTGCAAATGGGCAGACCAGTAATGGGATGGACGATCTCAGATTGGTCATAGGGCTGGTCCGGGTAGACCGTAAGCAGATTCAGGTAGGCGGACAACAGCCTTTGTGCCGCCTGCCGGTCTGACCGGATAACCTGCGTGATTTCACGCTCCGCTTCCTTATAGGCGTCCTTCACATCCTTTGGCATCTCCAATGGGATGGGGATCTCCTCATAGTCCGGGAGGTCTTTTCCCATATCCGACAGGGAGAGAAAAGCGGTGTACTCCAGCAGGAACCGGGAAAACACCAGGGGAGACACCCCGGGGAGCTGGCGGGTCTTGGTTTTGCGCTTGCTGGCCCGGCGGTTGGCGTTGTAGGCGGCGTCGGTGGTTTCGTAGGTGTTCTCCACCACCCCGTATTCCGCGTCAAAGGTCTGGGGACTGCGGTAGCTCTTGCCGTCCTTGCGCATCAGACCGGGCACCAGCCGGTACAGCAGATGGAAAATGCCCGAGCTGTAGCCGTTGATGAGGGTAGCCGTCATGCCCACAAACCGCTTGCTGACGCTGAAAATCTCCGCCATTGCGTCCCCCTGGCCGCTGTTGTTGTTGTACTCATGGAGCTCATCGGCCAGGAAAGCGTCAATTCGTCCCTTCATCTTCTTTTTGATGTAGGTGCTCAGGGGAAAACGGCGGCAGGCTCCCTTGACCGGGAAACTGCCCTGGGGATTTTCGGCGATCTCACGCAGACGCTCCAGAATTACGTCATCTTCTGTGAGAGACTGGTAGCTGGCGGCGAAAGACTTGTAGACCCAGCCAAAATGCGATATTTTGGTCCAAAGGATATTTCTGCCTGGATTGACCGGGGCCCACAGCATGGAGCCGCACTCCCGGCAGACACGATTTTTCTTATGTTCCCGCAGGAAAAATTGCAGGTCTGCATTGACCAGGTAACGGGAGCCGTCGTCGCTGTACTCCATCTGGATGGGCTTGCCGCAGTCGGGGCAGAGGAACGCCCGCTTGCGGTCATTCCAAGTGACGGCGGGATAGCGCATATAGCCGTCCCGGGCCTTCTCCTTGCTGAATATCGCATAGACGCTTTTGTCTCCGGCCTGGTACATTCCATACAGCCGCTCCAGCTCTGTGATACTCTTGACCACCATGGCATAGGTGTTGGGCAAGGTCTCCCCAATCTCCCGCACCCACTTCTTGGTGATATGGGAGGGGCACATGACCAGCCCAAAGGATTTTTGGGCCCCGCCCCGGCTTTGAGCTGCCCACATACCATGCAGAGCGCCCAGGGCCGTGGAGCCGATTTTCGTCTTTCCACTTCCACATTCGGCAATGATGAGCGCGACACCCTTCCGATCCAACTGGCGCTTGACCGCCTCGGCCACGGCCAGTTGTGCGTCGTAGAGGGAGTATCCCGCTTTCTGCTGGATGTAGTCGTTGACAGCCAGCACCTCCTCGGACAGCGGCTCGGAAGCCGGGTCGAACAGAGGTGTGAACTGGTCCCGGATGCGGTCGGCCACAGTGACGCCGAAGGTGTTGAGGTAGCCGGTGATGTTCTCCACGCCCTCAAAGCCGTCCGGCTGGTCCGGGCTGGCCCCGGGAATGGAGATAGCTCCGCACTCCAGGCCCCGCTCCAGAATCTCCACCACGTTTTCATCGTTGGGCCGCAGCTCCAGCACCCAGGCGTCCAGCTTCTCCTTCAGGGAGAAGACCTCCAGCGGCCGCAGCTCGCCCCGGTCGATGAGGGCGTCCAGAACAGCGTCCCGGAACTCCGGGATGAGGGGTGCGGCGGTCTTGCGGTCCAACTCCTCAAAGAGCCGGTCTCTGTCCCCGGCGGGGACGAAGATGTAGCACTTCCGGGGCTGGATGGTCTGCTGTTCGCCGGCCTCGTCTGATTCATCTTCATCGTCCGGGGAATCAGCGGCCTGGGGGTCGTCGTTCACCATGAGAGTACCCACCGCGTACTGGCCGTCGTGGGACATCTGCCGCCGGTACTGCTTGGGGATCGCTTTCAGTTGGCGGGTCTCGCCGTTGAACGGCATTTCAATGGTGGCTCCGCCGTAAATGGCGTCCGACATGGCCTTCACCATCTCCGGGTAGCCGCCGAAGCGGATGGCGGTGATGGTGCTGTTGTTGTCCCGATCCACCATGATGGTGTCCGCGTAGGCGGTGAGCCGGATCTTCGATTTGGGATCGAAATAGGACAGCTCAATCAATCTGCTTGACATTCATCTGCGTACTTCCTTTCTGGACGCAAAAAAGACCGTGACCGCCCCCATGGGCAATACACAGTCTTCGCACGTCCGTATTTTGTTCTTCCAGGCCGCTTCAGTCCGGCGGAGGGCAGACTTCACCCCTTTCCACGCCGTTCCTCCCTCGCTTACTCCGCCCTAACTTACTCCGCCCTGAAATACAAGTCCATTGTACCACGCCAGGGCCCGGGCGGATAGGTGGAGAGGTTCCACCCAAACTAAGCCACTTGATATTATTGTATTTATAAAAACAGTACAGGTAGTTACTCATTAAAAAGCCCCCGTACTGTTTAGGGTCAGCTGCATTCTGTTATCTCTCATGTTCTTTTAGGGCCTCTAAGATAGAACGGCCAATGCCTATAAAAGAGTAGGATAAGCGATAGCATAGCGATAGAAGCTACTATTAATATCCGGATATTGATTGGTAGGGCATGGTAAAAATCCGGAGTATTAAATGCACCTCGGAAAACAGCATACTGCGGAATCACGAAATGTAGCATTGTTGCTTCCATGGCACAATACACTATGATGATAATAAGTGCAATTATTTTGTTTTGGAGGATAAACATTAGGAACATGGTTCCAATGATATAAAAATTGACCGCGATCACACAATGAACCAGTGGAAACAGCAGCGGAATGGGTGGGCAGGCGCTCTCTTGCGGAAACAGCAGAAAGTAGTCTTGCAAACTGGCGTTGGCGCAAATAAATATGAACAGCACTGTGGGCACATAGGGGATGAGGATGAACAGAAGCAGTTTGATGTACCGCACCAAGATCACACGTGTCGTACCCAAGGGCAAGGTGCGGATATATTGTCTGGAGGTTGTTCGGAAGGTTTCCTCAAATAGGTTTGCAGTAGTACCTACTACAAAAAAACAGGCAATAAATTGGAGATAGAGATAACATCTGTTATACGCAAACAGTTCGCCACCCTGCCCTCCCACTGTTGTGTAAGAAAAACCTGGGGTGATCGACAGAAACGCCAGATATGCCACAAAACACAGATATGGTTTCCAGCAGGAGAATACATCGGTGCTCAACGGCCATTTATACATCACTTTCACCGCCATTTTGGTAATACAACCAAATATCCTCTACTGTCGCCCCATCCTTCTTTCCTTTCAACGTATCCTTGAACTCCGCATAGCTGCCAGAGTAACGGATGCGTCCACCGGAAAGCATAATGATGTTTGTAGCCAGGAAGTCCACATCGTCCAGAATGTGGGTAGAGATCAGGACGATTTTATCCTGAAAACAGGCCTGAATCGTCTTATAAAACTGGAATCGCTCCTTTGGATCCACCCCCGCCGTGGGTTCATCCAGAATTACTACCTCTGGGTCACCCACCAGGGCTGTGGCGATGCCCACTCGCCGCCGCATTCCTTCGGAGCAGTCCTTCAGCTTCTTTCCGGCAAAGTCGGAAATATGTGTCAACTCCATGATATTCGTGATCTGTTGTTCTGCCGTTTGCTTATCAAGTCCGCTTTTTGCCGAGGTCACAAAGCGTAGGATCTCCCGAACTGTCAGCCTGGGATAAACGTCAAAGGATTGGGGCAGATAAGAGATTTTCTTTTGATATTCCCGGCAAGAAACAGGTACGTCACCCAGGGTAATTTGACCCTTCTGTAGAGGCAGGATGCCGGTCATGTTCTTGATGAGCGTGGTTTTCCCGCTACCGTTTTCCCCGATAAGCAAATTGAATCCCGCGCCAAGGGACAGGTTAATCTCGTGGAGAACAGGTGCTTTTCGATTATATGAATAGGACAAATTTTTGACTTCAAGCATAGTTTTCACCCTCTCAGCTCAAGATGTAAACCCATAGTTTAACAATATATAATCCTCATAGACAACTGGAATTCCTAACACACCATAAAGATCGTAAATGAGAAACGCTTTGTCAGGTTTGCTAAACCCATCGTCTATTATTTCAAATTTGTATGGATCCATATAATTTGCACTTACCAGTCCGTTTGAAAGTACAGTATTGTAGTCTGTTGCGTAATTATATTTTGATCTATAAACAGTAATGCCGTCCTGTTCATATTCGGTTAAAAAACCACTGAAAATGCAGATAGAAGCTGCTTTCCCACTTAGACGGTATAGAGTATCTTCTTGATCAACATTCAAGTTTGAGATGACGGTATTTGCGCTTGCAACATGGATGTCATAATCTTTTGTACCAAAATCTCCATCTATCAATGGGATAAAAGCAAAATTAGGAGGAAGGGCAGCAGCCAGCCAAGATGCAAATAAATTTACGCATCCTATATCGCTCAGATAATATACTCGTCCGTGATATTTGATCTGATACGTAGTCGGCACCGAAGGTGCTTTCAAAATTATATAATCTCCGTCACGAGTAAAGGTTACTTGATTGCCTGTGCTTGTCAATTCTGCCACTGTAAAACAACTATCCAACCGAATAGTAAGGGTTTCTGGCATTTGCGCCCCTGTAGGGCAAATTGTAAAGCTTCCGCTGAAATCGCTAAACTCAGAAAGCTGGAAGATTCCTTCATAGTCTGTGATTTTGTAGGGCTGGCTTTGATAAGATACGGGGTATAGTTTTTCCTTGTATTTATACTCGTGCGGTGACAGTTCCACATAGGATAATACAGTCAGTCCAGCAAGACCAGTTAACACAATTACTGCCACTAATTTTTTTATTGTCAATCGCTTTGAAACAATTAAATTTAAAAATAGGATTAACAATAGTGAGACAAAAACAAGAAATAGTGCATCCAAAAGAAAATACAAATCAACCCGCGGTCCGCTATAGTCTATTTCCATGGTAGCAAGATAACTATCACTAACAGAAAGCAACTGTGAGACAATACGAGATGCAGGCGAATGAAAACCTAAAAATATTTCAACAATGGTTTCGTTGAAATAACTTGACAATACAGTGATCGGCATTACAAGGATATAGGAGTACGTGCTTTTTACTAATGCACCCAGAACAAAACCAAAAGTGTTCGCCGTCATCAAAAGAACCAGCCAGCGTATTATCGTAAAGCACAATGTATTCAATGTAAAAAGCAGATTCGTTCCTTGCTGCACGGCAGAAATCAAAATAAATCCGCAGGGAATCAAGCAAGCTGTTTCAGCAGCAATCATAGATGCAACCAACTTATATATCATAACGGAAGAATGCGGAATAAAGCATATTTCCTCTAACAAGCAAGGCTGATGCGACCAATACATGGCATGGCAAAAGGCCATGACAAAGAGGCCAATTTCCAAATACTCCAATGCCCCAACTACTGCAGAAAAATTAATTGGGTGGATATATGGCGACCACGCAATATATGTACTAAAAATTAGGAAAAAAACCAATGCAAGGAGAATGTAAAGCGCATAGATCATGGAAGTAAAAATCAACCTAAAATTTAATCTTAATAACTTCCTACACATAGAATTAAAACTCCTCCTACTTTTGAGCGGGGCGTCAGACAATTGACGCCCCGCTCCGCCATGACAATCACCCTTTGTTTAGGACATACTCGTTGTGCCGGATGCTTTTACGCCCCAGGGCAGAGAGATAACGGCGTAGTAGGGTATTACTGCCAGAAAGCGCAGTAAACGTTACGCCATCCGTTTTATTAGGACCGTTATTGCTCTCAATTGTCGGGTCAATACTTAAAGGGATGACCCTGCGAAGATCGGCAAAAAGGTCCTGCGGCTTACTGCCGTTAACCGTGACATTCCATGTATGCGAGCCGCCATCAAGGACCCAGGTACGACCCTCGGTTTTGCCGTTCCATTCATGCCTGAGAAAAGGTACGGCCCCGTTGTCGGCAAGGGACCAGCTATAGCTTCCCGTGTTGAAGGGGATGGCAGCGGCAAAAACGGTGGGGATCATAACCGCCAGCGTCAAACACAGCGTCAGGGCCAGGCCAACTACATTCTTGAACTTAAAGCGTTTCATTTTCTTTCCTTTCCGAAAATGACAAATCTATGTTATCTAACAGAGTTATCATTTCCTTCAATTTTTTCTAAAGTTTTTCATAAGATGCACGACGGAAAGGTATGGATTATAGATTATATCTGCATTGGACTCGCCTCCTCCCTTCCAATCGGTTGCAAAGGGCGGCTCTTCATAAAACACTTTTGCTACCATTAATAGAGTTGGATTGCATTTATGAAGTATGAGCATTTCCCTGTTGCTGCCCTTATTAACAAATAACGATAGATATGGCAAGTTTTGGACACCAGTAAAAAAATTGTTGCTTTTACTTAATGCAAACGTACATTCATTGAGTGTACTCTGGTGCGGAAGGCAAAAGGTTTCTGATCATTTTTGTGGTGAAGGGGCTGGAGGTCAATGGGATGCCGGTGGACTGGGTTCCAGCTGAACACAAATAAAGAGGCATAAAATCTTGCTTTTTGAGGCATCACCCTATATAATGGGCTGGTAATTTAAACCAGCGAATGATAAAACAAGGGTGATATTCATGGAAAAGAAAAAACCGGCCGGATCGGCCACTGAGCCTGAAGCCAAAAAGAAGGGCGGCAGAAAGCCCATGACGGCGGGAGAAAAGGCCGCCGCGGCAAAGGCCCGCGCCGAGAGCAAGGCGAAAGCGAACAGCCTCAAGCCCTCCGTCATCCTACAGTTCCAGGGTAGCGAAGTGGATCTGGACACGCTGGTGGAGGCCGCCAAGGCTGGCTTCCGGCAGGAGAAAAAGCGCACGCCCATCACCGATCTGAAGCTGTACGTCAAGCCGGAGGAGCGTACGGCCTACTATGTGGTAAACGAAACGTTCAACGGGAGCGTGGCATTTTAGCAAACTCGAGATTGCCGGAAATAGCAGGACGCCCCACAATGCAACTGCATTGTGGGGCGTCATTTTGACATATTTGAATTAGCCGTCCAGCACGCTCTTCTGGCGGCAGCACTCCGCAAGATAGTCCCGAGGCTGGTAATAAAACGCGGCGTTGTAATCAGAGAGCCGTTCGTCGATCCATGAGGTATAGACCGCCAGCAGTGTCTCTACCACATCGTCCTGCCCAGACACGTCCTCAATCAACCGGGCATACACCTTGCCCATCGTCCACACATCAGGGACAGCGTAACGGGCTTTGCCTACATTGTCATACTCTCCGGCTGTCAGACCGAACTCCCCAATGGCATCGTCCGCCACCTTTTCAATGGGCTCACAGTGGAGCACATCGGCGTGTTCATAGATGATCCGCACACCGTTTTCGCCCAGCTCCGCCGCAACGTCCTTCCGCCTTCTGTGGAGGGTGCGGCCAAGCTGCTCTAGGAGGGAGCAGGTAAAAAACAGCGCGCTGTCATTTCGCTTTTCCATCGACAGTATAGCTCCTCTCGAACCGCAGGGCGGCCAGCGCCTTAGCGGTATGAAAACTGATTTGATGAGTGGGGCGCTTAAACCTCGCCAGCTCCCAGAAGGCAGCACGGCTGATTTCCCCATCCAAAAAACTCTGGACGTAGTTGAAAATGGTATCGTCCGCCATAGGGCCCTCTACCACATCATAGCCGTGGGGTGTACCGCTGCGGCAGGCCGCGATAAAATCCAGCCATTCGTCCGACATCTCCGGGAAGCGTTTAGCCGTCAGCTCCGCACTATCATCAAAGGAATAGACATTGACTACGCCCTTCCCACCGAACCTGATGGACCAGCGGGCGGCCTGCTCCTCCATCGTGGTGCAGTAGAAGCCCCAGAAAAAATCCTTATGAAATTTTTGAACACGGATCTCCGGGTATCTTACCTCAATCCGGCTTCCATGAAACAAGGTGCGCATGAGGCTCCACCATCCTTTCGGCAATTCCTATTATAGCCGGTTTTTCCCATATCCGCAACCATGTTTACCGTCATCTCGCCAATTTCAGCGCACAGCCTCCGTTAGAGACGTCTTGCCACGATCTCCCGCACGATCTCATCCCCCAGCAGTTCGCTGGTGCGGTAAATATTCTGGCAAAAAGATTCCAGGCTGAACGCCATACCCGGCATACCCTTGTCCAGCAGCACCCCCGTGACGGTGAACCGCCGCGCGCCCTGTTCCGCGCGAAGCTGCTCCAAGTACTGATCCGGCAGCTCACATTCACCGTCTGTGACAAATACAATATCAGCATTTTCAAAGCCCTCCGCCTCTATCAACCGCAGGGCCTCGTTCATCGGCGTCTGGAAACTGGTGCCGCCGCCCAAAAAGGTTTCCGCGGCGCGCAGCTTATCCGCCATGGTATACGCTCCAGGCCGGAACAGATCGGTTTGGAACCTTCCCAACCTGGAAAAGTGAATGAGGGCGAAGCTCCGCCCGCTGTCTGCCGCGATCTCCAGCAGGGTGAGTGCCACAGCTTTCCCCCATCCGGCAGGATCGCCCTCGGTGGAGTCGGATTCATCCAGGCAGCAGATGATGTCCCCCATGCCCTTGTAGATGGGCTCTCGGCGCTGGTACTGCTTGATCTGCCCCCGCTGGTACTTGCGCAGGAACAGCGGCACCGTCTGAGGCGAGGCCAGCATGGCCAGCTCGGAGGTGAGGGCGCGGGACAAGTCACGGCCCAGCTCCAGGGCATATTTCTCGCCCCGGCCATAGGCGTAGCCATTGCGCTTGCCCTGGGCGAAGATTTCCCGAAACCTGCCCAGGTACTTGGCGATATCCCGCAGAACCTGGCTTTTGCGCACCAGGGCCAGCAGATCGGCGTTTGCCTCGTTCTTTTCCAAATTGCCGGGGTCGTCGCTCCAGGCCCCGATGATATTCCGCACCTCATCCGCCTTTTCAGCGGCGGCGGTCACAGCCAGGGACACCAGCTCGGCCACATCGTCCCTGCTTTTAGCGGCGTTGGCGTCCACCAGCTTACCCACGGCCTCCACCTGGCGGCGTTTGCTCTCCACCTTGTTGGCGGCGTCTACCACGGACTGCTCCAAGTCCTGGCCGCAGTCCTTCATGGCCTGCATCCGCTCCAACAGCTCCGCCAGTTCTTTTTGTGCCTGCCGTTCCCCCTGCTCCAGCTTTTCCAGGGTATTCAGCGCGTTTTTCTCCCCGCCGATGTTGGATAGCAGGCTGTCCAGCTCCACGGCGGTGCGGGTGATGAACTCAGACGCCGCCTCGTAGGCGGGCAGCTCCCGGCCCTCGCACACCGTTTTCAGCGTAGGATAGTCCGCACTTTGGGTGATGTGCTCCAAAATGGGAGCGTTAAACTTTCGGGCGGACGTAGAAAGCATATCTTCCCCGTTCTTTCTGGGCATGAGGGAGTAGAAGGATTGGAATACGTCCCGGGCCAGCGCTGGGAAGGAGGGCAGCTTTTTTGCCGCATCCCCCTCGGTCTGCTCCAGGGCGTCGTCTCCGTCCCGCAGGTCGGTGTAAATGCTGTCCTCCAGTCGGGTGGAGCGCAGCACCCGATCGGTGGCCGACCCCTCCCCGGGCCGCTCTATGGCGGCCCAGGGGGAGCGCAGGACGTCCTCAATGGTGCGGTAGGGGCCGCGCATTACGCATCCCCGCCTTTCTGACGGTGCGCCATCCACTCCCGCAGGATGTAGACAGCTTGGGCGTGGTCATAGCTCAGCTCCGGGAACTCCTGCTGAAGGTAGGGCGCCGCGCCGTACATATTGGTGACGCCGGATTCCCGCAGTGCGTCTAAGTAGTCAAAATATTTCTTCATTGTGCTGTTCCTCCAAAAAGCGAGACGAAGCGGAACCGTCCTGTTCCCGCTTCGTCTCTAAAATTCTATATCCCTTGCGTTCAGCAAAAGAATGTGATTTCGTCCACGCAGAAATGTTCCTTCCATTTCCGGCAAATCAAGAAAAACTGGGCTGAGATAACATCCAGCAGCTCATTCAGATCATTCTGTGGAATCCTGCTCCGATTGTTGGCCACAATGCACTGGCCCAAGCTGGTCAGCCAAATCTTCGTTGCGTTCGGCGAAGGTTTTCCTTTGATGATGTGGACATGGATCGGTTCCCCATTTTCATTTGACCAAAAGAACACCAGGTAGCCGCCTACGCGAAACAGGTTAGGCACAGTGTATCCCTCCCTGCGCCGCATAGCGGTAAAGCAAGTGGGCGTTGTGGCGCAGAAATTCATCAAACAGCGCCAGTTCGTCAGGTCGGAAGCCCTCGTTGAATTTCCACTCATAGCTTGGCAGGACACACCGGGCCGAAACAAAGCCGTCCTCTGTGGGCCGCTCAAAATGCACCTCTACCGACTGCACGCCCTCATGCTCCATGACATGGGAATGGGTGATCTCCGTTTCATCAGCCAACGTGATGTAAGGATACATCATACGATATCCCGCCCTTCGCTTTCATTTAAGATAGCTATAGTTTATCAGTTCACAGGCAAAATAGCAACTGTCAAAATCGGGCCATGCGGGCGGGAGGGTCGCCCCTCCCGCCGCACGTTTTCAGAACGGCAGGTCGCCGTCGTCATCCGCCAGATCCGCGAAGCCGCTGTCAGAGCCGGCGCCGAAATCACCAGGCAGCTGGAAATCGTCATCCTTGCCCGCCTTGGCCTTGCTGTCACCGTCCTTGGGCTTGCTGTCCCCGAAATAGACGCTGGACGCCAGCACCTCCGCGCTGCGCCGCTTGTTCCCCTCCTTGTCCTTCCAGTCACGGAGCTGAAGTCTGCCCTCCACCACGGCCATACGGCCCTTGGCGAAATACTTGCTCACAAACTCCCCGGTGGAGCGCCAAGCCACGCAGTCGATGAAGTCGGTCTTGCGCTCGCCGGTCTCCTTGTCCTTGAAATCCCGGTCCACCGCCACGGTGAAGCTGGCCACGGCCGTGCCGGACTGGGTGTGCCGCAGCTCCGGGTCCCGGGTCAGACGGCCCATGATTACGATGTGGTTCAACATGATTTTATCCTCCTATCATTTCATTGTAACGCCGCCAACTGCTCCAGCGGCGTGTAGGTGAAGCCCACCGCCTCGTGGGCCTTTCGGTTGATCTGTTCCATATCCGCCAGCAGGCCGTCCGTCAGCGCCTTCTCGCCATCGGACTGAACAGACGCCGCCAGCTTCTGCTGCTCATTGTAGAGCCGCACCAGTTCGCCCCGCAGCTTGATAAGGGCCTTGCTGCCCGCGTTGGGTTTACTGGCATCGGAGATGGCCGCGTCGAACTCCGTCCGCACGTCCACCGCCATGGCCCGGATGCCGTTCACCTTGTCCTGCATGGGGTTGACGCACATGCGCTCCAGCACAGTTTCCACCCCGGGCCGGTCCCCCGGCTTCTGCCAGAGGTAGTTTTTCAGGGCCAGCAAATCCTGGGACTCCACCTGACTGTGGCCGGACAGCCACGCCTTGGCCTGGGCGATAGGGTAGTAATTGAGGTACTTGCGGTCCGACACCGGGACGCCGTCCTTCCGAAGCTGGCACAGGATATCGTCAGCCAGCTCGTTGGCGGCATCGGGCACCGGGATCGCAGCCACCTCCGCCTGCATCTGTTCCAGTTCGTCCAATGTGATGGACGCAGTGGCCTGTCCGGCGCGCCCCGCCTGCTTGTCCGCCAGCACCGCCAGCCGCTTGGTGCGGTCTGAGATGTTGTCCGTCACCACCTTCAGCTCCAGCCGGTCATAGAGGGCCTCCAGGATCTTCTCCTGGGGATCGTTGAAGTTGGGGATCTCGTTGGACGCCGCGAAAAAGGAGATGACGGGGATGGGATAAGTACGGCCCTCGTTGGTGTACTTGCGCTCATTGAGGGCGGTGAGCAGGGAGTTGAGCACCCCGTCATTGCATTTGAAGATCTCATCCAGGAACACAATGTCCGCCTCGGGGATTTTTCCGGCAGTGAGTACAGAGGGCTCGCCGGAGTGAAGTGCCGCCAGGGCCGCCCGATAATCCGCCAGCGCCGCCGTGTGCGCTCTCAGCAGTTCATAGGTTGACGGCGAATCCTTTTGGCTGGAAAAGCTTTCTACAAAACACTCTAGCTTTGAACGCAGATGCTGGTAGAGCTCATCGCCGCTTACAACAGACTCTGGCACGCTGCCGGGGAGCAGGCTGGACAGGTCAACGCGCCCGAAAAGCTGTTCCTCATCGGTCTGCTTGGACAGTAGGCGCTCAAACTGCCGGGCCCCGGTGATCCGGGCGCGGAACTGGTTGATGGCGTAGCTCTTGGCCTGGCCGGGCGCGCCCAGGATGAACAGGTTCTTTCGGGTGAGCAGGGCGATGGCGATGGCCTCCACCAGCTCCTCCCGCTCCGCCACCTGGCCGTTCACGTCGGCCATCACGGCCAGCATACGGTCACACAGGGACTGTGTATTTTGATTTGGCATGGTTTTACCCCTTTCAATCCTTTGATAATTCCAGAGATTTTTCATACTCCGTATAGCAAAGCGGACAGGACAGATTGCGTTGGGGCTGGTATCCTGCCGTTTGCAGGAGCGCCACATACAACAGGGCGTCCCGCTCATGCTGGAACACCTTCACCTCTATCGGGTCACCGCAAAAGACGCAATGCTCCAAAACCACTTCACAGGATGTCCCAACCGATTTCCGCCGGATTTCGTAGCTGCGGACAATTTCCCGCAACCCATCGTCCGGCATATGGAACAGCGCCGCAAACCGCTCCCCGAAATCCTTCGTCTGGCTTTTCAAGTCGGTGTTTTCCGCCCGCGCCTTGGTCAGCTGGAGGCGCAGGAACCGGGCGTCCTGACCGACATTTTCGCCCAACTCTTCCACATCCGCCCATTCGCTTTTCCGATCAATGAAATGCCGCGTCATGAAGCGAGACAGCCGGCGGCAAAACCCTTGCAATGCCGCGCGCAGACGGTACATCATCACAGCCATTCTCCGCCTACGCTGCGCTCAGTTGCTGATACAGCCTGCCGCCCTCCCGAATGGCGTCGAGAGAAATGATGTTTCCTCCACGGAACTCCTTCGGAGCGCCAGTGATGCCGGTCAGGCGGCGGACCTCCTTGCAGTTGAGCAGCTCATATTTCAGCTGCGCGTAGATACGTTTTTTCAGAGAACCCTTGGCCGGGTCGTAGGTGTCCACGCAACGGATCAGCCGGATGGCCAACTGTTGGTACACATCGTCCCGTTCAAGGTGCGCGGCCTGGATCAGCGTCCAGTTCTGCCGGATCACGGTGTCGATGCAGTGGAGGTGCTCCTCCACCACGCGGTTGCGAAGCTCATAGGAAATATTGTTTTTCATTTCAAAAACTCCTTGTATTTTGGGGGCCTGTGCGCGGGGCGCAGGCCCAATTTGTTTGCCGGCCATTCGTGTGCCCTGTGTCAAGCCGCGATGACCCGGTACTTCAGGGACAGCTCTCCCCGAACATTCTTGTCAAAGACGAGCTCCCGCCCGGTGCAGGGGGCGATCTTCCTGCGTCGGTCACGGAGCAGGTGCTCATAGCCCCTGCTTCCCCTGTGGCGGCGGGCGTTCTGCCGTCCGGCGCCACTGGGAAAGCTCCGAAAAAAGCCCACCATGCTCCAATATCCGGCGTTCGGGGATTGGGCCGCCTTGCGGGCCCAGCCGTCCATGGCCTCCTGTTCGTCCTCCGTGGCCGGGCGGAACCCGCCGTTGTAGACGGAGAGGATATCGCCATCCAGCTCAAATCGAGCAGACCGCTCCACCCGCAGCTGGGACGTTTTCTGATTGGGATCGTTCAGTCCTTCCGTGGTGTTGAGCACCAGGTCAAAGCCATAGCTGCGCACAGCGGCGATGCGGCGGGGACCCCGCAGCCAGGGCGCAAAGCCAGACGTTTCCCCGTTGCGCCAGAGCAGCTCCAGGAAAATGGGCCGTTCCTGTGCCATTCGCTTAAATTCGTTCAGCGTCATGTTCAGCGTCCTTTCTTTAAACTCTACGGTGCTTTTTCAACGATCTTCCAGCAGAAATTCAAAATTACTCCCGCAGGCAGGGCCTTAAACTTCTCCTGCCGCTCCGGGGAAAGGGCGCTATACACCTGACAGACCACGTTAGCCGTCACAGTGTCCAGCCAGGTCCAGCCCTTCTCGTTTTCAAAAGGCTCGCACAGGTCGTACTGCCCGGACGCTTCGCCGCTGGGGCGGATCATGTGCAGGCCCCCGGATCGCACGATCTCGCAGCACTCCAAAAACGTCAGGCCATTCCTCGTTCCAGGCTCACACATGGCTTCCGGCCTCCCCGGCGTCCTTTTGCCGGTATTCTGCCTCCAATTCTTGAGCCGGCGTATAACGGCGCAGGTTCTGATTGACATATTCGCTGGCGTGATGCATCAGTGCGCCGCACAGCTCGCCCATGATTTTGGCGGCCTCCAGGTCACGTCTCAGCGTTTTCAGCGTGCCCACATGGAGGGAGCACCGCCTGGATTCATCAAACTTTCCCTTCAGATAGCAGTCGATGTAGATGCCCTCACAGCCATAGTTGACGATGGGCACAAAGTCAAATTCGTAGGCGGTGAGCTTTACCCCTTCGTGCCTGCCCCCCTCGTGCTCACAGGGCAGGTAGTAGTCCAGGATGGCCCCGGCCCTGTCGAAATCGCCGTTTGCCTTTGCCCTTCGGATCACGCTGCTGAACAGGCTGCCGCCGGTGTCCCGGAACACCTCGGTGGGCTTCTCCGGCGGGAAATTCTGTTCCAGCCAGAGCTGTGCCCGCTCCCGATCCCAGTCGTTGAACAAATCTAGGAATTGCTTGCTGTGCCGGAACTGGCGCTGCTCATCCCGGCTCGCATAGAACCTGCTGCGTTCCTCACAGCGGCCGTAGTACCCCACCTGCGTTGAAAAACTGTCATAGGGATGGGCGGTCTGCACCGTGTCATAAATGGCCTTCAGCAAATCGTCCCCGGTCAGGCCCTTCTGGATCGGGATGACCTTCTCCAGCTCGCCGCCGCAGTCCTTACAGCAGCCCATCAGGCTGACGCCCAAGCACTCGCTGAGTTTGAAATAGTTCAACGCCCAGTGGGTGGGGATGAAGTGGTCGTTGTAAAAATTGGTGGCGGCATCGGGCCGGCCCGCCAGACGGTGGCAGCATTCGCAGTATCTGTTTACCATTTTTCAGTCCTCCTTTGCGTCAGTCCGCACCCGCGAACGGTCGAAAGAGTACAGGGGAAGCAGCCTGTCATAGTTCAAGTAATAAAAATAGTAGGGTTTCAGGCCGTCGTCTATCTCAATGACCTCTCCATACTCCAGCTCCATCCCAGCATCGGAAAAAGTCTGCTCCACAGATTCCCTCTGCATGGCGTCATAAAACTGCTTGGCAGTCAGGCCAAGGGTTCCCTCACAGCGCAGCCTGTAGCGGGATTCTGAGGGGGAGATGTGCGCACCCGGCTTGTAGTCCTTTCGGTTGAGGCGCCATTCCAGGAACTCGCTCTTCTCATCCACAAAGCCGTAGACGCGGCACACCGGCGGGGAGGTCAGCCGGGGGCACCACTTGGGGGGCTTGTATTTCGGGTCGGACTTGCGGAACCGCTTAGATTTCCGTTTTTTCGGGAAACCATTGCAGTAGCGCGCGCAGCCCACAAGCTGGTGGTACTGGCAGCCGGGGCAAGTCGGCACCGGGAAGGTGTACTTTGTTTTTGCCATCTACGACCCCTCCCTGATGCGAGAGTTCTCATTTCCAGCACGCCCGTTCAGCCATTCCTGCACAAATTCCCGATCAGATTCGTGAAACAGCGATATAAACATATCTCGGAAGCAGTTTACATTGGCGGGAAGCCGTTCATTTTGCGCACTCCACATCTGAAACATCCAACGGTAGATCTCCGTCAACAGTTCATCCGGCGTGGCCTGGCCGGGCAATTCCCTGCCGATGCACAGGTCACCTCCACAGATTCGGCATCGGCCGATTTTGCACAGGCGGCGGCCTTCTTCCGGCTCCAGGGTGGTATACTTCAGTTCGAAGCCGGAGAACTCAAAATAGTTCATGAGGTGATTAACCTGTATGGCTATGTCATCATTTTTCCAGTCAATACAATGGCACATCGACTGTTTATGCTCACATTCCCGCATTACGCCGCCTCCTCGTTGTTCCATTTTTCGCACAGCTCAATGACCCTCTGACACTGATCCATTTCAAACCCACCGATGTGGGCGCGGTCAGGCCTCAGATGAAGTTCCCCTGCCAGCCAGCGGTACGCCCCCGTCCGGGTCATGCGCCCGCTTTTCCAAAGGGCGTCGAACACCCGGTGGGCCTCCATCCGCTTCAGCCGCAGCACCTCATTGGCCACATTGCCCAAGGCCCGCGTGGTGCCCTTGTGGCAGCCCACCCGGGCGTTGCAGTTCTGGCATTGATAGACAAACTCGCCCTCCATGCCCAGCCGCCGGGCGGACTCGCCATAGACCGCTTTGGCGGGAATCAGCTTGATCACACCGCCGCAATATCTACAGATGTCGTTCTCCTTCACACGCTGCACCCCCTACGCCGCCTTTTTGGCGGTCTTAGCCTTGGCCTTGGAGGGTTTGGCCTTCTTTTCCGCTTTTTTTGGCTCGGCTTTGGGGGCCTTCTGCACCACCACCGGGGCAGCCACAGGCTCCCGCATGGCGGTCTGCATATAGTAGGCTCCCTCAGTGGACAGATCCAGCATCCCTGCCTGGGCGATGCCCAGGGTGGCCGTGCCGGACAGCGAACGCAGGCAGGCCATCAGGTCGGAGATGAGATACCAGTATCCGCCCTGGGGCGTTCCCGTCAGCGGGGCGGTCTCCAGCTCCTGGCAGGCTTCCCCCAGCTCTCCCTTGCAGGAGAAGGTGATCCGCCCGCCGTCAAAGGCCAGCTTCACCCGGCCCTTGGGGTCTACCGCCGCCACGGTTTTCAGCGTCCGCCGAAGCTCGGCCACATCGGTGAGCAGCGTGAACTGGTTGCGGATGTTGTTCATCAGCCGGTCCGTGTCCATATAGTCGCCCTCCATCAGCATGGCCCCGAACGTGAGCCCCGGACGTTGGAACACCAGGAACTTCCCGGCTACGCCCACGTTGAACTCATCTGCGTCCGAACACAGTCCGGCCAGCTTTTCCAGGGAGTTGGCGGGCAGCAGCAGGCTGATGTTCCCGGCGGATTTGTCGTCGCCCTTGGCGGCGACCAGGCACCGGCCGTTGTAGCCCACTCCCTTCAGCCCTTCCCGGGTGAACATCAGGTTTACGCAGCGCATCAAGGGTTTGTCCTTGTCCTCAGATGTGGCGAACATGGTCTGCCGGGCCATGGACGGGATGCCGGACAGCTTTACCGTGTCCTCCGGGAACGGGAGCTCTATTTTGGGGAATTCGCCTCGCTCCCCGATGCCCCAGCTGTAGATGGTCTCCCCGCTGCGCAGTGTGAGCACGCGGGTTCCCGGCCTGCGGCGCAGCTGCGCCGTCTCGCCGGACATCAGCCCCAGCATCCCCGCCAGCAGCTTGGCGTTCATCACCAGCGCGTCATCTTCTCCAACGGTACAAACCAACTTCTGCTCCAGGGAAGTCTCAATGTTGGTGGCAGTGAAGGTGAGTGTACCCGCGGCGGCGTCAGCCTCTAAAAGCACCCCCTTCAGCGGTTCCAGGGGTGCGTCCTCCGACGCGACGGCAGCGGCCTTTTGGACGGCGCTCAACAGCTCCGCCCGATTTATCGTGATGTTCAAAATTTCCTCCTTTACGCGGCAAAGCCGTCGAGGGTGAATTGATTTTCGTCCACGACAGACTTCTTCGGTTTCTTTTTCTTCTTTTGTTCTTCCAGCGTCCGTTCCAGCAGGCCGTCGAACTCCTTCCGGCGGGTACGGGCGCTGGTGTCCTGGATGGCGGCGGCTTTCGGTGTCGGAAGCTCTGGCGCGGGCGGGGCTGCGGCGCGAGCACGCCGCTCGGGGTTGATGACCGCCATCTTTTTGAATGCGGCGGCGATATCCTCCACATTGTCCTTGATGCCCAGGGCCAGTTCCTTCGCCATCTGGGAGGTCAGATCCCGCACGTCGCTCATGGCGGCCAGACCTTCCTCAGAGAAGCCACCTTCGATGATGCCCGCCACCGCCAGCTTGGAGGCCATCAGCTTCATGGCCTTGGCCTGCATGGTGTCCTTGTAGTAGAGCAGGTAGACCTCTACTCGGGGCGCGGTCTGATTGATGCGCCAGCTCCGGCGGGACGCCTGCCGCAGGGTGAACAGGTTATAGCCCATGCTGTAGAAAATCAGTGTGGTAAAATCATTCAGATCGAGCCCTGTCTCCACGCATTTTGGATTGGTGATGAGCACCTGGAGCCCCGAACGCACCCGTTTTTCCACCCATGCCTCCCGCTTGCCGGGGGAGACGGTGGGCGGGAGGATCTCCGTGCGGTACCCCTCCCCGGTCAGAAGCTTTAACAGCTTTTGCTGGGAATCGGTACGGGTCCAGCTGGTGTAGATGAGCACTCGCTCTCCTGCCGCCGCCTTTGCCCGGACGATCTCCAGCACCTTCTCCTCCTTGGGAAGGATATCGTCAAAGCAGGCGGCATTGGCGGGCTTTACGATCACACTGCCGTTAATGGGGTCAACGATCTCAGGCTGGTCATAGGGCTGATCCGGGTAGACGGTGAGCAGGTTCAGATAGGCGGACAGCAGCTTGTTGGCCGCCTTTCGGTCTGTTTTCAGCACCTTCTGCAAAATATGTTCAGCCTGTTTGTAGCCGTTCTCCACCGATTCAGGCATATCCAGCGGCACCGGGATCTCCTCATAGTCCGGCAGGTCCTTTCCCATGTCGGACAGGGAGAGGAAGCTGGTATACTCCAGCAGGAACCGGGAATACACCAGCGGCGACACGCCGGGAAGCTGCCTACTTCGCACCCGCCGCTTCACCGTGCGCCGGTTGGAGTTATAATCCGGCTCTGACAGCTCGTAGACGTTCTCAGTGACGCCGTATTCATCGTCAAACCAGGCGGGTTTGCGGTAAGGTTTGCCGTCCCGACCCATCAGGCCGGGCACCAGGCGGTAAAGCAGGTGAAACAGGCCCGAGCTGTACCCGTTGATGAGGGTGGCGGTCATGCCCACAAACAGCCTGGACACGCCGAACAGCTCGCCCATGGCGTCCCCCTGGCCACTGGCGTTGTTGTACTCATGGAGCTCATCGCATAGCAGCCCGTCGATTCGTCCCCGGTACTTCTTTTTGATGTAGGTGCTCAGGGGAAAGCGCCGGCAGGCCCCCCGCACCGGCTCATAGCCGTCCAGGTTGGCCTCGATGTCGTCCAGGCGGGCCAGGACGCGCTCGTTTTTTGTCCTCTTACGGTGCATTGCCGCCTGGGGGCGGTACACCCAGCCGTAATCGCTGATCTTTGCCCAGGGGATGTTCCTCCCCGGATTGATGGCGGACCACAGGGATGTCCCGCAGCTTTTGCAGGCGTGGTTTCCCCGGTGCTCCCGTATGAAATAGAGCTGATCCGCATTCACCTCGTATTTTGTGCCGTCGCCGCTAATCGTCATCTGCACGAGCTTCCCGCAGTCCGGGCAGCGGAAGCCCTTTGCCCTGTGGTCATAGGTCACGGCGGGGTAGCGCATATACCCGTCCCTGGCCTTCTCCTTGCTGAACACGGCGTACACGCTCTTGTCTCCGGCCTGGTAGGCGGCGTACAGCCGGTCCAGGTCGGTAATGCTCTTGACCACCATGGCGAAGGTGTTGGGCAGGGTCTCGCCGATCTCCCGCACCCATTTCCCGGTGACGTGGGAAGGGGCCATAATGAGGTTGAAGGTCTTACCCCGCTTGCCGGCGGCGGCGTGCATTCCCTGGAGCGCGCCTATGGCCGTGGAACCGATTTTCGTTTTGCCACTTCCACATTCCGCCACAATGAGCGCGACCTTCTTGCGGTCTAACTGCCGCTTGGTGGCCTCCGCCACAGCAAGCTGGGCGTCGTACAGGGAGTACCCCGCTTTCGCCATGATCGTGTCGTTGACGGCCAGCACCTCCTCGGACAAGGGCTCCGCCGCCGGGTCGAACAGGGGCTGGAACTGGCTGCGGATGCGCTGGGCTACCGTGGGGCCAAAGGCGTTCAGGTAGCCCACAACGCTTTTCACATCGCCGAAGCCGTCCGGTTGACCGGGAACCGCGCCTGGGATGGTGATGGCCCCGCTTTTCAGGCCGGCCTCCAGGATTTCCACCACATTGGCGTCCTCCGGCTTTAAGCTCAGAACAAAGGCGTCCAGTTTTTCTCTCAACGAGAACACCTCCAGCTGCCGCAGGTCGCCCCGGGCAGTGAGCTCATCCAGCACATAGTCCCGAAACGCAGGGATCATCGGCGCGGCGGTCTTACGGTCCACCTCTTCAAACAGGCGGTCCCGGTCCCCGGCGGGGCAGAAAATGTAACACCTCCGGGGCTGGAGTTCCTGCTGGACGCCTGCTTCCGCTTCATCCTCCTCATTGCCCTGGATCTGGGCGGTGAGGGCGTCGTCGTTGGCCATCAGCGTAGCGGAGGCATATACCCCGTCGTGGGTCAGCTGCCGCCGGTAGCCCTTGGGCGCGCTCTTGAGGTCCCGCTTTGTTTCGTTCTGCACCGCTTCAATCGTGCCGCCGCCGTAGATAGCGTCCGACATAGCCCGCACCATCTCCGGGTAGCCGCCAAAACGGATGGCGGTGATGGTGCTGTTGTCCCGATCCACCATAATGGTGTCCGCGTAGGCGGTGAGCCGGACCTTCGATTTGGGATCGAAATAGGACAGCTCAATCAATCTGCTTTCTGACATTCATCCGTGTACTTCCTTTCTGGACGCAAAAAAAGACCGTGACCGCCCCCATGGGCAATTCACAGTCTTCATGGTCCGTATTTTGTTCTTCCAGGCCGTGTTAGTCCGGCGGAGGACATAGTACGCCCCCTTTCATCGCCGTTCCTCCCTCGCTTACTCCGCCCTAACTTACTCCGCCCTGAAATACAGGTTCATTGTACCATGCCAGAGTGTGGGTGGATAGGTGGAGGGGTTCCACCCGCCTGTTCAGCGGAATAAAAACATGGTTGCAAAAGCAGCGGCGCTGTACTATCATTTTAAGAAAAAGAGAGGGAGGGAACCTTATGAAATCATCGCGGCTCTTGACCGCCTATTTCAGTCCCACAGGAACTACCCAGAAAATCGCCCATACGGTGGCGGAGGGCATCGCTTATCCCAACCAGGACATTGACCTGTCGATCCCGCAAAAAATGGAGGAGATCAGCGAGGACACAGTATTGCTGGCCGTCGTCCCGGTATATGGGGGCCGTGTCCCCGCCGTGGCCCTGAAGCGAATGTCTCAAATGCGCGGCAATGGACAAAATGCTGTGGCTGTGGCGGTCTATGGGAACCGGGAGTTTGAGGACGCCCTTTTGGAGCTGAAAAACACCATGGAGGATATTGGCTTCCGGGTGATTGCCGCCGCCGCTTTCATCGCGGAGCATTCCATTGTCCGCTCCATCGCCGCCGGCCGCCCCGATGAGGATGACCTGGGGACGGCGCGGGAGTTTGGAGCACAGGTGGCGGAAAAGCTGTCCAAGGATGACCGCCCATCCGCCGTCCAGGTTCCAGGCAATATGCCGTATCGGGAATTTGGCGGAATGCCCGCCCACCCCAAGGCGGGGAAAGCCTGTATCAAATGCGGCCTGTGCGCCAAGCGGTGTCCGATCGGCGCGATCCCCACAGAGCACCCGGACACAACAGACCCGGAAAAGTGCATCACCTGTATGCGCTGCGTAGCGGTCTGTCCTAAAAAGGCGCGGTCGCTGCCCGCCCCCATGCTGCTGGCCTCGAAAACGATGCTGAGTGTGAAAGCGGCAGGACACAAAAAACCTCAAACCTTCCTTTGAACTGCCGCAGTAAAATGAGAAAGGCCCGTGCCGTCGAATTTGACGGCACGGGCCTTTTGTCACCACTTGCTCAGAATTTTGCCATACATCTGCTGCTTCTCCCGCTCAAACCGCTGCACCACCAGCGTGACGTGATCCCCGGACTGGAACTCGGAGTCCTCGTGCTGATAGGAGTAGTTGCACATACAGACCGTGCCGTCCGGCAGGTTGCAGAACACTCCGCCGCCGTATTTCCCGGCGATCACCGCATACCGTCGGCTGCCCACGGGATGACGCTGCTCCGCGCCCTCGAAGGGGTTGGTCTCCGTCTCCTTCACCGAGATCAGCAGCTCCCGCCGGGCGGCGTCGTAGCCTTTCACAATGCAGTCCAGTTCATCGCCGGGGCGGTACTGCTCCCGCAGATCAGCGATGGCGGTGTAGCTCAGTTCCCGCTGGGTCAGGTCGATGTCATGGCCGTAGCACTCCGCCAGACAGCGCCGGGGCCCCACCGCCAGCAGGCGGCATTTCACCCTGGCCCCCTCGGCGCACAGATCGGGCCGGTGGGCGAAGAAATACCGCTGGGCGCGGGACGCCTGCCGCCGGGACGCGATGGCATAGCCTCCCTCCCGGTCCACCTTGGTGATGATGAAGTCGATGCTGGCGCCCATCATGTTCTGGAGCACGTAATCCGGGCGGGCCTCGCCCATCCACATCTCGGTGGCGGGGATGTAAACCGGCACCCGGTAGACCAACACCACCACGCAGTACATGGTGCGCCGTTCCACTTGGCCTGTCTCCTTATTGCGGACGTTCATGGAGTGGGGATCCGCGCCGATGACCGTGCCGGACAGGGCGCTGTGGCCGCGGAAGGAGGCGTAGATGGAGTTCCACGCCTGCCGCTCCTCCTGAGAAAGCCCCCGATCCAGCTCGTGGAAGTCCAGGGCGAAGAAGCTCTGGCGATCAGTGAGAGGCGGCGCAGGGGGAGCGTCCTCGTTCGGCAGGGATTCCGGAGGCAGGGCGTCTTCCATCATGGCGGGCGGCGCGTTACTGGCGGGCTGTCCGTCTTCCATAGACACGCCCTCGGTGGGGCCAGGTTCCTGCGCGCCCATAGGCGGAACGACCTCCGGCATAGGTTCGGGCGGTTTGCCTTCCGGGCCACCATCCGGCGGGAACCCGGACACGTCCACCACCATCACCTCCTCGGCTTCCCCCTCACCGTCCCCCGGAAAGCCGGAGTCATCACCGGGCACCGCTTCACCCAGCTCCCCAACCTCCAGAGGCGGGCTGTCATTGGGCGCGCCCACGTCCTGGGGCGGCTCCCCCGGTGGGGCGGTGGCTTCCTCCCCAGCCTGCTCCATTAGTCCGGCGGTCTGCTCGGGTTCCTCTGCGGGGGTAATTTTCTTCTTAGGCATAATCAGATCCTCCTTGTGGTGTGATATATCTTCATGGCCCGTTGGAGCCATAGAAGCGGTGGGAGCTGTCCTGCTGGCGGGCGGCAAAGAAGTGCTTGGGCGGCAGCGTCAGCCCTTTGGGAGGTTCGCCGCTGTCCGCGATCCAGATGATGCGTTCCGCCCTGCCCCGCTCCAGCAGCCCGGCGGGTGCGGCGTCCAGGGAGGCTACGGTGAACGGGCGCAGATCGTCCCCGTAGGCAAAGCGCAGCAGCCGGGGCGGTTCCCGGCTGGCGTTGAATTCCTGGGGCTTTCCCCCGGTGAGTTCCAACATCACGTCGATGGCCTCCAGACGGCGGGCGTCCGGCTGGGCGGTGGACAGCCAGACCAATTCCCCGTCCATCCGCACATCGGCGGTACCCGCACGCAGCTGACGCAGCATGGCGTCCATGCGGGCCTGGGTGATTTCAAAGCCGTCCTGCTGAAATCTGCCTCGCACCAGGGTATGGAGCTGCCGCCGGCGGACGCAGTTCAGCTTTTTCAGCGTGTCCAGGATAAATTTCTGCTGTATGGACAAAAACATGCCCGTCACCTCCCGTCTTCTGGGGCCCCCATGCGAACCCAGCGAAGCGGTTCACATGGGGAGAGGAGGAGCGGCGAAGTGAGTGAGCCTTCGGCGTCAGCCGGAGGTGAGGGATATGGAGCCTGCGACGACGAGCGCAGCCCATTCAGATACGGGTCTACCATCAGGTCGCTCTCGCTCTCCGCAATGCAGTTGAAAATGGTGGCCATGGTGTAGGCGGTGGAGTTCTTCACCGGCTTGTCCAAGTTCGCGTGGAGCTTGGCCTCGGCGGTCTGCAAAATCGTGTAGTCCAGCAGCTTCAGCCTGGCCCGCACCCGGCTTTGAGGCAGAGTGGCATTGCCCACCCGGAAGCTGTCCGCGTAAAAAAGCCGCTCAATGGCGTTCTCAAACACCCGGGCGGTTTCGCTGGGGAAACACTGGAGCTCACAGGCATCCAAAATGCCCATGAGCTCCGCTTCCCCGTCCGCCCGTCCGTCCGCGCGCGTGCGAGGTACAGACGGACTGACATCAGTGTGACTGGGGTAAGTATGACTAAGATCTTTATAACTTGGCCGCCGTTTCCGCGGTTCTGGAACCTCCGATTCTGCGGTTTTAGAAGCGCAGTCTTTGCGGTTCTTGGCACCCTGATCCTGCGGTTCTTGGGAGGGCGTGGGAAAATCCGAACCGTCAAGAACCTCGGAATCGGCGTTTCTGGAGGCACCGTCATCCGGGTCTACAAAGGGGGCGCTGGTGTAGTCCGGGTCGTCCTGGGGCACCACGGTAGCCAGGTAAATTTGGTTGGCGTCGCCCCGGCCGCACCGCTTCTCCCAGATCAGGTTCAGCTCCTTCAGTGTGCGGAAAGCCGCCGTCACCCGCTGCTCGCAGATCCGCAGCTCCCGTGCCAGCTCTTTCCGGGGGAAGATGACGAATACCTCCCCGAAGTCGTTCACCCAGCCGTTCCTGCGGGAGAGCTGAAAACGGTTGAGCAAAAAGGTATAGGCCACCTTGGCGTCCAGGCTCATACCGGCGTACCGGGGATCAGAAAACAGCCAGCGGGGCATCTGCATATGGTAAATACTCTGCACGTCCGTCTGCCGCATGAGCGGAAAGGACGGGCGCTCTTTCATGGTCGCGGCCCTCATTGGGGCACCTCCTCATTAGTTTCTTGTTTAAAAAGCGCCGCCTTGACTTTGTAAAGAAATCTTGATATAATTTCTTTACAGAAAGGAGGCGGCTGTCATGCCGAGCATTCGCTCCAGTGCGGATTTGAGAAATCAGTACAATGAAATATCTACCTTTTGCCATGAATACGATGAGCCTGTGTTCATCACAAAAAACGGTAAGGGCGACCTGGCTGTGATGAGCATCGAGGCATATGAGAAACTGATGGGCCGTTTTGAACTTTACGGTTTGCTCCAGGAGGGCTTGGACGATGTGGCCGAAGGCCGAACTCGGCCGCTTTCCGAGGCCATTGGCCAGCTCAGGAGGCGTCGGAACGGATGACCACCTATCAGGTTCACATCACCCGTAGGGCGGAACGGGACTTAGCCCGTGCACAGGACTATATCGAGTTTTCCCTTAAAAATCCCCAGGCTGCAGATGACCTGCTGGATGAAGCGGAGCGCGAGCTTTCCAGCCTAAAACAAATGCCGGAGCGTTTTGCCATTGTGGATGATAATCTTTTGGCCTCTTGGGGGATCCGCTTTGTCCAAATCAAAAAATATCTGGCTTTCTATGTCATAGCTGAAGAAACCTGGACGGTTCACATTGTCCGCTTCCTTTATGGGAAAAGCGATTGGCGATCCATTTTGCGTCAGGGACTTTCAGCGGAATAAAAGCGGTTCACTCCCGCCGGGATCACCTTCCCGGCGGGAGTTCTTCATCCTCATCCGCACAGCCCACCACGCCGTCAGGCCCCAGCTCCACCATGCCCAGGCCCTGGCCGGTGAGCTGGTATTCCAGGCCCTGAGCCGGGTTTGGCTCATCGTCAGAATCCGGCTGCTTTGGCGGCGCAGGCGGTTCCTGCTCGGGTACATCCGGCGGGGCCACTTTTTTTGCCGCCTGCGCCTTTTTCCGCTCCTCCTTCAGCCTCCATTCCGGCGTGTAGTCCGCCACCCGGCAGGACTTTAGCGCGTCATACCCCGGCAGCTCCTCCGGCGTCAGTTTGTAGAGCAGCGCCGGCTTCCTACCCTGAAACAGTGCGATGCACTGGCAGCGGTCCAGGCGCAGGATCTCATCCGGCTGCATCAGCTCCCGTTGGCTGCTGCTGCGGGTTTGGGAGTAGGGCCGTGTGTTGCCGTAGACGAAGCCATAGAGCGGCGGCTGGGGCTTGGACTGGCTGGTGAGGGAAATGGTCACCTTGCCGCACTTCTTGGAGATGTAGTCCGCTGAGGTCCAGTCGTTGCAGCCCATGTAGAGCGTCTGATCGAAGGTGGCCAGCTGGTTCTCCCACTCCTTGCCGGGGTACTTTTCCTGCCACTGGGACAGGCTCTGCACCACCACCTGGCAGCTCATGTTGAAGCCCCGGATGCTGTTGAGGGCATCGGCGATGCCGTCCATGTAGCCGATGTTGCAGTATTCGTCCAAACAGAAGTTCACCAGCACCGGCAGGCGGCCACCCTTCCCCTCCAGCCGGGCGTAGTCGGACAGCCGGGGCAGGGCCAGGGAGAAGAACAGCGAGCTGAGGAAGCGGTAGGCGCTGTCCTGGGCGGAGATGATGACGAAGTAGGCGCAGGGCTTCTGCCCCGGCAGCAGCAGGTCTACGTCGTGGTTGCGGGTGATGGCGTCCACCAGCTTGTTCTGGAAGATGGCCAGCCGGTTGCCCAGACCGATGGCAATGCTGCCCCACAGGTTTTCCTTGGCCTTCAAAAACAGACCGTGGTGGCCTTTGGCCGGGTGGTCCGGGGGGAGCTGGGCCAGGGTGCGGTTGATGTCCTGGATGCTCTGATGGGCCAGCAGCTGGTACACGTCCCCCAGACCACGCTTTTCGATGGGGAGCAGCTTGCCGCTGCCGTCCTTCAGGTTCACCACGTAGTGGATCAGCGCCATGAGCAGATTCAGCTCCGCGCGGCTCCAGAAGTCATCCGCCTCGTGGGCCCCGGAGGTGTTCTGGATGATGGTGTTGGCCACGGTCTGGGCCAGCTGAGGCTCCTTGTCCAGCCCATACAGGCAGTTCCAGCCGTCCGAGTGGGCCATGTCCAGGAAATTCACCGCCTTGACATAGTGGCCGTGTTCTTTGAAATAGGGGGACAGCTTTTCAAAGAGCTCCCCCTTTGGATCTGTTATGTAAACTGATTCCCCCCGCTGGGCACATCCCATCAAAAACGGGATGATGAAGCCCCGGGATTTGCCGCTGCCGGGAGCGCCGATGCACAGCAGATTATTGTTGTCCCCGGGCACCATGCGGTGGGCGGCGTACAGGGCGTACTTGTCCGAGTCTTTCTCCTGCCGTTTGTACTTGCCCAGCATCATGCCCTTCACCTCGGACACGCTGCCCACCTCCAGAAACTCCCCCATCTCCTTCCGGGTGAGGAACCCGGAGGAGCCGTGGGTGCCGTCGGGCAGGATGTCGAAGCCCCGGCTGTCCCGGGTGGCCTTGCAGCCGGAGAACCATTTGTAACCCGTCCCGGTGAACAGGCACACCAGCAGAGCAATCACCGCCGTAGTCCCCAGGCCGAAAGGGGTAAACAGCACAAACCAGTTGCGGAAAGGGTTGAACACCCAGATGCTCTCCACCACCTCCTCGCCGGCCTTGTGGAAGGTGGCGGCAGTGCCCAACCGGATGGAGTTGAGCACCATCCCATAGAGATACCAGCCCGCCAGCACCAGGGCAGCGTAGAGAGGCAGCCTCTTTTTGTGCCGCTCGTACCAGGGGCCAATTATGGGTTCAAGGCGATCTTCCAGCTTTTCGATGAGCTTGGATAAGCGGGGCATCCGCCACATCTCCTTTCGAGGTCGTGAATTGGGTGCGCGGGGGCACATAGGGCACGGGTTTTCTGCCGGTGACGGCGGAGATCGCCTCGGCGGTGAGCACAAATACCCGCGCCAGATTTTTGTCCCGGCAGCGGGGGAACAGCACCTGCTCCGCCTGCCCCTCCAAGGCGGCCATGGCAATCTGGGGGAAGCCCCGGCTTCTGGCTGCGCGGATGGCGGCGTTGATTCGGCGCAGATCCATATCCGCCGCCATGAGGAAGGGCACGCCTTGGAACATGGCGTCCCACTCGGGTACGTCGTCGGGGGGCGGGTGGTACTGGCCTTTCAGCGCCGCCTTGGTCAGCCGCGTTCGGTAGTCCGGCGCGGCCATGATCTGGAACTGCACCGCCCCGGTACTGTCGCAGGACAGCAGGTGGACGGGGAGTTGGAGGCAGCGGTACGCACCGCCGTAGGTGAGCAGCTTGGTATCCTTCCGATCCATGGGGCGCTCCAGCTCAGTGAGTACGCTTTGATAGCTGGCCCCAGCGAAGATGAACGCCCGTCCCACGTCCCGGAACCGGGCGGTCTGATTAGAGAAGGCCGCCAACTCATCCATCAGCGCCACCTTACCGATGCCGGGGCAGACGTAGTGCATGGCGTAGAGGCTGCTCCCCAGGCGGGCCAGGGCGGCCACCCGGGCGCTGCCCCAGGGATTGGAGCCCTTACTTCGGGCAATGGAGGGAAGAAACAGGGCCGCGGGGCCGTCCAACTCCTCCGGCCCGAAGGTGAAGGGGGTGGCCCCGCCGTGGTAGGCGGTCACCACCAGCCGGGAAACCCGGACGCGGCGCTCAATCAGCGGCGAGTGGTAGGCCCGGGTGGTCTGGGGTACCGCGCCGTCCAGCAGATGCTCCAGAAGGAGCTGCCCCTTGCTGGTGAGCAGCAGCGCCCCGCTCTTTTCGTGCCGCCGAATGAGGCCCATGCCCATGAGGTTTTTCCGATCCCCCTCCGGGGCGATTCCCCTCAAGTCCCTGGGCTGAATGAACTGGCACCAGCACAGCAGCTTCAAAATATCAACGTCCCGATGGCTGAAAATCACGCATACCGAACCTCCCTCCATATTCCTGCGCGCGCCGAAAACGCCCTTGCGCCGGTGCCGGCGCAAGAACTTTTTCGGCGCTTTTCCAAGCCCCCTATGGGGAGCTGATCTGATGGCTCCCCATAGAAGTCAGCTTTTTTCACGTCCCGCGTTTTTGCCGCCGCCCTGAAAGTCTTTGTTTTCAGCGGCTTGGAGCGGCGGACACCCATCAGATTTGCGATAGCCCGCCAACTGGCCGAAAACGGCCCGAGCCAAACCAAAACCTGATGGGTGTCCCGGTCACTTTTTAGGGCAATTCAGCTCCAGCCTCCATTGTAAAAATGCTTCACCTCATAGTCCCCAGAATGGAACGCGAAGAAGTCCGCCGCGTCGGAAAGGTCCAGCAAAGTGATATGGCATACGTCCAGCTCGCTCCGCCCGGACAGCAGCGTCAGGCCCAGGGTGTGCTGGTCGTCGTCCGGGATGAGCCTGCCCTTGATGGCGTTGCTCACCGCCTTCCACCCCTTGTTGTCCTGATCGAAAATGTGGCGGCCCTTGCTCCCGGTGTGCTCGTCGATCACCAGCAGCGCCCGGTTGAAAAAAGGCAGCTTGCACCCCTGCGCCTCGTACTCATCCAGCAATCGGCGGATGGTGTCGCTGAACCACTCCGGGGGCTGGAACCGGCAGTGGGGCAGCAGGGTGTTCAGCGTGATATGGAGCCAGTTATACCCCAGCAGCTCCACCGACCCGGCAATCTCCAAGGGCGGGAGGACGGGCCGGGAGCCGTAGCCCCCGGTGCCGGTGCTGTACCGCTCGCACAGCTTGCGCACCTCCAGGGCTGCGCTCTCAAACTGCGCCGCCGTCTGCTCCAACGCCTTTTGCAGCTTGTCCGGATCGGGCGTCCCGCCATCCGCCAGCGCGGCCAGTACCCCGGTCTGACAGAAGGCGTTGTTGGCCAGCTTTTGAAGGCGGGCGGCGTCCTGTCGGAAGCTCATCTGCCGCCCTCCTTCCGCCGGGTGCGCAGGTCGGTGGGGGAGGTGGTGATGGCGTCGTACTCCTTCTGGGTGGCGTGGAACTGCACCGGCACATGGTTGTAGCCGATGCACAGCAGGCCCTCCCCCCGGCGGAACCGGGTGATCTGCCGCACCTCATCCTCAGAGAGGTTCAGCACATTTTGAATCAGCCGGGCCTCCTGTTCCTCCATCTGCATCACCAGCTTGATCCGGCTGGAATCCAAAATGCCCTTGCCGTACTTGCCGCCGTCCAAAGAAAACAGATCCTGCATCCCCTGGGTGGAGGTGATGGCGATGCCGCCCAGGCCCCGGATGGTCTTCACCATCTCCTGGACGAAGCCCGCCGCCAAAGGGTTGGAGTTGGCCCCCACCAGGGACCACAGCTCATCGGCAAGTAAGGCGGACAGGTCGCTGCCCGCGTCCATGATCAGGTCGTTGGCGATGTCAGTGGCCCAGAAGATACCGGGGAGCAGCAGGTCGTCCGGCATCCCGGAGGTGTCCAGCACGATGTACTTGTTGTTCAGGTCAATGTGGTTACGCCGGCCCATGGCGGAGGCGGAGCCGGTGACATACCGGGCCAGCACCACCGCCAGGTGCTTGGTGTCCGGGTTCTGGGAGAGTACGTCGTACCAATCCGGCAGAATCGGCATTTCCACGAAGTTCCCCTCCCCGTCGGTGACGGAGGAATTGTCGAAGGTGATGCCGTACCGCCGGTAGCACTCCACCAGGGAGGAATCCAGATGGTTCTTGTCCTCATCGGACAGATCCCGCTTTTGCAGGGAGTACCAGATGATGAGCCGGGAGATCTTATCGGCCAGCACCGAGTCGTCCCGGGCGGCCATGTCCCGCAGGCCGGCGTAGCTGTCCAGGGACCGGCGCCGGATGGCCATGATGTTGGGGCAGTCCTTGGAGGAGGGGGACAGGCGCAGGTACAGCCCGCCCAGCAGCTCGCACAGGGGGCGGAACTCGTGGCCCTTCTTGGGCACGATGAAGATCACCCGCCGCCCCTGCTGCCGCAGCCGCCCGCCCAGGCATTGCAGGGTGAGCGTCTTGCCCACGCCGGAGGACCCGCCGATCCAGCAGTTGCCGTTGGTATATTTGTAGTCATCGTAGGGGTCCAGAAACACCGGGGAGCGGTTGTAGAGGTTCAGCCCCAGGAAGATGCCGTTGCGGTCGCTGAGCTCGTAGGAGGCAAAGGGAAAAGCCGCCGCCACGCCGGAGGTAAGGGCATTGCGCCGGGATTTGCGCTCCACGTCCGCGTCCAGGGCCAGCAAAGGCAGGGCCGAGAGAAACGCCTGCTCGTTTTTGTAGTCGCAGCGGCGGGCGATCATGTCAATGGATACGCACAGCTTTTCCACCGCCGTCACCCGCTGTTCTAACGTCTCCGGGTCGTCCGCCGTCACCTCCACCAGCGTGTGCATATAGTAGAAGTCCTCGTTTTGCCGGTTCATGGCGTCCTTCAAATACAGCCCGGAATTGATCGCGCTGTCCAACTCCTCATAGTCCTGGCGGGTGTCCCCCACGTCCCGCATCCGGGAGCGGTTCACCATGGTGGTCTGGGAGATTTTGGACAAGATCTTATCCTTGCTCTGGCGCTTGACCGTGAAGCTGAGGCTGACGCCCTCTCCGGCCTCAACCAGCGGGGCCAGCCAGCAGGAGCCCACGGTGGTGGAGTAGCCGTACCCCGCCACATAGAGGT
>OFFJ01000531.1_pt1 | contig 31640 bp, 34 predicted proteins | sample 1521261 | NCBI WGS metagenome assembly OFFJ01 (sample SAMEA3504122, study PRJEB24116) | mouse gut metagenome | biome: mouse gut; feature: mouse-associated habitat; material: faeces | place: Denmark | collected 2011 | reverse complement strand
ATTAACATTTTTTGAGCCTTTTTACAATCGGTTTTCGGGTTCAGGGCATACTTTACATTAATTTTTTCTCTCATAAAAGTATGCGAAAAAAACAATAAAAAAAATTGTTGACAAGATGATATCAAAATGATATCATCTATATATCAAATAAAATTTATACGGGAGGTGCTGTATGGAAGAGAAAGTTTTACGAAAGAAAAAGAATGGAATGACGATGCTCATATTGTTTACATTGCTCTATATTGCGGCGATTGCAATGATCATCTGCGGTGCAAGTATGGATAGGGGGATACTGATTGCGGCAGGCGTTATTTATGCGGCGCTGGGCTGGATCCCTTTTTGCGGGCTTTGTGTGTTAAAACCTCAGGAAGCGGTTGTGCTGACATTGTTCGGAAAATATATCGGCAGTTTGAAAGGAGAGGGATTTTACTGTGTTAATCCTTTTTGCTCCGCGGTAAATCCGGCGGCGGAGACCAAATTAAACCAGAGCGGCGATGTCAAAGCCGGCACGGGAAAGATGATGCAGTTAGGCTCTCTGGAAAGCATCAATATCAATCGAAAAGGGGGTGCCGTCGATAAAAAGATTTCTCTGAAGATTATGACATTGAATAACAACCGGCAGAAGATCAACGACTGTCTGGGAAATCCCATTGAGATCGGTATTGCGGTTATGTGGAGAGTTACGGATACGGCGAAAGCGGTATTTAATGTAGATAACTACAAGGAGTATTTATCTTTGCAGTGTGACAGCGCCCTGCGCAATATTGTCCGTATGTATCCTTATGACGTGGCGGAAAATGTGGATACCACAGGTGACGGTATAGCGGATGACGGAAGCCTTCGGGGTTCCAGCGAAGTGGTGGCGGAGCGTATCAGGCAGGAGATTCAGAGTAAAGTCCGCGAGGCGGGGCTTGAAATTATCGAGGCGAGAATTACTTACCTTGCTTATGCGCCGGAGATTGCGGCGGCGATGCTGCAAAGACAGCAGGCATCCGCAGTTATCGATGCCAGAAGGCTGATTGTGGATGGCGCCGTTGGTATGGTGGAGATGGCGCTTCAGCGCCTGTCGGAAAGAGAAGTGGTTGAGCTTGATGAGGAGAGAAAAGCCGCGATGGTTTCGAACCTCCTGGTGGTACTTTGCGGAAATAAGGATGCCCAGCCTGTCGTAAATTCAGGAAGTTTATATTAACATATGGCGGATAACAGTAAGAAACAGGTACCGCTCAGATTGTCCGCAAAATTATATGATGCCATTGCAGCCTGGGCAGAGGATGATTTTCGATCTGTAAATGGTCAGATAGAATATTTGCTGACAGAGTGTGTCCGCCAGCGGAAGAAAAACGGAAGGCCGGTACCCCATGAACTGGATGTGCCGCCGGAACTTGATATTGAGTAGATTGTGATGATATTTAAGAGTAAAAGTGAATAGGAAAGAATGAGAAGGGCAGAGATGAAACGAATGATAATGGTTTTCATCTCTGTCTTTCTTATTCCGTTAATATAACGGTTGCAGTATAAAGTTTCTGAATATATAATAGAAACATAAAATCCAGAATTTTCAAGGGTTTAATCGGCAAGGTGTAGGAATAGTCAAGAAATAATCGGCTTTTCTACACCTTCCGATACACCGTTTTACCCTCTACCGCATTATCCGAACCGTCTGTAATAACGTCTCCAGATAAGTCAAGAAGATCGTCATAAAAACACTGTTCGTCCGGATAATTTTCAAACATGGTTCCAGTAATAATTGTACCATCAGCCCTATGCGCCGTGCAACCCTTAAACAGAGTATCAGCGGTAACGGTATCGCTTGTGAGATCGATCAAAGTCTTTTTATGGTAAACGACCTTGTTTACAGGCATCTCATCACCCCGCAATCGTTACGTTTTCTTTCATAACCTTGTTCGCCGTTTCAAGAACTTGAGGAGTAAATGCTTTCGGTGTAACTTCATATTCGCCGGTATAAGTGTTATACTCTTTTGTAACGCAAATATTACCGTTCAAACCCGTCTCATCAGAAAGTTTCCCTCTCAAAGTGTCTTCTCCTGATATGGTTCCAGACAAAGCACTTAACACTTGAACGCCGCCCATATCAGTCCACCTCTTCTGTTATCTTAATCTTGGCTTTTGTAATGAAAGTATCTACTTCGCCAGTCACTTTCGTCAGTTGAATGTCATACACATATGTTCCGAACGAAAGACCTTTTGTATCTTCAGGAGCGAGAATCAATTTCAAAGTATCAATCGGAATATCTTTCAAAAGCAGTGGCTCGTCGTCAGTGTAGGCAGACTTCATAGCAAACCGTACAGAATCCCCTTCAACCGGTATATATGGTTCTCCCTTTGAATCGGTGATAGAGATTTGAGCCATGAAAGTGTCGCCTCGTGTAAGGGTAATTGTGGTTCCAGAAACATTGTAGCTCATAATCTACCTCCACGTTTATCATTCAACCAGGGCTTTCCATACTTATCAACAATAAAAAAGCCGCCTGATACAGTAGGCAGCGTCATTGTCAATAAGTATGGTTAAGCACCCGATTGAGGATCTTACTTGCCGTTTTCCTTGTTGTAGTTTGCAGAACTGATACCAAGGAGAACCCCAAGGAAGGTGTCAATAGCCGTAATGGTGCCGACTACCTGCTCGCCATAGGGAAGCCCCCAGATCCCTGCCAGCGCAAAGTACAGAGTACCCGCCGCCGGAAGCAGAAACTGCGCGATCCATTTCAGTACATCATAGGTTTTGTTACTCATGCTCATGATTTTGTTCCTCCATTTCATAGGTTGATTTATGAATCGGTAATTTGTTTACCTCATTCATCACACGTTTTGCGGAGCCGTTTCCGCCCATTTTCTCATAAGGTTTGTAGAGATACTCGTAGAGATTTTCATACTCGTCCGAAGTGATGTATCCCCTTTCTATGTAGACCATACCCAAATACATAATACGGTCATGCCCAAGCCCTATGAGCATTTCGGTTTTTACGTCTTTTTTCTCAAGCCGCTTTGTTATGTAGGCCCACAGCCCAGAAGACGCAAGAACTGAGCTAAATATAGTTAGTAATATTTGAAACCATTGTTCCATGTCATACCTCCTGTATAATATTTTGTGGCGACCTATCAAATATAACCAGCTTCTTGTTTACGACTGTGACCGTCTTGTCGAATAGGTCTTCATAAAGCCGAATAAGGTTTTCTCGCTGCTTTCTGGATAATAGTTTATAGAAACTCCCCATCCAACCGCGGAACATATTCTCTACATTTTCATATAGCACTTCCCCATTTCTGACTTTCACAGCCAGTTTCTTCAACTTTCTGCGCATCGATGTAACTCTGTCCGGATTTATGCGTTTAATGATTTTCCCATCTTTGGTAAGCGTGTACTTTACTTGCAGGTATTTGTATGTACTGGATATTTTCACAATACGTGTCTTTTTCTCGTTGATGTGAATGCCGTATTCAGAAGCGATAATCCGAATATGCTCAAGCAAATCCAGTAGCTCTTCCTTGCTCGGGTTCATGATGTACCAATCATCCATGTATCTTCCATAGAATTTCTGGCTCCTCACGTATTTAACATAATTGTCAATGCGATATGGATAATAAATCCCTATGACTTGTGATAGTTGATCGCCAATGTTGACAGACTTCTCCATCCATTTGTCACCGGTCAGCTTTTCCTTTGGGATATTGCGATATTCCAGCTTGTTGAAGGTATCGGTCAAACAATTGGCATATTCCTCATCAGTCATATAAGAAACATCAATCTTAAACCCGTCAAATATAAGAGACAAAAGCCATTCAATAAACTCATCGTCATCGAACAGCTTTAACAACTCCCGCTTTGCAATCTCATGAATAATATTGTCGTAGAATTTTGAGAAGTCTCCGAACAGAATATATCCTTCGTTACCATGCAGCTTGTAATATTTCCGAAGATGTACCTCAAACCGATCTCTTTGATGTGAAATACCTCGTCCCTTGATAGAAGCTCCATTGTCATAAATAATCCGTTTCTTTACTTCTGGCAACAGAACATCATCACATAATACATGGCGAACGATACGGTCTCTGATTCGAATACTTGTGATAGGTCTTACCCGGCCCCGTTCAGACAGCGAGAATTCTTCCGTCGGACCATTTTGAAGAGTCCGATTAAGAAGATCATCTTGTATAGAAAAGATATAGCGCAGAAAATTCATCATGAACTTCTGAGTTGTTTCTTTCCATTTGCTACCTTTCACGGAAGCCTTGTAAGCCCTATACAAATTGTTGGCGTCAGACAAAATCTCTTCATACGTCATATTTATTCACCGTGATAGCAATACTTACCGTAGTAAATTGCGTCCAGCTTTGTCATTTATCCTTGATGGAAAGGACAACGTCTCCTTCTCCGTTGGTTAGGCAGAGAATCCGGACGAACTCCATTAGAGTTCGAAGCGTTGTTGTAGTTCGTATTGCCATTGTTGTTCACATTAGCGAAATTAGCCGAAGAAACGACGCGTTTTAGACATTGCCCTGTAGGTATGATTTGATTTTGTTGTCTCGCTGACGCCACTTCTTTATCAATCCGATTTCTCGGTCGATAGCTTTTACATATCGCCCGTAAGTATTTATATCTACCTCGAAGATTTCTACAACTCTTTGTAGTTCCTTGATAATCTGCTCACAGTTTATGATAGCGTTGTTTTGGTAACTTCTCCGCTGTTCGTATTCAGACATCGAAGTCGGATAGGTCGAATTGGCAGCTCTGATATTATTCGTCATTTGTGACGCCAACTGGTCAATACGAGTCTTGAAATTGCTCATAAGATATCTGTATTTTGCAAAATCCTCAGTCTCATCTTTTCCATAAGCGTAACGAACTCTAACAAAGTGATCCAAATCTTTTACCCCAAAACTTCTCTGCATGAGGTCTATAAGCATATCATGAAGTTCGATCGAGTATGTAATCGCCTCGAATTTAGATTCCTTACGGTCGCTTACCAGAACACTCATGCATACTCCGTCCCGGTAATTTCCGCAAACTCTTCTTCGGTGATCCATCCTTTTACTACGGCATTACGAACGCGGGTTATATTCCACAGCCTTTCGCCGTAGAAACCTTTTACCTTTTCGTAATTCTTGCTATGTTCCATGGTGATCCTCCTTTCTCTTACAGTTCAACATCACACATCATGGCGAGGTATTCGATATCAGCATCACGCTTTGCCTCTTTCAATTCCTTCTGGGAAATATCCCGCAAAACAATCCATGATGCCCCGTTTACCGTTGTCACCTGAACAAGCTCCATGTGTTCATGGACTTCATCCGTCACCCCATCGTTAATAACAATGGGGGAACAGTTTCCCTCAAAAATGGAAGCATCGATTAACTCAGCAGAAATATAATTATTTCCATTCAGAGTCAGATTATCGATAATCGTTCCATCAGCAAGGGTAATCTTATATGTCTTCTGATCCTCCATTTTGATTCCTTCCTTTCAATTTTTTGTTATAACACCAACTCTTGTCACCTGTGTACGGTTTTAACCGAGGGGCACAAGGCCCCAAGATTTTTCTAACCAACCGGGAAGACCGGACGAACTCCATAAGAGTTCGAAGCGCCGTCGTAGTTCGCAGTACCAAAGTAGTAAACAAAAGCGAAATAAGCCGAAGAAACGACGTCTCTCAACCAGTAAGTTGCACGAATGTTGACATATTTGGGAGCCATAGCTGCCAATGCCAACTGTTTCTTGTTAATGGTGTACCGATACGGAACCGTTGATCCATCTCCAGCCGGAGTATGAACATAACTGCCGTACATCATGATCTCGTTCGGAAGTTCCACGCTGGAGTCATACCATGATCCAGCCGAAGGATAACCGTTAGTTACCGCATTAACCAGCAGATCTCTATGCGTCAGCACAGCACTGCCAAAAGCAGCATTCACCTGTGTCTTGGCATTTGCAAGATTAGCGGTATACATTTTTGAACCGACATATCCTCCTGTCGTGATATTGGTGTCGTTCATTTTTGCTTCGTACAGACAGGTGTCCGGCATAATTACAACATGGTGATTTGTAAATGCCGTATCGCCCGCATTATACCAGTAGTCGAAATCCCAGATGCGCCAATTTACCCCGCCGATCACCCAGTAATCCCCCAGAAACAATCCTTTAAAAGTTCCGTTCTGGATATTGGCTTTCTGCTCTTCTGTAAAGAAAGTCCCAAGGTTTTTACCCCGGAATACCCTGCTATGCATTTCCGGAGCAGCAAACGCATCCAATACAGCAAAAAGTGCATCTTCCGCCGCGATAGCCATATTGCCATCTGTTGTTCCTACAAGCAGTTTGTTCCCCGCTGCCAGAGAATTGATCTGGGTAAGTTTAGAGAGATCCAACTCTAAATTGAGATTTTCAAATCCCATGAGTTTTTCCAATCCTTTTGCCAGATCAGATGCCAGAATCGCTTTCGTTCCGCTATCGCCGTCAATCAAGAAAATATGATTTGCAGCAAGACTCTGGACTTTTTCGTAATCTGTAATTTTCATATGTCCGTATCCTCCTTTATTTAGTTACAAATATAACGCGTCCACAAATCGGATCACCATTGCTATCCAGAATGAGATCACTGGAATGCGTGCGTCCAATTACAGCTTCTAAGTTGCTATCTACAATTGTACCGTCTGAAGAATCAAGAAGATCACTCAAGGTTTCATAACCATTGTCATAGAGCTTATGATATACGGCAAACTCCGCTTCAAGATCACCCTCAAATCGCTCAAGCATTTCCGTTCTCTTTTTTAGCATGAGTAACTGATTTGCAAGATTTGCGGCGGCATCACCTTCCAGAATAGCCTGTAAATCATTGAACCATTTCCAGAAAATATCTGTTGTGTCCTTTCGCCATTCCGCCATCTCAGCGGTATTGCTGTTGACATAGTTGTAAAACCACTCTTCCCACTGACGCTTCCAGAAAGCATTCGTAGTTTCCATCTCAGTAGTCTGCGTCTTATACCACGTAGACCACTGCTGTTTCCAAAACGCGTTCGTAGACTCCATATCAGACGTCTGGTTTTCATAAAACTCTTTCCACTGATCTCCCCACTGAGCCACAAGAGCATCTATGGACATCAACTCCAAAGGACCGGTAACAAATGGACAATCCGATGTTCCAACACAGTTTGTGATATTTGCCTGTCTGATGGACGTGACTCCAGCATTCACTTGAATATAAGCCAACGGATACTGCCACCTGTCATTTGCTTTTATCATCTCAGGATTCTTTGGATTGGTTGCTGGAGTACCTTTTACGATCTTAATAGAGTTGGCTCGACTATTTTCACGAGCGTCAACCTCTAATACCACGGCATCTATTCGATTAAGAATCACTTCGGATATCGGAACTTCCAAAGGCAATAACGCGTCGTTTAATGTCCACGTGTGATTGAACCATGCTCGACCTATACCGACATTTACAATCATGCCTTCGGATTCTTTAACCATCATTGCTGTACCTAAATGCTGAAATACGCCATCTCGAATGATTCCGTCGAAAATACTTGACATCTGGATTGCATCATATTTTCGATCGCCATTTACAGAATTGTAAAATCCAAATGTTACACTCATTTCATGCCACCTCCTGTTCTATCGTTTTAAATGTAGGATACACAGAGCTTCCTTCTTCATCTTCGGACATAACAATTTCAACAATTCGTGCTTTTGTTTCATGCCCATATTCGTTGGCGATCTGAACGACATCTCCGTTGAAAAAGTCTTCTCCGTATTTAAACATCACTGTTGTTTCAACTTGTCCCTCAAACGAGGTGACATCCGTATTCTCTGCCAATTTCTCTCTTCCCCGCTGTTGCAACTGAGCGATATATTCAGCATTTGTCAAAGTCACGCCATTACCAACATCCGAGGAAATATCCCTTGCATCTGTAAAAAGTTCCCGGCGATTCAAACCGTTACCACCACCGACAGTAGTGTATCTCCTCGCAGAACCCTCACCTTCGCCGCCAATTAAAGTGACAGTTTTTAAAGCCGATTTGGATTCCACATAGTTGCTGTTGATGATATTCTCGAATTTCGGAGAAAATATGACATACGGATTGATTTCCTGATCATATGAGCGATCTGCGCCGGCGTACAGTTTGAACACGAACTGTTTGTTGTCATTTAACGTGACTTTAAACCCGATGCTACGCTCACTACAAATTTTACTAATGACGTCATACAAATTGTCCCCGGTGTACTGTGCATCAATTTTCAAGGATGTAATTGCCGGGTCCGTAGATGCCTCAAAAATGAAATTACTGATTTTTCTGCTACTGTCCGATGGAGATATAACATTCTCATTAAGAAGAGTCCGTATTCCATTTTGAAGATTTCCGCTTATTGTCTTTTGACCCCAAACGATGCGTCTATCCAGAATAGACTCCAACGATCTTCCCGTTACGGTGATGTGGTTTCCATCCTCAGCATCCGAAGTGATACGAAGTTTCTCAATAATCATGACGTGCTCCGAATCCCGATTTTGCACATAGTAATCCTGTCTGATGTATTTGAGAATTGTATCCGTCATGGATGTGTAAAGCTCAAAGTCACCACACGCATAATACCGATCAGTCCAGATAAATGACTCATAAACGTCTATGATGGACACAGCATCAAGATTTGTATTAAGAACAGTTAGCTCCATGTTTATACCCCCTCATAAACGATTCGATTCTCTATCCTAAACTGCAGGTTTGCCCGTCCTTCTTCCACGGTGTATGCAAAAATGTTATCGCCTTTTGCGAGCTGAAACCAATCGGCATTTTTATCCAGACAGTTAAGAATATTGGTCGTTTTTCCATTTCGTAAAAGGGTTATGGATTTCTGCCCTTTTACGGTGCAGATGATAATTTCATCACCTGGTATAATTCCAGAACCAGTAAAAGCTTTCAGCTTATCGGTATCGATACGCATTATCTCTCTGGTACCTGTATTGTAGATCGTGATGTTCCGTGCCTCACCAATTGCATGAATCGCAATGGTAACACCTATCTCTGCATCTCCACTGTAAACGATTGTCTTTTCTGTCTGGTTTTGAATTCTCCCCATCTCCAATAAACATTCATAAAGGGATTCATTGCTGAATGGGAACTCAAACAGCGGTTCTACACCATAGAAAATCGTTGTGTTAATTCCATCTTTTCCGGCAGAATAAAAGAAAGGATTCGGACACACAATTGAGATATCCGAACCCTCATCTTTACTGAATATAGTTGGCTCATTCGTTTCGGTGTAACCATCAATCTCCGCCTGCCGATTATCGGTTTCTATCAGCAGGGTAAGCTTTTTCTTAATCGGAAAATACTTATAAGAAAGTTGGCGCACATCCTCAATCGAGTCGTGCCAAAGGTATTTTAAAGAAATTACTATGTTCCGGCTTGGAAGTCTGGACGAGTTGAATAAACCGCCATCGTTAGTCGCAACTTCAGTCATGTTGATATTTGCCTTTCCAGACCCCAAACCGGTAACAGAGGTAACGACGAAGCCGGATTGCTCCGGCCGCGCCAAATCAAGCTTAATACTATCGCCCAGATAGTTTGTAACTGTGATTGCTCGAATCATGCTTTCACCATCCTTTCAAATGCCGAGAACTGGTTGTTCGTCTGACGATAGATCTCCACTCTCGACAATGACTTAGGCGAGTAGTTATTTTGCGTAAACGAGAACGAATTTCCCGTGTTCGGGGAAGCCCCGCCATTTTGAACGTCTGTGTTTCTTTGCTGCTCCATTCCTGCACTGATAGACATAGCCTGTGTACGACTGAAAAGAGCATTAAGTCTTCCGGCTCCAGATTCGACATTGGACAAATCGAGTACAGGACGAATTGTCGGCTGTACATCTATGTCACCGGAAATAAAGTCCTTAATCTTTGAAACCGCATTGCTCAATCCCGTCTTAGCAGCTTCAGCCATTCCAGAACCAGCCGTGTACGCTTTAGAAACGTAAGCACCGATTGCGTTTACAAAAGCAACACCAAAGAAATCGCCAATCCGATAACCAACTTTAGACGGGGAATGCTCGTCTAATTCTTTCTTCGCAGCGTCTGCTGCTGCGGATGCCATTGCGCGTGCTTTAGCTGCCGCTTTATAAGCGTTTTCACTAATACCGTTTGCGAAACCGTCTACCAGATAGGAACCGGCGCTGTAGAATTGACTATAGTAATCCTTAATCCCACTGACTGCCCCGCCCAGACTAGAAGTAAACGCATTCTTCACATCTGCATCCTTACTACGAACACCGGCAATGAATTTGATCATGCATTGCTGACCAGCACTCTCAAATTCGGGATACTTGTTCCGAATGGCAGTTAAACATCCGCTGATGATGTTGGTAAACGTATTTCTGGCATTTACATCCTGTAACTTTACACCCCCTATAAACTTAATCATCGTTTGGGTTCCAACAGACTGAAACTCGAAATACTTATTCCGAATAGCCGTCAGGCATCCACTAATGATGTTGGTAAATGTGTTACGAGAATTCATGTCCTGTGCTTTTACACCGGCAATGAACTTGATCATAAGTGCAGAACCAGCTACTTGAAACTCCGCTTGCTTTGCGTTGATACCTGTAATGGCTGCTTGAGCAAGCGTCGTAAACGTTGATGTCAGTGTCGTCTGCTTAGCATTTGCAGCATTGATAAAAGCGGTAAGCATATTTGATGCTGCTGTTGCCACTTTTGATTCTGCATTGTTAAAGGCATTGACAAAACCTGTCACACCCGTTTCTCCCAGTGTTGTTAAAGCTGTTCCGAACGAAGACATTCCACTGGTATCCAGTTCTGCCATACCCTTTGCCATATCAACAAGCCTGTTTGTCTGTGTGATAACACTAGCCAACAAGCCGGTGTCGATACCACTGATATAAGCATAGTAAGAACTGAAATATGATCCGAAAGAACTCATATCTGCGCCAAAATCGGCAAGTGTTTTGTCATCGGAAAACCAACCGCCCTCTTTAGGCAGGCTCTTTTGCAATTCAACAATCGAACTGGCAGCATTTGTGGTGGCTGTTACGATACCTGCGTCCACATTTTTCATGTAATCGGAGTATTGTGAAAAGTTTTCGCCAAACAATACTAAACTCTCACCAAATGCCCCAATATCGTTATCTCCGGTAAACCAGCTCACAACGCCACCCGTATTTGGAAGTGTGTTTGCCAGCTCAACCAAAGATTTTCCAGCCGTTGCAGAATTAGTAATCGCTTCCACATCAATTCCGGATATAGCATCGGAATAGGCTTTCATCGCTTCGCCAAAGGGGACAAGCTGTTCTCCGAAAAGGTCCATGTCGTTTTCTCCTGTAAAGAATCCAACAACACCACCACTGTTCGGAACCGTATTTGCCAGTTCGATCAATGCCTTACCAGCAGTTGCAGAATTGACAATGGCATCTGCGTCCAAACCTTTCACAGCAATTGAGAAATCCATCATCGCTTCGCCAAATGGAACAAGCTGCTCTCCGAACTTGTCCATATCATTTTCGCCGGCAAAGAACCCGACAACGCCTCCGCTGTTGGGAATGGTTGTAGCCATTTCCGCCATCGCTTTTCCCGCGATAGATGCTTTTGTTACTGCATCAGCATCAAGTCCTTTTACAGCGATTGAGAAATCCATCATCGCTTTGCCGAATGGGATAAGCTGTTTTCCGAATTCCTCCATATCGTTCTCTCCGGCAAAGAATCCAACAACTCCACCACTATTGGGAAGAGTTGCCGCCATCTCAGCCAAAGTTTTACCAGCAGTTGCAGCATTGGCCACAATGCCAGCATCCATACCGGCTATTGCAACAGAAAAGTCCTTCATCGCATTTCCGAATGGTACCAATTGAGTTGAAAAATCAGCCAAAGAAGAGCCGCCAGTGAGCCATGATGTAAGCCCCTGCAAAATATCCGCTGCAGTTAGGATGAGAATTGTCTCGGCAAGTGCTTTAACACCATCCATCATAGAGGGTTCAATTTTACTCGCTCCATCTATAAACGGTTGAATATTTGTCATAAACGCCGATAGATCTGCGCCAATTTGAGGAAACTGACTGGAAACACCACTCATAAATCCGCCGACAATTCCCCCAATAAACTGACCGATGGCCGTTCCAATGCCCTGTAACAGCTTTCCGCCTTCGCCGATCAACCATGATAATCCCAGTATTTGTGCTAATCCGCCAATCGCAGCCAACACAAGAGCGAGTTCCGCAATAACAACCCCCATTCCTAACACGCCTGCCATTGCTCCCGGAACCAATGATGCAGCTGCACTTAATGCGATCATAATTCCAGAAAGAAGACCGATCCCGACAATTCCTTTGAGTAGAACATCGACGTCGATTCCGTTAAGCGCATCAGCAATTCCAGAGAAGAAAGACATCAATACGTCAATAGCAGCTTTAATCAAACCTGGCAGGTTTCGAGCAATTCCCTCCAGAACTCCGATAAGGAACTGAAATATAGAATCGACAATAGACGGTGTATAAGCTACCAAAGCGGCTAAAACTCCATCCAACAATGCAAGCGCACCATCCGCAATAGCGGGAACACACTCTACCAGAACATCAACTAACGACAAAACAACCGCTTTAACCGCCTCTCCTATTGACGGAGCACCCGCTGCGATGACTTTACAGAGGGTAATGAGCCCCTCTCCAATTTTCTGGATTACTACGGGAATGAGACCGGCTACCCCTGTAATAATCACAGTAAGCGATGCCACAATTGCTGTAGCTCCAGCGGTTCCCGCGGCTGCTAAAGCAGTAAAACCAACAGCCAACGCAGATAACCCCATACCTGCCGCCAACAATCCGGCCCCAATAGCCAAAACGCCGACACCGATTAACGCGAATGCCCCGCTCAATCCCAAAATAGTAGGTACAAGCGGTGTAAGAACGGCACCAGCGATACCGAGAACAGTAAATGCACCGGCAATAGACACAAGCCCTTTGGCGATTGACTCCCAACTCATTGCTCCCAAGATACTAAGAACCGGAGTCAATATGGCCAACGCAGAAGCGGCGACAAGCATTGCTGCAGAACCCCCAAGGGTCCCTTTCATAAGGTTAAGGCCGATTGCAAGCTCAGCGAGAGCAAGACCCATAGTCACAAGACCTTTTGCAATCTGCTCCCATGTGAACCCACCCATTTTGCCGAGAGCATCGGCTACAATTTCCAAAGAAGCAGCGACAATCACCAACCCGGTACCAATACCAACCATATTTTTAGGCATCAGTTTTGTGGCTATTGCAACCTCTGCTAAAGCTCCACCCATAGAGACTAAGCCTTTGGCAATCTGCTCCCAAGAAAACTTACTGAAATCCGACATCGTAGAAGCAAATATCTTCATGGCCGCTGCAATCTCTATCAAAGCCAGACCAGAAGAAATAACATGTTTTGCATTACCTGTAAGCTTTGTAAAAGCAGCAACTTCGAGAAGAAGCGCCCCTACACTCGTAAGACCTTTGCCGATTTCACGCCACTCCATTTGACCAAAATCTTTGCAAACAGATGCAAGAATCTTCAAAGCAGCGGAAAGAATTACAATACCGGTTGCGGTTGTCATGGCTTTACCACTAAATTTAGCGGTATTAAGGAATATATCAATCTCAGCAAGCAATACACCAACGCCGACAAGTCCCTTCGCCATCTGCTCCCAGCTTAAATCGGCCATATTGGAAGCAACCGAAGCCAGTATCTTAATTGCAGCCGCCATAATGACCATACCTGTAGCAGTTGTCATACTCCCTTTGCTGAATTTTGCCGTCGCCATAAATGCATCCAATTCAGCAAGCAATACGCCAACGCCGACAAGTCCCTCTGCTAATTCTCCCCAACTCAAATCAGCCATTTTCTTAACTGCGTTGGAAAGAACCAGAACAGCAGCCGCAAACACAATCAGATTCGTGGAACCTTTTCCACTAAAACCACCGAGTTTATTGAAGGCTGCCATGGAAGCAATCAGATCCGCAAAGAGAACCGTAATTGCGCCAAGGGAAGCAGATAGTTTCTCACTATCAATCAGAGATATGGCTACAATAGAACCAGCCAGAATTGCAATTGCCGCTGCAATTTTAAGCAGGGTACCAACTTTTAATTGCTGCTGATATGCTTCAAAACATCCTCTCACGCCATCCAGAATACCGGTGACATTTTCAAGAATATCTCCAACCCCATCGAATCCGTCCCTGATATCCTTGACGAATCCCATAATTCCAACGCCAATACCGCCGGCAATCAGCCCGTTTAACATGTCAATAAAACCATCAAAATTTGCATTTCCAAGTTTATTAACGAGAGAACTGATCATATCCCCGAAAGCATTGACAATACCCTTTGCAAAGCTTGTAACCAGTTTCCAAATCGTCTGAAGAACTTCTAGGAATTTACACTTTGAAAGTGCATCGCCAAGTGCATTGACAGCACTCATGACGCCGCTTTTCATATTTCCGGCAGATTCGCCAACCTGAGACATTCTTGTATGGATTCTCTCCAAAGTTATATGAATCAGTTCCAGCCCAGGAAGTTGAATCTTTTCCTTAATCATGCTCAGAAATTCTTTAAGCGACTGTTTGATTTCATCAAGGCTTGGAAGATTGAATTTCTCTTGGATTGCTTTGGCAAAATTCTTAAATTCCTCACCAGCCTTTTTTACAAACTCGATAACGCCCTGAATCGCTTTGTTGAAAACATCGTTCTTCTTGATGACTTCATCGAGATTAACAAGCCAATCACCAAAACTTCCTGTGACCTTTAAGATTCCGCCTCCTAGATTATCCAATCCGCCGAATAATGGAAATATAGCGTTAAACAATGCCGAAAACGCCTGTTTACCAATATCCAGAACGGCAAATATCCCTTTGAAAGTGCTTTTCAGATTTGCAGACGCAGAATCACTGAGTTTGAGATGGGAAGTAAATTCTTTCAGGGCATTAGTGATGTTGTAAAGGCGTTCCGCTGTCATCGGAGGAAATATCTCTCTGAATCCCTCGGAAATTGGTTTCACAACACTTGCCAAACCCTCAAAAGCATTTTTTGCCGCCTCTATCAAAGCGGTTCTACCGCCCATATCTTTCCAGCCTTGTAGCATGGAATTGCGGGCATCTGACTGTGCATCAATGAACCCGCCAATCGAATTACTAAGGCTTGTCCAGAGTGTTTTTGCTTCCTCGAAATCACCAAACAGGATTTCCCATGTCATAGCCCATCCAGAGCCAACAGCCTCTTTCAAGGTATCCATCAACTGGGTAAAGGTTTTGACATCCTGAGCCGCAGCAAATGCCCGTTTACCAATATCGGTTGTCTCGTCAGCATAATCCCGCAAGGTATTGACGAGAACATCGGTCGTCATCCACTGATACTGCAAGCTGTCGTTGAAATTCTTCGTGGCGTTGATTGCTTCATCCATGGTGGAACCCTGATTATTCTCCGTTAAAACGCGGTACATCCCATCAGCGGTCTTTTCCACTGTTCCAGCCGCAACAGCCGCTTCCAAAAGCTGTGTCTTAAATTCCACTGTCGCCATGTTTGCGTTTTCAATGGATTTCCAATCAATCAGCTTTACATAACCAGCCGATAAAGCCTGCGCAAAGTTATACATGGCTCTGGAAGCCTCATTTGCATTTGCGCCGGAAATGGCAGCTTCGTTCGATATACCCTGAATCGCCATTACAGCGTCTTCCAGTTTAACGCCAGCATTTGTGAATTTGCCGATGTTCGAAGTCATATCCTGAAACGAATAAATCGTTTTATCTGAATACGTATTCAACTCCTGGAGATATCCATTCACTTCTTCCAAAGAAGCGCCGGTACTCATCATGATTGTCTGAATCGACCCCATCTTCAACTCATATTCTTCAAACCCCTGTGAAATAGGCTCGATAGTCAAAGAGTGAAGCATCTGCTTTCCGGTGTTGATAATGGAGTTTGTGATGTTTGCAAGGGCGGTTACAGCCATGACTTCAAATGCTGAAAATTTAGCATGGACAGTCTCAACAGCACTGGTAAGACCGGACATATTGCAATTCTTGGCCGCGGAATTAACATTCTCCAAGCCCTTAGCTGCGCCATCCAGATTCAGGCTGCGTTTGAGTTTATCAAGCGTGGAAAGACTTGTCTGAACATTCTGCTCAAACTGTTTGTTGTCAAACCGCATCTCGACAACTCTTTCATCAACTGTCTTGCTCATAGCTTAGTAACCTCCCTCCATGCTTCGTTCGCAATTTTGTCAAAAATAGGCTGGATAGCAGGATTGATATAATCTCGCCCCTGTACCCAGCCGCCGTTTCGAGTTCCATGTCCATACTGCAAAATAATGGCAATCGGAACTCCATTTTGAATATTTGAATTGTAGAACGAAATTGACACCGACCCGTTCTTGTGTTTGATCTCATAAGACCATGAACTGGCAGTTTTACCAGAATCGACAGGTGTTGCAGACGCAAGGGCGGCTACTCCCTCTCGACCAAATTTATCAAGGTCTCCAAGTTTGACGACTTCTTTTGCTCTTTCCAGATACCTTGTCAGCTTAGAGAAGTCGCCCTTTTGTCTAAACGTTATCATATGAAATTCTCCTCTACATGAGGGCGTTTACACGGTTCTGAACCGCAGAGTAATCATATCCAGCCTTTGTCAACCGGTTCTTACGATCTTCTCCGACACCCCATTTTCCCTGTATGACTTCACGAGCTATAGCATCGACTGATTTCTTGGAAGAAGAAACCAGAGCGTTGACGCGATTCTGTACATCGCCATAGTTATAGCCAGCTTTGGTCAGTGCCGTCTTACGGGCATCGCCATTCCCCCATTTTCCGGCGATTACTTCCTTTGCCACTTCGTCTACAGATTTCTTAGAGACTCCGGCATTTCCAGAGAGGATAGCATTTACCCGTCCCTGAATCTCGGCATAATTGTAGCCAGCCGCAGTGAGGGCATTCTTACGGGCGTCGCCATTCCCCCATGCTCCATGAATCACCTCATTAGCAATTTCATCAACGGTCTTCTTAGTGACCGGAGAAACAACGGTCGAAGTGCTGTCTGCATACTTCGGACGAGCAAATCCGCGAATATATCCCCAGCCGACATTGATGGTCCGCCGGTCAACTTTTTCGCCTTTGTTACCCTCGATGCAGACGATCGTATCTCCATACACCTGTTCCACATAACCGATATGATCTGCATAACCATCGTTGGGCTGAGTGGAATCATCCCAGTTGAACAGAATCACATCGCCGACTTCCGGCTTCACGGAACCGTCTTCGATCCAGATACCTTTTTCTTTGAAAATCTCGATATGCTTTTCGCATCCCACTTCAGTTCCGATCAAGTCAACAGCATCTGCCTTGATTGCACAGGCAGACACAAAAGCGTCACACCATTCATCGGTAGGCTGTATCGCATAGCCGCGAGCAAGCGGTTTGTGAGAATTGTAGGTGTCCAGAATCTCTTTGAATTTTCCGTTAGCCTCGGAATATCCGAGCCATCCACGGGCAACATCCAAAACGGCGTTCGCTGTCACTCCGGATACAACAGTGTTGGTATCTTCAGCAAAGTAATAATTCATATCAACATTGCCGTTGATTCCCGGAACACTGCCTTTGCTGCTGTACTGATGAAAAGAACACGGATAATCCGCATCGCCGCTCCAATCAGCAAGCCATCTGATGTACTTGTCAAGAAGAGCGTGATCGTACCAGTTACGGTAGTAATCAACGTTGAAATAAATACCAGCCCGATAACCGAGCGACTCAACCGTTTCACAGAACGCTTTTGTATGGGCATTGCATTCTGTTCTTCCAAGTGTCACACCAGAAGCCGCTGCCTTTGTAACGGTGTCGTACTCGAAATCAAAGAACACAATGGTATCTTTGCCGAGTCCGGCTTTCTGGAGATTTGCAACGCATGACTGCGCCTCCTGCTTGGCCTGTTCAGCATTAAGCGCATAAGAAAAGTGGTACACGCCCATAACAGGCAGGCCCACTTCATTGCATTTCTTCACATTTTCAAAAAATCTGGAATCTACCGCTTGTCTGTAACCCTCCCTGAGAATCACAAACTCAATTCCACTGTTCTTAACCCGTCCGGCGTTGATATTTCCCTGCCAGACTGATATATCAATCCCTTTCTTTTTTACGGACATTTAAGTCACCCCCTGGTATGTAATTGCTTTTTACGCATCTCATTCAAAGCGGTATTCCGCCTCATAATTTCCTTCTTACTCCTCTTTTTAGGCGGCGAATTCTTGATATTGCACACCTTTATCAGTGTAAGAAGCCTGTTAAGATGCCATTTTTGACACTCGAATGGTATGTTTAGCGCGATCATCCAGTAATAGATAATTTCCGCCGTAACCTGTTCCCGATTCGCTTTCGCATTTTTCTCATCGGAAAATCTGGTGGCGGTCATAGGCGCATCAATATACTGGTTAATCATGTCTATATTGGCAATGGTGAGATAGTTATAGACTTCTGGATTCACGTTCTGTGTGAGTGTCATACATTTCACGTAATCCAGCGTCTCTTCAAATGTTTTAGCCTGTCTTGTCAAGAAAGGTTTACACCACTTTGATTCCCATTTTGAAAGGGAAACGAGGGAATGCTCTAACTGTAATGTCTGTTCTTTCGGATAGACGAAAACCTCGTTCACTTCATCCCACCGTTCTTCTCCAGCCGGTATTGTAATCCGCAGCATCCCTCAAACCTCCCGTAATTTTCTACTTTAATTTGCGACCGGAGCGAAAACCGGCTGAGACACAGGTTTCTCATTCGGAACGATCCCATTCACGAATTTCGCTGCCGCATCAGCATCCGTAGCCAACTCCATAAAAAGCTGAGAGTAAGCTTCCGTTTCAGAGAAAGCCTTGGACAGTTCCGGAGATTTGATAAACTGCCGTCCATCCGGACTCTTCTGACCATAAGCCTTGAGAATGATTTCTTTGAAGATCTTGATAATCGCCGGCGTATCCTGAGCCGCCACAATCTTCCGAATCATCTCGGAAAGTCCTCCCGACGTGCTCATCTCCATCTCCATGGATTCAGCTTTGGACAGATTGAAATAGTGATCTTCGGTTCTCTCGACACCGTTGTAGTCTGTGTAGGTAATAGTCTTCTTTAACATGATTGTTTTCTCCTTTCAGAAATAAAAAAATGGGAGTCGCCAGCCCGTCACCCTGAATACGACTCCCTTTAATTGCTTCGGAATATGAAATTGTAGATTAGCCTGACACTTCGGGGGTAGATGCCGCAGCGCCAACAAGCGCGATTACTTCATCCGGCAGAGGCAGATGCGCTTCCGTATCCTCGCTGCCGTACAGAATCGCTTCCAGTTCAGCCAGCTTTTCCGCATCGGTCTGAGTGGAATCCACTACAAGTGTCGAAAGCGGCTTCAGCTTCTTGCCGTCAACCACGGTAGATACCTCAACCGGTGTACTGCTGATCTCCCAAGACATCGTGCCTGCCTCCGGGCTGTCATTGATTGTGCTGTGAGAACCCTCAGAAGGGGACGCCAGACAGCCGTATACCAGATGCAGCTTATAGCCGTAATCGGTACCCTCGGTGTCGTTTCCGATCAAAGACCTGTAGCAGAAGCCAAACGACTTTCTGTTCTGCTGGCCTGCATACACGCCGGGCGCCACCTCTTTGGAGCCATCGCACTCGGCAAACTCTTTCGGATAGGTATACGCCTCGATCGTAGCGGCATACTCTTCCTCACTCATAAGGTTCGCGTAAACCTTGTTGTCCGCATACAGCTTTGTAGGCTCTGCTCCGGACGGGCTGTCGTTTACGTTAGTCAACCCGTTCCACGCGACACCTTTCGGATACTGACCTTTGGAATCCTGATGGTACAGGACGCCTCTATCTACGCCGGTTTCATAAAGCTTTTCGCCGACCTGATCCCAAACAAGTTTCATAGATTTGTTCCTCCTTAATAGAATAATGTAAAAACGTAATGGTTCAGATTGTCTTTCTGGTACGATCTGTTAAACTTACATCTTGGTAATTCCGCAACCTTGCCGACAATCTCACTATCCGGATTTTTGTCGATTACTGTCACTGAATATCGCCGATGAGACAAATAAACCCCGTCATTCGCATACTGGTTCTCGATATCGTCAAGACCGTATACAATGGCGGGGTAGTTCATCTTAACCGATTCCGGTGGCTGGAAATAGACGTTTCTGCTTCCGAGGGTAATACACAATATTTCATGCAGCTCAAGACGCCGCTCCGTTGTCGTCATTGTATACACCCCCTATCGTCAGAATCAACCGCGGATATTGAACTTCAACATTGGAAATCTTCCACTTCGCTCCTCTGAATACAACATAGCGCATCGAATAAAAATTCTCATTGGCAAATGGATCGGCGACTATGCTGATTTCATTCGCAATGTTTATGTTGTCATTGAGTGTCTCAGAGCTTTGAAGTCGGCGTGTATCCCGAATCAGATCTCCATGGTATGTACGCTCGGTAATCTGTTCGTCCCACACGCCGGGACTCGTTTCCACTGTTACAGCATAGCCAATCGCTCCATAGAATTTAGCCATTTTGAATTTTCCCTCCGATTAACCCGCAGCCTCAGATGTAACCTTTTCCTCGATAACGATAGCGGACTTAATTCTGGTGAGCTGACCAGATTTACGGGTTTCCAGCAGAGACTGAAGCTGATTGAACTTGATATCGAAGTCGGTGAAGTGCGTCACATCGCCGCCCTTGGAAGCACCGTAACCATAATCGGCCATGTTTACGCAAATGGCATGGAGCTTGTGCTTGTTGTTGTCGGCATCGGTACGGATCTTGTCCTCAAACTGTGTAACCTCGTAAATGTTCGCAACACCCAGAGCCGCAGCCAGTTCGGTGTCGGTCTCGTAAATACGGCGGCCATTGCGATCACGGGCGAGAATCATGGTGTTGTGCATATCGGTGGTGATGAACAGATCGGGCTTTCCGGTTCCGCGGAAATCCTTACGGGCCTTACGCAAAGCAGTGACCATGGCCTCGGCATAGATAAAACTTTCGCCGAAATACTGTTCAGCATTGGAGCCCTGAAGTTCCTTGGCCATAGCAGCAAAGTCAACATCTTTGTGGATGGTGTACAGCTCATCATCGGTCCAGATAGGACGGATTTTGTCAGGGAAGATTTTCTCAGGATCACTATTGGGACGCTCATCGCCCAACATGGTAGCCACAGCCAGAGTTTCCTTCAAAGAAATCTGGTCGATGCTGTACTGGAACTGAACATAATCGAAATCTTCGATGTCCACTACATCATCACGATGCAACTCAGAAGTAACATACACGGTCTGAGGATCGGTAGTACGCCTTACCAGCTCGTAGTTGCCTGTGATTTTCTTCTTGTTTCCTTTTGCGTAACCCTTGGCATCCAGAGCATCAATATTACGGATGTCCACATGAGAGGTACGCACACGGCCGTGAGGAATTTTCTGGGTCTTGGCCATAATGGCATCAACCCATCCCATATCATTGGTAATGAGTTCGGGAGTACGGCTGGGATGAGCCTCAACATACTCGGGGAACATAGTAGTAACATTTCCATTGCCCGTCTGGACAAAGCCGCTGATATCGGCGTGCTGGAGGTTATTCTCCTCCATATAAATTTTCATAGCAGCTTTCAGAGAACCGACCCCGCTGGACTTTGCCAACTTTAAGATTTCACCCTGCGCTGCATGGGAGAGAACATTCTTGTCGTTCTGCTGATCGTTGTCAAAAACGTTATGTTTCATATCTTCGTTTCCTCCTTTAGAATTGTCGTCATCTTCCTTATCTTCAGACTCGTTGGATTCTCCAAGAGCCATTCCGATTACTGCCAAAACCGCATCCTGCTCCTTCTTGTCGAGTTTACCGCGGATGCGCTCAAAAACATCGCCGATTGTTTCATCCTCCGGCTTTTTCTCCTCTTTTGTTTCAGCCGGCTTATCATCAGGCTCGTCCTCCCCTTCATCGGAATGATAAAGCATGATGTTCTCGTTGTAGTTGATGATCATTGCATCTTCAACCTCGACGCCATGACTCATCACGGTATCGATATAAGCTCCGGGGTTCGCTCCGGCAAGAACCAGACTGAGTTCGTTAATGATGCCGTGGACGACATCTTTTCCCATCTGTTTGAGGCGGTTTGCGCAAATAGACAGGGATACAACATCCCCATGCTGTACCAGCTTCTTAGCTGTCTGTCCGGCCTCTGTATCATTGAATGTACAGTAGGCATAGACACCCTCGTCCCTGTTTTCCAGCAGCGCGTGACCGAGTACATTATCCTGAGAATTATGCTGGTGATTCCAGACCAGACTAACGGTCTCTCCATCCTGCTGCTTAAAAGCATTCTTCCGGATAATTCGTCCATCGGCGCACTGCAAATCATTTCTCGTGGCCCAGCCACTGAAATCATATTTCGCCATTTTGAATTTTCCCTCCTTATTTGGTTTTCTTCTTTGACTTACGCTTGCTTACTTTCTTATACTCAGACGCAATCTTGTCGTACTCTCTCTGATAAATTTCTTCATAGGAAGAATCCAAAGATTCTTTTGCCGCTTTATAAGCCTCCCTTGCGGCGGCAATAGCAGACTTCAATTCCGCGCTGACCTGAGCTCTTTCAGCAGAAGCATTCGCAGAGTTCGCAGCCTTGTCTTCTTTGGTTTCCTCGCTAACTCTCTGCTTTCTGGATTGGGCATCGGTTCTTACGGAGGCTTTAGCCGACTGTGACTGCTCGCTGAGTTTTGATTTGTCGGATTTCAAATCGGAACGAAGCTTGGCAATTTTTTCATTCCTTTCAGCAAGACGTTCAGCGCGTTCCGCTTTGGGTAAACTCTTTGGAATCTCCTCCGCCATAAGCTTTTCGATTTCGGAATTTACTTTTGATTGCATCTGCTCTTTTTTCTTAGCGGTTTTGCTCTCAACATCTTCCAAATCCGACTTTTTCTCGGATTCAATCCGCTCTTTCCTTTTAGCAGCACGCCTTGTCAAAGCTTCGTTTAGTGCTTTCAGACGAGAAGAAATCTGTTTTCTGGTTTCGGAAGCTCTTTCCCTCAGGTTGGTTGTAGTCTGTTTCTGCTTTTCCTTTTCAGCATCAACCTTTGCCTTCTTCTCAGTTTTAATCTCGTTTTTGGTATAAGCCCAAACTTTCTTACCCTCATCGGATAATTTCTGAACAGAACGCCTGCCTTTCAACTCCCTCGTCCGCATATAATACTCATGCGCTTTAACAGGGTCGTAATACGGGGAGGCATAGTGCTGAAGATGTTCATCATTCATCATCTGTTTCCTCCTCTTCCTCACCCCCATCATCGAGATAATTACCAATGATAGCGTTTATTTCAGCTTCAAGACTGTCAAGTAACTCATTTACGATTGAGTCTTGATCGTTTTCGCCGCTGGAGTCAGCTCCTGGCATCGCCGAGGTTTCTCCATCCGACTGATTCAGATTCTTATTACGAAGCTCATCCGCTTTTGGATCTGTAGACGGCTTCCACCCAATGATCTGCCGCATCTCGTTCGACGTTGCAATCTCATTACGCGTAAGCTTATCCGAAATTTCCGCAAGCTCCGAAACAGGAACAAGCTTAAACGGATCACGAAAGAACATGACTGACTGGTGCTGTGATCTGGCCGTCTTTGTCAAGAATTTTCGCTTTATCTCATCAACAATAGCTGAAACAATCGGCTCAATCGTCCGGTTATAATAGTTGAGCATCGTTTTCTCATCGGCAGTACCATCCAAAATACTCTGAGTGATTCCTAACTGGCTGTATAGCATACTCGTTAAGTATTCAATCTGAGTCATCAGATTGTTGCCGACGGAACGATTCAACTGCGTGATATGCTCTGTACCATCGGTATAGGCAATACCATACTTAGAACCTGACAATTGCTTCTCAATATCCTTACGTCGATTTTCAGCCTGCTGACGCCTCGCCTCTGTTTTAATTACATAAGGAAGCTGAATGATTAAATCCAGTTTTCCGGAACTGCTCTGCTCGTCAACCACATCCAAAAGATTCAGCTTCCGAATAAGCCTCTGCATCGTAGAATTTGGTTCGTTCATGACTGCATACAACGGATTCTCGATAATTGCTACCGCACTTTTGGACAATAAAATATCCTCTTTCTGCCCAGTCTGGTCATTGTAGACACGGACTCGAACATGCTGAGGATACCATTCGAGAATTTTTCCAGTTCGCATTGTGTTGATGTCAAAAGAACCAGGAAGTCCATCTTCCGGATCATCATCGGTATCGACCGGAACAATAGCAACGCAGCCCTCATCGAACATTGACATGACGATATCCTGAATAAAGGATCGTCCAGTTTGGTCTATATTGGCTTCTAACGAAAGACAATTATTCAAACAGGAATCCAATACTTCAAGAAATCGTTCGTTTTCATCCAGCCTCACATGCTGGATTTTTATTTGTGCCACATCCAAAGCGATACGGTTGTATACAGAGGTGACAATGGACCGTTCATTACCTCTTGTAAGTCGCGGCCGGTCGGGTCTGTAGGAATAGCCAATTCCAACATCCCGGTAATAGCTCTGGGAACTATTATTACGGAAAGCATTCCAAGCGTGTTTAAACCTGGACCCAATTGCTATCTCCATTTTGAATTTTCACCCCCTTACGCTTTGTCCAGCACTGTTTTCTTGTAGGCAACCCTCCCGGAAGCCCAGACCCCATTCCTAAGCTGCGCCATGTTGTAACCCTCGTCAGCAAGCGCCATCATAACGCCTACTTCTCCTCTCTTGGCTACGAATCGCACAACTTTTCCTGACGGCGACCGCAGGTTGGAAACGGACTGGCTCATTAAGTCTGCCATCTTCTTGTTGTAAGCATTGATGGCGGATGAGCTTAACTTTCCCGATTTGTTTACCGAGTTCGGATTGCGCAAAAGCTCATCGGCATATCGGTTCAGCTCTTTGGATGATTTTTTACGGGCCTGCTCCGTGACTTTATCACTTTTTTTCTTGACCCAGTTCGCGTCTTTCTTGCTGAGATTCCCCAACTGTGCCGGAGTTCTACGGACTCCCCATTTCATTCCGAGGATTCCGTGATGTTCTAAAGTTTCTGACAAATGCGCTCACCTCCTTTAATACTCAAACGCGTCTCTGTTCAGCTTGTAAGCGATATAGGCATCCATCATAGCAGCAACGCTATCGATTTTCTGATCCTGTCGCTTTTTAAGCAGTTTACGATTACCATTTGTATCTTCGAGGGTAATGCAATTCCCCATACAAAAGGTCATCAATGCTTCGTCAAATAAAAGCATCCGCTCCTCGGAAAGTTTCTTCAACTCACCCAAAGGAACGGATTCTGTTTTTGCACCCTGTATTACTTTTTCAATCCCAAACGGTCCGTTTTCAGATGCCCAACGCTCCACAAACTCTTTTGCGTTGTATGGGTCATATCCGAAACAACGGACGTCATACTCAACCCGTGTGATATAATTATCGAGGTCTTCGTATACCAGCATCATGTCAAGAACAGTTCCTTCCATGACGATAAGACTACCCTCAGAAATGAATTGATCATACTTAATCCGCATAGCTCCCGGCAGCTTCTTCAATGTCAATTCTGAAATATACGCACGGGTCTTCACTCCAAATGCACCATTTGACAATGGAAACAGGAATGTGAAATTACAGAAGTCATCGCCCCTCGACAAATCTGCCCCCATCGCACAAGGCATCTGCCAGAAATCCCGTCTTCTATGAGGAAGAGTTTCTTCATAAGTGAAGTAATAGGTATACCCCTCCATAGGAAGACCGAAACGCTTTGCCAGAATATCATTTCGGGCTGCCGGTGCATTTTCGGCACGTTCAACATCGCGCTGATATGTATCGTAACTGACAGTCTTTCCGAGATTCGGATTCGCTTTCAGCCACATTTCGGGTTTGGAAACTTCATCAATGGAGTCAAGCTTGTACCACCAGATAGACGTATGTATATCCGGATAGTCCCCTTTCAGTATCTTCATCAACTCCATTTTGATTGTATCACCGCTGCCGTTACGAACTGTTCCCTCAGAACTCACAGCGACGATAAGCCAGTCATCCACTTTGGAGGCGCCCTGTTCAATAGCACCAATAGGGTCTTCTCTTATATCACCAGAGAGCCATTCGTCAATCGTGGCAGTTTTTGGTCTCATACCTTGAAGTTTATCAATTGACATCGGGCGGATTTCAAGCAAAGAATTGGTAAGGAAATTTTCGATTCCTTTCTTTGTAGAAGCAAGCTTCATCCTCTTTGCTTTAGAACCAATTGTGTTTTGTAGGGAACCTTCTGTAAGAAATTTAAACAGCGGTCCACGAGACCTCGTGATAGCTGTCCGGATAGGAGACATGACTTCCTCGGCCTGTTTCATGGTTGGCGCGGTAGTCATCTGATAGGTTGTAGATGTGTCAACATTTAAAAAGTAACTTTGGATACAGGATTCATACAGAGATTTAGAAGCACCTCGTCCGACAATAAGGTACTGCTTATTTATCAGACGTTTCTTGATCCACTTCTGTACATAATGACCGCCGTGTCCATCTTCGTTCGGCTCATATACGCTTCGTTCCTCAAAGTAATACCAACCAAATACAGACTCAGCCCATAGTTTAAAACTGTCGAGTAAAACTAAATCCGAACCGTCAGTCAGGGTAAGTTCCCCCTCACAATATCGTATCCATCCTTCGACAGCTTCATCATCGTAGTAAACACCCGGATTCGCAATCAAATCATCAATGCGATTCATCTCCATTTCGATTTCTCTGCAAACGGGTATTTCGCCCCGGATTACGGCATCTCGAAACATGCCGTAGTATCGCGGAACGGCAGTGTTTGATAATGCCATGATTCACTTTCTCCTTTTAACTACTTTCCGGAGTTACGATTTTCCTGATCTTATCGATGTTGTTATAAATCGTAAGCGCCGTACTGGTTACGGTGGCTACAGTTGTCCCCGCCTTGATAACTGTATCAAGATACTTCTTCCCACGGTTGACATCTGACTTGGAAAGCTGCGAATATTGCCGCTCCATCTGGAGCCGGTTTAGCTTGCTTCTCAACTCAGCATCACTCATACTCTTTACAGATTTTCCACTATGAGCTTTTTTGTAATCTTCATGGGAATCATCGGAAGTGGTCTTCTTACTTGAAGAGCTCTTGCCTCTCCCAAGCTGGGCGGGGGTTCTGCGGACGCCCCATTTCATTCCAAGAACGCCATGATGCTCTAATGCGTTATTATCCATTTTGAATTTCCTCCTCTCCGTCTGAAGTTTGAACCGGATCAACCGCAACCATGAGCCGCCATTCCAACTCGCTGATCATCCGGTTCATCGATTCGATAACGGCAGAACCAAGTGGCGGATCAAACAGAAGTTTTACTTTCAAATGTATGTAGGACTTCACACACTCAATTTTTGATTTCTCAGGTATGAAATCACTCCACACAGCACCGTCATCTACAATTGAGAAACCTTCAGAGGGACCGACACCAAGCTGGGTTAAAATCGAAAACACAGAATTGATGTGCATGATTAGATCGGGATCGAAATGTTCATACTCTTCTGCGATTCCAAGAAGTTTCTTAATTGATGTCAGTATACTCTCCATAACGATCCTCCTTTATGATTGAACGGCAATGTACTTCTTCATACAGAATCCTTCCAGTCCGGATACTGCACAGACTTTGTAGAATTCGGAAGTAGACTCACTCTCATCGATCAGCACTTCGGAATCCGCCGGGATTGTGCCAAGAATTTCGGCATCGCTATCAGGCTGAGTGCGAACATTCAGGTTCTTACAGTCAACAACGTTTCCGATCACGGGTTCTCCGGGTTTCATCCCTACCATATTAGTTTCCATTTTCTTTCCTCCTTTACTAACGCCTCCAAGGGCATGTGTCATTTCTTGTTCTTTCAACCGGGGGTTTTGTCAGCAGATTTTCATCACCATAGTGAATTGCATTGTGAGTTGATAATTTGGTACAGACAACATTATTCGGATCGAACACGCATGGATTGCGATTGAGAATATCCTCATAGGTTATTGGATTAAGGTGGTGAATTATAATCGAACTGAATATTTCAAAACCCTCCACAGCTAAATCGCATCCAGCGTCTCGAATGATAATTCCATCTCGAAATCTTAACCATTCATCTGAATGATAAAATTCCTGATTGAGCCATCGCTTGAAACCGAACGTTTCCTCTCCAATTGTCCCATAAAGTTGAAGATACCGATATCTTTCTTCAAAGGTTGGTATCTGAATTAGTTCCGTATATGTCCTAACCATATGAATTGTCCTCGCTGTGTCCGCTGTAGCTTCGCATAGCGTTCAATGCGTTTTCGTAAAGTTCCTCGATCCGTTTAGCCGATTGCAGCGATTCTGTTTTAGCCGCCATCAACTCTTTCTGCTCCTCCAATATTTCTTTTTCCAATCGAGCTTTTGTTGACCCCCGTTTCACGAACTCTGTTATAAGCTGAGAAGAAGCAGTACCATTTCGCAACTGCTCTTCAGCAAGATCCATCGCCAAAGAAATCATCTGATTTTCTCTTGCTTCTGGAGATAGAGCCGGTCTCATCTTTCTTGAAGAATCAGAAGAGTTTACGGCTCCCGCTTTCTTCATCACTTGCCGCCTCCTCTCGTATAGATGCTGATTAGTTCCCCGGAGAATCATCAAACATTCAGATGCCTTTTCGCATAGTTTGGAATGACATTTAAAAGAACTCACAAAGCCGGTCGCAACTTTTTACTGAAAGGAGAAAAAAGAGCAAAAGGCCACAGCCAATGCTTAACCAACCTTGCAAGCTCTTTTAAATGCCACCCCAAAGTGAAAGGCTATTCCAAAATATACCCCCGGAGAAATTTTAAAGACCGCCGCGATGAGGGAGGGGGCGCATTTTTGGCGACACCCCCCTATATCCTTTTCATACTCATCAGTCTGTGTCAGCGGTCGTGATTTGTTATCGTTTCAGAAGCGAAAAGAGATTTTCTAGCAATCTACTTTTACGCATTTGCAACTTTCTCTTTTACTTTTCTGTATGTGTTGGTGAAGTCGTACTTGATGATTTCATCAATTGCTCTTTCAATTTCTTGATTGTTTTCTTCATCCGAAAGCTGATCGGAAGTTCGAGCAATTCTTCCCAAGTACGCACATGAATGATAACCTTTTTCCTCATCGAACAAGAACCAAGAGAGGAACTGTTCAAATGGATTGTAAGGATTATCAACTGTTGTTAAAGCGCATTTACTTGCCATAATACTTAGCTCACTCCTTTCAGTTCAAGTATTTGGATACAGTTGAAGTAGACACACCCAAAGCTTCTGCTATCTCGGCTGTGCTATACCCAGACGCATTCATGGAAGTAATCTTACTAACCTTAGCGGCGCTGAGTTCTGTTGTAGAACGAGGAGTAGCTCGTTGACGAAGATCGTCAATGTCAACATTGTTAATGATCTGAGTCAGCTTATTCTCACTGATAGCGCCAGCCTGAATTGCTTCCCACTCCCTATCAGTCACCTTAATAGTCTCTCTTCTTGCTCCTACAGAAGCACGAGCCGCTGTCAATGCCTGCTGATTAGCTTTCTTAATCTCGCCATTTGTCATGTCAGGATTGTCTTGTTTTTTAGCTGCTACGGAGGCATTTGCTATAACCTGAGCCTGCCGTTCACGAGGCGCATTCATCAGAGCGACATTGAGTTTGGCAGACAGGGAGTCTACTTCTTCCTGATAGGCCGCCTTAGCCGATGCAGAATAGGCTATCTTTCCAGTGCTTACCATCTCTTTACGGGCTTGATTAGCCAAAGATTTCATCTTATTAGCGTAGTCAGCATAGGCTTCTTCCTGAGGGGTACCTGAAGAAAGAAGGTAGGCGTCCTTGGTCTCTGCCATTTTGGTACTTGCCTGAGTTCTTACTCTGGTTTTTCCATTCTTATCAACGTATTCTTCATAAACTTCTTTGTAACTCTGTTCCCCAGTCTCAGGATTGATAATGGGACTGCCTTTCCGTTTAAGAACAGATGTCTCGGACTTGGCTCTCGAAATCAGAGTAGCGGCACCTTCATGGTATCTTCCATCTTCATCAACGGTGCCCTGATACTTCTTCTTCAAAGATGCAATTCCATTGTCCGCTTCGCTCTGTTTGTAATCCAGCTTATGTTTCTCAGCATCGATAACAACCATGCTATGACGAACGGCACGAGCAAGCTCATCTTCGGTAGCGCCTTTCAAAGTCATATCAGTAATAAGATTTGAAATCTTACCCATTTCTGTCTGAGTATTCTTCATAGCCTTAACAGTGCGCCCCTTATAGGTGTCAGGACCATACTCTGCTTTCGGATCGAATCCTTCCAGACCCCTCAAAGGTGATGTGGAAGTAATCTTTACCTTACCGCCGGTAGGAATTACCATAACGGTATCGCCATCAAAGTCTGCACCAGACAATCGCTCAGCTACTTTACTGTTAATTCCAACAGCATCCTTAGCATTTCCGAGAATTCTCCTGGCATCTGCCTGTTTATTATTTACAGTGAGCACCGGAATTTCAAAAGTCCCGCCATGAGGGAATCTGATAAGCGCAACCTGTTCTCCATTCTTGTAATTTGGAGCATACACCTCATTATCTTTCATGGTAGTAATAGGTAAAATCACCTGATACTTTTGTCTCGGTAAAGCTGCTGCCTGTAAATGAACTGCTGCTGAATCGCAATCATCAGCAAAAGACTTCAACAAAGCTTTCTTTACAGTCGGGTTAGTAAGAGAGCAAATTTCATCATATTCTGCCTGCTTATCTGCGGCTGCCAATCCTAACTGCTTCTTTATCAAAGTCATACTCTGCTTAGAAAGAAATTGAGATGGGAGATGATCGCTCCATTCTCCCCAATCACCCTCTTCCGCACGTTTATTGATAAGAGATAACTGCCGCTGACCATTCGCGTCAATGTAATAGCTCTGTCCGCCAGCTTTGATAAGGGAACCGAACGGATTTTCAGGATCATCGGTAATTTTCTTTAAGACATCGTTTTTTGGAGTTCCGAGTTTCTTATTTGTATTGAAGACAACATCAACACCATCGGGAAGATCATCAGCATACATCGCCATACCTTTCAAATAGTGCGTTCCATCAACAAGAATTCTTACCTGTGCATAATGAGCATCGCCGAGCGATAAATCATCCACACCTCTGCGAATCTCAATAACTCCGTCTTTCTTCGTTCCGCCCTGCTCCGCATAAACAACCTGGATTCTCTCAGAATTCATACTCGCCGGATAATGGAAGCCTTTCTGAAAACTATCGCCGCCATCATAAGAGATACTGTCACAAACTTCTTCCAACGGATGAATCTTGTCGAAATCGTAAATTGCGCTGGATACTTTCGTGATTTTCTCATGAACTTCACCGTTTTTGTCGGTATAGGTTCTAGTGATTTCCTTATATGGCGTATCTGGAGGACAAAGAACCCTGATATTTGTCTGTTGCCCTTTATTTGTTACCTGAGGAACACCACCACCAAAATGGTTATATCCTTCAAGTTCCAAAATATAAAGAGCCTCTTCGAGTTTTTCTCTTGAGACTCCTAAATACCGTTCTGTTCCAGCGCTGATTGCAATCATGCC
>OFFJ01000529.1_pt1 | contig 31655 bp, 21 predicted proteins | sample 1521261 | NCBI WGS metagenome assembly OFFJ01 (sample SAMEA3504122, study PRJEB24116) | mouse gut metagenome | biome: mouse gut; feature: mouse-associated habitat; material: faeces | place: Denmark | collected 2011 | reverse complement strand
GCGGGGGGGAGTGCTTCCGGAGCCCTCCACCCAGTCCCCGGACAGGGAGACGGCGGCCATGCCGTCGCTGAAGGGGCCCACGGCGGCGTAATTGGGCTCCAGCAGCACGCTGCCGTCCGTGCGGTAAAAGCCGTACAGCCCATCCTCCCGCACGGTATAGGCCTCCTCCTCGCCGTTGTAGGCGATGACCTCGTCCACCCGCAGGCTGACCAGCTCCTCAACCGCCGCGTGGGCGGGCGGAGCGAAGCCCAAGCACAGCAGTCCGGCCAGTGCCAGGGCAAGCAGTTTTTTTCTCATAGCGATGATCCTTTCCAGCGTGGGTTTATCCGTCAGGCCGTCTGCTCCGGCCGTTCTCTATCTATTCCGTCCCAATTTTACCCGATGGCGGAGAATATTGCAAGGGTTCCGGCCCATTCGTAATGGAATTGTAACGGAAAGCGCAGGGGAGGACCTTCGTCCTCCCCTCAGCGTGTCAAAAAAGATGCTTTGCATCTTTTTTGAGAAGGGTTTCGCTTCGCTCTGCGCCTCGGTTGTGCGCCTAAGGCGCACAATTCGACGCTCGCTCCGCGCAAAGAGTTTTTCCAAGGCACATGTCCTTGGAAAAACGATTGGATTGTATTTGCCGCCTGCGGGCGGCAACAAAGCCAAGCGGAAATTCAGCCGGCCCAAATTGAATATTTTAGTCGAGTATTCGATTTACTTCACCCTATTGTGTGTAGACCTCTCCCGTCCCGCAGTCCACATAATAGGCGTAGGTGTCCGTTTCAATCTTCCAGACCGGCAGCAGGCGTGGAGAAGAGGCGCTTTGCAGCTGGTATACGCACTGCACGCCGGTCACCTCGCTGCACACCACGCCGGAGGTATTCCGGAAATCCAGAAACTTAACCAGCGCGGTCACGCAGGACATGGACGCTCCCGAGGCGAAAGCGGCATCCTGAAGGCTCACGTGGGCGCCGGTGACGGAGGTAAGCCGTCCCTCCTCAAAATACAGCTCTACCGCGCAGTTAATGACGGGTACGTCCCGGGCCAGCTGTCCGGCCACAGCGCTGCCGGTCCCCCCTTCCAGACTGAGACGAGGCTCCTCATAACCAAACCGATTGCAGAAGGACCGGGCGAAGGCGGCGGCATCCTCCACCGGCAGGTCCAAGCGGCTGCCATAAAAGCTGCCGCCCGCCCGGAACTGGATGGTGCTGTCATGTGCCTCATAGCTGTAAATACCGCCGCCCTGGCTGGTGGCCAGGGCCTCGCCGCCCAGCAGGGCAGCGGCAATGGCCCGCTCTGTCTCCGCCTGCCGCGCCAAAGTCAGGATATCCAGCGGCTGCTGGCTTAGATCCAGCCGGCTGTCCAGCGCCAGCTGGCTGCTCCGGTACAGCTCCCGCAGCTGCGCGGCGGAGCGCCGCTGTGTCTGAAGGGACTGAAAATACTGCTGGCCCACCATGAACAGCAGGCAGGCGTTAAGCAGCAGCAGGATCACGATAGCAATATTCTTCAGCCGGTAGGTTTCCATAAGGCTCCTCCCCTCATCGGTACCACTGGGCGGCCAGGCGTCCGGAACCGTCGTCCTCATACCCGATGGACAGAGCGGCCTCCGGGTAGGCGGCAGCAATGGCCTGGGCCATACCGGCGGGCAGCAGGGGCGCAGACTCCTCCTCCAAAGGCGTATAGGACCGGCAGCGGTAGGTAAAGTCTGTCACCGCTCCCCCCTCAAAAGTAATGGTCAGCGCATCCCCTCCGTCGGAAAAAAACACCGGCACGCCGTCCACCTGATACCAGAAACGGAGAACCCAGCCGTCCTCCTCCGCCTCCGCCGAGCGCAAGGACAGCGGCGAAGACCCCGTGCCCCCGGACAGCGCCGAGGCCAGCCGCCACCCGGCGGCCAGCACCTCCTTCAATCCCTGCCCGGAGGCCCGGTAGAGCCCGGAAGCGGCAGTCCCGCGGCTAATCAGGCTGACGGAACCATCCGGAGCGATGCGCAGGGTCCGGGGAGACTCCTCCACCACCTCCGCTCCCCCGCTCTCGGTGTAGCGGGAGAGGGTGTGGGCATTGAAATCCAGGGCAGTGAGCAGATTATAGGCGGAATAGCCGGCGGGCCGTTCCGCGCTGATATCCGGCAGGGAAACCATCTTTGGCGTCAGCACCGTGTAGGGCGAGAGGGTGGTATAGCCGGTTTCATAGGCAAAATAGGACCCGTTGGGCAGAACTTTCTCACAGCTGGACTGGAGCGCCGAGATGGGCAGCGCTGTGGCGCAGCGGACGATCCTCCCCGACCCGTCCAGCAGGAACAGGGACGCCCCGCCGTCTCCCTCTGCCGTGAGGGCCATAGACAGCACATCCTGGACAAAGGGAACGTCCTCCCCCAACCAGGCTGCCACCGCCTCCAGCGGCAGAGGCCCGCCGGTCAGCTCCAGGTAAAGCCCCGGGGTATTCAGCGCTTCCCGCAGGGCCGTGTCATCCACCGCTCCCAGGAGCGTGGCAGAGCCCAGGGCCTCCTGAAAAAGGGGAATCACCTCCTGGAGGGCTTCGCTGTCCGCGCTGATATACAGGCGGCCGCAGCGTCCATACTCGCTGTCTCCGGTAGTCATCAGGTTCACCGAGGAAAACATGGCGGCGGGAAGGGCGTCCTCCGTTTCTCCGCCGGGCTCGGCGGAAAAGAGGGGCGGAGCGGACAGGCGGATGCTCTGCAATAGAGGCAGCCGCGCCAGCAGAAACAGTGCGCTGGCCGTCAGCAGCACCAGCGCCGCGTTCTGCATCCAATTCCTCAGGCGCGGGTCACGCATACTGTCCCTCCTCCTTCTGCCGGATGGGCAGGACGATGCGCACCGTGGTGCCCGGTCCCTCGTGGGAGGTCAGGGCGATGGTGCCATGGTGCCGCAGCACGATCTCCCGGGCGATGGAGAGGCCCAGGCCCGTGCCGCCGCTCTCCCGGGAGCGGGCCTTGTCCACCCGGTAGAACCGGTCGAAGATCCGTTCCCGGTCCTTCTGGGGAATGCCGATACCAGTGTCAGAGACCTCGATCCACACCTTCTGGCCCCGTACGCCGGCATCCACGGTGATGGTTCCGCCGTCAGGGGTGTACTTGATGGAGTTGCCCACCACGTTCATCAGCACCTGCTCCAGCCGGTTCCGGTCCCCTACGATCATAGGCAGCGTATCGCCGTACTGGCACACCAGGGTGTGTCCCCTGCGCTGGCACTCCAGTTCCACCGCCCGGCACACCGAACCGATGGAGTCGTACAGGGAGAAGCGGACCATCTTTATGTCCGCCCGCCCGGAGTCCAGACGGCTGAGGGTCAGCAGGTCCTGAACGATGCGGGTCATCCGGTCCGTTTCGCTGATGATGACGTCCAGAAAGCCGTTCTCCGTCTCCTGGGGGATGTCCTCCATTTCCCGGAGGGTCTCGGCGTAGCTGCGCACGTTGGTGAGAGGGGTGCGCAGCTCGTGGGAGACGTTGGCCACAAACTCTTTGCGCATCTCCTCGTTTTTCCGCTGGGCGGTGACGTCGTGCATCACCGCCATCACGCCGCCGTCCTCCCCCTCGGAGACCGGGGCCAGGTACAGCTCCAGAATGCGCTCTCCCACCGTCAGCTCCCGGGAGGCGAAGTTGGGCCGCTGGAGGCTCATCACTTTTTGCAGGGGCAGCTCCTGACCGAAGAGAGCATCGTAGTCGTAAAAGGACACCTCCCGGCCCAGCATCCGGCTGGCGGAGGGGTTGCAGGTGAGGATGGACCCGTCTCCGGAGAAGGAGATCACACCGTCGGTCATGTGGAGGAAGAGGGTATCCAGCTTGTTGCGCTCGCTGGCCACCTCCTCCAGTGTGTCCTCCAGCACGGCGGCCATGTCATTGAAGGTGGTGGTAAGGATGCCGATCTCATCGGAGGATTCCACCGCCGTAGTGGACCCGAAATCTCCCGCCGCCACCCGTTCCGCCCGCTCGGTGAGGCGCTCGATGGGAATAATCATGGTCTTGCTGAGCAGGAAGGAGAGCAGCACGGAGATCAGCAGCCCCACCAGCAGCGCCTGGAGGATAATCAGGAAGAGCTTGCCGTTGAGGTCGTTGACGGTGCTTCGGTTGTCATAGATGTAGATGATATAGGAATTTTCCCCGCCGGAAATGGGGATGGCCGCGTCCATATAGTTGGCGGTGATGTCACTCTGATCGCCCACCACGTCCGTGCCGCCGGCAATGCTGTTGCGGGCGGTGAGGAGATTCTGGGTGGCCTGAATGCTCTCAAAGCCCGCCTCATCGTCGCTGCCGGTGAGGAACGCGCCGGTCCGGCCGTCCAGAATATAGTAATTGCGTGTACTGGAGTTGAGCCCCAGATCTCCCGCCTTGGCCTCGATCATCTCCTGGATGGTCTGGAGGCCGTCGGGCTGTGTGGACTCCAGGCGCAGGGAGTTGACGAAAGCGGCATTGGCGGGATTGGAGCCGCCAAAGACGGAATCCACCTGCTGATAGAACTCGTCGATGAAAAAGCCGGTGATATTGGTCATCATGAACGTGCCCACCACCGTCATCAGAGAGGTAATCAGCAGCAGCATGATAAGGACCAGCTTCATGTGAAGGCTGCGAAACATTCCGGCTCCTTTCCCGCAGGGACGGCTGGTCTCCTGCAGAGGTGTTTTCTGATGCCGCGTCCTGCGGCTCACTCAATTGACTTCAGGGACTCCGCCATATCGATGCGCCGCAGTCTGGGACGCATTCCCAGAGAGATGACGGCTGTGAACAACAGCGTCATGACGAAAGCGGCGAGATAGCTCAGCGGAGCGATCCGGCTGGAGAAGGTCATCGAGTCGATGCGGATCTGCGCCATAACGAAAGCATGGAGCGCTTTTCCCATTCCTAACCCGGCAAGGCTGCCCAAAATTGAGAGAATGTTGATCTCCCGAAATACGTAGGCGGCAACCTCGTTCTGGTAAAAGCCCAGCACCTTGATGGTGGCAATTTCACGGACGCGCTCCGTCACATTGATATTGGTCAGGTTGTACAGCACGATGAACGCCAGAGCCGCCGCGCACAGCACCACCACCAGCACGATGTAATTCAGCCGGGACAGCATGCTGTCCACCCGGTCCCGGGTCGCCTCGTTGACCGCCACCGCGCCCACATCATCGTCCTCCAAAAGCGCGGCCCCCTCCTCATAAGGATCTGCGCCCTCATGGGCCATGACATACAGCGTGCTGAAATCCGGATCTTCATAGAGATGCTCCCGGTAGGTCTGCGCCGAGAGATAGGCGTAATTGAACACATAGTTGTCGCACAGGCCGGAGACGACCGTCTCCATTGCCCCCAGCTTCCCGATGGTCAGCGTCACCGTGTCGCCCACGTTCACGCCTAGGCTCTCCGCCAGGCCGCCGCTGAGGACCACCTCGTCCCTCTCGGGATAGGCCACGGGCCCTTCGCTGTTGTGGAGAGAGAGAAAGCCCTCCAGCGTATCGGAGGCGGAGATCACCAGGTAGACCGGCTTGCTGCCCTCAGGGGACTGCACGTCCACGCTGCCGCTGTGGACCAGCAGGGCCTCCTCCTCTGTCCAGCCATGCCGGTCCAGGAAGGCCGCCGCAGACTCCCGGGTCTGTCCGTCCTGAAAGGTAACGGCGTAGTCATAAAGCGTGATCCTGTCAAACTGGTCATCCGCCACATGGGCAATGGAGTCCCGGATGCCGAAGCCCGTACACAGCAGGGCGGTACACCCCCCGATGCCCAGGACCATCATCACCAGACGGCTGCGGTAGCGCAGCACGTTCCGCACGGAAACCTTGTGGAGGAAGCTCAGGCGCCTCCAGACCGGAGAGATATACTCCAGAAAGACCCGCTTGCCCGCCCGGGGCGTCTTGGGCCGGATCAGCTCCGAGGCCTGCCGCTTCAGCTCCATCCGGCAGGACAGCCACGTGGCTCCCATGGAGCAGAGCAGGGCCGCCGCAAAGGACGACGACGCCAGTGTAGGCAGGACCGCATACTCCAAAGGGGCGAAGCCATAGAGCAGGCCGTAAATTTCCCAGATGATCCACGGCAGGCCTGTGACGCCCAGGCTGTAGCCGATGGCACTGCCCAGCAGGGCTGCGGAGCCGGAATAAAAGAGGTACTTGGACATGATCTGAGCCCTGCCATAGCCCATGGCCTTGAGTACGCCGATCTGTGTGCGCTCCTCGTCCACCATGCGCTTCATAGTGGTCATGCACACCAGCGCCGCCACCAGGAAAAAGAATACCGGAAACACCACCGATACCGCCGCTACAATGGTGGTGTCGCTCTCAAAACAGGCGTAGCCTGTATTCTCATCCCGGGTAAGGACATAGGTGGTGGCGCGCTTCAGATCCTTCAGCTTTTCCTTTGCGTCCGCCAGCTCCTCTTCGGCATCGTGCAGCTCGGTCTCCGCGTCGGCAAACTCCCTGTCCGCGTCGGCACGGCCGTCGTTGTACTCCTTCCATCCGTCGTCCAGCTCCTGACGGGCGTCCGCCAGCTCACCGGGGGCCTTGTCAAGGTCGTTTTTCGCGTCGGTAAGCTTCCGCTGGGCATCCGCCAGTTCCTTCTGGGCATCCGCCAGCTTCTGTTCGCCGTCTGCCAGCTCCGCTTTGCCGTCCTCCAGCTCCTCCAGACCGTCGGCGTATTCCCTCTCGCCGTCCTGGAGCTTTTGATAGGCATCCGCCAGCTCGCGGTCCGCCTCCGCCTTGCCGTCGTTATATTCCTTCCATCCATCGTCCAGCTCCCGGCGGGCATCCTCCAGCTGCTTTTTGGCATCTGCAAGCTCCTTCCTGCCATCGGCAAGTTCCTTTTTGCCGCGCTCCAGCTCGGCGCGGCCGTCCCGGATCTCCCGGCGGGCGGCGGCTATCCGGGCTTCGCCGTCTTCATATTCTGCGAGGCCGTCATAGTAGTCGTCCCAGCCCTTATCCAGCTGGAGCTTACCGGCATTGAGTTCTGCGCGCGTCTCATCCAACAGTTTTTTGGCACTGTTCAGCTGCTGCAATGTTTCGGCCGCCGCAGAGCTGGCTGCGGCCAGCTGCTCCACGGTCATTCCAAGCTGTTCGGCCTGGTCGGTCAACGCCTGGAGACCGGCCTCATAGGCGGCTTCGCCCTGCGCCAACTGCTCCAGGCCATTCTCTAATGCCGCCTCGTTTTCTTCCAGCTCCCGCTTCCCCGCTTCAAGTTTTTTCCAGGCATCCGCAAGCTCGTCCTCTGCGGCGTCCAGCTCCCGTTCGCCGTCCCGAATCTCTTTTTCACCCCGGGCAATCTCGTCCTCCGCGTCCTCCAGCTCGTCCACCCCGTCGTTGTACTCCGCAAGGCCGTCGCTGTACTCCGCCTCGCTGTCCTGGAGCTTTCGGAGGGCGTCTTCCAGCTCCTGCTCCGCGTCTGCCTTGGCCTGGTAATACTCCGTCCAGCCGTCGTCCAGCTCCTTCCGGGCATCCGCAAGCTCCTGCTCGCCGTCGCTGACCTTCTGCCGGGCGTCGTCCAGCTCCTTCCGGGCATCAGCAACTTTCTGTTGGCCATCGGCGTAATCCTTCTGACCCTGGGCATAGTCCTTCTTGCCCTGCTCATAGTCCCGCTGGCCCTGCTCATACTCAGACTCGCCATCGGTGAGTTCCCGATAGGCGTCGTCCAGCTCTGTCTCCGCATCGGCCCGCTGGGTATGATACTCCTCCCAGCCGTCGGTGATTTCCACTTCCGCGTCGGTGATCTTTTCCATGGCTTCGGCGTAAATGGTATCGTACCGCACCTCCGCCCGCTCACCAAGAAGCTTCTCTATGCCGTCCTCCAACTGGTCCCGCCGCAGGCTGTAGGCATCGGAATAGGGTTCCCCCATGTCCGCCATGGACAGGAACACCTCGTGGTAGACCTCGAAGTCAAAACCGTCTTCCGGGATGTATACCGCAGCGGCCACGCTGCCGCTGCCCAGAGAGCTGGTCCCCCGCTCATAGTTGAGGTAGTAGGGGAACCATGCCAGCCCCACGATAGTGTATCCGCCGCAGTGGAGCAATTCCCGGATATCCTCGTCGTTTTCCTCCGCCACAGGCAGCACCCTGCCCAGGTCCTCCTCCAGGAAATACTTCGCGTCCCCCAGGCACTCGCCGGGAGCCTGGGGCATCCGGCCCGCCGTCAGCTTGGGGAGGTTGACGCCCTCCGTCAGGGAGTGGGCCTTCACTACCACCTGAACTCCCTCCTCGATCTCCGTGAGAAAGTCGGCATATACCGCACCCCGGGCGGCAGTCACGTCCTCCCGGGCAGCAAAGGCGTCCACATCCTCCCGGGTAAAGCCCAGGGTGGACAGGAGCCGGAAATCGTAGAGTTCCTGCTCCTCCAGATATTTGATTCCGGTAGCCATCATATCCGGCTGGCAGGCCCGCAGTCCGGCGAAAAAGCCGACTCCCAGGCTCACAATGGCCAGAATCGCCAGATAGCGCCCCGCGCTTTGCCGGATTTCCCGCAGGGCGGAGCGAAGCAGCGTCTTTACCATTCGATCTCCTCCACCGGGGCGGGGCGGTCGTTGATGTCCACCGACAGCACCGTCCCGTTTTTCACCTGGATCACCCGGTCCGCCATGGCGGTGAGAGCGCTGTTATGGGTGATGATGACCACCGTCATGCCGTTTTTCCGGCTCATCAGCTGCAAAAGCTTCAGGATGGATTTGCCCGTGTGGTAGTCCAGGGCCCCGGTGGGCTCGTCGCACAGCAGCAGCTGGGGATTCTTCGCCAGAGCCCGGGCAATGGCTACCCGCTGCTGCTCTCCTCCGGAGAGCTGGGCCGGGAAATTTCCCAGCCGTTCCCCCAGGCCTACGGAGCGCAGCACCTCCTCCGGGTTCAGGGGATGCTTGCAGATCTGAGCGGCCAGCTCCACGTTTTCCAGAGCGGTAAGATTGGGCACCAGATTATAGAACTGGAACACAAAGCCGATATCGTGGCGGCGGTAGGCGGTGAGCTGCCGGGGGGTGTAGGCGGAAACCTCCTCATCCCCCAGGAACACCCGCCCCTCGGTCAGAGTATCCATGCCGCCCAGGATGTTCAGCAGAGTGGTTTTCCCCGCGCCGCTGGGGCCCACGATGACGCACAGCTCCCCCTTTTCCACGGCAAATGTGGCATCCCGCAGGGCTTCAATCTCCACCTCGCCCATGCGGTAGACTTTTTTGACCCCTTCAAATCGGACAAATTTACTCATGATGTACACCCCGTTTGCAGCCCAGCGTAGGACAGCGAAAAATAAATCAAATTGATTATACCATAGAAGCGGGAAAAGTGGTGAAAAATTCGTAAAGGAATTTAGGAAAATTTCAGGAAGAGAGCGAAGCGCGGCAAGAGGGGAACAGGAGTCTCCGCGTCTGCCCGTCTAAGAAAATATCCGTACAAGGCTGAGCGGAAACAGTACGCGGAATGACGGCCCTTCACTCAAAAAAGTTGCTGCATCCGTCACCACACCAAAAGGAGGGAAGCCCGTCTCCGACAGGCTCCCCTCCTTTTTCTATGCCAAACAGACCGCGCCGCCTTCAAACCTCCGCCCAAAGCCGGCGGATGGTCTCCACCGCGTGAGGAATATGCTCTCCTGTGGTCTCCTCCAGCATCAGGACAGCCTCCGGGTCATACGCCTTGATCCGCTTGAGGATGGCGCTCATGTCCAGCTCGCCGGTGCCCAGCGGAACCTGCACAGGTCTCTGTCCTCTGGCAAAATTGCAGTCCTTCATATGAAACAGCTGGATCTCTCCCGCAAAGATGTCCAACCCCCTGTCCAGGATCCCCAGATACTCCATCTGATTGTCCGCATCCATGTAGTTATAGAGGTCAAAGATGACCCGAGTCTTCCGCCCGATCATCTTCCTTGCTCTGTCCAGAGTGTCCACATTCCAGCAGACGTGCCCCTCCGCACCCTCCATGGCCACCGTACTCCCGCAGTCCGAGGCGATGTCGCACAGTTCGGAGAATGTTGCGGCCACCTTTTGCAGGGCCTCCTCCGTGCGGTTGCGGGGGTGGTAAACCCATGGGTCGCCGCTGTAGGAGCCGGTCTCCGATCCCACCACGCCGCAGCCCATGGCCCGGCAGCTGCGCAGATAACCCGCGAAGATGTCACGGCCCCGGGCCGCCTTCTCCCTGTCCGGATGAACGGGATTGAAATAAGCGCCCACCAGCGGAATGATCTTCCCCGCACAGGAGAACGCGCCGCCGATCTCCGCCGCCTTTTCCTGTGTGATGGCGTTGGGCTCGTATGGGATGCCGTCATAGACCTTGTAGCAGACCATCTGCACGCCGTCCAGGCCCAGACGCTCAAGCTGTCCCAGAATATCCTCCGTGCCACGGACCCCAAGGTCATGGGCGCGAATACAAAGCTTCATGATGCCGCCTCCCTCGACTGCTCCGGACCGTTCAGGGCCGGATGGTGATGGTATGGTGGAAGGGGGTGTAGTCGGTGAGGTACACCGTGGCCGCGCCGGGTGTCTTGACCTCGCTGTCCTCCTTGCCCTCCGTGAAGTGGTGGACGCCGAAGGCCGGTCCGATCTTCATGGAGGAGACATCGTTCATCACCTCAAAATCGGAGTCCCGCAGCACCAGCACCTCGTCCCCGTTGATGGGCATGGTCATATGCTCATTGGAGATCCGCTTGATGCCGTTGAAGGCCAGCTCCACCCGCCAGGGCGCGCCCTTCACGCCGGAGGTCCGGATCTCCACCTCCAGGCCCTCCTCCGCCTCCCGGACGGTCACGTCGATGTCCATGTCCGGCCCAAGCTTCTTTTTCCGGCTGGCATTGTCCATCTTCCACCAGTCGCTTGTGGCGGGCTTCTCCTCGAAGGGCAGATAGTACCAGCCCCGCATGGTCTGGTGGAGGTGGAAGCCGCTTGCGTCCTCCTCCATCCGCTCCGCCTTGAAAGCCCGGTGTTCGCAGAAGCTGCCGCCGATCTTCACCGCCAGCTTGATTTCGCCGTTGTGGACGTAGAGGAAGTTGGACTTGCCGCTCATGACGGTGTAGGTATACCGCCCCCGGCGAACCCGGGCGATGCCGGAATCCCGGTAAAAGGCATGGTAACGCTCCGGCGCGCCCCGCTCCTCCGACTCAAAGGCGATCAGCTCCGGGCGGTTCATCAGTTCCATAAGGAAATCGGGGGCCTCCAGCCGCTTCGCCTCAATGATATCGAAGATGTGGTTGGCCATGGCGATGAACTCCGGTATATCATACCGGACGCCAAGAGTCAGGTACTCAAAATAGTAAGAGGAGGGATAGACGGTCAGGTCCTTGTCGAACCGGGTAGAATTCGCCGTGAACACGCTGCCGTCCGGCTCCCAGTAGGTGAGCATCATCCGCAGATTTCGGATAACATGCTGGTCGTAGGAGGGATCGTCCAGCCCCTCCGCCAGCAGCAGCATGGCGTCGTTGTTTACGCCGTTGTAGTTGCCTGCGGATTTCTCCGCATACTCTCCGTCTTCGTTGCAGTCGATGCCCTCGTTCAGATAGGCAAAAGCCCCGCGGGTCAGATCCTCCTCCCCGAACATCTTCCCGCAGACAGCCAGCACGGAGGCGATGGCCCAGCGGTGGTTGGGGGTGTGGAAGCCGCCCTCCAGCAGCCCGCGGGCTCCGGCGTGGACGATCTTCTCCAGACGGTCCCGGATCACGGACTCCTCCGCGGTCAGGTTCTCCCGAGCCGTCAGGTATTGCAGGTGAGGGATGATCTTCACCACGCAGAAGGCCGTATCCGGCGCGGAGAAGAAATTGCAGGTCACGTAGTCGAACAGGCCATTCTCGTGCTGCACCCGCTGGACGTAGTCCAGTCCCAGGTGGATGCGCTGGAGGACCGTTTCGTCGTGATAGAATTTCGTCTCCCGGTTGCAGTAGGCCGCAATCATGGTAGAGACCCGGTAGATGGCATACTTGGCCTGATAGACGCCGTCAGGCTGGGAAAACGCACCGTACCAGGGGCTGCTCTCGATCCGGTTCTGGATCTCCAGGGAGCGCTCCACGCTTTTCTCTGTGTCCCGCAGAATTCGGTTGTAATGTGCTTTCATATTGGTTGTTACCTCGCTACTGTTTATGGCTCCAGCAGGGCGGCTCCGATGATGCCCGCGTCGTTGTCCAGCTGTGCCAGGATAATTTGTGTGTTCTGTTTGGCGTTCTGGGAGTAGATGCGCCGTGCCGTCTTCTCCCGCAGCGGCGCCAGCAGCGCCTCACCGGCCCGGCTCACCCCGCCGCCTACGCACAGGACGGCGGGCTGGAACAGATTGATGATGTTGGCCGTCCCCTCCGCCAGATAAGTGGTGTAGGTATCCAGCAGCGCCCGGCAGGCCTTGTCGCCCGCCGCCGCGCCCTCAAACACGGTCCGGGCCTCTACCCTGTCCGGCTCGCCGCAGAGCTTCCACAGGAGAGTGTCCCGGTCCGCCGCCATCCTCTCCCGGGCCTGACGGATGAGGGCCGTGGCGGATGCGTAGGCCTCGAAGCACCCCGTCCGGCCGCAGGTGCAGGGCACGCCGTCATACCGGATGGTCATGTGGCCGAACTCCGCCGCCGCGCCGTTGACGCCGTCCCAGAGCCTCCCGTTCAGAATGACCCCGCCGCCGATGCCGGTGCCGATGGTCATCATCACGAAGGAGTCCTCCCGGCCCCCGCCCGCCTTGTACTCCCCCCAGGCCGCCGCGTTGGCGTCGTTGCCGAAGCGGACCGGCAGGCCCAGCCGCTCCTCCAGTCCGGGCTCCGCGCTGCCGTCTGCCACAGTGCGCCACTGGGCGGGGGTGCGCACCGCAAGGAAGCATCTCCCTTCGGTTGACCGATATAAAGTATTCATCAAATCGCACATGGAGTCCCTGCCCAGGAACTTGGAGCCGTGCATCTCCCCCCAGTTTCCCACGAAGATTCCCTGCAGCACCAGGATATCTTCCATATAAGGCCGGATTGCCCCGCCAATCTGCTCCATGTGACGCTTCACCATGGAGACCGTGAGGGGCTCCCTCTCCATGCCCTTGCCCTCATTGTCGTAGACGAACCGCAGTATCATTTCTTTTCCATTCCGGCGGAAGAATTCCAGGATCTGCCCGATATGGAGCAGGGCCTCCTTCGGAATCTCGCAGGCCCTGTAGTCCCCTATGAGGATCAGAACCAGAGCCAGCTGTTCCTGCCTGCAGCTCTCGTCCAGCCAGGCCTCCTCTTCCACAGGCCGCCCCCCATCCGGCTTCGCCCGGAAGGTATAGACATGATACCAGCCCTGTCCGGGATTGTGCAGCTCCCCGCTGCTCTCCATGCACCGGGCGGCCTCGAACGCCGTCTTCTCCCTAAATCTTATCCGCACTGCGCAATCCCACCTCCACGTCCATCTTCAGGAATTTCACCCGGAATATAATGATGACGGTACTGTACATGACACGGAGCATATACCAGAAAGGCTTCAGGCCCGAATGCATGCTCTTCCCGGCGGTCCTGGCATGCATCACTGCCGGAATCTCCACTACCTTGAACCTGATCATCAGCATCAGTACCAGCATGTTCGCATCCGGGTACTTGTCATCGAAATGATTGTATTTGGAATAATACAGGAAGGCCTTCCGGCTCAGCCCCTGCAGCCCCGTGGTAGGATCCGAAATCTTTGCCCCCGTCACCAGATGTATCATGCCCCGGAACAGGGAATAAACTACCTTCTTCGGCCATGAAACGGGAAAATCCGAGCTGTCCTTCCGAAACCTTGCCCCCAGGACAATGTCCGGATACCGTCCGTCCTCGTCCGCTTCCTTCAGCTTATTGTAGATCACGGGGATATTGCATACATCGTGCTGCCCGTCGCCGTCCATCTGAATAACATATTTGTATCCCCGCCGAACCGCATATTTGTATCCGGTCTGCAGTGCACATCCATATCCCATGTTGAACGCCTGGGAGATCATGGGGTACTGCATCTCTTTCACAATCCAGTTGGTGGAATCCGTGGACGCATCGTTTATGACAAGGATGTCCGCCACGGAAGACAGATTCAGACCTTCCACCTGGGTCAGCACTCTTCGAATGTTCTGCCCTTCATTATAGGCAGGTATAATAATCAACAACTCTTTCTTCATATTTTTAGTTCCGCATTTGCCCGCCCGGTACCAGGCATGGGCAGAGCATTTCCGGCCGCATAGTGATTGCGTCCGTAAATCCTCTGGGCACCGGACGGGCAAATGCTGTTTTTTAGTTCCGCATTTGCCCGCCCGGTACCGCCCTCAAATGCTCTCAGGTGAGGAGCTGCAGCAGTTTCTGCAGTTCCTGCTCCTGCGCCATGTTTTTCCTTTCTGCTGATTTTCCCAGCTTTTTTCTTGTTTCCTCATTTTGAAGCAATGTCTCTATGCTTTCCGCGATTCCTTCCGGTGTCAGCTGGCAGAGGATGCCGTCTTCTCCGTTCTCGATCTGTTCCCGGTTGCCGTTGCAGTCGGAGGCGATGACGGCACAGCCGAGTGTCTGCGCTTCCTGAATGGCAATGCTTTTCCCTTCAAATCTGGTGGCATGTACGTAGATGTCTGCCTGGGCATAGTAGGGGCAGGGGTTTTCTGCGGCTCCCAGAAGCACGAAATCCTCTTTCAGCTGAAGGGCCGCGATTTTTTTCTCCAGTGTTCTGCGCTGGTCGCCTTCTCCCAGTATGTACCACCTGACATTACAGCCCTTATCCTTCAGAAGCTTCATGGCATCTATGGCTATGTCGTAGGCTTTCTGCCAGGTCAGCCGTCCCACGGTCAGCAGGCGTTTCCCCTCATATCCGTCGGAAAACCCCCCTGCCTCCCTGCTTCGGCGGCGGATTCCTTCCTGGTCCACCAGATTGTGGAATATCTCCGCCTTGTCCGCATATTCCGGATATACCGCCAGAAAATGTTCCTTCACCTCCCGGGAAACCATGAAAATCTTCTCAAAGCTGTCCCAGCAGTTCCGGTCCATCTCCCTTGTGTATCCGGCACTCTCGTAATCGATATGGATGAAGGCGCATTTCCTGGCGGCTTTCACATGCTCCGCCACATAGTAAGCGGAAGCGCCCTCCAGCCATGCCACCGCCAGGTCAAACTGCTCTTCCAGACGCAGGCTTCCGTCCGAGAGCATACGCCACAGCAGCTTATCCGCCTGAAATTTCCCCTGCCTGCCCATGGATGCAAGATTTCCCGCGATACCGCGTATTTTTTTGATCTGCCCGCCGTTTCTGAAAAAAGCCCTGCAGACAGTGGCCATCATCCCCCGTTTCCCCTGCCTGGACAGGACGGAATGGGCATTGAATCTCAGGTTCCGCAGTCTTACATACGGCGGCAGTTTTCCGATCATCTCTCCCTGCCCCATAATGACGTAAAGGGAAATGTCATATTCCGGGCTGTCCAGTGCTTTGAGCAGCTCCAGCATGGCTGTCTCCGCGCCGGCCCGGCCCATGGTATTAATCACAAACAGAATCTTTTTTCGCATAGGCATCTTCCTGCTCCCTGGCCATTTCCTCAAGTTCGATCATCATGCGCTCACTCTCCTGGTTGAGAAGCGATACCTGCATGGCCAGCTCCCTGTTCTTCAGATTCAATTGCGAGATCACCAGGCTGTTCTGCACTTCCGTAAATAAGATCAGAGCGCCCACGCAGAAGAACGCAAGTCCTGTTCCCGGCGCCAGCATGGTGGTCCACTCCGACAGTATGGGGATCGCTCCTACCAGGATCATCAGGATTCCCAACAGTCCCCAGATCACGGCATAATTGACTGCCAGTTTCTTGATGGAATGTGTCCAGAATCCGAATACGATCAGGATGCCTCCTGCCACGACAAGGCCGATTCTTATGATATTGCCATCCATTTTCACAAACCTCCTGTTATAAGTTCCGCATACCCCCCTCCGCTACCCGGGACCCGGCAGAGGATTTCCGGCCGCAAAATGCTTCGTCAGTAAATCCTCCGGGGTGACTGAGGACTGTATGCCGTCTTTCCGTTCCGTATACACTGTTCAGCCACCCGGAGACTCGGACCTGCGGAAGTTATCTGCGGACACTTCCTTACTTTGCAGTCGAGGGTTCTGCGGCTGCCTGCTTCTGCTCAGCTCTGGAAAATACCTGTCCCGGCGGCCGGGTGCCCATGCCGGGCTTCAGCAGGGAGCCCCTGCAGAATATATGCGCATCCAGAGTTCTCTCCATATAGCGAAGCCTGAAGTACGCGAAGGTCCAGCCGCAGAAGGCTCCGACGACTACGCCAATGCCGTACCAGAGCTCCGGCAGATGTGTCGCCACGAGACTCCCCAGAAAAGTCACCAGGCAGAAAATCACCGATGTCAGCATGGCTCCTGTCAGATCATTGAAATAGTACAGGAAAATGATCTCCGAATACATCAAAAACAGGATAAAATACCCTGCTGCCAGACAGGGATAAATCCGCATTGTCAGGCTGGAAATACCGAAGCCCGGAAGGAATACCACCGCCAGCAGATACACCACTGCAGTGATGATAAACTGAATCCTTACCAGGTTCACCAGTTCCGCGGAGAGCTGGCGGAACATTTCCTTCTTAGCGTTGTCAATATCGGAACCCTTGCCGCCGATGACCGACTCGGAATAAGCCTTGTATTTGTCATGAAAATGCATTTCCACCCTTGTAATGAAGATAATCGTGGCGGAAATATTGGTGAACATGGCAAGACAGGTAGCCATGTCATAGGGCTGGTTGCACACAAAGGTCTTCACCACCACCAGCCTCATATCCGTATTCCAGAATACGAAATTATGAATATACAATCCCAGTATATAGCAGAAGTTTGCCACTACCAGTTTCCAGTATTTTCCGAAGTACCGGACTATGGATTTGTAGCGGTTGCTGTTTTTAACGAAATACCGTTTTATAATCGCCAATTGGAGGAATGCAGTGAGAAAGAATCCCGTCATCAGCGCGAAAAGCATACTTTCCCGAATGCCCCAATGCATGATAAACCTTAAGAATAAAGAAAACAAAAACGCCCACAGCATCCCGATAAAGAAAAACAGCGATATCTTCTGATAATCCTTCGAGATGGACAGGTAGATCATGGAATAAAACACCAGCACCAACCCGATATACCCGCAGTACCCTGTAAAGGTATAAAACACATCCACCCTGCCCACGAAATGCTCCCACAGACAGAACGGAATCCCCAGCAGGCTGCTCAGAGAGATGTTCAGAAACAGCCCGAAGAAAAAGCAGGGACGGATATCCTCGTAACGCTCCTCATAGATCACATCGGACATGTACTTCGAGAGTACAGAATTGAAAGGAGCCGCCGTCAGCAGGGCAAAGATAAAGATATAAAGCACCGAACAGGAGAAGAGCTCCCTCTCCACAAATCCCAACTGGTCAAATCCCAGAAAATGGCTCATTAACAGAATGTTCAGGATGACCACCAGCATGGGCGTCACCGTGGACATGGAGCTGTACGCAAATCCGGCAAGATACGCTGAAATCGTTCTCTTTTCAAATAGTCTGTTTAACTTAAGTCCAATACCTGCCATCTGTCTCGTCCTTTCCGTTTTGTAATGCCTGGCCTTTCTTCACTTCGCTTATATCCCGGCATGCCCTGCGCAAACGCGGCACCGTATCAGCGCATCGCAGCCTTTCTCCCGGCACACCCTCCGCAAACGCAGCACCGTATCAGCACATCGCAGCACGGCAGCCTTTTCCCGGCACACCCTGCGCGAAACTTCCTCGTCATGTCTCCAGCGCGACTCCGCAGCTGTCAGCAAAATCCTGGTAAATCCTGCGGTAAGCGGCGCGCATATGCTCGATCCGGTATCCGGACATCACTCTTTTGTAACCGCTTTCTCCCATCTGAAGCCGCATGGATTCGTTTCGCGCCATATCCACCATGGCCTGGGCAATCTCTTCCACATTCATGATATGCGTCAGGATCCCTCCGGCCCCGAAATCGTCGCTTTCCCCATATATCAGGCCGGAGCAGTTCCCCACGTCCGTGGCGATCACCGGCACATGAGCCGCATAACTCTCCAGTATGGTCAGGGGCTGCCCCTCGCTGATGCTGGTCAGTATCGTCACGTCCATCCTGCCCAGATAATCCCGGATATTAATCCTTCCGGTAAAGACCACATCCGTCAGTTCCAGCGCTTCCACCTGCTCATAGCACTCTTTCGCGTATTCCTCATCCTCATCACAGGGACCCATGATCCAGAGTTTCAGCCTGGGCTCCCTCTCCTTTGCAAAGCTGAAGGCCTGTATCATGGTCTTCACGTCCTTGATGGGCGTCACCCGCAGAATGGCCCCGATGTTGAACTTTCCCTCATCCTCTTCCGTCTTCCCGGGAATATCCTGAAGGTGGTCCACGGAAACCCCGTTGGGTGTTACCATGGTTTTTTCCGCCGGACAGCCCAGCTCAATCTGCAGTTCCCGTGCATGCTCGTACAGGCCGGTAACCAGGTCTCCCCTCTCATAGGCCAGACTGGACATTTTCCGAAACTGATCGATCCAGATATTCTTGTAGGCTCCCTTGACCCATTCTGCCCTCAGCAGTTCCTCTTCGCGCTCTCTTGTGTAGATGCCGTGCTCCGAGATCAGCAGCCGTCCCCCGTAAAGGGACTTCCCCATACTGCCCAGCACACCCGCATAGCCTGTTGCCACGCAATGATACAGATCCGCCCTGGGCAGCTTCATCTTCAGCGTGAACAGCAAAGGCAGATACACGGAACGCATTGTCCACAGAAAGTCCGAAAACACCAGCTGACTATAGTTCAGGTCATAATACTCCCTTACGATCTGCAGGAAATCCTCCCCCATCAGAAGCTTATCCAGAGAAATGGCCTTCTTCTGGAACATCTCAAACAAGGTTTCCCAGTCCACCCGCTGATTCATCACCAGGCTGCGCAGAGCCGCGTATTCCTGCTTCTCCAGCCTTCGTCTGCGCCAGCCCTTCCTGTTCTGATCCCAGTCCACGTCCTGCAGATACAGTTCGTGCACCTCCGTCACATTCTCCGGCAGCTGATAGATGAACTTCCCGCTCTGATCCCGGCTGCTTATAATTGTCTGTAACACAAATTCCACTTTTGGAAAAGACTGAATGAGTCCGTGTATCCAGCTGGATACGCCGCCGGCCACATACGGATAACAGCCTTCCACTACTATGCAGACTCTCATATCCATTCTCCTGTTCGCGCCTCTATCGGTAGAATCTCTCATCTGTCGATTCTAATGTCAGGGCGGCCTCACTGCCGGTCACTTCGATCAGAAAAGCCCCCTCTTCCAGCTTCTGCCAGCTGCCGCCCTCCATGTCTTTGACAGTTTCGTTATGAGTGCGGAGGATAAACCATGCGGGACCTGTAATTCCTTCCACCTGCAGCCGAATCGTATCGTCTGTCCGGCTGCATCTGTAATCCAGGGCCAGAAGCCGGCGGATATGAGCGTCGCACTCTGCCGCCGTCGTCCTGGCAAATCCCTGAAATTCTTTCCCATAAGTGCTGATCGTAGCGGCCAGAGTTCTCGAGAGCTGCTCCCATGCATCCCCGTCCGCATCCGGGTACGCCACTCTCTCCATGTCGAAAGACACACTGAGATACCCCAATGCCGTCTCCATGCATCGAACCAGGAAGTCACTCCTGTACGTATACCCCAGACCGTCAATCAGCGTTCGCTGCGACGTCACATCCTCCGACAGAAATCCCACCGGCGCGGCATTCTCCTCATCATACTCCTGTACGACAGTTCTGACTGATGCCAGCGTCTCCGTCCCAAGCGCTTCCGCAATCTGTTCCTGCTCCATTTTTCCCCCATAGAAGGATACAATGTCGTACCCGCCCAGGACATCCTGTAAGAATCTGCCGTCCTCCTCCAGCTTCTGCGTCAGAGGGATATCCGACACACTGAAGCCTGACAGTCCGGTCTCCGCTGCCTGTTCATTGAATATTTTCAGATAGTATTTCATCTGTTCCCCGTCAGGCAGATTCTCATCGGAATAATCATACTGGGGCGTCATCATACAGGTCGCCTTATAGTCATGCTTCTGCAGGAAAACGGATAGATTCGGCCACACGATCTCCTGAAATACCAGTTTTAAGGAACGGCTGTAAATCCGATCCATTTCCTGCTCATTTTCATCCGCAAGGCCGGGATACCCCGCCAGGATCATATTCTGGGCATTCAGCACCGGATAGATTTCATAAGAATCCATCTCCGCGGACATGGCGGACAGGAGCCCCAGCCCCTCAGGGCCTTCCATAAAGCTTCCGTTCACGGCGAACACATAGCCGTTTCCGCAGCTTTTCCTCCATATGACAATGGGATAGTTTTCCGTTTTCACTGCAGACCCTTCCGGAATTCCTTTCATATATACCTTGGTTCCGGCTGCCGGAATATACCACGGAAATGTCTTCTCTCCGGGAAAAGCTTCACTGCCCGGCAGAAAGGTATCCGCATTCTCATCCCCATCCGCCTTTTCCAGATAAAAAGTCTCGCCCCCCAGCAAAAAACCCTCCCTCAGGTAGAAGCCGGTGACGGCGGTTTCCTCTTCCGGCACCTTCTCTATCCCGAAAAGCTCCCGTATGCGTTTATTGCCCTTTATCACGGACACATCCGGAAGGCTGCTGAATACCAGATGGGTTCCTTCCTCCAGATACTTGTTCAGCAGATCCAATTCTCCTTTGGCGCTCCAGTCCACACAGGCAGAGTCGACCACCAGCATTTCCGCAGGCTCCGTCCCCGCTTCCCCGGCTTCACAGGCAGCCAGGGACGAATAGGCGGCGATGTCCCTTTTGGTGTAGGTGACCCATTCCTTCACCACCTTTGTGGAAATTTTCTCCGGATCACCGATGCATACTACCTTATCCCGGGCAATGACAGTCTCACCCCGCTGCTCCTGTGCTGCCTGTTCATCCGCATTCTTCCCGTCGGAACCGTCCGGCACATAGATATTGATTTGTGAAGGATAATTCTCCGCTGTCTCCGTGTATCGGTTTACCGCATAATCGTTCCAGCTATCCTTCAGATTATTCAGGCACATACACAGAAACAGCACAATGACCATCAGTATGGTGATCGAAAAAAAATTCCGGCGCGATATCATAACCATTCTCCTAATTAAGTCGCTGCGCGACAGCTCTAAAGGGTAAAGTCCCTTCGGCGCACTCTCATGAGAGAAATTTTCATTCGAAAGTGCACTCATGAAAATTCCTCTCGTGCGCCTTCGCGACTTTACCGTCTATAAATCCTTTTTATTAAGTCGCTGCGCGACGGCTCTAAAGGGTAAAGTCCCTTTGACGCATTTATTGATTATAACCGTAATCTATGGCAAAATTGTACAGGCTGAACCCGTCCTGGCGTATACGGTAGCAGACAAAATCGTCCGTCTCGTAGTACACTTCCATCTCATTGGGATACAGCTCACGGAATGCCTGCGCCCAGTAATACATGTGGGACATGGTGACCCATCTCTCGTCCCCTATGTACGGCAGGATGCCTTTCACCTGAGGCAGCGGCGTCTCCGCTCCTTCCAGGGATATCTCCCTCTCGGGCCTTATGGTATTCAGGTAATCCAGGTAGAGGATCGGCACCTTCTCAATAAAGAAATAAACCGTGTCCGTAGGGATCGTAATGCCTGTATCCTCCTTAAGCTCCGCCTGATTGCGCAGGAACTCAATGGTTTCATAGTGGTATCCGCGTCCCCAGGTCATCTGCTGCTCGTCGTTTGCCGAACATATGGTCCAGGAAGTATTGTCTCTGTTCTCCCGCAGGATATTGGTCATACAGGTGATGGCCCCATTTGTCTCATATGCGCTGAGGCAGACAGGCTTCCTGACCCCGGTCAGCGCCACCACAGCGCAGGCTGCGGCCAGAGCGGCACCCCCGCCCAAATTGATCCCCCTGCGCTCCTGAAACAGCAGATATACCACCGCGTCCAGACACAGACTCCACACAATCGGCAGGCCATATCCAATATAAACGGAATACCGTGAGGTCTCCAGCAGCTGCGGCAGTCCCAGCTTTGCAGCGGCCTGAAATACACAGAGCAATCCCATATAGACGCTGACCGTTACAAGTACCCCGCCGTAATCCGGTCTGCGCAGCACATACCACAGCAGCCCCAGAGCAAACAGCACACCCACACTGCCCAGCATGAATTCCGCCACTGCACGGCTGTCATTTGTCACATAGTACTGCAGCTCCCCCAGAACGCTGTCAAGCTGACGGTAAAGAATCTTTGATAACGGCTTCTTCCCTGCGGCCTCCTTATTCTTTCCGGCGGAATCCTGCTCCCCCGGAACACCGTCCTGTCCGGCAGAGTCTCCCCCGGACAAAGCGTCCCCGGACACGCTGTCCTCTTCCTGCCCATCGCCGCCGTCCCCGGAAGAGATCATATTCATTCCCCAGTAAAGAGAGCCCTGGAGCGGCGTCCCGGAGGCATAAGCAGCCGCCATGGGAAGTACCGCGATCAGAATGCCTGTCACCCCTGCCAGCAGCAGCCGCTTCAGATACCGCCAACGCAGGCATTTATGACAGAATCCAACTGCGATTCCCACACAGAACACTCCGGCGATCATGGTGTCATAGAAATGGACCGCCAGCGTCATGGATATGCTGACGGTAAACAGGATCAGTGATAGCCTGGCGCTTTCACCGGCTCTTATCTTCTTTTTTGCCACAGAGATAAAATCCTTTTCCTTCAGAAACGCAATTGCGAACCAGACAGACGGCAGGATAAAGAGCATCCCGTATTCCTGGGGCAGCGCCGCATAATACCTGTAGTAGGTATACTGATAAAAAACATTGGAAATAATGTAAGCCATCACGCCTGCATAGGGCGTGTATTTCGATCTGCACACCAGCTTCAGAAAAGCCAGCAGAACCAAATGGATCATCAGCGCCTGCGTCAAAGCAAAGACCCGCAGCAGCACATAGGTCGGAATGGCAAATACCTCATGCAGGTAATAGATGACACAGTGAAACCCGAAGGGATACACGCCGTCCGCAAAGATATGATTGTTCTCCATATAGTTGATCCAGTAATTATGCAGCACCATGTCGGAAGAACAGTAACCGTAGACATTCACCGTATTGGTTCCGTACATATACAGAACCAGGCCCACAATTCCTGCCGTCAGCAGCACATCCGGCCAACGGGGCGCAAGCCATTGCCCCAGCCATCCGGAGGACAGCTTCCGCAGCCTGTTCCCCACCCGCAGCATCAGTGTCCTGCCTCCCATCTCTCCCTCAAGGATCAGCCTGATACGCCTGGTCCCCCTCTCCATTACCGCCTGAAGGGAGGTCCTGCGCTTTACTGCCGCCGCAGCGAAAAACGGGATTACGGTTCCCAAAATCAGGGTCACCCGGTTCGATATATGCAGAAGCTGGAGAAGGAACACCAGATTCATACAGAAGAAATTGCCTGCCATGAAATATGCCATAAATTTCGCAGAGGTCCTGAAAGCCGCGAATTTTCTGCGCAGCAATAGCCACGGCAGTACCAGGGTCACTCCCAGGTATGCCGCAGATACGCCCATGATCTGAAAAACTGTAAGCATTGTCATTGACATATCATTTCCCAAGCCTTTCCGTAACTTTAGCTGAATATCCGGATCAGTTCCAGCGTCTCGCTGTCGATCACCACATTGGACTTTTTCAGAAGCCCCAGGGTCTCAAAAAAAGCTTCCCTGTCCTGTCTGGCAAAATACAGCTTCAATCTGCAGGTGTAAGCCCGAAGTTCCTCCGGAAACTGTTCCGCCATCCTCCCGCACCACTTCCCGCAGGAATCGAAGTCCTTTGCCTCCAGATTCCGCAGACAGACCTCTTCATACCACTCCAGCCGGAATCTGGCCGGCTCCTTGCTGTAAAGCGACTCCGCCGCCGCCGTCAGAATGCCCACAAACTTCCGCTGCTCATGGGCGGAAAAAATATGCTGCTTTAATATACTGTCCGTGTAGTCAAGGAGCATTTCCTCGCACTCCGTCTGCCCGGCGTCCTCTTCCTGAATCTGCTTCCACAGCCGCTGCACATAGATGCGAAACTTGTTCAGCTCATCGGACAGCACTGCCGCCGCATAATGGGAGGCCTCGGAATCCTCACTGTCCAGTGCCAGCGTAATGGAAGCCAGACAGTTCTGGAAATCCTCCCTGATCACATTCATCATCACCATGCGCAGGTCTTTTTTCTCATTGACCAGGATTGCCTCTTCCAGCGGAATGATATCCCTCTCACGCTCTTCATCCGCTTTCATATGCGTCCGCACACGTTCTTTGCTGAATATGACATCCGCCAGATCCACATCTCTCCAGAATACCACCAGATAGAACAGATGCCCCATGAAAAAGAACAGCGGCCCTGTCACCGGACACAGCACCATCACGATGAAGCGCAAAAGATATGTCCTCCTGTTGTCATACAGGATTTCCGCCCCATCCTCCTTTTCCGCCGCGGCATGGGCCGGCACGATAAACAGTATCCCTGCCAGCAGATAGACCAGCGACACAATCAGGTTCACTATGAGAATTATGATAAAAATCCGCTCATCCCTCGCCATAACATTACCAAAACCTTTCCCCTCCCGGCAGACGTTTCCCTCTCACTGCCCTTTGCTTACGGCACACCTTCATTTCGACGGTTTGCCCGCACCACACCTTTGTCATGGCGCCTTGCTTATGAACGCTTTCCTCACGGTGCCGTGCTTACAAACACTTTCCTTACAGAGCCTTGCTTTCAGACGCCTTCCTCACGGTGCCGTGCTTACGAACACTTTTCTTACAGAGCCATGCTTTCAGACGCCTTCCTCACAGTACCGTCTCATCCACACGGCACTCGTAACCGGCACTCCTGAAACGCTCCATAATACCGCCTGCATTCTCCCGGTTTGTATTGGAAAGCAGGACATAGAGCCTGCCCCCATTCAAAATCCCCATATAGTCGCTCTGCCGTATGGAACTGCCCAACGTACCGGCTACTTTCTCGTAATCCTCCCCCTCTGCCAGGATTTCCAGCAGCACATATTCCGTCAGGCCTTTCTCTCTGGCATCGAAAAAAGCCTTTGCCAGAAGCGTAAAGGCGCTTTCCTCCAGTACATTCGTCCCCTCTACATAACGGCGGTTGCGAAGGGCCTCGAGATAACGGTTTGCCCGCACCACCGCATTCTGGATCAGAAAGCCTACAATGGTAAGCCGGTTTGCCTCCCCCAGCGTCATGCGCTCCCAGGGGATGCCCCAGAGCATCAAAATCAGCTGCATCTTATCCTCGGAATACACGGCGCTGGCCATCATGGGCATCTTCTCTTCCATATTCCGGTTGATATAGACCCGGCGCTCCGCAATCTCTCCGTACATTTCCTCCATGGACGTATACTTGATGGAATTCCCCATTTTCCGGGCATTCGGAGATGTGGAAGAAAACAGCCTGGCATAATCCCCGTTGGCTACGGTATAAATAGCCACATCCTCACAGTCCATGAGCTTCGAGAGTACCTGCGCCGCATAAAACAGCACCTCCTCCGGCCCGTACTGCTCCAGTGTGGAGGAGACATCATAAATCTTTCCCAGACTGTCCTTATGGTTCACGATCTGGGATTCGAAATTATGTTTCATTCTGACATTACTGTCATTAATCTCCTCGATATCCTTCAGCTGTCCGTTCAGATAGCTTACCCTTGACTTGTTTTCGCCGGTGATAAAGTGAAGCTGGTCTTTCAGATAGCCCACCACCAGTCCCACGATGAATAATTGAGCCATCCACACATATGTATTGTAGTCCACCAGCACGTCGAAACCGTTCCTGACTCCCATTTGTCCGATCAGGTACCCCACCACCGCCAGAAATCCGGAAAATATCGCCTGCCGCTGCCCATATACTACGGCAAACAGGAGCACATACAGCAGGTAGAAATCCAGCTTTGCAACAAACTGACTCTCCGCCGCCCGGCTGTTCAGCAGATAAAAGATCACAAATCCGATCAGATTCTCGATATACGGAAAAAGCGCCTTCAGGATTCTCCGGAAATTATTCATGGCTTTTACCGCCAGCCCGCCTCCTGAATCCTCCTCTGTCAGGAAGGAATTGCTGTGGTGTTTCATGAACCGGACTACCTGCTTCACGCCTGTGTCATAATGGTTGAATATCTTCCGTCCGAATTCTTCCTGAAACCTGTCCCCGTCCAAAACCAGACGGCTGCTCATTCCCACCGTATTGTCCACAATCTCAATACCGGAATCCATCTCCTCCTGTATCATCTCCGCAAGCTTCATCTCATCGATTTCCTCGGAGGAAGTGATATGATAGCAGATATTCTTCAGGGATTCCGCGCTGAGCAGCCTGTAAAGCTGCTCCACTGCATCATTCAGATAGACCATGGAAAAGGAATGCCTGCTGTTTGCCGAAATCTTTCCCGTCCGCAGAGCCTCCAGGCACATCCGGAAACAGGGATCATCCTCCCTTTTCCCCTTTTCCGGCACCCAGTACATATGGTCAAAACGCAGCACAAACGTATCGCTTCCCTGTGTCCTCCTGTAATTGGCACAGACCTCTTCCCCCTGTGCCAGAGCCATGGCGCGGAAACCTTTCGGAGACTGCGGTTCCTCCTCCTTAATGTCATCTATATAAGAAGCCCCATACACCTCGTGGGAGGACAGATAGAAGAAACGCCCTGTCTTCAGCATACTGAATGCCGACAGAATATTCATAAGCCCCGCCATATAGCCCACCGCTTCCTGCCTGGGTGACTCCCAACCGAAATTCGTATCGAATGCACCCGTAAACACTGTTACATCAGGCCTTACACTTTCCAGAATCTCCCTGATGCTTTCGCTGTCATACGTAAAATTGTACTTCTCAAATACGCGGCTATAGGAAAAACGCTTCTCCTTCTGCCCCGTCAGCAGGTAAACCCTATGGCCGTTCTTATTCAGTTTATCAATGACGGCATTCATCAGCACACTGCCGCCGCCTGCCAACAATACAACCATTTTTAACTCCCGCCAATCCTTCCGTATTGTTACTGTTCCTGCAAACCTGCAGAAATCTGTGGATTTCACTTCACTGTCTCCACTGTCCGAAGTGCCCGAACTGCCTGAACTGCCTGAACTTCCCGGGCAGCTGTCAATCACCCGCAAATCCGCACGTGCCAGCCAGGATGCCCTCCTGCTCCAGGGTACGACCGCGAAAATATTTCCATCTACAATTATAATACTCCCTTTCAAAAAGTCAATACTTAAGCATTTCAAGGGTAAAAGTACTCATTTCTTTGACTTTTTGAATCATTGACCTGAATCTCAGGTATTATTTTACATAAAAAAAGCTACCGCACAGTTGTGCAGTAGCTTTCACAAAGCTCGCCATATCATTACAAATCACAATTCTTGACCGTCCTGGGGAATGGCACCACGTCACGGATATTGCCCATTCCGGTAAGGTACATCACACACCGCTCAAACCCCAGCCCGAAGCCTGCATGCCGCACGGAACCGAAGCGGCGCAGATCCAGATAAAAAGCATAATCCTCTTTGTTCAGCCCCAGTTCCTCCATCCTCTGCTCCAACAACTCCAACTTATCCTCACGCTGACTGCCGCCGATGATTTCCCCGATGCCGGGCACCAGGCAGTCCATGGCCGCCACGGTCTTCCCGTCCTCGTTCAGCTTCATATAGAAAGCCTTGATCTCCTTGGGATAGTCCGTCACAAATACGGGGCGCTTAAATACTTCCTCCGTGAGATATCTCTCATGCTCCGTCTGCAGGTCGCACCCCCAGGATACCTTGTAATCAAAGGCATCATTGTGCTTCTCCAGTATCTCGATGGCCTCCGTGTAGGTGACATGGGCAAAATCGGAGTTCGCCACATGCTCCAGACGCTCCAGCAGTCCCTTGTCCACAAACTGATTAAAGAATGTCATCTCCTCCGGCGCGTTTTCCAGAACATAGCGGATGATATATTTCAGCATGGACTCCGCAAGGAGCATATCGTCCTTCAGGTCGGCAAAAGCCATCTCCGGCTCAATCATCCAGAACTCCGCGGCATGACGGGTCGTGTTGGAATTCTCCGCACGGAAGGTGGGGCCGAAAGTGTACACGTTTTTAAACGCAAACGCATACGTCTCCACGTTCAACTGTCCGCTCACGGTGAGGTTCGTGGGCTTTCCGAAGAAATCCTGGCTGAAATCCACCTTTCCGTCCTCCGTCTTCGGGATGTTGTTCAGCTCCATGGTAGTCACCTGGAACATCTCTCCGGCACCCTCGCAGTCACTTCCGGTGATCAGAGGCGTATGAACATACACAAACCCTCTCTCCATAAAAAAGCTGTGGATGGCATAAGCGATCAGAGAACGTACTCTGAATACAGCCTGAAATGTATTGGTCCTGGGGCGCAGATGGGAGATAGTGCGCAGATACTCAAAAGTATGGCGCTTCTTCTGCAGAGGATAATCCGCCGTGGAAGGTCCCTCCACAACTCCCCCCGCCGCCTGCATCTCAAAGGGCTGCTTTGCCCCCGGCGTCTCCACAATGGTGCCCCTCACAATCAGCGCCGCTCCCACATTCATCTTACGTATCTCATCAAAATTGGAAAGTCCGTCCCCATATACCACCTGCAACGGCTCAAAAAAGGTACCGTCATTGATGATCAGAAACCCAAAATTCTTGGAATCGCGATTACTTCTAATCCATCCGCCGATTGTCACTTCCGTGCCTGCATACTTTTCCCGATTGCGATAGAGTTCTTTAATGTCTGTCAGCTGCATGTTATTTCCCTCATTTCCGCACGCCTGCTGCCGGCGCGCTGCTATTTTTTCCGAATAAAACCATCCGTCACCCTGTTATCTGTGCCGTATCCGTCAAATATTCCATTGCCTTCCCGCGCATAATGTTCAGATTCCCTATTCCGATAACAGATTTCCTTTTTATATATACCACATTCGGCCGCTTAATGAAAGCTTTTTCTTCATTTTTCCCAAAGAATCCCCTGTTCAAACATACGAATCTCCATAATTTCTGTTGCGAATCCCCAGGCACCTGTGCTAAAATAAAACAAAAAGTAGGAGGCTTATTATTTATGAAGACCTGGATGATTGTGTTAATCGTCATAGGAGTAGTACTTACCGCACTGATCATCGCATTATACTTTCTGGGGAAAAAGGCACAGAAAAAACAGCAGCAGCAACAGGAAATGCTGGAAGCCAACAAACAGACCGTCTCCATGCTGATCATCGACAAAAAGAAAATGAAACTGAAAGACTCGGGACTGCCCCAGATGGTTCTTGACCAGACGCCTAAGCTCATGCGGGGTTCCAAGCTGCCCATCATCAAAGCCAAGGTTGGACCTCAGATTATGTCCCTGATCTGCGATGACAAGATCTTCGACTCCGTACCGGTGAAGAAGGAAGTCAAAGCTGTAGTCAGCGGTATCTATGTCCTCAGCGTAAAGGGACTGCACGGCAAGCAGACAGACCTGACGCCTCCGAAGAAAAAGAGCCGTTTCAAACAGGCCCTGGAGAAGGCACAGGAAAAAGCCGGTGCGAAGCCGCTGAAATAGGCTCTGAATTCAAAAAGCTGCCGTATTCAGAAATCACTGTTCTGAGCCGGCAGCTTTATTCTGTTCTCTGATTCCTTTCCCTGTGCCTGTTATACGCGCCGGTGTATTTCCCCTTTTCCATACCATATCGCGGGATGTTCACCCATTACCGTTATCCCTGTCATTTTCAGATACTTTCATTGGTAAAAAACATTCACAGGCCCCCGGCTCTGCGCCGGGTATCATGTTTACCGCCTCATTGCCCGGCCGCAGCACCCATAGCCCGGCAGGAAACGAAACGGATACCGCGCTCCCGTCAGCCCTCTCCGAGGTCAGGCGTATCCTTCAATACAATCGTTCCCGGCGCTTTTCCTTCCGTCTCAAACAGAATAATCTCATTCTCCCCCTGCCGCAGCAGCGGGCCGGGAATATACAGACGCTTCTGCGGGCCAATCTCCCAGAATCTTCCTATATGAAAACCATTCACAAAGGCACATCCCTTGCCCCAGCCCCCGAAATCCAGGAAGGTATCCGCTGTCTCATCCACATGGAATGAAAATCTGTGGAATGCCGGCGTCCCCGGCAAATACGCTCCGGAAAAATCTACCTTTTCCACATTATCCAGGGGCAGCGGATACTGCTCCCAGTGATTGTGCATATGCCCGTTAATCTGCACACACTGAGCGATTCCCTTATGCTGCCGCTCCATCAGCGGGCCGAAATTCACACGCCCCATATTTTCCATCAGAATATCCAGCCGGGCGCCTTTCTCAATGGGAAGATTCAGTTCCCGCTCTTCCAGAAGCTCTCTGTCATACAATGTCAGCACCAGCCTGTCCTCCAGCAGGATATCCGCCCTGTCGTTGGCGCCCCAGAGTCTGATTTTCCCCAGATTCTCCTCACTATGCAGCTTTGTACGGTAAAGGATATAGCCGTAATTCTGCCCCAGGCATTCCATGGACTGCGTATAGACAGACGACACGCCCTCACTGATGGCCTCCAATGTGGAAACCAGACTCACCCGTTCTTTTACTTCCAGTTTACCGTAATCTTTCCTCTGTATTTTCGTAGAAAGCGGCAGATTGGGCAGCCGGGTGTACTTGCCGATGACCTCCTGGTATCTGCGGTACTTTTCCGTAATCTGTCCATCCTCCGTGAGCACTGCATCATAATCATAGGAAGTCACATCCGGAGTCAGCTCATCGTAATAATTGGAGCCGTTCATAAAACCGAAATTGGTGCCGCCCTCGAACATATAGATATTCACATGACCCAGTTCCAGCATCTTGTCCAGGTCCTTCACGCTCTCCTCCAGATTGCCCTTCATATGGCCGCCGTTGCCCCAGTGGTCAAACCATCCCACCCAGAACTCCGTGCACATCAGCGGGCCGCCGTCGGTATACTTTTCCAGTGTCCCGAAACGCTCTTCCGTCCTGGAGCCGAAATTCCCCGTAGGCAGCGCCCCCTGCAGCCTGCCGGCATTGAGGCTCTCCGGGAACGGGCCGTCGGAGGTCACCAGCGGCACTTCCACCCCGCTGTCCTCCATCAGCTTCCTGACAGCCGCCAGGTAGCCTGTATCGTTGGCATAATAGCCGTACTCGTTTTCCACCTGCATCAGGATGACCGGACCGCCTTTCGTACACTGCATGGGCACCAGCTTCGGAAGCAGCACTTTATAATACTCCTCCACATGCCGCAGAAAAGGCCCATAATTCACGCGAAGCCTCATACCTTCCTCCCGAAGCAGCCAGGCCGGCAGACCGCCGAACTCCCACTCCGCGCAGATGTAAGGCGAGGGCCGCAGGATCACATACAGCCCCAGTTCCTGTGCCAGGCCCACAAAGCGCTCAATATCCAGAATGCCGTCAAAGCGGAATTCTCCCTTCTCCGGCTCATGCATGTTCCATGGTATGTAGGTTTCCACCGTATTACAGCCCAGGTTCTTCAGTTTTTCCAGCCTGTCCCTCCAATATTCCGGAACCGTCCTGAAATAATGGAACGCGCCCGAAATAATTTTCACAGGTTCACCTTCCATATAAAAATCGTCTTTGATCTCCAATTTTCCCATAATCCTTCACGTTCTTTCTAAAATATATATTTTTCTGAAGCTCCTTCAGGAACCGTAACACTTCCTCCCTGTCAGTATATATGAAATACCATCGCAGGGCAAGAGGAAATCGGTATACCGTTCATAAATAAATGTCCGCAGAGGATACAATCCGGGAATCCCCTGTAATCTCCGCACTCTGGACAGCCGCCGCAGTATCAT
>OFFJ01000526.1_pt1 | contig 31775 bp, 20 predicted proteins | sample 1521261 | NCBI WGS metagenome assembly OFFJ01 (sample SAMEA3504122, study PRJEB24116) | mouse gut metagenome | biome: mouse gut; feature: mouse-associated habitat; material: faeces | place: Denmark | collected 2011 | reverse complement strand
GTATTGGGATTACCCAAAGGATACAGATGTACCGCTTTTGTGGGCAGAAGGAATCCGCAGATATGTAATCAATGGAGTATGTGTAGCCGAAGCGGAGGGGGGCAGTTTTTTCACTGTTCCCAAAATCAAACTGAATACCACAGAACGATTAAAGCTGGAAGAAATCAATATCGCACGCTTAATCGAAGTTAACCACACCCTTCTGGTCAACATGAAGCAGAAATCGATTGGGCTTATCCAAGAACAATATGAGAAATATTCTAAACAAAGTTATTCCTTTATTTGCGCATTTTCTGGTGGAAAAGATTCACTGGTTTTATTGGATTTGGTTTCTAAAGCTCTGGCGCCAAGTGAGTTCTGGGTGGTATTTAGTAATACAGGAATGGAATTGTCAGACACTTTGAAAGCTGTAGAGCGAGCAAAGTTGCATTGGCCTCATCTGCATTTCATTGAAGCAAAGTGCCACATGGAACCTACCGAGAGTTGGGATGAGTTCGGCCCGCCTGGTAGAAGAATGCGCTGGTGTTGCGCCGTGCATAAGTCCGTGCCAACAATTTTGAAGATGCGTGAAATCACAGGAAACTACAATGCGAAAGCTGTCGTGTTCGATGGTGTGCGAGCTGAGGAAAGTGCTCGCAGGGCAAAATACGGAGAAGTGAGTGAGGGAGCAAAAAATATTAGTCAAGTCAATGTCAGTCCAATCCATAAATGGAATACAGCTGAACTTTATTGCTACCTTCTAAACGAAAAAATCTTACTCAACAACGCATACAAACTTGGATTATTTAGAGTTGGGTGTATGGTATGTCCCCTTTCATCGGACTGGTGGGATGGCATAGCAAACCATTACTATGCTGATGAAATGAAGCCTTTACTTGATAGGGTGGAACAATACGCAAGACGCACAAAAGTTGAGACTGAAGTCGTAAAGTACATAGAAAGCGGCGGTTGGAAAGCCCGAATGGGTGGACGTGGCCTTCCAAATGGCGGAAATCGGGTTGAGGAACAAATACAGGACAATACGATTCATTTCTCAATTAACCGACAAATGCAGGAGTGGTTAAGCTGTGCTCCAGTGTTGGGAACCATAACTGAGTTTGATGGCAAGCGAGGCATTCAAAAAATATCTGGCATCAACTTTGAGTTTAGTGTCCAAAAAAGCGATGATAAAATATATGTTTCTTATTCTCCATTCTCCCAGATGGATCGTTTCACGATTAGCCACTTGAGAGGTGTTGCAAGCAAAACCGCTTTTTGCAAAGGTTGCAAAGCGTGTATGGTACAATGCCCGACCGGAGCCTTTACCATACAACCCGATGGAAGGATACTTATTAGAGAAACACTTTGCTGTCATTGCTCAAATTGTTTGTCATTCGTTGAGAAAAGCTGCCTACTGGCAAAATCTCTAAGCGTAACAGGAGGAACAACTATGGAAATGAGGGGAATGAACCCGTATCAACATTTTGGGCTGAGGCAAGCATGGCTCGAACACTATATGACAGAGGGAGTAAATTGCTTCACACAGGGAGTTTTAGGCACTCGTCAGTACGATGGTTTAAAAGTCTGGCTAAAAGAAAGCAATCTCTTGGTCGCAAAAAAAGATAAAACGCTGTCCACGACGGCGCTATTTGATAAACTCAAATCTTTCGGGCCTTACAATCCGTTTACTTGGGCTGTCATTTGGGCAAACTTGGCCTATAATTCGGTAATTACGCGGTGGTATTGCCTAAACACTGAGCCGGGGGCGACCTATGAAAAAGCTGACCTTGTAGTGATGATTGGTGAAAACTACTCAAAGTCAAATCGTGAAAATGCGATAACAGCACTCACCGAAACGCTGAGGCAGTCACCCATTGGCTCTGCTCTAAAGCAAGGTCTGCCCATTGAACTCACCAAAAACACTTTCTCTTACTTCCGTGAAGGCTGGGATTATCCCGATGCAGTTGCACTCCTCTATGCACTCTACCTTTATGCGGAACATACTGGCCGAAAGACATTCACTTTCACAGAGCTTGCCAACGCTCATGCAAACCCGGAGGCACAAGGGATTTCTCCACATGATATATATGGCATTGATGTCAAAGACTTCCGAGAAAAGGTGCAGGGTCTTGCAATGACCTATCCGCAGTATATCCGCGTTTCCTTTATTGCAAACCTTGATAATATTATTCTTGAAGATTATGCAAGCATTGACATTCTCGATCTTGCCGAAAATGAATAACTGAGGAGGTAGCGGTCATGCCGAACAAGAAATACTCGGATTTCATTGAGATCAGCCCGACCTTTGAATCTGTCGTTGACATTGACGCAGATACCCGGAATAAAAACCTGTGGCGTGAGTATATTGTCGGTGAAGACATGGAAAAAATGATGGAGGTGCTGTGCAAGTCCCTCAACAAAGAGGAACCCGACAGCCGCCGCTCATTCTGGATTGAAGGGACATACGGCACCGGCAAGAGCTATGCCGCTATCCTAATCAAGCATCTGATGGAAGACCCGTCTGATGTTGTAGATTCTTTCCTTGCCGGAAACAGCCGCCTTGTGCCTTATCGCAATCGCTTTATGAAGTGCCGTGCGAAAGATAAGGGCGATTACCTCGTTATCTGGAAAACCGGTTGTACCGGTATCCGTGACGGTAATGCCATGCTTATGGAGGCTGAAAAAGCTGTCCGTGAAGCGCTTGCCGCCAAGTTTGGCGATAAGGCAGATTATGGCGAGGCTTCGCTGCAAGATGCAGTCCTGCAACAGGTCGATAGCCCCGTACATAATTGGGAATACATACTGGAAAACTCCATTTTGGGGGACGATTACAGTAGCGTCGAGGAACTGCGAGAAAGCCTTGAAGCCGGTGACCTTCTTGCACTACAGAAGACGGCTGCCGTTATTCGCCAGTATAATTGGGGCCTGGTTGATAGCCTTGATGCTTTCAAAAAGTGGATTGCTGCTGTTATCGAGAACAACGGACTTTCAAAATCTGGCATATTCTTTATCTGGGACGAATTTACCGAGTATGTCGCAAACAGTGATGAGCGGACGATACTTCAGCAGCTTTCCGAGTTCAGCAAGGTGCAGCCGTTCTTTATGCTTTTCGTGATTCATCGCACCACAGAAATAATAGAGCGTATTACGCCGGAACGGTATCAGCTAATTACACACCGTTTCCACCAGATTGAGTTTCATATCAGCTCTGATGCTGCTTTTGACCTTATCGCCGGCTCAATCAACATTCGTAACGGCATGAGTGAACACTGGAAAGAGGAACGCAAGAGTGTTATTAAGAATATTAAGCCCTTTCTCCCCGATATGTCCGGCTTGGATGACAAAATCGGTGAGCAGATTGAGCATCTTTGTCCGATGCACCCCATGACGATTAAACTTCTTTCCCGTGTTGCCGAGAACTATGCAGCTTCTCAACGCACAATGTTCCGATTTATGAAAGATCAGTCCAATACCGATCATGGTTTCGTAGGCTACATCAACAAGGAAGGTCCGGATTCCCAGGCTTGTTGGTTGACCCCTGAATGGCTCTGGGATTACTTCTTCACTCGTGAAAGTGATTTCTCCGACAAGGACACAAAGGCCGCAGAATACATCCGCCATTACGAAGAAAGCCGTCACTTGGTTGAAAACGACGAGAATGCTCACCGTGTATTCAAGACGGCTATGCTCTTGCTTGCCCTTATGTCCTCTACAAAGGGCATTTATAGCGGTCGAAGGGCAAAGGACGGCATTGCTGCCACAAAAGACTGCCTTGAAACTTGTCTGGCCGGTGTCATGAGTAAGACGCAGATTGGAGATATGCTTCAGACAATGGTCGACGGCAAGATTCTCGTTCTGGACGAAGGCTCTAATAACATCGTTCGTATCCAGTTACCTTTCAGCGGCGCCGGTAATACTGATTTTCCCGCAAGGCTTGCGGCAAATGATAAGAAATATAGCAGATATATGATGTTCTCCAAAGACGGAGCGTTTGCGCAAGCGTTTGAAAAGCAGGCTTGGGACGAAAACGATGCCACTCTGCGTCGTATGAAAATCGCTGTCTGCTGTGCGGAATCCAATTCTATCAATACCCGCTTGGGTGAGATTACAAAGGAGCTTGAAAAGTGCCCCTATAAGCTTGGCTTACTTATCGTGACAGTACGGAGCGATGCGCAAGCCATATCAATCCAATCTGTTTTGCAAGCGAAAGCTGCCGAAGCTAACGAACCACGCCTTACAATTGCTCTCGTGAAGACACCGCTCACCGATGAAACCCGCAACAAATGGTTGGCAGCCATAACAAAGCAGGAAATGGCTTCAGATTCCGGCCAAACCGGTTCTGTTCAGCAGTATCGTATGGAAGCAGCCACCATCGTCATCTCCTGGGTTGGCAGCGTTGTTCAGGGCGGAAAAATCATTGCTTACAACGGGAATAGCATCTTTAGCAGCATATATGGTATGGCACATCTCCGAAAAATCATACAACTTAATGTCCGGGATGTGATTTTCAAGTATGCCCCAGAGAACATCGTTGTAACCAATACTGCCTACAAAGCTTGCAACGATGGAGCTCCCACTGCCGGTATCCAGCGCAAAAGCGAAAATAGCCAGCTCAGAAATGTTTTGGATTCTTTGAAACTTGCCGGCGTCCTCGACCTTACTACGATTGGGAAGATTGTTGACGCAAAGAACAGCGGTAATAAGCAGGCCGAATGTGTTGCAGCACTGGCGGAACTCATAAAAGATGAAATGGAATCCGGCCATAAGGTCAGCCTCGGTGACTTGTGGGCAACACTCCAGAAGGAACCTTATGGCTACTACAATACCATTGCCTGCGGGGTTCTGCTTGGTTTCGTCTTTTCTTGCTATAAGAATAGCAAGTACACATGGACAGACTCGGTTCAGTCTCCCCATGTCCTTGCAGAAGCAACCATAGGCAAAATGGTGTCTTCTATGTGCGGCGGAAAAATGACCACTGATTATTTGTCTGCCGGCTCTCTTACATGGCAGAATTTTAGTGAGTATCTTTCTAAGATTTTCGATCTTTCCGTGGCGCAGCTCGCAGAGCAGACTTCTGGCTACCATAATGTACGAGAAGCGATCGTGAAATCCGGATCGCCGTTTTGGGTATTAAAGTATCTGCCAGAGAGCGACTGGAGCAGCGAAGACCACAGGAAGACAGCTGACAAGATCATTGACCATATCCAGATTTTCATCACCCAAGAAGGCGATGTAGAAGGTGCAATGAGCGACACATTACAGCTGTTTACAGGCCGTGGTAAGATCAAGGTCGTTTTGGAAAAAGCCTTCCAGGACAAGAACGCGATGGCAGCGGCATTCCGGTCTTTCCTTTTTGATGCGTCTCCAGATCTGAAAGATGTGGCAACAAGGCTTGCAATACAGCCGGAGGAATTAAACGACCGCCTACATACTGTCATGCAGGGTGCAATCTATACATGGACAGAGGAACAGGTTAAGGAAAAGCTTGCAGATGTCGCAGAGCAATATAAATATCTGGAGGCAATTGGTAAGGTTCAGGGAACGACCTACCATAGCATAGAGGTCGCAAAGAAGGACTTGGCAAACCTCTTTGACTTTCTAAGAATCCCGATGAATGCAATAGCCGGACTTAACAAGCCGTGGTTTTCTGCGCTACAAGTCCTATACAATGTGGCTTATACCGATGTAGCCCGCTTGAGTACGGACGAGCGGGAAACGGCTATCCTCGCTCTCGAACAGCATGGTGTGCTTGCTAAAGACTGCTTGCAGAATGGAAAGCCTGTGCTTGAAGACATACTGAACAGTCGCAACATCGAATGTACGCCGGATGAGCTTGCGGCTGTATATGCGGGGCTGAAAGACCTGAATTGCAACGCAACACTGACTCAGTTTAATAAAGAACTTGATGCGCAGATCAATAAAATCAGCTTTGCGCGGAATAAGTCTAAGCTCTTGGAGACTTGGTACTCTATAACCGGAGAAGATTCTATAAAGAAATGGTGTAATACACACGATGTACCTTTGATGTGGATCATCCCAAAAGAACTGACCAACGCATTTAGCACATTGCTGGATGTTCAAAACGGTAACTATACGGTTGATGCCGCCGTTACAAGCGCGATCCATTCTTTACAGAAGATGGATACGAGTATTTTAACGGATGATAGTTGTATTGAAAAAACTTTTATGGCCTTGATTGGTTCGGAGTATTCCATTTTGTGGGATGGAAATCGCACTGCCATTATTACTGAAGCAAAAATTAAAATCGGCAATGATATGAGTACATGGACAACTGCTGATTTTACTACGCTGCAAGGAATTCTCAAGCGAATGCAGCAGGAAAAAGCTAAAAAAGAAAAACTGGCCGGAGCAAAGAGCAATGTCCGCACTATGCAGGAATCTGTTTTGAGGGATCGGGTTACAGCGTTTCTTGATATGCACCCAGAGTTCTGCGACGAATTTTCAGAATAAGGGGAGGAGCAGAGCAGCATGACAATTAAAGAAGTTGTATCCATACTTCAGAAGGAAAAACAAAATAATCTGCCTTCGCGCTTTCCCTGTCGTGCCATTATGGTCAAGACCATCGAACAGTATTGCCAGTTACTTTCAGAGTTAAAGAAAATCAGTGATATTCGGGTCATCAAGGCAAACGAGATTTTTTCAAATGCCGATGTTATGCCCAAATACTCAAACCTTTCTGCTGCCGCATATCGTGACGAATGGGTTATCCTAACCGGTGTGAGTGAATATCTGCGCCTCTTTCCCAAAAAAGAAGTCACTGACAGGAGATTTGCTGCTCTGTGGAGTAGGCAGGCCCCGGCAAGTAGCCTCGGACGGATCATCATTCCTCTGTGGGGATGTGAAGCACAGTGGTTTGATTCTTCCATTAACTTGAATGGTGATTTACGGCAGGAAGATTTTTTCTTTGACTGTACCGATGACCAACAGCAGGATCAAGAAATGAACCTGCTTGTCTTGTCTGGTATGTTTGAGCAATATATATCAGAGTTTAAGCAAGGCACTGGCACCTTATGTGTTGGCCTTCAGGAGTGGTTCGAGTATTGGGAAAATCCTTCTGTTACGAATACGAGATTTGTACTACTGACCAAGCGGTTTAGTAGTATTACCTCAATCAGCGGAAACATCAATGTTCATGTAGTGGATGATATCTTGTTGTTTATTCAAAAAAACATGCCTGGCGGTCAGTGCCTAACAAAAGAGAACTGTTCTGATGAAATGCAATCGGAGCTCTTTGCGTATGCGTTGCAAGGCGTACCGTTAGATGACTCGCTTCTCAAAATACTGAATGTATCATCGTTTTCCGGCGTTGACATTATGGGTAAATGGAATGCATCGTCTATTAACTATAAGAAATTTGTTAAGCTCTGGTTTCAAATTCACCCAGACAACAGCTACCTAAGCTATTGTTTTGTTATTGCTGATTCTGTTACCGATATTCCTTCAGTCATCTCGCATGAGATATTTGAGAAGCGTATTGATAAGCCAGATTGGGTTGATGAGTTCAAGGCGCTTGCTTCGGTTATGCCAATAAAGCCTGATCCCGACTTCTTTGAGGCTGTTGACGCAATACCTGAGTTTGAGAAGCGATTAGATTATATCACAAACGCTATACGCGAAGAAAGGATATACCTTCTCAAAATGGTCGGCCAGTGGATGCGTAAAGATGCAGAGCAGGTCAATGGAAGTACAAAGTTGAAAGAAACCTTCCCTGCGCTTTCTGCGTATTTGTCGCACGATTTGGATGTATTTCAAAGCGATATTGGTGCGTATATGTCAAGATACAAAGCGCACAAGCTTGAAAACACCCTGCCAAGCGACGAAGCGCTGTACTTTAGCGGGGCAAATGCGCCGTCCTTTGACTATCGTTATGCAGTTCTTTCAAAATATGAAGATGACGCTACGATTATTCTTTGGGTGGATGCCCTTGGTATCGAATGGCTTCCGCTCTTATATTGGGGAATTGCCAATAATTGCGATGGTACTATTACAAATGTTGCATTAGTACAAGCGACGCTACCCACAGAGACGAGCTTTAACGAGCATTGGAATAGTATGTCGATGCCGTATAAGAAACTGAATAAACTTGACAAGCTGGCACATAAAGGCATAATTGATGAGCCGGATTACTATGCTTGCATCGAAGAACAGATGAATTTTGTGGCAGGAATTAGCAACCAGGTTTCTTCGTTACTGGCAGAGTATCATCGTGTTGTGATTACAGGAGATCACGGTACCAGTCGTCTTGCGGCTCGCTTTTTCCATTGCAGAGATGGTGTTGTTGCTCCACAAGATGCCACTGTATATGGTCATGGAAGATATTGCAAATTACCGCAGAATACAACGATATCCCTTCCCAATGTGGAAATCGTTAAGGATGCCCACGGGGATAGATATGCGGTATTCAGCAATTATGACCATTTTAAGCAGCCTGGATTTGCTGCCGGAGCGGATGATGAGAATGCAATCTATGGTGAGATTCATGGTGGCGCAACACCGGAAGAAATGCTGGTTCCTGTAGTTGTGATTGAGAGAAATAAAGCAGTTCAGATTACGGCTTCTTGGAAAAAGCAGACTGTTAAAATAGCAATGAAAAAAGCAAAACTGTTTATTTCTTTCACCAAGCAAATAGAAAGCCTTGTGGTGAAGATGGCGGGCATTCAGGCAACCGTTTCAAAAATTGATGCAGGGAAAACATGGTCTATAGTGTTCCCCGGTGTCAAAGCAGGCACATACTCTGTTGAAGTAAATGCAGACGGTCGAATTGTCAGTTTACCGGATATTACACTGCTTTCAGCGCTTGGCAACGGGGATGGTGATTTGTCATGACCAAAAAAGTCTGTTGCAATTGCGGAAAGACACTAAAAAAAGACGAAATCGCTTTGTCTAAAAAGTTGATAGATGTCGATACAGAAGATTTCTATTGCCTGCCATGCATGGCTGAATATTTCGGCTGTGATGAGGACGAACTGAAAATAAAGATCAGAGAGTTTAGAGAACAGGGCTGTACATTATTCCTTTGAGAGGGGTGAATCATGTTGGAAGATAAAGTGAAAGAAATATTTGCTGATATGGTTGTGTTAAAAGACCCTCAGAGGAGCGAATACTTCTCCAATCTCAGTATGCCATCCTATATGCGCGATTGGTTGGTTATGAAGTTTTCGGATAATGACGGAATCGTCGATTACGATAGTATTCATAGGTATATCAAAAGATTCATTCCCGGAAAGGATGATTTTGAGCAGTATAAGTTTCGGATGATCAACGGTGATACAATTCAGTTTCTTGCGCGAGTCCGCGTTAATGTGGACATAAAAAGTGGTAAGACCAAATTTGAGTTGCCGGACTTTGGAGGGACAAAAAACGGCGCTTGCGGAACGGTTGCAAATGAAGTTGTTGAAAAATGGCAAGCAACGCTGCTACATGAAAGCGAAAACTGGGGCATCATTACTTTGGTTTGGACGCTTGAGGGAACAGCATCCAAGCCCAAAGGTGTGATTTCCATGGTGGGATATAAACCATTTTGTCCGTATTCTATTGACCTTGATTTCTTTAGAGAGGCTCGGAGAGAGTTTGATGTTCATGAATGGATAGATATTGTTCTTATGGCGGTGGACTATAATCCTGCCGGATATGTAGATGAGAATGGCAGAGAGAGCGAGGCCAAAAAACTGTTCTTTTTACGCCGTTTACTGCCGTTTGTAGAAAAAAGAGTAAACTTGATTGAGCTCGCTCCCAAAGGGACTGGGAAAAGCTATGTCTTTGAGAAGATTAGCAAGAGAGGATGGCTTATCAGCGGAGGTACTGTATCTCGCGCCTCACTCATTTATGACAATGCAAAAAAGGCCGGCGGCCTGCTAACTCGATTTGATTATGTTGGCTTTGACGAGGTACAATCCATTGCCTTTGAACATCCCGGGCAAATACAGCAAGCGTTGAAGCATTATATGGAATTTGGCGAGATTAAAGGGTTTGATGCTGCGCTTACCGCTGAGGCCGGTATAATTGTTCTCGGAAACATCAATGCTGAGCGTTTCGACATAAACAAAAATATGGTGGAACACATCAGCGAGGTTTTTGGCGAATCGGCCACTTTAGATAGATTCCACGGATTTATTCCTGGTTGGCAGATTCCGCGCATGACTACTGGTATGGTTGCTCACGGTTGGGCAATCAACACTGAATACTTCGCAGAGGTACTTCACGAACTCCGTAGTGATCTCTCATATGCCACTATTGTTGAGTCTTTGATTTCCTATAAATCAAATGCGGATCAGAGAGACCTGACCGCAATAAAGCGTCTTTGCACAGCATTTTTGAAGTTGCTGTTTCCTCATGTTCAATCACCGGATGATATAAGCAAAGAGGATTTTGAACACTATTGCCTTGAACCTGCACTTGAAATGCGGGGAGTTATTAAGAAACAACTATGTATTATTGACCCCAAGGAGTTTAATGTTCCGGGCAAAAATATGATACCGGAAGTTATTTATAGTCGCTGAGGTGATGATATGCGCCATATGATCTACGCAGATAATGCAGCAACTACAAAACTCGATATGGACGCTTTTGAAGCAATGCGCCCTTATTTGCTGGAGCAATATGCCAATGCATCACAGCCATATTCATTTGCAAGACAAGCGAAAAAAGCTCTCCAAGAGTCCAGAGCCCAGGTTGCAGTTTGTATCAACGCAGATCCGGAGGAGATATATTTCACCTCCGGTGGCACTGAAAGCGACAACTGGGCCATTAAGGGCAGTATTGAGTATGGGGGCCATCGCGCTGTAATCACTTCAGAGTTCGAGCATCATGCTATTCTTCGCGCCTGCGCAAAAATAGCGAAACTCGGCTATCCGGTTGCATATTTGCCCCCGAATAAAGACGGTTTTATTACACCGTGTAATCTTGAGACTACGATTTCTGACCAAACAAAGCTTGTTTCCATTATGATGGTAAACAATGAAATTGGAACCATACAACCGATTAAAGAACTCTGCGATGTTGCTCATAAACACGGAGCGGTATTCCACACCGATGCCGTACAGGCTCTTGGCCACATTCCGGTGGATGTAAAAGCACTTGATGTTGATATGATGTCGTGTTCTGCACATAAGTTCAATGGCCCTAAAGGAATTGGCTTCCTGTTTATTAAAAAGGGGACTATGCTTTCTGCATACGCCGACGGAGGAGCACAAGAGTTTGGATTACGAGCAGGAACGGAAAATATCGCTGCGATAGTGGGAATGTCTGTAGCCCTTCAGAAAAATGTGACTCGCCTTAGTGATTTTCAAAACAAACTTCTTACATTGGAGCAAACACTTATTGATAAGCTCAATTCGGCGGAAATAAGCTTTCGTCGTAACGGCACAGAACCCCATGTTCCAGGCAATATCAGTCTTTCCTTCCCTGGCATAGATGGTGAGACGATTCTTCATCGCCTTGATTTGGTGGGTATTATGGTTTCAACGGGCTCCGCTTGCGACAGTAAGAACACCCAAATTTCGCATGTCCTTAAGGCTATCAATGCCGATGAGCTATATGCAAGGGGAACAGTTCGCATTTCACTCGGAAAAGATAACACTGTGGATGAAGCACAAAAAATTGCAGAAGCAATAATAAGAATTGTATCGAAAAAAAGGTAACATCAAAGCGAAGAAACAAAGGAAATGGTTCATAGAAAATAGGTCAAAGCTTAGGATGCTTTACCCATAACAGCACTTGGTTCAAGGCACTTCATCTGAACAGTTTAAATCAACAGCAAAATTGACGAAAGTGGACAAGCAAAATCGTGAAAGAAGTCAAATACGACTCGATTGGGGGAGGTTGTAATATGAGAGTGAGGTTCTGTATGGGCTATAGAAACCGGAAATGTTGTCAGCAGACTTTGCTTGAGCTGTTCGACGATCAAGAAACCATCTCGATTCAGTTTTTCTTTTTTCAAACTTGAAAAAAGCACTTCATAACAGCTTGGATCTGAGCATAGTTTTTCCGGATTGATACCTTGATACATTGATACAAAGATCTTTTTGAACACATCTGTGTACTTGCTTGGATTGTTCTTAGATATGTGTAGGCTTTTTTCCTCTTATCCACTTTTTTAGTATATATCCAGTATGAAAAAGTAATGGAAGAGCCCAGCGAAGTGAAAGTGATGTGATTTTATTAATTGACATTTTTCGTAATAAGCATTTCGAAGATCAAGGGTGATTTTCGGGACAAACCCAATATGTAAATTTTTACAGTGGGATCTCAAAATCTTTTGAAATTCGGGTGGGGCATTGTACCTAATATGACACTTTTTAGGAAAAACTTCCAAGCCAACCCCTTCCCCAATAACACACCGCCCAGATATACCAACAAGCATAAGTAAAGCAAAATAAGGCACATACCCAACAGCGAACCACCGACAGCAGGTATGTGCCTTTTCGCTATTCTCCGAGTGGCTCCGATACGATCTCCAACTCCAGAAACCCCTCCGCCACCCGGTAACGGCTGACCCCAAACCCGGAATCATCCCTTTGGATGATCTCCGGCGGAATGGCCCGCAGATACTTCCGGCCAAAGGTAGTGCTGCCGAAGTAAGCATCGAAGCTGGCGACCGGCAGGACCACCCAGTCGGAATCCTCCGGGCGGTTGGCGGTGTAGTAGGCGATGAGGGCCTCCAGCACCGCTGTGGGGCATTCCGGGGCGGCTGTGGCGATTTTCTCACGCAATCCAGCAGAGAAGATTGCTCTCTGCTGGCGAAGCGGCCCAAGCTCCAGCGCATCGGCTAAAACATCGTCAAACCGCAGCAGCCACTGGCCCTTTGTCCCGGGCGAAAAAATCGGCGTCTGAAGCTGCCGCAACTTGTTCTCCCAAGCCTTGTCAAATCCCCACCGTAGTTTGTCGCAGTTGGTGTGGGCGCTTTTGCTGACCAACTCCGGGTGAGCTTTGGCAAAGGCTACCACCTGATGCACATGACGGTAAAACCACCCTTCCCCGCTCTCGCTGACCAGAGCGGGGAATTTTTCATGCAGCTCCGGGAAGCTGACCCGATATTGCCAATCCTCGGCAGAGCGCCTTGCTTTCCCTTCCGGCAGGCTGCACCAAGCGCAAAGGACCTCTCTGGCATGGGGCAGACGGCTACGGGGATCATCTGTCAACCGACCCGATGGCAGATGAAAAAGATACCCCCGGGCAAGGATAGTCAACACACGGGCAAGCCCCTCGAAGTTCAACAGGGTGTTAAAGGTAAACCGCCCTAAATAGGTACTGTCCCGTTTCCCAGTCGCAGTATAAGTGACTGGTTCGGTATAAGCCCGAAATTCATCCCATTCTCGTATCATGGCGCACCCTCACAGCATTTCTTTCAATTTGGTCCGGAAGCAGCTCCCAAAGCAATTTCCGCTTGCCCAGGGCCATAACATACTGCACCGCAAACCTGGGTTTGACGATACCTTCCAACAACTCCCGGCATTTCTCCGCTACCGTCTCCCGGTAGTTCCGGGCAAAAGGATGTTGTGTGTAAGCCTCCATCATGGCGGCGAAAGCTGGTGTATCGCCCTCCCGAAGCAGCGCTCTGCGGTCGGATGCAGTATTCTCATCCTCCACATCGCAGACCACATCGCCCAACATCCGATACCCGCTGAAGCGGAAATCGCAGAGGAGGTCATACCAAGGAACAAATTCCGGTTCCGGCAGCCACCGGAGGAGAAACTCCTCCCGGGCATCCTCGGCCATAAAGTGCCAGGTCTGCTCACGAAGTGCCCACCGCAGACCGGTGATTCGCTCTGCCGGAAGCCCTTGGAATAAGGCGTAAAGCTCGTCCACATCGCATTCGTCTTCCTGTCCTCTGGAATAGAGGATTCGCTCGATGTCCTTGGCCCGCTGCATCCGGGTCAAGGGAATACGGCAGGCACGGATGCGGGCAAGGCAGCTTTCATAATCATCCAGTAGGTTTTTGATAGAGGATAAAACTTCCGGGGCCAGCCGTTCCTTCCACCCCGCCGTTTGTGCAAAGGTGAACAGTTCCTCGTCCGCCGCAGGTTTGGGCCGGAGCCGTGGCGTGTTCTTTTTCAGCAGGTACGCCAGATAGGGCAAGCGCTCCATACAGGAGCCTACCTGCTCCCAGTCAGTTTTTTCAAAAAATGCTTTCAGCTTCTGAGCATGGGTCGGCTCGTACCAGGCACGGCGTTCCTCCGCCTTTTCCAGCAGGTTCTTATATTGAAGGAAAGAGGTCCGGCGGACGGTCCTCCGGCCCAGATATTCTTCCAAATCCGGTCGCACCCCGGTTTTGGCCGAGTCGATTTCCAGCCCGGTGAGGATGGCCAGCAACTCCGTTTCCTCCCGGCAGCGTTGACGCTCTTCGGTGTCGGTGTTTTCGTTATAGGCGATGGTGCTGCGGTCTAAGGCGGCGTTGCAGATCTGCCCGATTCGGGAGGAGAAAGTATCCTGCACCGTCTCAAACCGAGTGTGCCAATCATCGGCGCTGCGGAGCTGGGCCGTTTCCGCCGGTATCTTCAAAAGCGGCAGATTCCAGCGGCTGTTGAAAGGGTCATGGGGCAGAGATTCGTAATTTCGCTTGACGCACCGGTTGACGATAGGGTCGGCAATGGTCTTTATCATGTCCCCGTCAAAGTCGGCCCCGCCCAGGCGTTCCGCCGTCATGGTTTGGGAGGAAATCATCACTACATCGGAGAGGTGGCCGAAGTAAAACCGCCGCATATTGTCCCCGCCTGTGTGCGCCAGCATCTGCACCTCCTCGTTGCGGGCAATGTGGGGATTGCGGAGCAGGATGCATGAATCGCTGTGAGGATAGGTGGCCTTGGGTGCATAAAATACCGGCGGGTCGGAATAGTCGGACAAGGCGCTGTGGTAAAAGGTTTTCTCCCGACCGGAACGCCGGACATTATCCGGGATAAGGCAGAGTAGAAATTCCAACAGATCATCGGAGAAAAAGCGGTTGTCTCCGGCTACGATTAACCGCCCTACTGCATACTGTCGGAGAATATGCTCCGCCCTGTCCTCCAGCTGTTTGGTGAAGTATGGCTCGTTGAGAAACAGCGGATTCTTTTTTAGCACTCGGGCAAGGTGATATTCCCGGCTTCCCCGAGCAAACTCCTTGTCCAGAAAATACATCAGCCGGGACTCCTCATTGGCGCAAAGGTTGTAATAGGCCAGCTCAGTCTCCTTGGTGAGCCAATGCCGCTGGTCATCGGCCGGGCTGGCTGTCCAGCTATCGGGCAAATCACTGGGGCGAAATTCCTCCGCCCGGATGGACAGCGTTGCAAGAAACTGGTAGTTCAGTTCGGTGAAGTCCACCGGTTTTTCCTTGCTGACATTGGTGATGTAAAGCCCGTGGCGATACCGCCGGAAGACATCCCAGTAATCTTCCCAAACCTTCCCGTTTTCGGATAGCCAACCGTATCCCTTGAACTGGCTTTTGGTCAGGATGATGTCCACCTCCGCCACCCGGTGAACCTCGCCCCAGATGTCGGTGATGGTGTGGACTCCGGCGCTTTTCAGAAAGTCCTTGAAATCTACCTCGTGGAGCATCCCCTTGACATAGGGCAGGCGGATCTGAAACGAGTGGTGGGAATGCCGCCCGCAGTAGGCAGTGTCAATGATCTTGGCATATTCCTTGGAGATAAGCCCCTCTCCGTCAAACTGCAGAGTGTCTACATCCATACATTTTTCCACACGATGATAGCGCCGTACGCCGTTCTGGATTTCTCCACCCTCCACGGTGATGACCAGCAGTTGGCTTTCGGTATAGACCGGATTATCAACTACGATGACCCGGTGGGGTCGGTCGATTTCGATGCCGTCAATTCGCACCCCGCCGGAAAGCATCAGACCATTGTAAGCGTAGAGTTTGGAAAGCTGGCAGCGGTCGATGTGCAGATCCATCATAATGCGGCGGCGAACCGGCTCGTAGTAGTCCTGACGGATGAAGGATAGTTTGGCCTGGCGGCTCATGCTTCCGGAGCGTTCAAAGGCGACATAAGCGTGAGGACCGCCGCCAAAATCCAAGGTGATGCCATCGGGCCGGAACATGGCTTCTGCCTTCTTCTGACGGGTGAGATATTTCTTTCTCCCTGTCCGGTGGTCGAAGATGCCGCCAAAATCCATGTAGAAGATGATTCCCGATAGGTCAGAAATCACCCGGTGATTTTTCTGTATGATAAGATCGTCCCCATGCAGGACACACATGATCTGATAGAAAAGCGCCTTGTCATCCTGCTCCAAGGCAAGGGACACGCATTTTTTTGTTTCGGCGGCATCGAGGGTAAAGCTGTACTCTCCGTCCTGTTCCCTGGCGTAACCAAGAACACTCCGGGCGGACAGTTCGTAAATCTGATATTTCACCGGCGGCATCGGCTCACCTCCTGTAAGAACAATTGTACCACAAAATCCTCCATTTGGAAATATGAATACTGCTCCCACTTTTGGCGGGAGCGTCTTTGAAACCAAAGGAGGTAACCAACTATGAGTATCCTGAACCAGCAATTTTTCCAGATGAGTAACGCCGTATTCTGCTACGGACTGAAGCCCATCCAACTGGCCGTGTACAGTTACCTAAGGTGCTGCGCTGGCAGAAAGGACACCTGCTTCCCCCGGATGAAAACCATCGCCGCCTGCTGCTGTTGCAGCGAGAGTGCCGCCCGTGAGGCCATCCGGGAGTTGGAGCAGCGGGGATTCATTTACACCCAACCCTGCTACCGAAAGCGGGGTGGAATCGTGCAGCAGACCAGTAACACCTACTACATCCTGGACCTTCCGGAGCTCCCAAAATCCAAGGAGGAGGATACTATCATCCGGGGAGAAATTCGCGGTTCTGGGGCGGAAAAACCGAAAGCAGGATAAAATGCTGGCGTCAAATTGCCGCCCGCATGGTCACAAACGCCCGCAGTGCGGGCGTTTTTCGGGAGAACGACTGGGGCCAAATCCAGAGAAGAAAAGGACTCTTGGAGTCAAAAGCGCAGGAAACCGCAGCAGCAAGCACTTTTTCCAGGAGTCAAACCAGAGAAAGGAGCCCAAAATGGCACAAAAACAGAAGATTCCCGTTTACCTTCAGCCGGAGAACATGAAACGGTTGGAGGAACATTACAAGGACGATGGTAGCACCACCCGCACCGAGTTCATTGAAAAGGCCATCAATTTTTACATCGGTTATCTGCAGGCAGTGCGGGACGCCGCCTATCTTCCCCAGGTCATTTCCTCCGCTATGGAGGGGCGGCTGGGGATGTTAGAGGACCGGCTTTCGGCCCTGTCCTTCAAGCAGTCGGTGGAACTGGAGATGATGGTTCGACTTCTGGCCGCCTACTTTTCCATCAGCAAGGAGACCCTGCGCCGCCTTCGGGGCGAAAGCGTTTCCAGCGTTCGGGCCACCAACGGGCGGCTTACCTTTGAGCAGATCGCCCAAGGCACGTCACCTGTGGAGGAGGACGAGGAATGGCAAGATTGATTGTCAAAAGTCCCTATATCAGCGGCAAAAAATCTCGACCGGATGGATACATGAAGTACATCGCTACCCGGGATCGGGTGGAACTTCTGCCGAAAACCGCCTCAACAATGGGACAACACCTGCGTTATATTGCGACCCGTCCCCGGGCAGAGCGGGTCGGTACGCATGGCCTGTTTGGTGTGGAAAGCCCGGTTGATTTGGCCGGAGCGATGGCACAGCTGGAGCAATATCCCGGCCGGGTGTGGACGCATATCTTCTCCCTCAAACGGAGCGATGCCAAGCGGTTGGGCTATGACAACGCCACCGCTTGGCGAAACCTTCTGCTGTCACAACAGGGCAAGATTGCCGCAGCGATGAAGATACCGCTGGACAATTTTCGCTGGTACGCCGCTTACCACGATGAGGGCGAACACCCCCATGTCCACATGATGGCGTGGTCGGCGGATCCGTCCCAGGGGTATCTCAATCGGGACGGAATACGCTCCATCAAGTCCACCTTGACCAATCAGATATTCCGGCAGGAGCTGTATTCCATCTACCAGGAGAAATCTCAAAGCCGAGACGAGCTGGTGCGGGAAAGCCGGAAAGCTCTCCAAAGGCTGGCAGAACAATTGACCTGTACCATTGCAGATCACCCTGCGCTGGAGATTCAGCTTGCAGAACTGGCCCGGCGGCTGGAAACAGTGAAGGGCAAAAAGGTGTACGGATACCTCCCAAAAGATTTGAAAGGTCTGGTAGACCAGGCGGTGGACAGCCTGTGCGATATTTCAGAGGTGCGGGACTGCTATGATCGCTGGTTGTCGCTCCAAAAGCAGGTGGAGAGTTACTATCACGACCAACCAGCTCAGCGGCTGCCGCTCTCCAGGCAAAAGGAGTTGAAAGCCATTAAAAACGCCGTGATACAGCAGGCAGAGGCGATTCGCTTGGATGAACTCACTTTCGAGGACGGCGATTTTATTGGATGGGACGAGCTGCAAATACCCTTGGACACATCACCTGATTGCCGATACCTCTGGCACATCATCACCGGCAGAGAAGAAACCCTTGAGGCCAAGGACGATGCCATAAGGGAGATGGAAAAGCTAGCCAACATTGGTGACCCCAACGCTCAGTATCGGATGGGACAGCTATACCGGGATGGCAACTTGGTCATCCCCGATGGCATTGTCTCTGGCAGCTGGTTTGTCAAAGCTGCGGAGCAGGGCCACACAGCGGCACAGTATGCTTTAGGTAAGCTGTGCTTCTCCCGGGACGCAGAGGTTTACGACCCGGCACAGGGGATTCACTGGCTGGAACAGGCGGCGCAGGGCGGTTTGCTCTGCGCCGCCTATCGTTTGGGCAGGGAATATCTTCGAGGGAAATTTGTGCAGAAGGACATCCCGAAAGCGGTAGATTTCTTCCGGCAGGCGGCGGATGGCAGCAACCCATACGCCCAATATATGCTGGGGAAGCTCTGCCTGATGGGCAAAGGCGTCCCCGAAGACAGAGAACAAGCGCACTACTGGCTTACCCAGTCGGCCCAACAGGGAAACGGATACGCACAATATTTCCTGGACCGATGGGACAATTTGCAACCCCCTTCCATCATGCTGGCGGGGACAAGGCTGCTCCGCCAGCTGGGACGCATTTTCCGGGAGAACAGCTTGCCGCCCTCTTTGTCGGGAGCGATGGAGCTGGACCGCAAGCGCATCCAAAAGCTGCGGGAGAAGGCCCGGGCCATAGGCCGGAAATACTCTCCCACAATGCAGATGTGACCGTCCCCGCCACCGCCAATGAGCGGGTAGATAAACCAACAAGACAAAGGACAACAAAGAAAGGAGACCCTCCAAATGAGAAAATGCAAATTCCATTCCTACGATGAATTGCCGCTGATGCTCACCGTTGCCGATGTGGCGGATGTGCTGGGTATCGGTTTAGCCCACACCTATGAGGTGGTCCGGCGGCAGGATTTCCCAACCATCCCCCTGGGTAGCCGCATCATCGTCCCCAGGGATAAATTTATCTGGTGGATCGAAGAAAAAACATGCGAAAAGGGATAGCTATTTCCCAAAAAGTGTGGTATCTATTTGTGTTACAAAAACAGTAAAGGAGGTTCACCATGGCAAAAAAACGGGCAAACGGGGAGGGTAGCATCCGCCGCCGCTCCAACGGACGGTGGGAGGGGCGGTACACCGCCGGCATCGACCCGGCTACAGGGAAAGCGATGCAGAAGAGCGTCTCCGCCAAGACCCAGGCGGAGTGCCGGGAGCGGTTGCGGCAGGCGATCCGGGACAGCCAGGGACTTGTTATCGACCACACCGGTGACTATACCGTTGCGGAATGGTGCAGGCTCTGGTACGAGACCTACTCCAAGCCTAACCTGCGGTTCAGCACCGCCGATAGTTACAAGGTCATCCTGGAAAAGCACATCATCCCGGCCATCGGGGGCATCAAGCTGCGGCAGCTCACCGCCCTGCACATCCAGCAGATGTACAACCACGCCAAGGAACAGGGACGAGTCAGGCGGTGGGAGAAAACCACCGACCTCTCCCTGGCCAACAGCACCGTCCGGCGGATCCACATGGTGCTGAACAGTTGTCTCCAGCAGGCAGTGAAGGAGCGGATCATCCCTTACAATCCCTGCGAAAGCTGCCGGGTCCCCAAGCTGGAGAAGAAGGAAATGACCATCATTCCGCCGGAGAAAGTGGGGGCGTATCTGAGGGCAGCGGAGGAATATGGAGTGCTGCCCATCTTCTATCTGGAGTTGACTTCCGGCCTGCGGCGGGGAGAGCTGCTGGGGCTGCAATGGAGCGACCTGGACCCGGAAAACCAGCTCATCACTGTCAACAAGCAGCTTTCCAAGATAAACGGCGAGCTGGTACTCACCACTCCTAAGACACAGAACTCCATCCGCAAGGTGGCAGTCCCCAAGCGGACGGTGGAGCTGCTCATCGCCGAGCATGAAAAGCACCCGGACAGTCCATTGATGTTCGCCTCCCCCAGAACCGGCAGCTACTGGAGTCCCGATGCCATCGGGCGTGTCCATAAGAAACTACTGGCCATGGCGGAAATTGACAGCTCGGTGCGGTTCCACGATCTGCGGCACACCTTCGCCACCCTGGCAATGCAAAGCGGGGTGGATGTAAAGACACTGGCCAGTATGCTGGGGCATTACTCGGCGGGATTCACGCTGGATACCTATACGCATATTACCCACCAGATGCAGCAGGGGGCGGCGGAGAAGATTGGCGGGTTTATGACCGGGGCAGCGCTGTTTGCGGGAGGGGTAGATAAGGACAATAAGAGTGCGTAATGCTTGGCACAAAGACGGTCAGCCCAGAAGAAAAATCTCTGGGCTGACCATCTTTTGAAAAGAAAATCCTTACAGTTGTCAGTGTGTTGACAAAAACTGTATTTTTTTGTACAATATATTTGCTGTAAGGCATAATGAGTTAAATTTGAAACATTGTTTATAGGTGTTTATTCCTGTTTATGCAAGTGGACTTGAGTAAACAAATACAAACAAAGGATTAAATTTAATTGATTTTGCTTGACAGAACGCTTCCATCTCACGGGGAAAGTGTTTTTGTCAAGCTATTATTATGCCTTTTAGTAATTATTTTGCTGGAAAGGTGTTTTTTCTTATGGACAGAGATTTATTCTTCAAAATGGTTCAGGGGCAAATCGGTTACCAATTCAAAAATATTGATCTGCTGCATCAGGCGTTTGTCAGGTGTTCCTTTACAGAGGAAAACGGCGGCCAAAACAATGAGGTGCTCGAGTTTATTGGAGATAAGGCTCTCGATTTTGCAGTAGTTCGGATGTTGGCACAAAGATATGGGCGTTTGGCTAACGGAGATCCGATTGACGGCACGAAACTTTCTGTATGGGAACGGGAGTTCAAAAGGCAGGGAGAGCGGGAAACCGGAACAGCACCAAAAGTAAACGAATTTATCTGTGAGCATAGTGAAGGACAGCTTACAAAAATCAAAAGCAGAATGGTGGAAAAGAAAACATTATCCAGACGAATAGACGAGTTAGGCTTTGCGGAAGGTCTGGTAATGGGCAACAGCGATATTCAAAACAATGTGCAGGATGAACCGTCAGTCAAAGAAGATCTATTCGAGGCCATCCTTGGGGCCGTGGCCCTTGACTCTGGATGGGATTTTAGCCGAATTCAGTCTGCTGCAGAAATTATGCTTGAACCGGATTCGTTTTTGCAAGCGGACGAGGATACAAACTATGTCCGACTCATTCAAGAATGGGAGATACAAAAAAACGGTGTAATACCTTGGTATCAGTATAAAGAGGCGACCTATACTTCAACATGGTACTTTCCTTTTGATGGTATATCAGACCATCCTCCAACTTCGGACTATGCTAAATTGAATTTCCATTGTTACTTGAAGCTGTTAAATGACCTTCCGATTTTTCGTGCGTTTGGCACATCAAAAAGTGAAGCAAGAATGGCTGTGTGCAAACTGGCGTATGACTACCTGGAAAAACATAAGCTGTTGTTCACTATCCGGGATGAAATTGAAAATCCAAACAAAGCCGAAGCAATCAATCAATTAGAGATCCTTGCAAGACGCGGTTACTTTTCTATTCCGACATATGACTTTGAGCAGGGCTATGATAAAGACGGCAACCCTGTTTGGAAATGTAAGTGCCATATTGCGGAATATGATACCTATTTTACTGCAAAATCATCCTCGAAGAAAGATGCAAAAAAGTCCGTTGCGTTTGAAATGCTAAAGTATGTATTGAGCGAGGGAAAATGATTTGTGTCTAAGCGGCACTTTGATCGTGGTTCTGGAGAATAGGAAGGAATTGCCAAAGGTGGATATTGCCATCTGCGATGGTTAGGGATTGGTTAGGGATTTTCCCTCTTCACGGCAGATTTCCGGCAAAACAGCACCCCGTTTTTTGTCCCACCATTCACCCCAACCTGCACACATTCCGTCCCAAACAGCTTTCTGACTTCCAATATAAAAATCGCCGTAGAACAGCCTGTCAAGCGGTTCTACGGCAATTTTAATGGTCGGAGCGAGGTGACTCGAACACCCGGCATCCTGCTCCCAAACGGTGGTCCGGGGCTTCAAACAGCGCTCTTTGGGGCTTTCCTGCGATGTTGCATAGGGCGGCACATACTGGTTTGAAGTCTTTGACACTGGGTGTTTCGGGCAGCGCTTTCCGCAAATGGGATTGGTTTGGGATGGGATTCTGACTATTAAAAGAGGATGCTCGGTTTTTGGGGGGCTTTCGGGAGCGAAGCCCCTCTTTTTGCATGGATCATGCGGCAGGTGGTATGGCAGCCCCCACCACCAGACGGCGGGGAGATATACCAACAAGAGAAAGGGGAACAAAAGAAGAAGGACCGGTTTCCGGGGCGGCAGCATCAAAACTTCACCAGGTTATTTACTCAGTCCCATTTATCCATCAAGAGAAAATCACGGATATTGCGGTGCTTGATGCCGTTGCGGCTCATGTCAAACTCATCCATGGAAACAACATACTTGGGGAAGTTGTCCCGGATGTTATCGTATGCGCTAAACTCCCGGGCGATGGTTTCTTCCGAAGCCAGGAGATAGGCGACCTGAACATACAGCTTTTCTCCGCGCTTATCGCATACAAAGTCGATCTTCTTTTCTCCAACCCTGCCAACTGTGACCTTATAGCCCCGGCGCAGCAGCTCCAAATAGATGATATTCTCAAGAATAAGGTTAATGTCCCTCGTGTTGCTGCCAAAGACAGCCTCCCGGATCCCGTGGTCGGCAATGTAGTATTTCTCATTGGAGGCAAGGATCTGCTTCCCCTGCAGGTCCTCTCGCTTCACCTGGTAGAACAGGTAGGCATCGCAGCAATATTTGATATAGTTCAAGATGGTCTCCGGCGCAACAGTGCGTTGTTCGTTTTTGAGAAACCTAGCAAGGGAGGAAGCCGAGAAGAGATTGCCCACATTTTCCATCACATAGGCGATGATGCGCTCCAGCAGATCCACATCGCGAATTTTGTTTCGCTGTACGATGTCTTTGAGCTGGACGGAGTTAAAAAGGTCGTAGAGGTATTGCTTGGATGGTTCATCCGCATACCCGATATTGGCAAGGTACGGCATACCGCCGGACAGAAGATATTTTTGGAAGCCCTTCTGCACCGATTCATCCGGGACAATGGCGCGGTACAACTCCATAAACTCCGCAAAGGAAAAGGGGTAGATGATGAACTCCACATAGCGGCCGCCCAGGCAGGTTGCCAGTTCGCCGGACAGCAGTCTGGCATTGGAGCCGGTAATGTAGATGTCGCAATCCAGGGTGACACGCAGAGAGTTGACGCACTTCTCCCAGTCCTTCACCTCCTGGATCTCATCGAAGAAGAGGTAGACCTTGCCGCTGATTTCAGCGGCTCGCTGGGTGATCTCCTCATGCAGAGCCTTTGCAGTTTGCAGACGGGCATACCGCATATCCTCAAAGTTGATGGAGATAAAACGGGCCGTATCGATGCCGGACTCGATCAGCTCCTGCTTGATCAGCTCCAGCATGACCGATTTTCCACACCGCCGGATACCGGTCATTACCTTGACCAGATCCGAACCGATGAACGGGCGGATGCGGCTTATGTACAGTTCTCGTTTGATCACGGACTTTCACCCCTCAATCCTTCTAAGCTAACCATAGTATAGCACAGATACAACTTACAAACAATAAGAAAAACAGAAATATATAAGTTATAACTGATAAAATTTTAGAGCCATCTAATGTTGACAAGATTCGATGATTTGTCGACCGGCTTTTCGGGCGCTATGCTGCTGGATATTTCCATCCTTCTGTGATATTGTCGGTGTCACAGGGAGGTGCGCTATGGGACAAACAGTCACAGTAGGAGCATGGTGTGAGCAGTATCTTGCGGAAAAGGAACCCGGCTGGTGCGACATTACAAAAAACAGTTACCACTACCTTCTTCGCTGTCATATCGTGCCCGGAATCGGAGAAATAGAGCTGGAACAGCTGACATCGCAGAGAATCCAGCGGTTCTATGACCGGTTGGCAAGAGGTGGTCTGGGAGGATACAGCATTCAGTGTGTCCATCTGCTGCTCCGCCGATGCTTGGATGAAGCGTGTCGGTTTGGCCTGATACCGCAGAACCCAGCGAAGCCCTGCCAAGTACCACAAACAGAGCCAGTGCCGGGTATTCCGTTAAGGCTGGGGCAGATCCAGCGGTATCTAATTGTGGCAGAAAGCCAAGGGATCCTTCCGCTGGTATATCTTGGCTTGACCAGCGGGCTTAGGCAGAAGGAACTGTTCTCCCTAAAATGGTGCGACTTTGACAGGCAGGGGCGAATCCGCAAAGGCAAGCGTCTACTGACCATCAGCCCAAAGGCGGTGAAGCTGCTGCGGGATGAATATTTCCGCCACCCAGACCGGAAGGAGGTCTTTCTTAACCCGAAAACGGAGCAGCCGTATCTGCCCTATGAGTTTTACTACCTGCATCAAAAAGTGCTGGAAGCGGCCCGGCTGCATCCCATCTCCTTCCGGGAGTTGGCAAAGGACTGCAGAGGGGTGGAACTGTGAATCACACGATAGAAAGCTGGGCGAGATACTGGCTGGAGCATCATGACCGGCCAAATGTCCGACCATCGACCTATGGTGCCCATCGCTACCTGATGGAGAACCACATCATCCCAAGGTTGGGCAAACAGCCGCTGGCGGAACTGACAGAAGAAAAGGTGTCGGCGTTCTTGGAGGAAGTGCGGCTCCACGGGAACCGCCGACCAGAAAGCAAGTGCTATCCGCTGATGAGCGAAAACACGATGAGGCATATCCACCGGCTGCTCTGCCAGTGTCTGTGGCAGGCGGTACAGGATGGGCTTATAAAGTCCAACCCGGCAGAATCGTTCCATTATGCCAAGCCCAAAACGGTCGTTGCCAACCCGCTGAGTGCGCTGGAAGTAGAGGACTATTTAGACGCCGCCGAAGAACTGGGCCACCTGGCGATATTTACCTTAGCCCTTACCAGCGGGCTACGGGAGGGAGAACTTATCGCCCTCCAATGGGATGACTTGGATGTGGAGCAGAAAGTGCTGACTGTACAGGAAGAGCGGACTGTCAAGAACGGAGAACTGGTGGTATTCGGGGAACGAACGAGGGTGATTTCACTGCCCTATCCAACCGTTGATCTGTTGGTGAAGGAACATCGAAAGCACCCCAGCAGTCCCTGGATGTTCCCACACCCGGGCACAGGCAAGCCTTATTCTCCGACTATGCTCCGCAGAGTGCATAGCCAAATTTTGGAGAAGGCAGGAATAGACCACATCCGGCTGGAGGACCTACGACACACCTTCGCTATCCAGGCTTTGCAAGGCGGGATGACGGCTAAGGAGCTGTCCACAATCCTGGGCCACACAAGGCCGGACTTTCTGGTGAGGAGCTACCGGGCCTATCTGTGGGAGAGCGGCAATGCGGGGGTAGACGGGGCGATTTGTGAGCCTTCTTTGAAGGAGTTGCAAAATGCGGCGGAAATATTGGGTGGCTTGCTATGGTAAAGGGTTGTCAATTACGACAGGATTCTGCTATAATAGTAAATACTCATAAACGATGGAAAAAGATTTTTATTTTGGGCTTTACGCAGTTGATAATGTAGAATGCGTTCCCTTTGCTGCATTGCCTTATTATCACAATACAAAGGATCGAGGTGTGCAGTGATGGCTGACAGCAGTGCCTCCTATGAAAGTAGTTTCTCAGAGTGGCTTGCAAAGAAAGTCTCTCCCGCTCAACTTTCTGCCATCTATTTGGTTTTCACAGACATCAATGATTTTTGTTTGAGTCGAAAGATTCTTAAAAAGCCATTATTTGAGACGGATGATTTAGTGACGCTCACTAATGTTCAGGAGACCGTTGAATGTAGCAAAGTTTTTGCGTTTAGTTATAGAAAACAAAAAAGCATTATGATAGCGGCAATCCGACATTATTGTCGCTTCATTAAGGAAGCAAAAGATAAAAACAGCTTAGTTGAACCCAAGCGGGTGCCAAGTGATAAGCCAGAAAGCACGGAGCAAGAGATAACCGAAAACAATTCGCTTTACGATTTTCTGGTTGCAAACAATATTTCTTTTATAGACAATCGCCAAAAGAATGGTTGCCTTTGGATGATTGGCGGCAAAGAATTAAAGATATTTGCCGCCAAGTGTTTCGCTCGTGGTGTGACATTTCATTTCAAAGCGGACGGTGCCAGAGCAACGGGATATTCTTCTGCATGGTGGACAACCGATGACTTCAATAGCTCTGCGAAAAGTGATGTTGCTTTGCCAGTCGCAGACAATGTCACAGTGGACAAACCGTCTCTGGCAGTCTCATCTGAAAAGAGCAATCGATCGAGGTTTATTGAGTGGCTCAACAAGCGTGGCATTTCATCCGGTGTTATATTTGTTACTCTGTCTTCTCTGAAACGCTGCACAGAACGAGTGAAAGCAGAAAAGATCATTGACGATGACATCTACCATGTCGTCTCTGCAGAAACGATGGACGCTGTTCGTTCTTTTCTGCTTGCCGACAAAGACTTCATCTATGCTGATTGTCGCAAAGGAAATCAGCTTACTAATGCGCTAAATCTTTATTTGGAGTTTTTTGATGAGCAGCTAAGCCCTACAATTGTTGAAGTAACCGGCAAGCCAGAGCCGGAAATGGATTTCTCTGCCGAAATGCCTCCGCAGCCTCTATCTGAAATAGAGGTGTTACTGAACGAAGGAGTTTTCTTACCGCTCAAGCTTGCCTTGGAAAAAGAGAACATCCGCACGATAGAAGACCTCAGAGCCATGAAGCTTTGGGCGTTTATGAATCAGAACAATCTCTATTCTATTTCAATGCGCCAGACTGTCCTTGCTAAAGTGCGTCGGCTTTTAGAGCCAGCAATGACCAGAAACCCAGAACTTCTTTACGAGCTTCATTGCGGATCGACTGTTTACTCTGGGGACACAATTGCAAAAACATTTCTGCATTTTTGTGAAAATACCGCCCAAAAATATCCTCTGTTCTTCAGAACGCTTTTGGACAAGACAATCAACAATATTTCCGATGTTAAGATATATCGTTCCCCGGGAAACGGAAACTTCATCAGAATGGAAAATCCCACTTGCTATGTCAGCGCAGATTTAACAAAGGATTCTGTTATTGCCGCTGTCGAATGGATCATTCAGCGATGCATGAGTTCAACGGTGCCCGTCTCAATCAAAGAGCCGGACTCTCGTGCAGAAATGTCGCAAGAGGAATTGCCTGATGCTGCGTTTGATGAGCAGAATGAAGTGGTGAACCTCACATCCACTTTACCCCTGGACGCACCGGAACCGAGCGAGCTTTATACAAGTGACACCGTTTCTGCACGGGAGAGTGAAAGTGTTGATTCTGGGCAGATTGCAAAGGCTGAAAAAATCGTGCTCGATGCCGATATGAATGGTGTTACCTATGATGGTCTGCATAATGCTTTACACCTGACCATAGCAGCGACAAAAGCTCTTGTCCAGCAATGCAAACGCATTGTGGAAATCAAGGGCAAGCTTTACCACGAGGACGCCTTTGTCGATTGGAACGACGGTGCAAAGCAGATATGCCTCATCATGGAAAAGCTGATGCAAAAGAACAATGGCTATATTTCAGCTGTGCAGTTGTACGACTACGCACGAGCTGAGATGAACATGTTTCTCAACGACAACGATGTGAATGATGAACGTGCCATCTATGAGATTGCTCAGCACCTGTTTGAAAAGAACAGCTTTGAAGGGCATCACTATTCATTTGTCGGCAAAGCTCATATTTCAAAGTCCGAGGATGCAATAAGCAGCACTTTCGATATTATCTGTAAGTTTGCAGAGGACCGAGGCGGTATGTTTCGAGAGGATGCCCTAACGGAGTATCTGACAAGTATCGGCATAAAGGCAGGAAACCTCAGAAATCAAATGCGCCTGGGAAAAGAGCCAGTGTTCTTCTTCTACGAACCAGGTACAATCATCTCCGCTAAAAGCATAGGAATTGATGACTTGTGGAAAGAAAGTGTTGGGCGGGCATTGAATAATCTTCTAAGCGATGCAGAGGACCATATTGTCCTTCGGCAGATTCAGCCGGTTTGGTATGAATCGCTTCCTGTTCTGCCTGAGCACAGATGCTGGACGCCGCTGCTGCTCCAATACATTCTGCGCTTTTATGGCAAAGAATTCGGTGCAAAGACCATCATGGCAATGAAATTGCAGAGCATGGATACCCTCCATGCCATGTTGGTGAAAGCCGACAGCCAGATACAAAACTTCGGCGATGCTGTGATTGCTTATCTGGTAGAAAGCGAGACAGATCAGCGTTCCTTTGCGGCTGAGGAATTGCGGCAGCTTCTTGTTAAAAGCGGCATGATTCAAGGAAATGAACTGATTTGGAATATGCCGAAAGCCTTAGAAAAAGATGAGCGTTTTGCATGGGATGCGAAAGGCGAGAATGTTACAGTAAGGGTGTGATGAGATGGCAAATGCAAGTTTTACACGGGATGAAGTAATACTGGCTCTGGATGTGTTCTATTCCTTCGGAAAGGACACAGGTTATATTGGGCCTGATAAAATGCAAGAGCTAAGTTTGTTGCTTAGGAGGCTACCGATACATTCAATCCAAGATGATGATCTCAGCTTCCGCTCTGCATCGGGTATCCGAGGGCAATTACATCTTATGAAGAAAAGTCTCGAATCTGGGATAAAGAGCAAGGATGTTGGTCAGCTTTTTATTGATATTGCAGAAGAATTTAGAGATAGATATGATAATCTTCATGTAATCGCAGAAGCGATTCGTCGAAATGAGGCGACATTTGTTTCCTTATTTGGAGCACCACTTGAAGACATTGGTTTTTCAGAAGGAATTCTGCTCGGCCATCTTCATCGTCTCATAGAGCAACGAGATGGAACAAAATCGGATATGAAGAACCGTTGCGAGGTATGCAATATTCAGCCGGGACTCTACTACTGCAATTCGGGGCAATTACTCCAAAACCATTTAGTAGTTGCTCCAACACTTATGGATTACTCAAAAAAGTATAGAGCCGATAGTTTTCTGACCGTATGCCCAACCTGCCATGCAGCGTTGCATCGCTTCAGACCCTGGCTGACGAAAGAAAACTGTCAAGATGTACTCCGTTGACGGGAGATTAGATGAATGTACGGATATGAGTGGACAGACGAGTATGGCATATTTCGTCTGACGATAGATGCAAAAATACAAAAGGAGATCCGTCCTGTTTTCCATGAAGAACTTGACTTTTTCGGAATGGACAAGTATTGGGACTACCCGAAGGACACAGACGCTCCGCTTCTGTGGGCAGAAGGTATTCGTCAGTATGTTCTGAACGGGGAATGCGTTGCGGTTGCTCAGGGCGGCTCTTTCTACACAAAACCAATCATCGAGCTCCGAACTGACAAGCGGCTCAAGTTAAAGCCAATCAATACAGAGAAGCTGTATGCGGTCAATAAGACTCTCCTTGTTAACATGGAACAATTGGCAATTGAATTTATACAGGAGCAGTACAAAAAGTATTTGCCACAAGGCTTCTCGTTTATATGTGCATTTTCTGGAGGTAAGGATTCGCTGCTGCTACTGGACTTGGTATCAAAGGCGTTGGCACCGGACAGCTTTTATGTTGTTTTTAGCAATACAGGAATGGAGCTTTCGAGCACATTGGATGCCGTTGAAAAGGCAAAGCAACATTGGCCGCAGTTACGGTTTGAAGAAGCAAAATGTCATATGACACCTACAGAAAGCTGGGATGAATTTGGCCCACCAGGACGTAGAATGCGGTGGTGTTGCGCAGTTCACAAATCCATTCCAACTATCTTGAAACTTCGAGAAATAACAGAGAACTACAATGCTAAGGCGGTAGTCTTTGATGGTGTGCGTGCCGAAGAAAGTACTCGAAGGTCAAAGTATAATGAAGTTAGTGAGGGCGCGAAAAATATAAGTCAAGTAAATATTAGCCCGATTCATAAATGGGGAACCGCAGAGTTATACTGTCATTTGTTATCTGCACACATCCTGCTAAATGATGCATACAGGCTCGGACTTTTTAGAGTAGGATGCATGGTTTGCCCTCTTTCTTCAGACTGGTGGAATGGTATAGCAAATCACTATTATGGCAATGAGATGAAGCCGTTACTTAATAGAGTTGAGCGTTATGCAAAAAGCACCAAGCACGCATCCGAAGTGCAAAAGTATATTGAAAGTGGGGGATGGACAGGCGTGGTCTATCCAATGGTGGTAATCGAATTGCAGAGCAAATAAAAGATAATACAATTGTATTCACAATTAGTCAAGCAACGCAGGAATGGTTATCCTGTGCACCTGTTTTAGGAGCTATTACAGAATACGTGGAACGGACAGGGGTAGGAACGCAAAAAATAGACGGCATTAATTGTATCTTTCGTATTCGCAAGAGTCCTGATACGCTGATAGTATCATATGGGCCATTTTCAAAGATGGATCGATTTATAATCAGCCATTTACGAGGGGTAGCATATAAAGTTGGCTATTGTAAAGGGTGCAAAGACTGTATGGTTCAGTGCCCAACGGGTGCCTTTACAATTCAGCCAGATGGTCAGATTCTAATTCGCGAGTCACTTTGCTGTCACTGTTTCAATTGCTTGTCATTTTCCGAAAAAAGCTGCATACTTGCAAAGTCTCTATGTGTAACCGGAGGAGGAACCAATATGGATATGAAGGGAATGAACCCTTATCAACATTTCGGCCTAAGGCAAGCATGGCTGGAGCACTTCATGAACGAAGGAAAAGAATGCTTTTCGAAAAAAGTATTGGGCACGCGTCAATATGACGGGCTCAAGGCTTGGCTAAAAGAGAGCGGCCTCATTACCGTAAATAAGGACAAATCTATTTCGGAAACGGATTTATTTTCCAAACTAAGGCCTTTAGGACCATATAATCCCCTCGTATGGGCAATCATTTGGGCAAATTTAACGTACAACTCTGTCATTTCAAAGTGGTATTGTTTGAATGCAGAACCAGGCGCGACCTATGAAAAAGCAGATTTGGTTATTATGATTGGGGAGAACTACTCAAAGTCGAACAGAGAAAATGCTATCACAGCACTTGCAGAGACTTTGCGGCAATCGCCTATTGGTTCTGCACTAAAGCAAGGCTTACCAATTGAACTGACCAAAAATACATTTTCCTACTATCGTGAAGGCTGGGATTACCCTCACGCTGTTGCGCTTCTCTATGCGCTGTATCTTTATGCCGAACGGACTGGCCGCCGTACATTTTCATTTACTGAACTTGCAAATGCACATAACAACCCGGATGCAAAAGGAATGTCCCCTCATGAT
>OFFJ01000523.1_pt1 | contig 31973 bp, 41 predicted proteins | sample 1521261 | NCBI WGS metagenome assembly OFFJ01 (sample SAMEA3504122, study PRJEB24116) | mouse gut metagenome | biome: mouse gut; feature: mouse-associated habitat; material: faeces | place: Denmark | collected 2011 | reverse complement strand
ATTACTACATCAAGAATGCACAGAATGATGTAACTGCAATAGCTGATTCAAGCGGAAAGGTAGTTGCAAACTACCATTACGATGCCTGGGGTAAACTGCTTGAAATATCGGGCAGCAACACGGATATTGCAAACGCTAACCCAATCCGTTACAGAAGCTATTACTACGATTCCGATACAGAACTGTACTACCTTAACACCCGCTACTACAGCCCCGATATGTGCAGATTTATCAATGCGGATGGGTATGTGCAGACGGGGCAAGGTGTTCTTGATAAAAATATGTTTGCATACTGTTTAAATAATTCCATAAACAGAACAGACTCAAACGGCACTTTATCGGGATTAGCAATGGCGGCGGTAGCTGCATTGGTTAAAATGCTTCCAGTAATTATATTGGTGACCACTTTAACTGTTTGTTGCTATGCACTTACACAGCCGCAGGTTATGCAAGGAATGCAATCAGCAGTAAATGCTATTAGTAATAGTGTGAGTAATACTGTTTCAAAAGCAAAAGAAAAATCTGCTGAAAAGCGAAAAGCCAAAGATAGTGACCAAAGGGTGCATCATATAGTAGCTAAAGCCGCTTGGAGAGCTGCACCTGCTCGTGAGGTTTTACGAAGTGTGGAAATTAATCCAACCACTGCACCTGAAAATTTAATAACAATATCACATGGGTTACACAAATCAATGCATACGAAAACGTATTATGATTATGTAAATGCAAAACTTGAACCGTGCACAAATACAGCTGAAGTAGAAGCAGCTTTGCTTGAAATTCGAGCAGATATAGAGTATGCTGAAGCAACAGGTGTTAAAAGATGGGATATTTCATGAAAAAAGTATTGAAGTTTGGTTGCGGCTCGATAGCCTATAATAATGATTATATTTTTGCCGGAGCTAACAAAATTGGTATTATTGATAGAAAGACGAATAATGTGTGTGGCTTCTTATCCGGTATGCGAAATATAACATCAATTTCAATGGATAAGCAGTATGTTTATGCAAAAACTACAACTGGTATATATGGTGCATTTAATTTGGAAACACAGGAACTTGAATACAAAGGATATTGCCGCGAAAAAAAAAACACAAGTCATGACGGAAAGATTTTTTGTATTGAAAGTGGTGTTATTTTAGATTTACTTTCTTTAAAAGATGAAAATAAATATGCTGTAAAGTATAATATTTTTACAAAATCCTATGAAAAAGTTTGTTTGTCAAATAGTAACTTTCATTGTTACTCTTGGAATGTAGATTTTCAAAGCAGAAAAGCATTTTATTTGTTTGTTAAAACACGTCGCAGTAAGCATGAAAAAACAAATTGTATATTTAAAACTGTTAATGTTGACAGTCTTGAAATTGAATCTGAAATTGCCTTTGATTTTGAAAATGGTATTTTCCCAAAACGTCTAATTAATTCACACTCCGTTTTGTTAAGCAATATGCAGATTGCAGATATATATACGAAAGAAAGATATATGCTTGATTCTGTTAATCGCTTTAATAATCCTGACTGCGGATATTTTGTGAGTATGAGTGTTTCTTCGAAAAACAATTTAATTCTCGTTTTTTCAAATGCAGTGTTTGTTTATGATATTGAAAAAAGAGTTTTATTAAATCGTTATGATTGTGTATATGGAAGTGCTGCTAATATAATTGATGAGAGAATTTATATCGGAACATGGGATGGTCTATTTGTAATTGAATAATACAAATTAGTATGTGATACTATGTTTTGATAATAACACCAGGGGACAACACCATATGTCAAATTTATGTGAAAACAATTCACAAATGTTAAAGCAATATCAAGAGGTACATCCTTAAATAACAGGAATGTACCTCTGTTTTGCAATTGTGAATATATTTCACAATTGTGAGGTGATTTCAAATCAGTCATAATTAATAATAATACTCTTGACCGCATAAACAAATAAAAGTATAATGAAATCAACACAATCATTTATGCCTATAACGGAAACGGACAGCGAATATCCAAAACAGTTAACGGAACAAAAACTGAATATTACTACAACGGTTCAATTCTTGCAGGTGAGAAGACAGGGAATAACACCATTATCTTTATGTACGACAACAACGGTGATGCCTTCGGTTTTACCTACAACGGCAAAGAGTATTACTACATCAAGAATGCACAGAATGATGTAACTGCAATAGCTGATTCAAGCGGCAAGGTAATAGCAAACTACCAGTATGATGCATGGGGCAAACTACTTGAAGTAACAGGAACAAATACGGATATTGCAAACGCTAACCCAATCCGTTACCGTAGTTACTACTACGATTCTGATACAGAACTGTATTACCTTAATACAAGATACTACAGTCCTGATATGTGCAGGTTTATCAATGCGGATGGGTATGTGCAGACAGGACAGAATATACTTGATAAAAATATGTTTGCATATTGTGGTAATAATCCTGTTATGCGTGCAGATGACGGCGGAGAAATTTGGCATATTGTGGTTGGTGCAGCAATCGGTGCAGCAATCGGTGCAGTATCTGAAGCTATATCACAGAAAGTAAGTGGTGAGGAAATTAACTGGGCTGCTATAGGTATTAGTGCTGCATCAGGTGCAATAAGCGGCGGATTGGCGTGTACCGGAGTAGGATTAGGTTTAACTATTGCTGCAAATACAGCTATATCCGCAGCAGAAAGTGCTTTAAAACAAGGTTTTGAGACTAATTTCACAAAAATAAGCATTAAAGAAGTGGTTATTGATGGCGTTGTTGGTGGAGTTACAGCTGCTATAGGCGGAAAGGGATCGGGATCTAAACGGTTGACTAATCTTGGAAAGAATACTATAAAAAGAACGATTAATGCTGGTACGCATCACGGCTTAAAAGTTTACGGTAAAGAAGCAATCAAAGCTACTTCATATTATGTGAAAAATACATTTAACTCGTTTTATAAATCATATTTCTGGGGTGTTGCTAAAGATGTTATAGTAGATACAGCGTTCTCTGCAACTAGGTATGGAATAAATCGCATTAGAAGTATTAGAGGGGGTATATAAGTGGCAGTATCTTTGTTAATTGTATTTCTATGTTTAATTTACTTTTTTTGTTATATGCGTTTGGTAATGACGGGAATAGTTGATTATTTAATGAATAACAGTGCAATAAGAAAAAGAAAAAAAGGTATGACCTTTAAGGAATGGTTTTGCTATAGCAGATTCCGAACAGAAATACCCAAATATCATATTGTTTTTTATTATTCTGTTATCGTTTCATATCTTGTTTTATTTGTTATTATATTTTGTTTGCACTTAGCAAGTATAATATTTGATTTTAGTAAAATAAGAATAATAATAGTTTTGTGTACAATATTTTTTGCTTTTTTATATAGTGCAATATTTGGTGGAATACATTGGACGTGGACAAGAATCAATAGAAAAGAAAAATGTCACATTAGAGGTATCGATAAAAAGGCATATAGAGAAAAAATGAGAAAACTTAATCACGCAAAAAATAAGGATAATAATAAAACAGATTGTGAATAAATTTTAACTCAGAGGACAATTCTGTGTGTTAAATCTGTAAAATAATTCGCAAAATTAAGCATAAATTAGATAAGGTACATTTCCTCATATGGAAATGTACCTTTATTTTATAGTTGTGAACTATTTTCACAACTGTGTTGATTTATGTAAATTATTACGATTTCACATATGACAGTCTTGACCGAATAACCCAAAAAAGGTATAATGGTGATAACAGTAAAAGGGTGACGTATTTATACGGAAATAACGGAAATGTTGCACAGATTACCGATTATTACACCAATACAAACACCCGCTTTGTGTATGACCTTGCAGACCGTATTGTATCACAGCGTGAGTACACGGGCACAAAAACCAGCGGAGGAACACTGCGTTCTTCAACGGATTACACGTATGCGAATAAAACAAATTACTTAACAGGCGTTAAGCATTTTTCACCGCTTGGCACGCAGACAATCGGCTACCGCTACGGCAATCTGTCAAACGGTCAGATGCCGGATTGTATCTACGGTGTAACGTGGAACGGCAAGGAAAAGGTAAGCTATACGTATGACGGCTTAGGCAGGCTTACGGACAAAAAGACAGGCTCGTTCAATACAACCTATTCATATCCGGATATAGGTGCAACACGAACAACAACACGTTTAAGAAGTATCACAACACCTGCAGGAACATATACTTACAATTACGATAATATCGGTAATATTAAAACTGCAGATGACGGAACATACAAAACAAGCTATGTTTACGACGAATTAAACCAGCTTGTCCGTGTGAACGACCAGAAAGCAGGAAAGAGCTATACCTATACCTACATAAACGGCAATATAACCTCAGCTAAGGAATATGCGTATACAGCAGGTGAATTAGGGGAAGCGTTATCAACTAAAACGTGGAACTATACTGACTCTGTATGGAAAGATTTACTCACAGACTACAACGGAGAGGCAATAACCTATATTTAATATAGAATATGAATACAAAGGCGATGCAGTAAATTCTGCATCGCCTTTGTACAATTATATTATTTTAGTTTTTAAGACTATGAAGCGGAGCGGGAATTTTTCCGCCTCTGTTAATAAACTTGGCAGGGGAGTTTGTATTAACCTTCATAACAGGACCTGAACCAAGAAGCCCGCCGAATTCAAGTTCATCACCAATATTTTTGCCTATTGCGGGAATAACTCTTACTGCAGTAGTTTTTCCGTTAACCATACCAATTGCCGCTTCGTCGGCAATAATACCGCTGATAACCTCAGCCGTTGTATCTCCAGGAATAACAATCATATCAAGACCAACCGAACAAACAGCAGTCATTGCTTCAAGCTTTTCAATCGTTAATGCACCGCTTCTTGCCGCATTAATCATACCTGCGTCCTCTGAAACAGGAATAAAAGCTCCGGAAAGACCGCCAACACTTGAAGAAGCCATTACACCGCCTTTTTTTACTGCATCATTAAGCATTGCAAGACAAGCAGTAGTTCCTGCGGCACCGCACTGTTCCAACCCGATTTCTTCAAGAATATGTGCAACTGAGTCGCCAACTGCAGGAGTAGGGGCAAGTGATAAATCAACAATGCCAAACGGAACACCGAGTCTTCTTGAAGCTTCAACACCTACAAGCTGACCCATTCTTGTAATTTTAAATGCAGTTTTCTTAATCAATTCTGCAATTTCGCTGATACTGTAATCAGGATATTTTGATACCGCAGCCCTTACAACACCCGGACCTGATACACCTACATTTATAACACAATCCGGTTCGGAAACACCGTGAAAAGCACCGGCCATAAATGGGTTATCTTCGGGAGCATTACAGAATACAACAAGCTTGCCTGCAGCAATACAATCTCTGTCCTTAGTAAGCTCGGCAGCTTCTTTAACCTTTTGACCCATAATTTTAACAGCATCTAAATTAATACCTGCTTTTGTTGAGCCGATATTAACCGAAGAACAAAGATGTTCTGTTCGTGAAAGTGCTTCAGGGATAGAATTGATAAGCTCTAAATCTCCTGCAGAAAATCCCTTTTGTACCAATGCAGAGTAGCCGCCGATGAAATTAACACCGATTGTATTTGCAGCTTTTTCAAGCGTGAGTGCATATTTTACGGAATCACCGCCGCTAACACCTGCGAGAATAGCAATAGGTGTAACGGACACACGTTTATTGATGATCGGAATACCATACTGCTTTTCTATTTCTTCACCTGTTGAAACAAGCTTTTCCGCTTTGCGGCAGATTTTTTCGTAAACCTTATCACAGGATTTATCAATATCTGAATCAGCACAGTCCAAAAGGGAAATACCCATTGTTGTTGTGCGTATATCCAGACATTCATCCTGAATCATTTTGATGGTTTCAAGAATATCAAATGTATTAATCATAAATATTAACTCCTATATTTTGTGCATAGAATTAAATATGTCTTCATTCATAACGTGAATAGAAAGATTATTTTCTTTTCCGTACTCTGAAAGAGAATCGGAAAAATCTGCAAAAGGAACAGTGCATTCTGAAATGTCAGCCATCATAATCATACAAAACATATCCTGAAGAATAGACTGTGTTACTTCCACAATATTAACCTTGTTTTCTGCACAGATTGCTGATACTTTTGCAAGAATACCAACCATATCTTTACCAACTACTGTTATAACTGCTCTCATTAAGATTACCTCCTAAAATATTAAAACGATTATAACAAAGCTATAAAATTTTTTCAATAAAAACAAGAATAATATTTAAAAATTCTGATAAATGTGCTATATTATAAGCAATTGCAGTATCCATTTAAATAATTTACAATTACAAATAACAGGAGGTGATCGTATCAGACGCCGTTTTTTACGATTTGATGTATGGCTTTGTTTGCTTTTCAGTGTTCTGCTTGCAATAGGTGCAGGTAAAATTGCAAATAAAATTTTGCCTCAGAAATATGAAGAGTATAAAACTGAACACAAAGTTGATACAGGTGAGGTCGGCGGAATAGCTGATGATGCAATATTCAGAGCTCAAAATATTGAAGATTTATTATCACATGATACTTTTACTGTAGTTTCTCCGGGCATCGAATACAGGAATAAGGGTGCCGGTTACTATAAAGGGTATTATATGTATGCCTTGACTCTTCCGTCAGGCGAGCGAGTTGCCGCACGAATTAACAGCGATTCCGTTGTAAATGACGGTGAATACTTTACAGGCAATTCAACATTGCCTGTCGGGCGAATAATTAAAGCAGATTTAACTGCACAAGCAACATTTTTAGAGCAGATTGAATATAAGGAAACTCTTGACCGCAAGGATTTTTATATTGATATGGTTGGAGAGGCTGAAATAGCAAGTGAGGATAACTTTATAGAAACACCTGTTATGATTATTCAGTTAGTAATCGTATTGATAACATTTCCCATTTTTCATACTATAGGCTCAAAATTAGGTATATTCCCATATTTTTTTCCGCCAAAAAATAAAAAGGAAAATGAATGGGATTAGTTTCAGAAAGGATGAAATAATTATGAAAGAAAAAATAGTTAAAACAAATATAATTTATGCACTTTTATACATACTTGTACCCGTACTTCTTTGTGCATTAGGTCTATTAATCACATACTTCTTTTTTCATGATGGAGGAAGCGGTGCAGTGATTTTCACAATGGGTCCGTTTTTGATTTCCGCAATCTGGCTGATTTTCGGCGGAGGCTCAATTTTTAAGCAGGAAATCAAAAAGTTTGAAGCAAAACTAGCTTCTGATGGCTTTAAAAGAAACCAGACCTTCTATGGTAAAGGAAAATACGTGGCTATTGACCTTGAAAAAGGTGAAATCGCCCTGCTTTTCTTCTGGAATCCGTTTAAAGCCTATATTATACCTGCAGGTCATATTGAAAACGCATGGGTAAGTGATGGAAGAAGCGGATCGGGTATTATGGAAGGAAGCCAAAGGGTAAGCTTTTTCTTCATTGTTGACGGCATAAAAATCCGAGTAGATACATTTACATCAAATCAGCGCCAGCGTATGGACAGCGACTATATTTTAACAGGAATTTCAAAGGCTGATATGATGGTAAAAATGCTTGCACAGGCTCGTGCCAATTCTAAAGAAGTATGAGTTTATTAAGAAAAATACGGTCGGCTTTTCATGATGATTGGTGCAAGAACTGTACTGAGGTTATGGAAGTTAAAAAGTTGCAGTTATATGCACTGCCGCAGATTGTAGGCAATTATACTTCACATAAAGATGCTGCATATTATAAAAAGAACTTGTTCAAGGTAAATTGTAAGGCAGAAATTCCGACGGGCTACTATGCCTGCGGAACTTATTTATACCGCTGTCCTAACTGCGGTTACAGATTTATCAAGCTGTCCGTATTTCTGCCTGTAAGAGATCAGGAAAAGCCTGAGGAATGCATCTGTTTTGAAAACGGAGAAATGGACGATTTTATATTGTATGACTAAAAACATATATTTAAGGAAGTATTTATGAGTTTTTCAAAATTAATTGATATGCACACACATTCCGATCACTCATTTGACGGAAATCATTCATGTATGCTTTTATGTGAAAGTGCTGTTGATAAGGGAATTGATGTTTTGGCAATAACCGATCACTGTGAAATTGATTCCAAGGAGCTTGACTTCAGAGCCTTTTGCACAAATCAATATGTTGAAACATTTAAAGCCAAAAGGTTTTTTGAAGGCAGGCTGCTTGTATTGCAGGGTCTTGAATTAGGACAAGCAATATACAATAAAGAGCGTGCAGAAAATATTTTGAATAGTTATAAATACGATTTTATTTTAGGCTCAATTCATAATCTTGAAAATATGGAAGATTTCTATTTCCTTGACTACAACAACTATGACGTTTATGATTTGCTTGATAAGTATTTTAACACGGTTTACCAATTATGCCTTTGGAATAAATTTGATTCATTGGCACATTTAACATATCCTCTGCGATATATTAAGGGAAATGCTGAAATTGATGTTGATTTAACAAAATTTTCTGATAAAATAGAGACAATTCTGAAAACACTTGCAGAAAATAATAAATCACTTGAGATAAATACATCAGGCTTATTTCTTGATTTGAATGAAACTTTGCCGGGACAAAATATAATTAAATTGTTTAAAGACTTGGGCGGAGAATATATCACAATCGGCTCAGACAGCCATTATCATAATAAATTAGGAATGGGAATTGAGCAGGGTATGCAGCTTGCCAAGGATTGCGGTTTTGATTATATTACGATTTACCAGAAACGGCAGCCAATTTTAATTCCGATAAAATAAGGAGAATTTTTATGAATAAATTACTTGATTTACTTGAAAACAATGCAAGATTATCAAATAAAGAGCTTGCCGTTATGCTTGGTAAAACCGAAGAGGATATTTATAACGAGATTAAGCTCCTTGAAGAATCGGGTGTACTTAAAGGCTATAAAGCTATTATTGATAAGGATAAGGCAGATTTTGAAACGGTTACTGCGCTTATTGAAATCAAAGTTCAGCCAAAATACGGTCATGGCTTTGATCATGTCGCAAGCAGAATAGCTGCACTTGAAGAGGTTGAATCCATTTATCTTATGAGTGGCGGTTTTGATTTTGCCGTTATGGTAACCGATAAATCTTTTCAGGAGGTTGCTATGTTTGTTGCGAACCGTCTTTCGCCGCTTGAAGGTGTTGTTTCAACTGCAACACACTTTATACTTAAAAAGTATAAAGAACAGGGCATTTTATTCTCTGATGAAGTTAAAGACGATAGGGGGATTGTTTCCCTGTGTTAGACTACAGCAAATTCCTAAACAAAAAGGTTGTTGATATTAAACCAAGCGGCATACGAAAATTCTTTTCAATTGCCGAGGAGATGGATAACGTAATTTCTCTTGGTGTTGGTGAACCTGATTTCCTTACACCTTGGCACATCAGAAGAACCGCTATTGATTATCTTGACAAAGGTGCAACACGATACACTGCAAACGCAGGCTTAATTACACTCAGAGAAGAAATATGTAATTTCTATTCAAGAAAATACAATATTGAATATAATCCCAAAAACGAAGTTATTGTAACAGTAGGTGGCTCAGAGGGAATTGATATGGCTATAAGAACGCTTATCTCGGCAGAAGATGAGGTTCTTGTTGTTGAGCCTTCATTTGTTTGCTATAAACCTATAGTTGAAACCTGCGGCGGAGTGGCTGTTCCTCTTGTTACCAAGGAAGAAAACAACTTTAAACTTGTTGCCGAATCCCTTGAAGCAGCAATTACCGACAAAACGAAGCTTCTGATTCTTCCGTATCCGAATAATCCGACAGGTGCGGTTATGCGTAAAAATGAGCTTGAAGCAATAGCAGAAGTTATCATAAAGCACAACCTTTTTGTTATTTCAGATGAAATTTACGGTGAGCTTACTTATGGAGATGAGGGGCATTGTTCTATTGCATCAATTGCCGGAATGCAGGAACGCACCATAGTTATTAACGGCTTTTCAAAAACATATTCTATGACAGGCTGGCGCCTTGGCTATGCTTTAGGTCCTGAGCCCGTTATAACACAGATGACTAAACTGCATCAGTTTGCCATTATGAGTGCCCCCACAAATTCGCAGTACGCTGCAATTGAGGCACTGAAAAACGGTGATAAAGATATAAAAAAAATGCGTGATGACTATGATATGCGCCGCAGATTTACCGTTAATTCTTTTAGGGAAATCGGGCTTGATTGTTTTGAGCCTGAGGGTGCATTCTATGTATTTCCGTGTATTAAATCAACAGGTCTATCAAGTGATGAATTCTGCGAAAGACTGATTATGGAAAAACGTGTTGCAGTTGTTCCCGGAACTGCCTTCGGCAATTGCGGGGAAGGCTTTATAAGAGTTTCGTACTGCTATTCAATAGAAAATATTAAAAAGGCTATAGATAGAATAGGCGAATTTGTTAAAGAATTAAAGGAGAAACATGGTAGTTAAGGTTAAAGCATATGCTAAAATAAATTTAATGCTTGATATTGTAAATAGACGTAATGACGGCTATCACGATTTGTTTATGATAATGCAAAGCGTCGGCGTTTACGATACAGTAACCGTAACCGAAAATAAATCCAAGAGCATTTCAATATCCTGTAATATAGACAGCATACCGCTGGACAGCCGTAACATTGCATATAAAGCCGCTGAAGCCTTTTTTGCAGCAACAAAGAAAAAGAATAAGGGTATAAATATTGACATTGTTAAACGCATTCCGCACGCTGCAGGCCTTGCAGGAGGAAGTGCAGACGGTGCTGCCGTTATAATTGCTTTAAATAAGATTTATAAAACAAATTTAAGTGATGATGAGCTTTGCAGAATCGGTGTTAAAATTGGTGCCGATGTTCCGTTTTGCTTAACGGGCGGTACACTTCTTGCACAGGGAATAGGGGATGTGCTGAACAAAGTTAAACCGCTTCGCAGATGTTACATAGTGCTTGCCAAGCCTGATTTTGATGTTAACACAGGCTATGCTTATAAGCAATTTGACACATGCGGTAAAACGCATACACCTGACAAGCTTGGTATGCTCTGTGCAATGCAGTCAAGAGATTTGGATGCAATCTGTGCAAAAATGGAAAATGTTTTTGAGCAGTTCATTGAGGTACCGAACCGTATTAACATAAAAGAAGTTATTAAAAATAACGGTGCAAAGGGCTTTTGTATGAGCGGAAGCGGACCTACAGTTTTCGGAATTTTCGATGATAAAGAAAAGGCACAAAAGGCCGCAGCTGAGCTTAAAGACTTTGCAAAGGACATTGTTATATGCACACCTGTTAACAAAGGCTGCAAAATATATGAATAAACCTTTTTAAAACCTGCCTAAATGGCGGGTTTTATTTTTTCGTTCATTAAAAATTTACTATTGACAAATAAATAGTTTTGAATTATTATAACAGTGTTATATAACACTGTTACATACGAGGTGCACTATGAATAATAATGATGCAACAACATTGCAAAATATTTTAAATGCCGGCAAAAAAGAATTTTTGGAAAAAGGCTTCAAGTCTGCTTCACTTAGAAATATTGTAAAAGAAGCAGGGGTTACCACCGGTGCCTTTTACGGTTATTTTTCAAGCAAGGAAGCACTGTACGCCTCCATTGTTGAGCCGCATGCCGCCGCAATAATGGGAAGATTTATGCAGACTCAGATAGGCTTCTCTAATCTGCCTCCTGAGGAACAGCCTGCACATATGGGTAATGAATCAGGAAAATGTATAAATTGGACAATAGACTATTTATACGACCATTATGATGAGGTTAAAATTCTTATTTGTTGCAGTGACGGTACTTCATATGAAAACTTTATAGATACGATGGTGGAGGTAGAGGTTGAATCAACCTTCAAGTATATTGAGGTCTTAAAAATGCTTGGCAATGACGTTCCTGAACTCAGTGCCGAATTATGCCATATGATTTCAAACGGTATGTTCAACGGCTTATTTGAAGTTCTAAGGCATGACATGCCAAAGAACAATGCCAAAATATTCATTAACCAGTTAAAAGAATTCAATATGGCAGGGTGGATGAAAATTATGGGGCTGTAACCCCTTAATTTTTAACAATAAAGTTAGTAAATACTAACTTTATAAATAGATAAATTCACACTATAGGGAGGAATCAATGTGAAAAAACAATCTAATTTTTCAAGGCTTATGGATTATGCCGGCGGGCACAGGTATTTTACATATAGCTCGTGGATTTTGTCAGCGGTCAGTGCAATAATTGCACTTGTGCCGTTCTGGTACATCTGGAAAATTATAAAAGAGGTGCTTGATGTTGCACCCGATTTCAGTAAGGCAGAAAATTTAACACATAACGGCTGGATGGCTGTCCTATTTTCTGTATTGTCTGTTATTATATATATTTCAGGTCTGATGTGCTCACACGTTGCTGCATTCCGTGTTGCAACAAACATCAGAATAAAGGCAATGGAGCATATTGTAAGGCTTCCGCTTGGATTTGCCGAAAGCTTTGGAAGCGGCAAATTAAGAAAAATTGTTGATGAATCAAGTGCCGCAACAGAAACATATCTTGCGCATCAGCTTCCCGATAAAGCGGGTGCTATTGCAACACCTGTTGGTCTGCTTGTTCTGCTCTTTGCCTTTGATTGGCGTCTTGGCTTGCTTAGTCTTGCTCCTGTTGTGCTTTCTTTTCTGATTATGATGACGATGACAGGCTCCAATATGAAAAAGAAAATGGAAGAATATCAGAACGCACTTGCGGATATGTCAAACGAAGCGGTTGAATATGTGCGCGGCATTCCTGTTGTTAAAACATTTAATCAAACCGTATTTTCTTTCAAAAAATTTAAAAATTCTATTGAGAGATATGAAAAATGGGTTATTGCTTATACCAAACATCTCCGCTTGCCTATGATACTTTTCACTGCTGCGGTAAACGGCGTATTTGCTCTTCTTGTTGCAGGCGCACTTATTTTTACAAGAAATGGTGTTACCAATGAATTTTTACTAAATCTTTTATTTTATATAATTATAACGCCTATCATAACCGTAACACTCACAAGAATTATGTACATGAGTGAAAATGAAATGATTGTTGATGATGCTATGAAACGTATTGACAGTGTTCTGAATGCAGAACCGCTTTGTGAAACAGAAAATCCAAAGCATCCTGACAATGCTTCTGTTAGTATAGATAATGTAAGCTACAGCTATGATGGTGAAAATTTAGCACTTAATCACGTTTTTGCCGATATTAAATCAGGGCAGACAGTTGCATTTGTCGGCCCGAGCGGCGGTGGAAAAAGTACACTTGCAAATATAATTTCAAGATTTTTTGATGCACAAAGCGGAAAAATTCTCATCGGCGGAATTGATGTCAGAGATATTCCCAAACACGAATTGATGAATACAATATCCTTTGTGTTCCAGAACAGCAGGCTTATTAAAGCATCTATACTTGAAAATGTTAAAATGGGTAAACCAAACGCAACAAAAAACGAGATTATGCAGGTACTGAAATCTGCTCAGTGTATGGATATTATTGAAAAACTTCCAAACGGCATTGATACTGTAATAGGCACAAACGGTGTTTATCTTTCAGGCGGTGAGCAGCAGAGAATTGCAATTGCAAGAGCAATGCTGAAAAATGCACCGATAATTATTCTTGATGAGGCTACAGCTTTTGCAGACCCTGATAATGAGGTTCGCGTTCAGCAGGCAATGAATGAGCTTTCAAAGGGTAAAACAGTTATTATGATTGCTCACAGGCTGTCTACAGTTGCCAATACAGATAAAATCTTTGTTCTCGAAAACGGCAGTATTATTGAAGAGGGAACATGCAATGAGCTTATAAATAAAGGCGGACTGTTCTCAAAAATGTGGAACAGCTACCAAACATCCGTAAAATGGAAAGTAGCAAAGGAGGCTCAGTGATATGATAAAAAAATTACAGAAGAAATATGCTCTTTCAGAGCAGGGCGCAAAAGATTTGGTTAAGGGTATTATTGCCTGCGTATTACAGAATTTTTCTTTTATGTTTCCGGTTACCGTTTTGTATTATCTTGTTGATGATTTAATGCAGGGCTCTGTGCAAGGCTCAAAACTTCCAATTTATATAATTGGCTGTGTTATATGTGTAGCTTTAATCATGCTGACTGCATATTTTCAGTATAACGCAACATATCTTTCAACTTATATTGAATCAGGTGTTCGCAGAATAACACTTGCTGAAAAGCTCCGTAAAATTCCTCTGTCATTCTTCGGCAAAAAAGATCTTGCAGATTTAACAAGTACAATTATGTCTGACTGTGCTGTGCTGGAAAGTGTAAGCTCGCACTACATTCCGGCACTTATAGGTTCAATTATTTCTACAACACTTATCGGAATAGGAATGTTTTTCTTTGACTGGAGAATGGCACTTGCAGCTCTGTGGGTACTTCCTGTAGCATTTGCTATTGTTTTTCTTTCTGCAAAAGTGCAGGAAAAAATCAGCAGAAAAGCAATGAAAGCAAAAATAGCATGTGCAGACGGAATTCAGGAATGTATAGAAACATCAAGAGATTTGAAGGCGAATAATGCTGAAAAAACTTATCTGAAAGGCTTAACTAAGAAAATCAAGGCAGTTGAAACACGCTCTATAAAAAATGAATTTACTGTAGCAGCATTTGTTGTTTCAGCAGGTTTAATTTTAAAGCTTGGTATTGCAACAGTAGCTCTTGTAGGAACTGCACTTTTAATTAAAGGCAGTATCAGTATTTTAACCTTCTTTGTATTTTTACTTGTTGTTTCAAGAATTTATGATCCGCTTAATACATCTCTGCAAAATCTTGCTGCTGTTATCAACACACGCACCAATATTGCAAGAATGAATGAAATTCTTTATCATCCGATACAGGAAGGTGAAACAAAACTTTCAAACAATGGCTGTGATATTCATTTTGAGAATGTAGGCTTTGCTTATAACACAGGCGAAACCGTGCTGAAAGATGTTTCATTTACGGCAAAACAGGGCGAAATTACTGCTTTGGTAGGTCCAAGCGGCGGCGGTAAAACAACTGTGTCAAGACTTGCGTCCCGTTTCTGGGATATCAATCATGGAAAAATTACTGTGGGCGGAATGGATATATCCAAAATTGATCCCGAAACACTGCTTTCACTTTATTCAATTGTATTTCAGGATGTTACGCTGTTCAACAACTCTATTATGGAAAACATCCGATTAGGCAGAAAGGATGCTACGGATGCCGAGGTTATTCAGGCAGCACGGCTTGCAAATGTTGATGAATTTGCCCTTAAGCTTCCGAATGGGTATAACACAGATATAGGTGAAAACGGATGTCAGTTATCAGGCGGTGAACGACAGCGTATTTCAATTGCAAGAGCCTTTCTTAAAAATGCACCTATTATACTGCTCGATGAAGCAACAGCTTCTCTTGATGTAGAGAATGAAACACTTATTCAGACTGCACTTTCAAGACTCATTCAAAATAAAACAGTGCTTGTTATCGCCCACAGAATGAGAACGGTTGCAGGAGCTGATAAGATTGTTGTGCTTAAGGACGGCTATGTTGCAGAAGAAGGCAAACCTGACGATTTAGTCAAAAACAACGGTATTTTCTCTCATATGGTTAACCTTCAGACGCAAAGCCAGAACTGGACAATTTCATAGATTTTAAGGAGAATAATATGAAGAATAAATCAGATACAAGAACAATGCTCCTTACAGCATCTCCCTTAAAACTTATGATTTCCCTAAGCCTGCCTGCAATAATAGGTATGGTTGTTGTGGGATTATATAATTTGATGGACGGCATATATGTTGGTCTCTTACTGACTGAGCTCAGCAATCTGAAAAAATTAAAAGATAAGTCATAGGTACATTCAATTTCATAACATCTGAAAAAAACTGAATAAAACTTTTAAAACCTGCCCACAATCAAATCGAAAGGCAGGTTTTATTATGTCAAAAACAATAAAAATATTTGTACCTATATTTCTTCTGTTATTACTTATTTCCTCTTATATCTCACCGTTTATTGAAACAAGCGAAAAAATTTCAAATGATGTTTTCAGGCTTCATATTCTTGCAAATTCGGACGAAGAATATGATCAGAATTTAAAACTGAAGGTGCGTGATGCAGTTCTTGAAAAAGGGCAGCGTGTTTTCACAGATTGCAGTTCGCTGAATGAAATCATAAATTCCTGCGAAAAAAACATTGATTTGTTTGAAGAAACTGCAACAGAATGTATCAAACAGAATGGTTATGACTACGATGTTAACGTTTATGTCGATAAAGAGTATTTCAATACAAGGGAATACGAAGAAATAACACTACCAAGCGGCATTTACAACGCACTGAAAATTGAAATAGGTGAGGCAAAAGGGCACAATTGGTGGTGTGTTATGTTTCCCGCGATTTGCTTGTCAGCAGTTTCGGAAAGTGAAATGAATGAAATTCTTGATGATGAGGAAATAGAACTGATTAACTCAAACAATAAATTTGAAATCAGATTTAAAATAGTTGAAATTTATGAAAAAATCAAAAGCAGCTTATCATAAGCTGCTTTTTTTGTTGAAGTTATTAAATTGAATTAATAATCAAGCTCATAAACTTCTAAAACTTTAAAGGCAGCTTCTTTATATGCATCTATTTTTTCTTCATCTACATATTCAAATGCTTGCAATGTAATTTCCTGTTCTTTATTCAATCTATCAACAAAAATCATATCCGTATCCAAGCGTGCACCGTTTTTATCAACAGCTTCAATAGTCATACTATATGAACATCTTTTGCGGCTTGTGTTTTTGACTGTAACATCAAGCATTGTATTGTGATAGTAACCGTTATATTCAATAATAAAATCTCCGAATTTAATATCTGCATTATTTTCCGAAATGTTATTCTCTGAAGCATCAGCTGCAAAATAATTAGTATTATCATCTTCAAAATAGTCGGAAGAATCGTATTCATTAGGCAAAGAATCACTTATTTCAGGAACGTGACTATCCATCCACTCAAAGAATGAACCATCAGATATACCATGAATCATTCCTCCTATAAAACAAAAATAGATAATAAGTATCACTGCTGCCAATAAAATCTTTGATAAGAATCCTATCAATGTACCTTTACCGACCGATTTTGCACGTAAGGGCTTTTTAGATTCATAAACCAAGTAAAGAATTAAACCTATAATTGGAAATGTTATACCCAGAAAAAATCCCAATAATGCAAATCCGGATGATTTTCTGTCATCAGTATCAGTTGGATTACCTATCGGACATCCGCAATAACTGCATACCGCATAATTTCTGTCAATAGCATTTCCACATCTTGAACAATACATATTAAATTTCTCCTCTAAATAAAAAAATGCGTAACTTCATCGAAGCTACGCATAAAAAACACATAGCCCCAACAGTCGCCAAACCAATTAAATACATCGCATATAAGCGTGCATAAACAGAGCCTGTGTTTTTTTATAAAAACAGCACGCCTTAATGCAAAAAATATTTAATTGGTTTGGCATTTTAAAGTATATCATTATAAATTAATTTAGTCAACCAAAATAAAAAAGCAAGTCATATGACTTGCTTTTTGGTGCCGGCGGCGGGGGTCGAACCCGCACCCTGTTGCCAGGACTGGATTTTGAGTCCAGCACGTCTGCCAATTCCATCACGCCGGCTTATTCTTTTCTAAAAAAGGGGATACCCTAACGGGTATCCCGTGGTGCTGGTGACCGGACTTGAACCGGTACGGTATTGCTACCGAGGGATTTTAAGTCCCTTGCGTCTGCCGATTTCGCCACACCAGCGAACAATCAATATAATACATTAAATTAATTCAAATGTCAATATATTTTAGTTTACTTTATTTTGCACATTTCCGCTCAAATAACATTTCAGGTTTTCTTCAAGCACAGATACAAGCCTTGCCCTTGTTTCCTTTGCTGCCCAAGCAATGTGAGGTGTTATAACACAGTTCTTTGCAGTAAGCAGGGGATTATCTTTTTTTGCAGGCTCAGCAGAAAGAACATCAACTGCCGCTCCGCCGATTTCATCATTATTCAACGCTGCTGCAAGCGCATTTTCATCCACAACAGGACCTCTTGAGGTATTAATCAGAACAGCCGTTTTCTTCATTTTTGAAATGGTTTCCTTATTAATAAGCCCTGTAGTTTCGGCAGTAAGAGGGCAGTGGCAGGTTACGAAATCTGAATTTTTTAAAAGCGTATCCAAATCGGCATTCTCAGCATTTTTAAAGGTGCTTAAATCCTTTTTTGTTCTTGAATTAACAAGTATCTTCATTCCGAACGCTTCTCCGATTTCAGCCACACGTGAGCCGATAGAGCCAAAACCGATTATTCCGAGTGTCTTGCCGTCCAGCTCAGTAAGAGGGGATTTCCAGTAACAGAAATCAGGGCAGGCACACCAATCACCATTGTGAACGGACTCGGAATGCATATCAATCTTATTTGCAAAATGGAGAATAAACGCAAAAACCTGCTGAGCAACTGCATTGGTTGAATATGCGGGAATGTTGCAGACAGTTACACCGTTTTCACCGGCAGTGTCTAAATCAACAACATTATAACCTGTGGACTGCAAACCGATGTATTTTAACTCGGGGGCAAGTGCATCAAGCTCAGCTTTGCCTAAAACAGTTTTATTTATAATTAATATTTGTGCACCTTTAGCTCTGCTTATCACTTCACTTTCGGATGTCCGCTCATAAATTACAACTTCATCAGCATATTTTTCAAGAAATTCCCAGCTTAAATCACCGGGATTGGTTGTATAGGAATCAAGAATAACAATTTTCATAATGTCACCTTCAAATAATCTTTTATATGGGTAAATTATATCCCTTAATATGTATTTTTGCAATATTTTATTGCGATTGAGAGCAATATATTATATAATTAATTCATAAGTATTATTGGTGATTTTATGAAAAGAACGCTGATAATCTCAATTGTATTCATTTTTACATTCATATCCTGCTTTGGAATCAATGCTCTGCTTGAAAAATCAAACACTGTTCATTCAAACTATATAAGAAGCAGATGCAATATTGTGCTTGATGCAGGGCACGGCGGCAAGGATGCAGGTACGATTGCTGCAGACGGAACACTTGAAAAGGAAATAAACCTCGGAATTGTTTTAAATCTTTATGATTTTCTTATGTTCTGCGGCATTAATTGCTACACAACACGTGATGATGACACTGAATACTATCCCAAAGGCTCCGATACAGGCCGTTCAGACCTCTACAACAGGCTTGATTTTGTGAACAATATTGATGATTCCATACTTGTTTCTATACATCAGAATCATTTTGAGGATACTTCGGAGTGGGGAATGCAGGTCTGGTATACGGCAAATGAAGCTTCAAGCGAGCTTCTTGCAAATAACATTCTTGATATAAGCAAGCAGTTTTTGCAGCCGAATAACGAAAGGCTTAACAAGGTTTCAGACAATAGTTATTACATTTTGTATAAGGCAACCGCTCCGTCTGTTATGGTTGAATGTGGTTTTATGAGTAATTATGAGGAAAACAATAAGCTGAAAACGGATGAATACCAGAAGCAATTGGCATATACAATTACAATGGGTATAAATACATATTTGAATAGGGAATTATAAATTATGGCAAAATCAAAATCAATTTATGTTTGCAGTGCGTGCGGCTTTGAAAGCGGTAAGTGGTATGGTAAATGCCCTGAATGCGGTGAATGGAATACAATGACAGAGGAGCTGCAGACTGCTTCATCGAAAGTCAGTTCGGCAAGAAAATCCATATCAGCCGTTCAGCAGGTAATGAAGCTGAAGGATATTACAGGGGATGTTGAAAAAAGAATTTCAACAGGCATCAAGGAATTTGACCGCGTTCTCGGCGGCGGAATTGTCTTAGGCAGCCTTGTTTTAATCAGCGGTGATCCGGGTATCGGCAAATCAACTATATTGCTCCAGATTTGCGAATATCTGGGCAGGGATAAGTATGTTTTGTATGTGAGCGGTGAGGAATCTGCCAATCAGATTAAGCTTCGTGCAAACAGATTAGGTGTATTTACCGATAACCTAGCAATTTTATCGCAGACAGATGTCGGCACAATCGTTGAAACAATCAGAACGGAAAAGCCTGATATTGTAATAATAGACTCAATTCAGACAATGACTTATGAAGAATGCTCCTCCTCGGCAGGCTCTGTTACACAGGTTAGAGAATGTACAAACATTTTTATGTACACTGCCAAATCATTCGGTATTCCTATATTTGTTGTGGGCCATGTTAATAAGGACGGTGCAATTGCTGGTCCGAAGGTACTTGAGCATATTGTTGATACTGTTTTATATTTTGAAGGTGAACGAAACTACTCATACAGAATTTTAAGAGGCGTAAAAAACCGTTTCGGCTCAACAAATGAAATCGGTGTATTTCAGATGATGCAGAATGGCTTACAGGAGGTTGAAAATCCGTCACTTTTAATGCTCTCAGGCAGACCGAAAAACACAAGCGGAACCTGTGTTGCCTGCGTTATGGAAGGCTCAAGACCGATTCTGGCTGAGGTTCAGGGACTTGTTACCGCTACAGGCTTCGGCACGCCAAGAAGAATGAGCACAGGCTTCGATTATAACCGAATGGCAATGCTTCTTGCTGTGCTTGAAAAAAGGGCAGGCTACTATTTTAACAGTATGGATGCTTATATCAATGTTGTGGGCGGTTTAAAGCTTGATGAGCCGTCTGCCGATTTAACCGTAGCAATGGCACTTGTATCTTCACTTAAGGATATGGTTGTTAATGAAAATGTTATTGCCTTCGGCGAAATCGGACTTGCAGGGGAGATAAGAGCGGTAAGCCACTGTGAACAGCGTGTTTCAGAGGCACACCGCCTTGGCTTTGAAAGGTGCATTATACCGTTTCATAACTATAAAGCACTGCCAAAAGAGCTTAAGGTTAATGTTGATATTGTGCCTGTAAGAACAATAAGAGATGCATTCAAAGCATTAACAGAGGAATAAAGTATTGATAATTTACAAGCTTTAAAATATGGTTAATTTCAAAAAAATCACCTATATTTTAAAGCTTTTTGTGCGTTTAAGCTAAAAAAATATTAATTTTCCGTTTTTTATTGTATAATTTGCAAAATATATGTTATAATTTACTTACCATAATTTGGTAGTTCATGAACTTAATATAGGTTTTATGTAATTTGATTAATAACATAAACCGCAATAATTAAAAATCAGGAGGAAAAATTATGAAAAAATTACTATCTTTTTTATTAACTTTAACACTATTTGCTTCTATTGTAACAATTTCAAGCTTCGCATTTGATATTCCGGCAAATTCCGAATCCTGCACAATTAAAAAGAATGAAGCATATAGCTATTCCAATTATGTTGTTGGAAATTTTAAGTATTATGGCGGTCAGAACTATTCTGATTCAACGAGTAAGTTAAAAGTAACCGCACAATATTTTGACGGCAGTTCTAACAAATATTTGGAGGATACACATACAACCATTCCGCCTTATGATAATTTTATGGATGAAGAAACCAAACATTATAATGGGCCTTTATGCTGGCGTGTATATTTATCACCATCAGGATTACATTCTAATGGTTGTTTCGGACGCGGATACATCAGAAATAAGTAAAATTCATTTAGCAGTATGCTGGCTTGTTAAATCAAGTCAGCATATTGTCCAGCCCTAACCATACTAAAAAACAAACAGAGCAGAAATGCATATGGCTCTGCTATACGGAGATTAAAATGACAATCTATAAATACATTAAAAAGCTATTTTTAAATTCAAAAATTTTATTGCCTTTGTATGTAATATTTATTGGATTTACACTTGAATACTCAGTTAAATTGCTCATTAGATCAAGTGATATTTTGATGGCAGATAAAGCTCTTGGCAGTTTTTCTGTATATTGTTTTGTGTTTTTCACTTATATTTCTTTTGAATTCTGCAGAAAATGCAAAAAAGATAACATAGAAGAATGTCTGCAAAGTATTTCAGGCGGCTATAAACAGGTTTTAAAATCACAGCTGCTTTTGTTAAACAATTTAATTCTGATATTTACTGCTATCATATTAATTCTTCAATTTGCTCAATATATAAAATAGGCTACAGCTTTAATTTTATGTATATAATATATTTGCTTCTTAAAGTAGCATTATATTATTACTTAGTGCCTGTTACAGGGGCTTTTTTAGGTTTAACCTTTGCCCTGACCTCCAACAGATTAAATTCATATTTAATGCTTATTCTGATAACTCTGCTCGGAACACCATTTTTCAGAACTATTTTGGATATGCTTTATGATACAGCAGAAATTAATCTGTTTCCAATTTTTCAAATTTTTGATATTTTTCCGCATGATTTGAATTTCACAGCGAATTATGCCTTTGATACATCTGTTTTGCCACACGTGTGGTTAAGCTGTATCTTCTGGTGTTCGCTTTCGTTTGTAATAGCTTTTTATAAATTATCTGTTCCTAAAACTCCTAAAATCATATTAAAAAAACTGCCCGTGCTTATATTGTGCGCAGCTTGCTTTATAACTGCAATAATACCTTCCTCAAAGGTTCAGGTTGAATACGTTCATCCTTACGAATCTGTTGATAGTGAGTGGAGTTATTATGTGTCACATAAAAAAAAGGCAGAAAGTGTTCCTGTTGTGAATGAAGCCTTTTCCGTAACAGAATATGATGCAGAACTTACTATTGGAAGCAAGCTTTATGCAACGATTAAAATTACACCTGATAATAAAGAACTAAACGAATATGTTTTTACGCTCTTTCACGAATATAAAATAAGCAAAATTACAGATGAAAATAATAATAAACTGAAATTTACGCAGGATAGCGATTATGTTACCGTTTACACTTCGGGAACTATTAATCAACTCTGCTTCACATACAGCGGCTTCAGCGGCACATTTTACAGCAATGTTCAGGGCACATTTCTGCCCGGATTTTTCCCATATTTGCCGTTTCCCGGCTGCAAGGCAATTTATAATGCCGACCATGGCGGTTCTTTCAACGTGCTTTCCTTTGGTGACGAAGCAGATATAAGTGTTAAAGTAAATTCACTAAGGCAGATTTATTGCAATCTTGAAAAAACAGGCAGAAACACCTTCAGCGGAAAATCAAACGGATTAACGCTGATTTCAGGATTTTATGATGAAATAACCGTAAACGATATAACAACAGTAAGACCATATATGGATTATACCAGAGAAAGCAATAAAAATATTACGAAAATGATTAATATGAATTCGGATAATCCGGAATTTAATAATGTAAAAACCATACTGATTATGCCGCACGTTAATTTAAGTTTAACCGGGCATGAACAGTATATAGTATTCAGTGATCATATAGTATCAAGTCAAACATATTCATTGATGCATTAATTTTAAAATAAAGAAAAGTTTTTCAGGAAAGGTATACATATATGCTTGAATTAAAAGGTGTTTCAAAAAAATTCAGAAAAAAGCAAGTGCTTAACAATATTGATTTTAAATTTGAAAAAGGAATTTACGGAATATTAGGCCCGAACGGAGCAGGGAAGACCACTCTGATTCGATGCATAACTCAGCTTTATAATCTTGATGCAGGAAATATTTTATACAATGATAAATCTATAGCTGAAAATAAAAATTTCAATGATAATATAGGCTATCTTCCGCAAAAATTCGGCTTGTTTAAAGAGCTTACTGTTTTTGAAATGCTTTCAGCAATGGCGGCATTAAAAAACATAAGCAAAGATGCTGTTGAGCAGGAAGTTAAACGGTGCATAACTTTAGTAAATCTTGATGAAAAAATAAACGCTAAGGTTAAAACCTTATCAGGCGGAATGATCAGAAGAATGGGTATTGCTCAGGCAATACTCGGCAACCCTGAAATAATTATTTTTGATGAACCTACATCAGGGTTAGACCCGGAAGAACGTTTAAGATTCAAAAACATTGTTTCAAAACTAAAAGGGGAGCACATCATTATTATTTCTACACATATTGTAGAGGATGTTGAAGCCCTATGCGATTTTGTTGTTATTATGAATTCAGGGCAAATCATTAAATCAGGAAGCTGCAGTGAAATAGAAGGCTGTGCACAAAATAAAGTATTTGAACTGAATGAAGAAAACAGCAACTTGCTTAATGAGCCGTATCATATTCAACAGCAATTTGAAATTAATGGTAAAAGAAAGCTGAGAGTTTTGTCATCACTGAATATTGAATGTGATAAAATTACCGCTGTTCAGCCAAAGGTTGAGGATGGATACATATGCCTGATAAAAGATTTGTAAGTAAATTGAATTTGCAGAAATTATTGTTGAAAAATATAGGCTTTTTGCGCTTTTTTCCGTTCATAATAATTAACATTATTGTGCCTTTATTAATATTGATTAATCTGCTTAATCCAAAAAATCTTGAATCAAATATGTTGATTATAACTCAATATTTTCTTCCGTTAGCTTCTGCTTGGCTTTCTTTATTCGCAATGAAGGAGTTCATTGAAGCAGATGGCAGGGAAATTTATTATATGGCAGGCAAGCTCAATATTTTAAAAGAAATTTTAAAGCTGTTTATTATTTCCGTAATAGATATTTTAATTATATTAATAGTATGTATAATATTTGTACCTGCTCTTTCAATTGAAATTGTAAGAATTGTATCTGCCTGTATATTTTATTTTTCATTAACATATTTTGTTTCAATGTTAGGCAAATCAACATCCATTACACTGCTTATTCTCATTTTATATACACTTGTAAACGTAATTTTAAAATCACATATAATAAGATTTCCGCTGTATTGTTCTACAAATATAATTTCATATAGTGATGTACTAAAATTATGCTTACCATTATTAATAACTTCTGTGATATTAATTATATTCGGCAAAATATTTGAAAAAAGAATCAATATATTTGATTAGCAGCATTATGAAATGTAAAAAAGAACTGTAATTTTTTAATTTACAGTTCTTTTTTAGTATTGACTTTTTGAGTTACAATAATTATAATGATATTGTGGAACTCATAAAAGGTGGTGATTATTTGAGCCCACGAACAGGTAGACCAAAGGCTATTAATCCCAAATCTGTTGACATTAAGGTGCGTATTGATGAACAGTTAAACAATAAATTATTGAATTACTGTTATGTCAATAACATTACTCGTGCTGAAGCAATAAGACAGGGAATTAATAAGTTATTGGAAAAATAAAAGATACTGTGCAAGCCCATCAAAACCAACACAGTACCTTTTAACACAAACACAAGGGGAATATCCCAAATGCTGTAAATCTATTCTACAGTATTTAAGGCATATTTTCAAGTGTTTAAATTCATTTAAAATAAAAGGAGATAAAAATATGTCTAAAAATAAAAAGAAAGTTTATGTATCAAAAAGAATAGATGATTATGGTTTATGCATGTACGCAGATATTTTTGAAATTTTAAAAATAATGTTACAGGGTCACGTTTCTGAAGAAACCTCGAAACAGCTTTATGACGTTTCAGTGGCTATACATAAAGAGATCGGTCATTTAAAATGTGATGAATACACTGATTTTTATGTTATTGAACGTGGTTTTAATTATAAATAGGCAAAAGGGCATCCACTCTTGACAAGGCAAAAAAACTTGATACAATTATACAAAATAAATACACTTCGTAAATTATATAACAACAATTCCCACAATTAAATACACAAAGTATAGAGGTATCCCTAAAAACGGAATATCTCTATTTTTCTTTATCATCATAGAACAAGCTTTTAGTAATAGTAGTGGTGTTAAAAAGTGGTAAATTTAGTGATGACTGTTGAAAACTGCGTCAGCTTTTCTGCAGTTTTCAATGGTCGAGCGTTAGGAATTTTCCACTTTTTAATGCCGTACTGTTGTTTTTAGGGTGTAGTAAATTGTGGGAAAGTCAAGGACTTTTCCATAATTTACGAATTGTATTAAAGTGTAATTGTATCAAGTTTAAAGTGCCTTGTTGATACCCTTCGTGCTCTGTTGTTTAAGTATATTTCAATTGGTAGGGCAGGGGGTTACAAGCACCATTTGCGAATGGCGGAGCTTGCTCCGCCTACTACGACTATTCGCAAATGATTGTGCGATTGTGCACTAAGTAATAAAACGGCTTAGTTAAGCTGAAAATATATAATAAATTGGTGCACAATCAACTTTTTTTGATTGTGCTATTGTGCATTAATCTTTGTTTTTTCTTCTTAATTATTCTTTTAATAATCTTTTTGAATATAAAACTTAATAAAAGAACAGCTATTATTATTAATACAATAATCAATAATGCTTTTATAGGCGTACTAAGATTTGAAAATATATCTTTAATTGTTCCGTAAAATAATTGTTTTATTCCGTCTATTGCTTCTTCTGCCATTTTTATTCACCTCCTAATTTTTTGGTAATCCTTTTGGATTGTTTGTAAATCCTAAAATATATTCAGGTGATATATCTAATTTTTTGCAAAAATCAGTTAAATAAGTTATTGGAATTAGTCTTAAACCTCTTTCGTATTCACTGTATTGTTGTTGCTTTATTAAAAGCATATTTGCAACATCACTTTGCTTTAAGTCGTTATCCTCTCTTATTGCTTTCATTCTTTCAAAATATTCCATTAATAATCACCTCTAAAAAATTTTATCATACAAAACATTTTTTGTATTGACATACAAAAGATGTTTTGTTATAATAGCATTGTACAAAAGATGTTTTGTACTCGTTAAATTAAATAAGGTGGTATTAGTTATGAATTTGAATAATGAAGAAATTAGAGAAATTGATTTATTATTAAATATTTTAAAGTGGCATTTTTTGGATAATATTGAATTTGAAAAACAACATGCTATGGATACTCAGTATTCAATAACTATGTATAATAAATGTTTAAAACTTATTCGGAAAATCGATGCCAGCACGCAAGAAACAGAATAAGGATAGAGAAAAAGACAGGGTAAGAAAATTTGTCCTTGTCCTTTATCCGAATGACAATGAAATACATAGTCTCGCATACTTGAAGTTAACAAGTTATCAGTATTCGGCTTTAGGTGTTTTACACGATAAGGATGTATACACAGATGATAAAGTTGATGAAGAAACAGGGGAGCTTATCTATAAAGCGGGTGACTTGAAAAAGCCACACTATCACTTTTATGTTGAATTTCGTAATCCTCGTATGATTAAAGGAGTGGCAGAAGAGTTAAACATTGAGTCACACCTCATTGAATTTTGCGAAAGCAATATGATGTCATATGCCGAGTATATGCTCCATTGGGGCAAACACGGCGGAGCAGGTAAGTACATATATGATGTTGATTGCTTCGAGGGCTCTCTCGCAGGAGTTGCAAAGAATAAGCTAACTAATGAGCCTGTAGAGCTTCGCATTGATAAGATATACCGCTTTATAAAGCAGTATGACGGAGTTTTAAACTACGCTATAGTTTATGAATGGGCATATAAAAACGGCTATGGAAGCCTATGCACAAGCCGTTTGAATGTCATTAAAGAGTTCATATATTGTCATAATGACAAGTTTTTTAATATGAAGAAAAATACTTATGAAAGGAGGAATAACTAATGCCTAATATCCAAGCATATTATATCAATCGTAATCATTATGATTTCATTGATAAAAACGGTAACAGAGTTGTAGGGAGCAATATAAACTGCCTCCTCGGTGATGATATTGTAAAGGCAAGTGTTACTGATGAACAGTATAAAGCACTTGCAAATACAAAATTCGGTGATGTTGTCGGTCTTGATGTCCGCGTTAAAGGCAAGTTTGCAAAGTACATTCTTGCTAAATAATTAAAATTTATATAAAGGAGTTAAATATTATGAGTTCAACATTTGTTACAATTTTTACAATCGCATTAATTATATTTGCTATTTACGGCTTCTTCAGCTTTATAATTATGGTTAACCGAAAGATGAAAAAGTCTGCAAATAAACCTAAAATACAGAGAAAGGAGGAAAACCACAACGAAGTTATCGAAAGTTAAAAATTTCCTTATGAGCACAAAGGGTAAGTGTGTTTCTGCAGTAGGTGCGGCAGGTGCAGTGCTTGGTACTGCTACAACTGCATTCTGTGCAGACCCTGCAGTAAATGAAGCAGTTTCGGCTGCTGAAACACTTATGGGCAGACTTACCGCCGTACTTAACATTACAAACATTGTAGCTGTTCTTGGTGCAGGTATCACTGCTTGTGCGGGCTTGTTCCTTGCGTGGTGGGGTGCACGTAAACTTGTACGTATGCCTATGGGAGTATTTAAGAAGGGCAAACTGTCCATCTAACGATATTGGGGTGCTCTTGCACCCCTCTTTTTTTTGTGGTAATAATCTATGTTTAAACAGTGTATGAAAAACGGCTTCAACATTGCAGATGTTGTTGACCTTATAAAATGGAAAATAAACGATTATAGAGAACATCCGTATTGGTTTAGAACATTCGGCACTTGTGTATTTTGCGGTGCTCAAGGTGAGGGCAAAACGCTTTCAGCGGTGCAGTATGTACTCAATATTGCTAAAGAGTATCCGCATTGTGTTATTGTTTCTAATGTTGCTATACGTGATTTGCCGTTCAATACAATACTTAAATATGATAAGGAAACACAACAATACGTGCTTGTATATCAGCCTACGGGTGAAGTAATTAATACACAATGGATATTAGAGCACGCAGGGGATGAAGATTTTCAACATATCTGCATTGAGTATACAGGGCTTGAAATGCTTAAGTATGTTAATAACAATGAGTACGGTGTTGTATTCCTTATTGATGAAATACACCTTGAACTTAATAGCCTCGAAAGTAAAAATATTGATATTGAGGTTATGGTTGAAATTTCACAACAAAGGAAGCAACGTAAACATATTGTCGGCACATCACAAGTTTATATGCGTATGGCTAAACCGCTTAGAGAGCAGATACACGATATTATTTTATGTTCTAATTTGTTTGGTTTCATTCAGTATAATAGGTGGGTTAAGGGTGAGAGCTGTTATGAAGAAAACGGCAAGCTGAAAGCTGATGTTAACGGTCGTTTTATTTGGACGCATAGTCCTGATATGTACGCACAATATGATACATATACAAAAATGAAACGCTATAACCAAGAATGGAATGGCAGAAAGCGTATTGATAATATTTATGAAAGAGGGGAAGTGATAGACGTTGAATTTAAGCGTTGATTTAATTAATTTTGACCCTGATTTTATGAATGTTATAGTTAGCTATTTTGGTGTATGCGGTAAATATGCAATGATATTTGCTTTGTTCGGCATTTTAACAACTATGGTTGTTAAAGCATTTAAAGGTAAAGAGAGGTTTATATAATATGTGGTCGGAAATTAATAACGAATATGTAAAGCAACTTGTTTTATCTAACCGTAACGAATATCCGTATTATTTGGCACAGACTGTTACTTATATCGAGTCGGGCAGTAATTATAACAGCCCTACGATTAAAGTTTATTTCAGTAAAGAACCTATTACGTGTAATAATGCGTATAGCTATACATTACCTGCAAAAAGTATCTGTTATTCGATAATCGGCGGTAACGGCTCTAAGTATAGTCAAAATGCACGTACAACTGTAACTAATATAAGCGGTAGGGTTAATATAGCTGAATATGAGTTTGTATATACAAATGCTGAATTTACTACATATACAATACACCCCGATATTACTGCTACTAATACTGTAACACAAAGTCATTTTCAAGCTGGTATTGCTCTAATAATTATATTATTATTGGCAACGTTTACTATTCGAATATTTAAAGGATAAACAGTGAATGGCAGGGGGGAGCCGCCCGCAGTTGCGGGGGCTCGCCGCCTGCTTCCTTACAAGGGGGATAAATGAAAAAATTAAAAAAAATAATATCTTTAATTCTTTGTTTTATTATTTCTTTTTGCTCGCTTTTACCTGTTAATGCTTATGCCAAGTCCACTATGAGTTGGAGTGATTTACAAATGTATGCTTATTTTGATGGTTATTCTGTTGGACGTAAGGGTTATGGCACTATAACCGATACTCGAAAGCAAAATACTTGTCAAGAAATAAATTTTAGTTTTGATATTATTGATAAATTGAATGATGATGACTTATTAACTGTTTCAATGAAAACAAAGAGTAAACGTTATGGCGGTTTTAATGTTACTTATCGTTTTTCAATTGGTCATACATTACAAGGCGGTTATTTAATAGCTGAAAAAACATTTAAAGTTACTTTAGGTGGGAATACGGATGATTATGAATTTGTTGAAAATGCTGAAGGGTGCGTATTAACTATTAAAAATATACCGATTGATTATTCAACTAAATTTGATGATTATAAATTTTATGATGTTGATGTTTCGTTAACTGATATTGAGTATGTTTATTTAAGTGGTGGTGATTTGCCTTTCGCTTTCAGTATTGATAATCTTACCGCTGTAACTGATTCTGTTTCAAATAATTTCTTCGGTAATATCTTAAGTTGGTTAAAAAACATTCTTGATAGTATAAAAAATCTGCCGTCTTCTATCGGCTCTTTTATAACAAGTTTAGGGGATAAGATTAGCGGCTTCTTTACTAACCTTATAAATAACCTGAAAACGTGGTTTGATAATATAGGAAAGTGGTTTACTGATTTAGGAAATAATATAAAAACGTTGTTTACTAATATTACAAATAGCTTAAAAGGGTGGTTTGCTGATGTTGGTAATTGGTTTGTTGAAATTGGAAATAAAATCGGTACTTTCTTTGATAATATATGGGAGAATATTTCCGATAGTGTAAGTAATATTACACAGTCCATAAAAGATTGGTGGGCAAGTGTAGTTGAATTTTTTAAAAATCTTGTTGTTCCGCAAGAGGGCTTTTTTACGGAATATCTTGAACGCATAAATAAATGGTTTGAGGAACATTTAGGTTTTATATATCAATCTGCACAACTTATTGTTGAGTTAACACAAAGGCTTGTTGATGTGACTAATTCTGTCGGTGACCCTGTAGTTGTTATTCCAGAAATAAGATTGCCTTATAATAATGTTGTTATTGTCCCTTATACAACTTTTGACTTTAATAGCATAATCAATGCCGATTCTAAAATAAAATGGGTGTATAACACTTATAGAACGGTTGTAACGGCTATTATGATTTATTATCTTGTTATGTTCGGCTATAACAAATTAAATGAAATTATTAAAGATAGAAAGGATAATGAAGGATGATATTGCAATGGTTAGCAGAATTGTTTTACACATTGTTTGATTTGCTCTTAGGTTGGATACATATAAGCCCATTACCTGATGATGTAAATGCTATAGCTGATTATATAGGTATGATTATAACTAATGGTGGGGGTATAGCTGCTTTTTTCATTCCTATGTCTACAGTTAAAGTATGTATGATAATTATTTTAAGTTTTATGACTATAATTGATTTATATTATATAGTAATGTGGATATTGAAAAAGATACCGATGGCGGGTGTAAGCTAATGAGAAGACGTGAAGCAATAAGCATAGTAGAATATTTCTATTGTATGCAACAAAGATTAGAAAACACGGTTAATAATTGCTCATATCGTTGTATAAGACGTGATTTAGACAGTGTTGAATTACTTGAAGAAATAATAGCAAAAGAGCATTTAAAGCTATTTAATATCGTTATGCAAGATGTGTTAAATATACTAAAACTAACAGAGCATCAAGGGGATTGACAAGGCAAAAAAAACTTGATACAATTATACAAAATAAATATTTTGTTCAATACAGGGAAGTCATAAAACACCAAAACAGGCGAATAACGTATTTTTGCAGAAAATGGCTTTGTTCCGGAGCTTTTCAGTTTTTTTGCAATGATGTCTGTATCATTTAAAATATTTCTATCAAATTTAATTATTTATTTTTTTGCAGATGTATATAAATTT
>OFFJ01000515.1_pt1 | contig 32293 bp, 29 predicted proteins | sample 1521261 | NCBI WGS metagenome assembly OFFJ01 (sample SAMEA3504122, study PRJEB24116) | mouse gut metagenome | biome: mouse gut; feature: mouse-associated habitat; material: faeces | place: Denmark | collected 2011 | reverse complement strand
AAGTCTTCGACTTTCACAGCATGGATGGCCATGCGGCCCGCCCGACGGCAGGTTGCGCATGATGAAAGTTTACTGTGTATAATCGGTCTATCATTTTGACTTACATATTAAATACAGGAATTATAATATTATTATAGTCTTTTTGGGGTATGGGCACAACTTTTTTTCGATGATGAATTCTTTATAGACGGCCAGTCAATTATATAAATTCAAGAAATCCTCATAAAAATAAATGCTGTAGGATGCTTACGCTTCCGTCTTTCATGCAAAAATCTGATGAAAAACGGGAAAACGTTTATAAATTTCGAAAAATCATATTGCCTTTGTGAAAATGATGTGTTATACTTCCGGTAACAAAACAAATCTTGATTCTTAAATGCGCACAGTATGCAACGTTATATCATTGTCCTTCTGCAGTGTTCTGTGCGTGGTCGGGCGGTTCTGCCGAAGATTCACATTTGTTTGGCAGGACGGTTATATATATTCTATTGTGGCTTTCCTGTGTCAAATTTGTAAACAGGGAGGTCTATAGTGGAAGTGAAGAATGTTTTGGAAATCTATGAGCAGAAGAGAGAACGGGTACAGGAATTCAAAAGGATCGTGGAGCGGGTAAACTTTTATAAGATTCAGCGAAAGGGAGTGGACATTATGTGCGAGATAACGGACAGAATCAGGAGAGAAGGCAAAATAGAAGGTAGATATAGAAGACATTATGCAATTACTGGAAGAGCTGGGGAAGATACCGACAAAGATTGCGCAGCGGATCACGCAGGAAACAGATCTCAATGTTTTGGCCGGATGGCTTAAATGTGCAGCAGCGGTATCCAGCATATCAGAGTTTGAGGCGAGGATGGCAGGAATTACATCAGAAACAGGAAGCGAGCCATACTGAGTCAGGTGCCGTGCAGGCACGGGCACCTGGTGAATGACTGTGGAGTATTCTGCCTGCAGTGGAAACCCGGAACTACCAGCGTTTCATATTTTTGACAAATTTTTCTGTATATGCCTGTTTTAATTCCTCAGCGGTTATTCCATAGCAAAGCAGCGCATCGTTGTAGTACATGAGAACATCGGCCAGTTCCTCGACCAGGTCTTTTCTTAAAGCGGCGTTTGTGGAGGCAATTGCGCCACCGTGCTTTTTCACGATATCAATGACTTCGCCGATCTCACCGACCATCCATAACAGCTTGTTCTGTCCTGTTTCCGGGCAGATGGGTTCCCATTTGTGTTTATATTTGTCCTGCAGAGTTCTTTGCATTTCCTTCATTTCGTTTATGCCAAAATCGTCCATCTTGTTTTCCTCCGTAAATACCATTTTTGATTGCCTGATTTCTGAATGGGAATCTCAGTTATTGCAGAAAACGGCATGATGAATTATTACTCATGATATATTAGTGTGAACCGGTATCCGGGGCAGTTGTATGCAGTTTATCTTCCAGGACATTGTTAAGTTCGTCTATACCACTCTGGTACGATGCATTTATCTCCTGATACAGTTTGTTATAAAATGCAACGGCAATATGCTGGCGCTCTTTGGCGATGGCCGTAGCTTTTTCCGTATAAAAGCTGGAATATAAATTTTCCAGTTTATACTTATATTCCTGGAAGAAAGATGGTGTGCTGTCATTTTTGCCTGTCGAAACGCTTCCATTTGGCAGTACAGAATATAATGGCTCGGAAACAATGCCTTTATAAAGCAGTGTCCTTGCAATTCCGATCGCTCCTGCGACATCTAATTTATCGGCGTCAAATAAAATTTTTGCCTCTAAACTTTGAGGAGGTTCCTCTTTTCTATAGCGGTGTGTCCTGATGCACTGTTTTACCTGTTCTGCAAAGAATGCTTCAAAACCATGGGTTACAAGAAATTGACAGGCTTTTTCGCTTCCCACGATTGCATGACATAAGGCGGGATTTTCAAATTGTTCTTTTCTTCCGATGTCATGTAATAGGCACGCCGCGATCAGGACGTCATAATTCACATCCTTTTCGGTCTTCGCAATCTCCAGTGCATTGTACAATACGCGATATATATGCTCTTTATCATGAGCGGCATCGTCCATTGAGCAAAGCATATATTCTTCCAGCAGACAATAGGTTTCTCTGTTCATGTATTACCTCCCTGCAAAGAGACTTTCTGTTATGGCCGTGGTTTTCTGAGGGGGCATTCGGACACGCTGATCTTGTCTTTCAGGACGCCCAGTCCGCAGTCCTCCAGATAGTCCTGCAGGATGGGCAGGGATTGGGAGGAGGTGGGACCGATGATGATCTCGCCCACCAGGTCGGACAGGCTAAGATCCAGTTCGCCGCACATCTTACACAGATCAAGCGGATAATACTTTTTGATTCGCTCCGAGGATACGTGGTACTTTGGCTCCATGGTAAAGCCGCATTTTGCACACGATCCGGCCGAATGGTTGACCATCTGGCCAAGAAAGGGCGATACCACGAGGCGGACTTCCTTTTCGCTTGCAAAAGAGGGATGTTTGAAGGCGGCGGACTGCAGCCAGGCATCGTTCATCAGATTCTGCAGGGAGGGAAAGCAGGCCGAGAAAGTATCCGCATCTTTGACCATTTCATAGAAATCGTCTACAAGTCGGTGTTCCCGCATGTCGGTCTGATAGAATACTTTCTGGAGGGATATGACGCCGCCCACCATCTTCTGCATCAGGTCTTCGTGGAAGGCGATACATACGCCCTGTCCGAGATAGCCGTACCGCTCCCACTGCGCGGCGTCATCCCGGTATTCGGAGAAACAGGCCGCATAGGCGGAATAGTGGAATTCTTCTTCCAGTTCTTTTTGAAAAAAGGCTTCGACTTCGCGGCATTTATCTTGTGCCCCGCTCTGCGCAAGCCTTTCGGTCACAGCTTTGCATATGCCGTTCATGAAAAGCCGCATCTCGGAAGCATCGTTCATATTCAGGATATTATTGAGTCGAAGTTCCGCACAGCGGATGATACCGTCAAAAGCGGCAAAGGTGGTGTAGTGGTAAAGCATGTGTCGCCTCCATAGAATGATGTATAAAAGACTGACTGGTTAAACGAGGAATGGCCCGAATACGATTAGTGCAATACCGAGCAATATAGCCATGATACCTTTGAGTTTGGTGAAGAATAAATATGATTCAGACGGTTCATCTATTATACAAAACTCTATTTTCCAGACCAGATCAGGTTTTTTAAAAGCGACCAGACCCCATAGGACCAAAAAGATTCCGGATAATATAGGCAATGCCATGGCAATAATTCCTTTCTTCCAGGATTATTAATAGTATTGTACTCTCTTTTTTGTGTGGACACAACTTTTAAAACATAATAGAATAAGAACAAAAGCAGACGCTGAGTTACTTTTCAAAGGCAGCAGTTCAAACAGATTGGTGTATTTATTGCACTGATGGTACGAAAGGGTAGAGGTAAATGACAATGAATGAAAATGTAAAAGTGTATGTAACCGAAAAAGTAAAAGATCTCATCAATGCACCGTCCTGTTGCGCGGAGGCGAAGGCGGTGGGGCAGAATTGGCTGGAGGCGTTGGGCACCGAGCAGGAGGTCGAGGCTTTGCAGAAGTTGATCGCCGAGCTGGAGGCGGACATTGTAACGATTGATGGTTTGATCGCTTTTGCCGGATCCGAGATGGGTGCGCAGGTATTCGGGGCTGAGAAGGCGAAGGAGGTTCTGGCGCACGCCAAGGAGATTAAAGAAGCAGGAGCGAAGTACTGCGACTGTCCCGCATGTGCGGCATGTCAGGCAATTCTGGAGAAAAAAGATGAGTTATAGAACGAAGGAAAAGCAGACGGTGTAAACAGCAGACGTTATACTGCCTTAAACAGAGACAGATACATAAAGATACCCTGTACAGTTTTTTAAATTGTATGGGGTATTTTCGGATCATACCTGTTTTTCTTCCATTCCGAAGTGTTTTATGCTGCGGATGCGGGCAGAAATATCCGGCAGAGGCATTGTGGTTGGAGCAGCCAGGGGGTAAAATGGAAGCAGGTACAAATTTGATATGTATAAGTTAGGAGGAATGATCATGGCGAACGGAAGATTTGAATTTAACTCGGATTGTTTGAGAAGGATGGTGAATTTCCATATTGTGCTTCCAAATGATCTGCCGAAAGAATGGACGGCGGACAATCCGCACTACAAACGTCCGATGAAGACGTTGTTCCTGTTGCACGGTTATACCGGGAACAGTATGGACTGGATGACGGGAAGCGCGGTCTGTGAACTGGCGGGGAATTATAATCTGGCGGTGGTGTGTCCTGCCGGGGAGAATTCTTTCTACCTGGATGGTCCGGAGACAGGGCGTAAGTATGCAACCTATGTGGGAGAAGAGCTGGTACAGTATGTGCGTAAGACGTTCGGACTGGCGGAGCGGATGGAGGATACGTATATCGGCGGACTGTCCATGGGCGGCTTTGGGGCGATCCATACCGCGCTGCAGTTTAACCACAATTTTACCAGGGCATTCGCACTGTCTTCGGCGTTGATCGTACACGAGGTTGCGCATATGCAGCCGGGCAGCGGGAATCCGGTAGCCAATTACGAGTATTACAGGCTGATGTTCGGAGAACCGGATAAACTGCTCACAAGCATCAACAATCCGGAGGAGCTGATTCGGAGACATCAGGCGGCGGGTGACAGGATACCGGCGATCTTCATGGCCTGCGGGACGGAGGACGGACTGCTGGAAAACAATCGGGAACTTCGCGATTTCCTGCAGGAGAAGGGCGTCGAGCATGTTTACCATGAGAGTCCGGGTATTCATAACTGGGCTTTCTGGAATCAGTATCTGGAGCCGGCGATCCAGTGGATGCTGGAAGAATAGAAATCAGGTATAGAAGCATAGGAGGTTAGATCGGCACGGCTGTGTGCGGACGCAGAGAACATAAGAAGGACAAGATAGTGTTGTATACGCTGCAGTTGTCCGAACAGAATGGAGAATTGATTCCTAAACCGCTCTGTTGTGGCCTGGCCTCCTTTTGTGTATACTATAGGAAACGTCATAAGGAAAAGTCTATGGTGGAAGAGTCTATAGAGGAAGAGGCATGTATTATTTGAATACGAATGCACAGATCATATTGTTCCAGGATACACTGAACAGTGAGATTTATGTGGATAAGAGTATGCTGATCGAGAAAATATCGCCTATGATCCGGACAAACAGTAAGTATATCTGTATCACCAGGCCGCGCCGGTTTGGTAAGACGGTGAATGCCAATATGCTGGGGCGTATTACACAAAAGGATATGATACGCATACTCTTTTTGCAAAATTAAAAATTGCCGGCTCAAAGGACTTTGAAAGCCATATCAATAAGTATAATGTGATACATATTGATTTCAGCAGCATGCCCGATTTTTGCGATCAATATCGTGTTTATATAAAAAGCATTGTCAGAAAACTGCAGGAAGATCTGCCTGAAACGTATCCTGTACTGGCAGGAAGAGAGTTTGCCGGAGTCAGTGAAATGCTGCAGGCCACAGGTGACTCGTTTATTTTTATTCTTGATGAGTGGGATTCCATTTTTTATGAAAACTATATCACCAGTGAAGATAAGATTCACTTTATGAAGTTTTTGAAAGCCTTGTTGAAAGACAAACCGTATGTAGATCTGGCATATATGACGGGTGTGCTCCCGATTGCCAAATATTCCAGCGGGTCGGAACTGAATGTGTTCTGGGAATACAATTTCATGAATGACCGCACCTTTGAGGAGCAGTTCGGACTGACGGGCATTGTCAGAATTATTGGACAGAGACAGGCCCCATGAATGAAGTTGCGGATTGTGTGGAGCATAACGTGGATGAAGTGCGGGAGGACATTGTCCGTATGGTTTCAGGTCTGCCGGTCGAGGCTGACCTGACAGGTTACAGCGTTATTGAACAGGAGATGAACAGCAGAGACGAGATTCTGTCGGCTATGGTGGTATATGGTTTTCTCCTCTATCATGACGGATTTTTGAGCATTCCGAATCATGAATTGATGGAAAAATATCAGGGGGTATTAGCGCGGGAAAGCATGGGAGCAGTCAAGCAGATCGTGGACAGCTCCAAAGAAATGCCGGCAAAAAGCATCAGTGCTTGATAGAAAGATTGTCAGAGGGAGATTGAATATGGCGAGAACAATTCGGATTGGCGGACAGGACTTTGAGAGAATCAGAGTAAACAATAATTTCTATATCGACAAGACCGATTTTATCAAAAAGTGGTGGGAGGCGGAGGACGATGTAACCTTGATCATGCGCCCGAGACGGTTTGGCAAGACGCTGAATATGAGTATGCTGGAGCAGTTTTTTTCGGTGAAGTATGCCGGACGCGGAGAGCTGTTTGAAGGGCTTTCCATATGGCAGGAAGAAAAGTACCGGCAGATGCAGGGAACCTGGCCGGTGCTTTCCATCAGCTTCGCGCGGGTCAAGGAGAATACCTTCAGAGAGGCAAGACGGAGTATCTGCAGGATCATTGAAGAGCAGTATAACAAGAATGAGTATCTGCTTAAGGGTGATCTGCTCAATGAGAAAGAGCGGGCGTTCTATCAGGAGGTTACCGCCGATATGTCGGACAGCACGGCGGCGGCATCTCTGCGGGCAATGGCGGATTTCCTCTGTAAATATCATGGGAAAAAGGCGATCATTCTTCTGGATGAGTATGACACGCCGATGCAGGAAGCGTATGTGAGCGGATATTGGGAAGAGATGGTGGCTTTCATAAGAAGTCTGTTCAATGCTGCGTTTAAAACAAATCCTTATCTGGAGCGGGCGCTGCTGACAGGGATTACGAGAGTCAGTAAGGAGTCTATTTTTTCCGATCTGAATAATCTTGAGGTAGTGACAACGGTCGCAGAGAAATATGAGGAATGCTTTGGATTTACGGAGAAGGAAGTTTTTGCGGCTTTGGAGGAGTATGGGCTGTCGAACCAGAAGCAGAAGGTCAAAGACTGGTACGATGGATTTACATTTGGAGAAAAGAGCGATATCTATAACCCATGGTCAATTATCAATTATCTTGACAAAAAGAAAGTTGGTGCTTACTGGGCCAACACCAGTTCCAACAGTCTGGTGGGAAAGCTGCTCAGAGAAGGAGATGCGAGTATCAAACAGGCATTTGAGGATTTACTGTACGGCGGAAAGATCAGTATGGAGATTGATGAGCAGATTGTCTATAACCAGTTAGCTGCGAAAAAGAATGCGGTTTGGAGCCTGCTGCTTGCCAGCGGCTATTTGAAGGTGGTGAGTACGACGCTGATGGAAGAAACAGGGCGTACCTACTATGATCTGGCCCTGACCAACAGGGAAGTCACCCTGATGTTTGAGATCATGATCCAGGACTGGTTTTCCGGGAGCGGGGATTATAATGACTTTATCAAAGCGCTCCTGCAGGATGACGTGGATGCCATGAATGAGTATATGAACAGGGTAGCTTTCGATTCTTTCAGTTATTTTGATACGGGAAAGAATCCGGGAAGGACAGAGCCGGAGAAGTTCTATCATGGATTTGTTCTGGGGCTGATGGTGGATTTATCGGACCGCTACCTGCTTAGATCCAACCGGGAGAGCGGCTTCGGCAGATATGATGTGATGCTGGAACCGAAGCGTGCCGGGGAGGATGCTTTTATTCTGGAATTCAAGGTTTTTCAGCCGAGGAAGGAGAAAGATCTGGAAGAGACGGTGGCTTCCGCACTGGAGCAGATAGAAGAGAAAGGGTACGCCGCGGAATTGCTGGAGGGGGGAATTCCGGCAGAGCGTATCCGCAGGTATGGATTTGCATTCTGCGGGAAGGAAGTGCTGATCGGCGGGGGAAAATAAGTTGACAGCAGGAGAAGCAAAGTAAATCAGGGACAGCAGGGTAAGTCAGGAACAGGATAGAGGGTAAGGAAAGGAAACCATCGGTGTAACGCGAACCGGTGGTTTTTCTATTGAACGCTGTCTGTCTTGATCATGGCCTGGCGTGTTGACCGAAAACAATACAGTTTGATGAAAAATGGATAAGGATGTTTGACTCAATAGAATGTAGTCAGTATAGCAGGATGACAGAATTCTGTCATGTACAGGACAGTTGCGTTATAGACGAAAGAATCGAAAAAAACTTATACTAACCGAGGAAAGCAAAACAACAAAACTGCAGGGATGCACTGGCGTGACAGCGAGGCAGAAAGCAGGATGGCATGGCGGCAAAGCATCTGCGGAAGTGAGAAGGGAGCATATAACATGAAGAAGAGAGTAATATCCTGGTTATTAACGGGAATCCTGGCGGTAAGCATGCTGACAGGATGCGGAGACAGCGCAAAGCAGGATAATGGCGGCAGCGCCGAAACTGAGGCCGCAGCAGAGACGCAGGCGGAAGGCGAAAGCGGCAACATGGTGAACGGTATTGATATCAGTGAACCTTACGAGGCCACAATGGTATTGATCGGCAGCCAGCAGGCCGATCAGCAGATAGTTCTGGATAAGATCAACGAGATCCTGATGCGGGATATCAATACGAAGATGGATATCGTTATGCTGTCCATGGGCGACTTTACGACGCAGCTTCCACTTATGCTGCAGGGCGGCGATAAGGTGGATCTGGTTCCGGTGATCAACAGTTTTGCGGGCACTTTTATCAACAATAAGATGGTGCTGGATCTGAGCGGCTATGTGGAGCAGTACGGCGTCAACATGAAAGAGGCGTTTGCGGATATGGGTGAGGAGCTGCTGTATACGGGCTGTATCAATGACTTTATGTTCGGTATTCCGGTAGTCAAGGGTGCTTCTGGTGTTTCTACGATCTGTATGCGTGCGGACTGGCTGGAGGAGGCCGGGTTTACCAGAGAAGATATCAAAGGCGTGGAGGATATGGATCAGGTATATGAGAAAGTATATGCCAATCATCCGGAAGCCATCATGATGTGGATGACGAAGGGCAATACAGCGGACAGCAGATATGAGGTTACGGATCCGCTGACAGATTATAACGGGGTGCTGCTCAACTATGGTGAGAAGCCGGAGGTCGTGAATTATTTTGCCAGTGATGAGTATAAGGAGCTGGTGACAAGGCATTATGAGTGGGCGCAGAAAGGGTGGATCTCCAAGGATGCGGCGACGACTACGGATACGGCGTCCAGTGCCATACAGGCGGGAAGAGCTTTTTCCTATTATACACCGGGCGGCCCCGATGCGGAGGCGGCCAACAGCGCGGGCAGCGGAACGAAAATGATCTGCGTGCCGGTAACGGAAGGACAGCTGACCACCACCGGTTACTGCTGGAACAGCTGGGGCATCGCGCAGGCCAGTGAGAATCCGGAAAGGGCGTTCCTGCTCCTTGACTATCTTTACAACAGCGGCGAAGTAACAGATCTGATCAATTTCGGTATTGAGGGGACCCACTACGTAGTAGGAGAAGACGGACTCTATCACTATCCGGATGGCGTTGACCTTACAAGCTCTTCCTATACATTTAACCAGGGATGGGAGCTTCCGAATCAGTTCCGGGGCGGTATCTGGGAAGGAAACGATCCTGACCTCTGGGCGAAAAATATCGAAGCGACGAAATCCGCCAGACATTCCTGTGCACTCGGATTCGCCTACGACAGCAGCGCGCTCAGCACGGAGATCGCAGCCCTTACCAATATTAAGAGCCAGTATATTGACTCACTTAACACCGGGGCAGTAGATCCGTCCATTGAGCTGCCGAAGTTCCTGGAAGAGCTGGACAATGCGGGTATGCAGAAAGTGATCGAAGAGAAGCAGGCACAGCTGGATGCCTGGTATGCATCGAAATAACGGAGAGGGAAGGTTGGGTCTTATGGAGAAAAAGAACAACAGACTGGCGAAATTTAAGTATTGGCTGCCGGTATTTATCATGATGCTGCCGGGGTTGCTTTATTTGTTTATTAACAACTATATACCTATGGGCGGTCTGATATCGGCTTTCAAGCAGGTCAATTTTGCGGACGGCATATACGGCAGCCCATGGGCGGACCCATGGTATAAGAATTTCATATATCTTTTCACGTCAAAGGATGCGTTGGAGATCACCAGAAATACGATTCTCTATAACTTTGCGTTCATTCTGGTCAACAACTCGCTGGGGATCGCGATTGCGATCTTCATATCCGACGTGCAGAGCAAGCGGGCGAAAAAGGTCTATCAGAGCGCGATCTTATTTCCGTTCCTGATGTCCATGGTTATCGTGTCTTACATAGTGTTTGCGCTTCTGAGCAACGAAAACGGCATGCTCAACAAGAGCATCCTGCCGCTTTTCGGCATGGAGCCGGTCTCCTGGTATGCGACGCCGCAGGCATGGCCGGTGATCCTGATCCTGGTGAATTTCTGGAAAGGCGTTGGGTACGGCTGTCTGATCTATATTGCGTCCATCGCAGGGATTGACAAAGCCATCTACGAGGCGGCTGAGATCGACGGTGCGGGACAGATGCGGATCTACTTTCAGGTGGCGCTGCCTTTGGGTAAACCGATCCTGGTCACGACGGGGCTGTTTGCGGCGCTGGGCTACTGGAATGACTGGACCAATGGTCTTTATTATGTGAATCAGGAGCAGTTCTGGGGTATCCAGAATCTGTTGAATAAGATGATCAGCGACGTGCAGGCGCTGACCAGCGGGCTTATGTCTAAAGAAATGGCGGGCATGATCGCTACCATGCCGTCGGTGTCGGTGCGGATGGCGATCGCTTTCGTGGCAATGCTGCCGATCCTGGCGGTGTACCCGTTCCAGCAGAAGTATTTTGCGGAAGGAATCGCCATGGGAGCGGTGAAAGGCTAAGAGATGGAGATTTTCTAAGGCGTCGAAGAACGCCGCCTAAGAAAATCTAACCATCTCTGTAAGAATCGCTCTGCGAGACGATTCTTACCGGGTAGAAGGCAACAGGGAGGCTAAGAGATGGAGAGATTCTGCGAGACGATTCCTACCGGGTAGAGGGCAACAGGGAGGCTGGGAGATGGAGGGAGAACAACGATGAGGAGAATAGAGGATCTGGTACGGCAGATGACGCTGGAGGAGAAGGCGGGCATGTGTTCGGGCAGTGATTTCTGGCATTTGAAGGGTGTGGAGAGGCTGGGGATTCCGTCTGTCATGGTGGCTGACGGGCCGCACGGACTGCGCAGGCAGGATGAGGCGGCAGACCATCTGGGGATCAACGATTCTATCTGTGCAGTCTGTTTTCCTTCGGCGGCCGGTCTTGCGGCTTCTTTTGACAGAGAGCTGCTGAGGAAGACGGGAGAGACACTGGGTGAGGAATGCCAGGCGGAGAATGTGGCGGTGCTTCTGGGACCGGCCATCAACATTAAGAGAAGTCCGCTTTGCGGGAGGAACTTTGAATATCTTTCGGAAGATCCCTACCTGTCGTCTCAGCTTGCGGCGTCTTATATAGGCGGCCTGCAGTCCAGAAACGTGGGAGCGAGCGTGAAGCATTTTGCGGTCAACAATCAGGAAAAACGCCGCTCTACGGTGACGGCACAGGTGAGTGAGCGGGCGCTTCGGGAGTTGTACCTGGCTTCCTTCGAGGGTGCAGTCAGGGAAGGGAAGCCGTGGACAGTGATGTGTTCCTACAACAGGGTAAACGGCGAGTACGTATCCCAGAGCCGCAGGCTGCTGACGGACATACTCAGGGAAGAGTGGGGATTCGACGGATTTCTGGTGACGGACTGGAGCGCCTGTGACGAGCGGGTCAAAGGGCTGGTGGCCGGACAGGATCTGGAAATGCCGGATTCCGGCGGGGTCAACGACCGTCTGATCGTGGAGGCAGTGCAAAAGGGCGAGATAGAGGAAGCGGTGCTGGATCAGGCGGTGGCCCGCATTCTTACGATTATTTTCCGTTATGTGGATCACCGGGACGAGTCCGCGCAGTTCGATCGTGAGAAGCATCACGAAGCCGCAAGAGAGGCGGCCTGCCAGTCCATGGTACTTTTGAAAAATGATGCGATGGCGGACGGCAGCAGGCTTTTACCCCTTAAAAAAGGCGGCAGGTATGCTTTTATCGGTTCCTTTGCGAAAGAGCCGCGCTATCAGGGAGGCGGTTCCAGCCATATCAATGCCTATCGGGTGACCAATGCACTAAAGGAGTGCGCCGGATATGGGGCGATCCGGTTTGCGGAAGGATTCGCGGCAGAACAGGATGCGACAGACGCGGCGAAACTGGCGGAAGCGGTACAGGCAGCGAAAGAGAGCGATGCGGCGGTAATCTTCGCAGGACTGCCGGAATCCATTGAGTCGGAGGCCTATGACCGGGACCATATGCGTCTGCCTGCGTGTCAGAACGAACTGATCCGGGCGGTGGTATCGGTTCAGCCCAATACGGTGGTGGTGCTGCATAACGGGTCTCCGGTGGAGATGCCCTGGGCAGAGCAGGTGCCGGCGATCCTGGAAAGCTATCTGGCCGGCGAGGCGGTGGGAGAAGCGCAGGCGGAGCTGCTGTTCGGAGAGAGGAATCCATGCGGAAAACTGGCCGAGACTTTTCCGCTGCGGGTTCAGGATAATCCGGCATGGCTGGATTTCGGCGGCAGTAAGGATGTGGTGCACTATGGGGAAGGCATTTTCGTAGGCTACCGCTATTATGATACGAAGGAGATGCCGGTATTGTTTCCCTTTGGTCATGGACTTGGCTACACGGAATTTGCTTATGATGATCTGCGGTTTGACAGGGAAAGCCTCTCTGGGGAAGAGACGCTGGAGATCAGATTCCGGATCAGAAATACAGGAGACCGGGAAGGCAGCGAGGCGCCGCAGGTGTATGTACACAAGAAGGATTCCGTGATCAGCCGTGCCCGTCAGGAGTTAAAAGGGTTTGAAAAGGTGGCTCTGGCAGCGGGAGAGGAGAGAGAGGTCGTGATACGTCTGGACCGCAGAAGTTTTGCCTGGTATGACGAGGAGGCGAAGGCATGGTGTGTGGAGCCGGGCGATTACGAAATCCTGGTGGGAGCTTCCAGCCGGGATATCCGCCTGCGCGGTGTGGTAACACGCACGGACAGCGTTCTGGAGCACTGGGTCTGCCACCGCAACACGACGCTGGGCGAAATCATGAGCCGCCCGCAGGCAGCAGAAGCCTACAGACAGTTTCTGCAGGAAGAGATCGGCAGACTGCCCTTCGAGGGATTTGGTTCTGTGGAAGGACTGGGAGAGGGCATGAGAAAGATGGCCGAGGCAATCTTTTCAGACAGTCCGCTGCGCTCGCTCAGAAGTTTCTTTAAGGGAACCGTGGACGATCATTTTATTAAGCGGCTGGTTGACAGAATTAACGGACACATGGATAATGAGAGATGATATGACGTAACAGGATGACCAGGGTGATGTCATACATTATGCGCTTTCCTGTATCATAGGAAAGTGCGTCCTATGATACAAAACCGGATGCGCAGCTACGCGCGCGGAACAAAAGCTGCACTTGTCATAGAAATTGGAAAGCGAGGGTGCACGAAGCGTACTTTTGTTCGTGAAACGGCGCCGGGCCGCATGGCAGGCGAAGAGAGCGGGGAGGGACATCTTGCGGAGAAGAAAACAGCACGAATACAGCTTTGCCGCCAGACAGAGGGCCATGCTTGCGGCGCTTCTTATCGTAGCGCTGCTTGACCTTGCGGTGAGCGGCATTTCCGTCAGAAAGATCGGGCAGGAGACGACGGAGCAGATGCGGATGCTGACCTCCCTGCACACGTCGCTTGTCTATGAGGAGTGTGACAGGGCCGGGTATGATATGCGACGCCTTTTGATGGAAAATACGGATGCCACGGCGGCAGCGCAGCACGGGAGTGAACGGGAAAAGATCTACGCGAAAGGAAATCTGATCGACAGGCTCACCTATTCCTTCGGAAACCGGGAGGTATATCATCCCTTTTTTTATTTTGAAAAGACGGGGGAGGTACTGGGGAGACCATGGGTCGATATGCAGGATGAGAAGGAGCGGGGCATTCTGGATCGGGTGATCGAGGAGGTTACCGGACGGGAAGAACTGAAGACGGATCTGCAGCAGTGGATCTCCTTTTCTCATGACGACGTCTATTATATGCTGCGGGCCTACTGTTACAACGACGCCTGGATTGCCTGCTATGTGCCGGCGGATCATCTGATCGACGCGCTGCGGCAGGTCTACCAGGATGAGGAGTATCAGGTGCTTCTGCTGCACGGCGACGGGGAGATTCTGTCCGGACAGGAGACGGCGAACGCCTGGAGGCTGGATGAAGAGATGCTGGCTGCGGGCGGCGCCTGGCACAGATGGCCCGCCGGGCGGATACAGATCGTGAAGGAAGATTCTGCGGTGCTTGATATTTCCATAGCGGTGGTGATGCGGGGGTATGGCGGTTTTCAGAGGATCCTGATTCTGCAGGCGGTCGTCCTTTTTATGGTGATGGTCACTTTGGGGGCATTCGTATTGATGACGGTATACACGAGAAGCCGGATCATAGCGCCGGTGCAGAAGTTTGTGAAAGGACTTCTGGATTATGCGGATCATGAGGCGGAAAACGGTGAACTGACGGTCAGCGATATCCATGAACTGGAGCAGATCAACGAGCAGTTCAGGCGGTTCGTTCATCAGATCGGCGCCTTGAAGATTGATATTTATGAGGAAAAACTGCAGCGCCAGAAACTGGAAATGGATAATATGAAGCTGCAGCTTAAGCCCCATTTTTTCCTGAACAATCTAAGCCAGATCCATCGTCTTCTGCAGGTGGGAAGAGTGGCGGAGGCGCAGGGCATGTGTATGGCATCGATCCGTTATCTGCGGTATCTGTTCAGTGCGGGTATGGATGCGGTCAGGGTATCGGAATCGATTGAGCATGTGAATGATTACTTCGAGATCATGAAGCTGCGGTATCCGGATGAAGTGGAGGCGGATATCTATGTGGATGAAAAGGCCAGGGACTGTGTGCTGCCGCCGCTGATGATACAGACGCTGGTGGAGAATTCCTATAAATACGGCAAACTGCCGGAACGGCTCCTGGAAATATCCGTGACTGTGGAAGTGCTGCCGGAGGGCGGTTTGCTGTGTATCAATGTCAGTGATAACGGCAGAGGATATCCGGAGGAATACATCCGGATCTGGGAACAGGGGAAGGATCTGGATCAGAGCGAGGGCAGCCATATCGGTATTGCAAATATCCGGGCGCGGCTGCAGTACACCTATGGGGAACAGGCCAAAGTGCGGTTTTATAACAGTCCCATGGGTGGCGCGGTGGCGGAGATCCGGGTGCCGATGCAGTTTCAGGAGACGGGACAGGAAAGCGGCCAAGGAGAGTGAAATGAATATCTTACTGACGGATGACGACAATCTGATATTACAGGAAGTAAAGGAAGTGCTGGAGCGGACGGTTCCGGAGATCGAGAAGATCTATATTGCCACCTGCATTGCAGAGGCGAAGAAGGTTCTTAAGACCGTCTCCGTGCAGATCATGCTCTGTGATATCGAGATGCCCGGCGGTTCGGGCCTTGACCTGCTGTCGTGGGTACGGGCGGAGGCGCTGAGCGTGCAGTGTATCTTTCTGACGAATTACGCGGATTTTTCCTATGCGAGACAGGCCATCCGTCTGGACAGCATGGAATATCTTCTAAAGCCGATCGAGGAAAAGCAGCTGTGCCGGACGGTACGGCTTGCCATGGAGCGGGCGGAAAAGGAGAAACAGGACGAGCAGGCGAGACGGTACTGGCTGGACACCAGCAGGGAGGCGAAAGACCTTTTCTGGCAGAGGAGGCTTCTGGGGAATGCGGTGCAGGGAGAAGAGACGCTGCGCAGGCTGGGGTACGGGGAGCAGGATCTGTTCACGCTGGCGTCTCTGAAAGCGGTGTCCCTGTCCGAGGTGGAAGAATTATGGGGAACGGATATGTTTGAATATGTGCTGAAAAACGTGTTGTTTGAACTGCTGGACACGACCTGCTTCCGGCTGGAAAGCGCTTTTGGCACGCCGGAGGGTGTATGGTTTATGGTCTGCCGTTTCAGCGGGATAGCGGCGCCCAATATGGGGGCGGTGGAAGAATGTATGGAGAAAGTGAAGGAAGTCTGCCGGGAGAAGATACATTTTGAGGCAATCTGTGCGATCGGCATGATCTGCCGGGAGGCGGAGCTGTCAGGGCAGTTTGTCAAGATGCGGGAGATGATGGAGAATGTACTGGAAGACGGCGGAGCGATATGGTATCTGGAAGAATACAGCCCTGCACCGTATATCTATGAGACACCGGACATCTCCATCTGGGAAAGTTTGTTGAAGGAAGGGCAGAAGGAGCAGCTGCGGACGGATATACACGGTTATGTGGAGTGCAGGGTCGCAGGCGGTGCTTCCTGGCAGGGAGCGCAGGCCTTCCGGCAGGATGTGACACAGATGTTTTATTCCTTTCTGCGCGGGGCGGGGATACAGGCACATAAGGCGTTTGCGGGCAGACAGGCGGAAATCCTCTACCAGAGAGCGTGTAACTCCATGCAGGATATGTGCCGGTACTGCGATTTTATGCTGGAACAGGTCTTCTGGCATAAAGAGAGACTGGAGCAGCCCTCCTCCCTGATGAGCATGGTCCTGCAGTATGTGGACGAGCATTACTGCGAGGATATCACGCGCAATGATCTGGTGGATCTTGTCTATGTCAGTCCGGACTATCTGTCCCGCACGTTTAAAAGGGAGACAGGGCGTTCTCTGGCGCAGTACATGCTGGAGAAACGCATGGAAAAGGCGAAAAGGCTGCTTAAGAGCGATATGTCGGTGAAGAATGTGGCGCTGCAGACTGGCTACAGTAATTTCTCCTATTTTTCCAAAGTATTTCGGGATATGGAAGGCATGTCTCCCATGGAATACCGGGAACGGCTCAGGAAGCAGAGTTGAATTCTAAAAACATTCAAAATCCGCCCTATTGGGCTGCTTTTTCATGTTTTTGTGGGTCCCAAAGTCATGTATAGTCATGCAAGCATGTCATACATGACCTTTTGACCCTGGCATCATGTTAAGAACGAGGAAAACTCCAGGGCACGGTATGGTTGTGGTTTGGAGTTTTTTTGTGTATACTAGGACTTGAATGTATTTGCAGAATGTGGAGGGATTTTCTGTGGAGGGGATCAAGGCGTTTACGATCATGATGAAGGATACCGCAGTCCTGCGGGTTGATTTTGATACGCTGTGTTATGAAGTGTTAAATGAAAAATATCTGCCCTATCCGATCAAGGGAAAACTGCAGAAGATACCGTCTCCGGACACCATTAATACCGCTTATGATATGTCGCAGTCCCTACTTGCCGTCCGTAAGAATGAGGAGGCGGTAGTCAGCTGGCTGACGGGGCGGGTGTTGCTGCTTAGTCGGGCCAATGCCAAGTGGATCTATAACCTGTTCCACTTTGAACAGACCGGGACGGTCGAGCAGCATATGAAGATTGCCATGGTATGTCGGGCGGTTTCCGTGCTGGATCCGTATTGGCTGAAGTTCGATGATGACGGGGAGATCAGCTGGAGCAGTGTGGACGTGAAGCGCAATCCGCTCAATGAGATCGTCGCGCAGGTGGCGCTGCATGGGAAGTCCCTGACCTTTCAGGGATCTCCGGTGACGCCGGAGCTGACGACAAACGGAGCCTATGCCAAGGCGTGGAGGCGGCATGAGGACGGCAACCTGTGGCTGTATAAGCTGGGGGCAAACGGCAGTACGGAGTCCAGGATCGAGGTGATGTGCTCCAACCTTCTGGATAAGATGAATGTGGAGCATGTGCATTACGGAGCCGGGCAGGATGAGGATCAGTATGTGTGTATGTGTCCCTGCATGACGACGGAGAGGGAGGCTGTCCTGACCGGGATGGAGTTCGTCTCTTACTGCAATGTCAACGGCATTGATGCGGATGCCCGGATGATGGAGATTGACGGGGAGAGCATTTACAAGATGTGGATCGTGGATTTCCTGATCAGCAACCGTGACAGGCACGGGCAGAACTGGGGATTTTATTATGACACGGAGACGATGGAGATTCTGGGCTGTCATCCGTTGTTTGACCATAACAACGCTTTCGATATCGACTTTATGCGGGATATGGACGCTCCCTACCAGTTTGGGGAGATGACGATCAGACAGGCGGCGAAGAAAGCGATGGAGAAGGTGGATTTTCATTTTACGGCTTCCATTACCAGAGCAGATTTTATCACGGACAGGCAGTATCAAAGTTTCTGTAAAAGGGCAAAGTGTCTGGGACTTAAGATGGAGTAGAACAATAGAACGCATTTATGAAATGATTTAAGAGCAGACTTATGGACCAGGAAAGGTTATTCAGAATAGTTTGAAGGGAAACACTATGGATATTAATGAAAAATTGCACAAAATCTATGATGAATGCAGAGCATTGGATCAGGAATATAATGGATTTATATCCGGTGAGCTGATAGAAGAAATTAAAACAGATGAAGAGAGAAGATTTGCAGTGCACATTTCAAATTTCTTTTTAGCAGAAAGGCAGCAGGAACTTGTTAAAAAAGGAGTATTCTAGCAGTGAAGAAATATACGATTTTTGCCGGTGTAAATGGTGCGGGTAAATCTACGCTGTATCGTTTAAATGAAAAGATTGCAACTGGAACTGTTCGCATAAATTATGATGAGATTTTGAGAGAAAAATATGGCGATTGGAGGAATTTATAAAAGCAATACAGATTTGTAATGAAGTGCAGATATATGATAATACAGTTTCATTTATTAGGATCGCCGCTTTTAAGGATGGAAGGGCTTTATTTCAATATCGAGAACTGGGCGATAGCTGGTTTAAGAAATTAATGCAGGAAAATCAATATGCAATGATGAAATAGAAGGGAGTTTATACAATGCAGCAACTGTCAAAGGAAGTCACAAATTTATTTTCGTATCTGAGCGCCGGTGTATCGGCCTATCATGTAGCCGCCCACAGCAGGCAGGTTCTTTTGGAGGCCGGATTCGAGGAACTGGCGCTGAAAGAGACGTGGAAGTTGGAAAAGGGCGGGCGTTACTTCTGTATGCCCTTTGGCACGACGCTCTATGCGTTTACGATCGGCAGCGCGTGTGAGCTGGCGAACGGGATCCACATCGGCGGCGCCCATACGGATTTCCCGGCGATCAAGATCAAGCCGAAGCCGGAGATTTTCACCCAGGGATATATGCAGTTAAATACGGAAGTGTACGGCGGACCGATCCTGAATACGTTCTTTGACAGGCCGCTCTCCCTGGCCGGCAGGGTGGTGACCCGCGGGGAACGTTACGACAGGCCGGTAAGCCATCTGGTGGATTTCAGGGAGCCGGTGCTGTATCTGCCGAATCTGGCAGTGCATATGAACCGGGAAGTGAATGAGAAGGGTGTACCTATCGACAACCAGAAGCATCTTCTGCCGCTGCTGGGCACTATAGGGGAGGAACTGAACAAGGAGACTACATTTACGGAACTGCTGGCGGAGAGATTCGATCTTAAGAAGGAGGACATTCTGGATTATGACCTGTGTGTCTACAATACTGAGCAGCCCTATCAGGCGGGCATCACGGGCGAATTTATCTGTGCGCCGCGGCTTGACGACATCACTTCCGTCTGTGCGCTGGTGCATGGCCTGATCGAGAGCGGGAATACAGACCGGGTGAATCTGGTATGCCTTTTTGACAATGAGGAGATCGGCAGTCTCAGCAAGCAGGGGGCGGATTCCCAGCTGCCGGCCGTTATCATCCAGAAAATATGGCAGGCTTTTGGCAAAAGCGCGGTAGACTGCATGGCGGATATCACAGATGGCATGATGCTTTCTGTAGATGTTGCCCATGCCTACCATCCGAACTATCCGGGAAGCCAGGATATTACCAATTATCCGGTACTAAATCAGGGATTTGTGTTAAAGACGGCCAGCAACCAGAGCTATTCCTGGGATCCGGAGATTCTTGGCGCAGTGATGGCGCTCTGCGAAGAGAAGGAGATTCCTTATCAGCGTTTTGTGAAGCATTCCAATACAAGGGGCGGCGGGACGATTGGCTCCATAATCTCATCACATTTACCCATGAAGACGGCGGATCTGGGTGTGGGCCTGCTGGCCATGCATTCATCCTGTGAGATGATGGGGGCGAAGGACCAGGAGGCGCTGGAGCGGTTTGCGCGGGCGTTTTTCAGTTAAGAAAACAGAAACGTTGCTGCAGGTTTAATGGATTTACAGAGGATAGAGTCCGGGAAGATGGTCTGTGAAGTTTTTTCTTAAATTTTCAATCCAGTAAATATCCAGCTCTATAGGAGCATTCCAGATAGCTGGGATTTTGATAATAAACATCTGTTTGGAAATCAGATATTTCGTCACTGATAAAAGAAGAAAAGAGTTTCATCAATTCATCCACTTCTTTACCGGACTCTGCACAATCCTCAATCATAATGCTGTATAGTTTCCCGATGTCCATAAAACCTGGAACGGTATATTTGCAGTCTGTGATCGTATCGAAATTGCCGTCGGCAATCTTATATTGCGCGATCAGTTCAGCGCTTACCTGCTCGAAGGAAAGACAGTGATTTACTTCGGCGTCATAAAGCTGTTTTTCAATCCCTGTTTTTCCTAATGCTTCTACGATAACACGACGTTTGTTTTTGGTCTGGCGTGCTGTGTATTCGATTAGAGAGCAGACATAAAAATAATCATTTTTTTCTTTTTCTGTCATAAATAATCTCACTCCTGTCAAAGGTCAGGCAATTCAATGCCGATAAGGTATGAAAGCTTATCTGATGGGTCGGATATCTGAATTCTGCCAGTACCCAAAACTGCCTGCGGTTTATTCTGCCTGCAAGAAAATCATTCACGTAATTCCATATGGTATCGTTGGCCATTGGGCCTTCCACAACATCATAGTGATGCGTTTCACCACTCCTGCATCCGGCAATGAAATCCAGCCACTCATCTGTCATGCGGTCAAATTTCAACACGGATAAACTATCGTCTGGCTCATAGGTATAGTAATTGATAACAGGGTCTCCCACGCCACGATTTGCCCAGCGCAATGCCTGCTCAAAATAACTGGTGCAATAAAATCCCCATGAAAAATCCTTAGTATAGGCTGTTTTGCGTATTTCTGGAAATTTGACGATTTCTTTACTGGCATGATAAAGGATCATAAATGAGCCACCTCTTTTTGAACATTACGGACTGGTATTTCCCTCATTCTAATCGAAAATTCCGCTGAAAGCAAGGAGGATGTTGATCAACGTATAAATATATTGACACATATATTCGGCAAGTGTAGAATATAAAACAGATATTCGGCAAATGCAGAATAAGAAAAAAAGGAGGCGGAAATGAAAAGACTACCGGATTCAGAACTGGAAATTATGATGATCATATGGGATTTGGATAAACCGGTGACAAGGTTTGAGATCGAAGCGCAGATGGATCAGGACAGGAGGCTTTCGCCCACGACAGTGCTTTCTTTTCTGTCAAGATTACAGGAGAAAGGATTTCTTGCTGTGCAGAAATCGGGAAAGAACAATGTCTACATAGCTTTGATCGACCGGGAAAGTTACATGCAGGCGGAGAGCAGAAGTATTTTGAAGCGTATCTACAGGAATTCCGCCAGAAATTTTATCGCGGCGCTTTATGACGGCGACAGTCTTTCTGACGAAGAACTGAAAGAACTGGAGGACTATATCAGCGAGAAAAGAAAGGAACGCGGGAAATAGAAATGAATTGCAGGAGCAAAAAGAGCATTAAAAGTACATTGGGAATCGCGGCAGTGGTCATGCTGCTGGCAGGATGCGGCGGGAACGATATACAGAGTCGGTCTGAGGACACAGAGAAGGATGACGCTTTGCAGTTACAACAGAATATAGAAGAGCAGGACAGAGCGGAAGCGGGATCAGAGGAACAGCCGGAGCAATCAGGTCAGTTTGGCCAGCAGGGACAGGCGGAAGAGCAGGGACAGTCCGGGCAGCAGGATCAGTCAGGACAGCCTGCGCAGTCCGGGCAGCAGGGTCTGTCAGAGCAGGCGGAGCGATCAGACAGGCAGGGGCCACAGCAGTCGGCAGGCGAAGAACTAGGCAATCAGCTGCAGGACAGATTGGATGCGGGCAGAATCCTCGAGGAGCAGTCTTTTCAAGTGAAGCTGAATGACTGGGGAGAAGTGCGGTTTGTATCCTATGAACCTGATCATACCGGTGAAAACCCGTTGGAAGATGTGACGTTTTATTTATTGAGAGGTGAAGAGATCCTGTATCAGTTTCCGTATATCGGTACGGAGGATACCAGTGATTATGGTATGTATTATGATGTGAAGTTTGTGATGTTTACGGATACGAATGCTGACGGAAAAGAGGATGTCGTCATAGGAGCGGAATATATGACAGGGGCAGGGCCTCAGGGCGCGGTTCCGCATGTGGTGGTGCGGATCTATGAAGACTATGGAGATCACTTTACCTACAACGAAGGGTTCAGCGATAAAATAAACGACTATCTTCCGTGGGAGAGCAATGTGCTGGCAAAAGATGTAAAGAGGCTGATCCAGCTGACCGGTGGAAATGGGCCGCTCACGGATTACGAGAGCTACTCGGGCAAATGGAGAGTGAGTGTCGGCTATGTGGCGGCATATGAAGAAACTGCTCCTGTCAGCAGGAATGAGCTCATCTGTCAGATCACCAACGGCAATGAATTTTCCGGAAGTCTGTTTACGGAGCAGGGAATGACGCAGCGGATCGCCTCGGTGGATGAGATTACCGGCACAATTCAAAATGGTGAACTGTTTTACGATTTTACGGATGACGGCTGGGGAGGAACGGGGACGCTGCACATTATGTTTCTGCCCAACCAGATTAATGTAGACGTCCTGAATCATCAGATGGCAGAAGAAAATGCGAGCGGATACGGGATATCGGGAATGTATGAGATGAAAATAAGAGAGTGAGCGGACAGGACGGTAAGCGAACAGACTAAGATACAAAACAATCGGGGAGGAAGGCATCACTGACGATTGCATCAATCGTATAAGGGGTAAGGTAAAACAGTATGGGAAATATTCAACATATAATGGGCGGAATGATATTTGATATACTGGAAATGAATATCGTGGTTTCTGTCGGAATTGTCCTTTTGTGCCTGTTTGCGGGGAAACTGCGCAGAAGGTACGGTGCAGGATGGATGAAACTGGCCTGGCTGCTGCTGGCAGTACGGCTTTTGATTCCTTATAATTTTTCCACATCGTTTGCGGGAGTTCAGCTGTTAAATTATGTCGGATTCGAGCAGGAGCGAGAGGTAGCAGAAAGCAGCTGGCCAGGGCAGGGAGACAGCGCCGCGCCGGAAGGCATCCAGACAGGGCAGGGAGACAGCTTCGCGCCGGAAGGCATCCAGACAGGGCAGGGAGACAGCACCGCACCGGAAGGTATCCAGACAGGGCAGGGAGACAGCGCCGCACCGGAAGGTATCCAGACAGGGCAGGGAGACAGCGCTGCGTCGGGAGGTATCCAGACAGGGCAGGGAGATGGCACGACGGCGGATGGCAGTGTACAGCAGGAAGGAAGCATGTTGACGGATACCGGAGACGGCGTGGAAAATGCAGCAGGCATTCAAACAGATCATGCCGGAGCCGTGTCGGGAGAGGGTCAGACAGGGCAAACGGGGAATGTGGCCACAGGACAGCCCGGCCTTTTCTATACCGCGCTTTTGATCAAAATATGGCTGGCAGGAGTGGCAGCAAGCGTGCTCTGCCTGCTGATCGGTTATCTAATCTTCTATGGCAGATGCAAAAGGAGTCTGTGCCCGATCACAGATTCCCGGCTGCTCAAAGAAATATGCAGGCAGCAGCGCAGCCATATCGGCCAGGTCAGGATCATGGCCTGTAAGAGCACGGCAGTTTCCAGCCCCATGATCACCGGGCTGATTCGTCCGAGGCTGATTCTGCCCGCCGATGCAGAACAGTGGCATACACGGCAGCTGGAGCTTGTCATGGCCCACGAGCTGTGCCACTACCGTAAAAAGGATCTCTGGCTGAAAATGCTGCCGGCAGCGGCCTGCTGCGTCAACTGGTTCAATCCGATGGTCCATATAATGAAAAGGCAGTCGGCCTACGATATGGAGCTTGCCTGCGACGGCATTGTCCTTGCGGGCAGAAATGAGGAAGAACGGGAAATCTACGCCAGAGTGATGCTGCGCTTTGCGGGCGGCAGCCGGAGCGCTTCGGTCTTTTCCACCGGATTCAGTGGGAATCAGAAAAAGATGAAAGCGAGGATCGACTATATGCTGGATACCGGGACAAAGAAAAAAGGGATTGTAAGTATCGTGCTGGCAGCAGCTTTTATTCTGGCTATGGGAGTCGCGGTCTCCTGCGGTTATAAAGCGGGAGAAGGTGGCACAGCCGTGGAAAATAACAATACAGAAGATGGCAGCGGAACGCAAAACGGAGAGGACGACCTGTATGATGAGGACAGGCAGAGCGGCAGTGAAAGCGGATCACAAGGCGATGGACCTGGCGGCGAAATGGCGGAAAGTGGGGCAGACCGGAACGGATTCGACTACAATCATGCCTATAATGATGTGATCAGGTACTGGCAGGGTAACCTGTATCTGACGAAAGAAGACGGCATCTACTGTCTGCAGGGCGGTCAGGGAGAAGAACAGCTTCTTTACGAAAGCGCCTATGACGATTACAGGAGCAGAGGGATGGAGATAACCGGTAACTATCTTTATTTCTGCGGACAGGCGCCGGCGGAAAAGGGGGATACGGTGACGGTCTACCGGATGGATCTGGAGACGCATGAGGTAGTGGATGCGCTGGCGGGATTTGATCTGGAATATGAGGATGTCCTGATCACCAATATATCGGTCTATGAAGGAAAACTGTATGTGGCGCTGGGGGCAGCTTCGGAACGATTGGGTTTTTCTTTAAATGAAAACGGGCAGGCGGTCAGTCAGCTGGATCAGCAGGCGGAGGACTTTCTTTACCGGGAATATAATGAGTATATGCGAACAGAGATCGAAAGGCTGAATGCCGAATTTGCTTCGGAGGAATACTGGGAACTGTGCGAGGTGCAGAACCAGCGGTATCAGGCAGTAATCGATGTGGCGTCCTGCAGGAAGCTGTTAGGCGGCAGACAGGTGGTAAGCCAGTACAAGGATGAATCCCTGTGCAGCATCTATCTGGAAAATGAGGACGGAACTTATGATTATCTATGTGATGCCATGAGTTCTCCGCCGCTTGTGACAGAGTCGGGGGTATATTATGACGATATCTCGGGTGATATCTGGTATGCGGATTTTGCGACAAAACAGACGGCCGTATTTTATGCGAGGAAGGACAGAGAGCCGGTGGAACTTTCTCTGATGACGTATGATGCGGATTACGTTTATCTGCTGCAGAATAGAAACATCGGTGACGACAGGGAAAACAATAAGGTGACGGAGACCTATATCGTGCGTGCTCCCAGAGATGGCGGCGAGGCGCAGAAAGTATATCGTTTCGAGGGGCAGGTGGATACATACGGAGCCGACGGCTGGTACAGGCACTGCGGCGTGTATGATGGACGGATGTATTTCGACAACCGGGAATCTTTCAGTCTGGATCCGGAAGCCAATGCCATGCAGGCAGTGAACAGTGGAGAACCCTGTGAAGATGCCGTGGCGATCGCAGACACGATTCGGACTTTTGCGGATGCTTATTTCGGGAATGATGCCGATACGCTCCGTGGACTTTTGACAGAGGACTTTGAAGGACGCGTGGAAATGTATGCCTATCCGGAGCAGGCGGATCAAATCTGGGAGAGTTATATCGGCGGGCGCGGCATGCCGGATGAAAATGTAGCGGTCGGCGTCACCTGCTATGTGTTCTATGAGTTTGGCGGCCACGCGGAGACCGGCGAGGCGCTGGCATATCTTTCGCTGCAGATGACGAAGACAGAAGAGGGCTTTCGGGTCAGATGGTACGGGATCGGACTGTAGTGCAGAGGTTTTATCTGCCGGTTACACAACAGTGCAGGATGCGGCGGCCTGCACTCAGGTGTCGCTATTTAATCTGGCATAGACAAAGGTATCTTTCCAGATAGCTTTTCCGTGCTCGTCTTTCCAGAAGTATACGTTTTCTCTGAAACAGGCTTCCTTCCGGAAGCCTAATGTTTCCAGTAATTTCCAGGAACGCATGTTGCAGGGGTCACATTCCGCATAGATCCTGTGAACACCATTGGCAAACGCCTGCCGGATCAAGGCGCCGCAGCTTTCGGCAGCATACCCATGGCCCCAATAATGCCGGTTAAATACGAAGCCGATTTCCAGCGCTTCAAATTCCCGCTTACCCAGATATACATTCCCGATCATTTTATGGGAGTGTTTCAATGCAACGGCGATCATTTCATCTGTGCCGATCCGCCACTGGAGATTTTCTTTTGTTTCGTCAAAAGTCAGAGGCTTATAAGGTTCATATTCCACCACTTCCTGATCAGATAAGTATTCGTATAAATCCTGCAGATCTTCCTGTCTGTATCTTCTTAGAATCAATCTTTCTGTTTCGGCTAAGATCATTTTGCACTCCCTTCTGTCTGCTGTCTGCTTCTGCTGCCTTCGGGCTCATGGGTATCATTATAATTTATTTCCGGCAGATATAGGTTGAAAAATCACACTGATGTGCTGATTTTTCAACTGCGAGTTTGTGCCGGAGCCACAAACTCGAGATCGCAGAGCCAAATTTTAAATTTGGCTCGCGGCCTTCGCAAAAGAACTGCTTCGGCATGGAGGGAAAAATGAAAAAGGAGAAACACGGACAAATCGATAGCATCAAATTCAGTACGTCGATAGAAGTGTTCATTCAATCCGAATCTTCATCACCGAAACCTTACACCGCTTCTTATAACAGGCAATACCATACTTCCAGATTGTCCGCATCCCCTCATCCCGAAGCTTCTGTACATAGCCTGAAGTCTCTATCTGCTCTAAAGCCTTCTTACATTCTGCCTCAAGCCCGGCATCATGCGCGTATTTGACCTCAATGACAATTCCGGTTTCCTCATCCTCGATTTCCACCTGAATGTCATTATATCCGTCACCGGATTCCTTATTTGAGCTTATGTTCCAGGACGATTTGAAACCGAGAATGCCCAGTAAAATACCATGATAGAAATTAGTTTTATGTTGATAAGGAAGTATGTGCAATAACTTATCATTAACGCCGACAAACAGAGTGCAAACAAAGTAGAGAATACATCACACTATCAGAGATTAATCCTCTGCTTTGTTGTTAAAATGGAAACATTTATTTTGAGAAACCTAGGCTTACACATACTCTTATCCTTAGAACATTGCTTAAGCTAAGTATTTCTCATTATTAGCATAGTCATAAAGCAATCTTGTTACTGCTGACAAAATTTCAGAAACTTTAATTTCCCAATTAGAAAATTCCTCTGCTGTCACCCCTGAACGAAAATTCCCATGGGCTATAGAGTTTCTCCGATTTACCAATGCATCAATATCGCTTTGACAGTCATCAAATAAATCTATGGGTAATCCTACTTTATACAAATTTTTCTGCAACACTATGTACCATAAATTAGATTCCGTGTCTATTATTTGATCATCAATATTTAATTCCTGTTCTTTAAAATCCTCAACCTTCTCCATAAAATCAACGCGACGATATAAACGATGTAAGCGGGCATCATCTGGTAACTCCTTACGAAAAATTTCGCATTTTCTATCCAAATTTTCGTAAGCGATAAATTCTTTATGCATACTTGCTACCATCAAGCCCGTATTTACATCCTTGCGATTTAATCCTTGCGAGTTTATATACTGTACATACGTCTGCAAACAAATTTTAATATATCCTTCCAGATGTGAATACAGTATTAATACTAAACTTTTTCTATACTTATTTTTGTTTTCTTCTGCAATCTCGCTTAATTGATTCTTGAAAAAGGCAAGTTCCTCTTGTCTCCAAGCTAACTCTACTTCAAGAGCCGCCCTCAATTCATCTGCCGTCAAGAATCCTACTCACTCCTTCCGTAAACAACTTTATTCTTGTTTTTACTCCATTGACACTTCCCGTCTTATATGATTGAAGTTCTGCTCCATATTTAATTTGATTAATAGCTTGAATAATTGTACTAGCACAATCATACGATATTATTTGTTCTATCAAAGACGCAATCGAAATTGCAATTCCGTCAAAATAATATAGTACAAATTCATTTTTTATAGTTCCATTAGCTGTTCTTCCCGAAAAAACTTCCTCACCCCAATTTTCATTTATAAACTTGAAGGTTTGTTCAAAAATATTTTTCTCTTTTTGGTATTCAAAGTGAATTTCCTCAGTTGTGATTTTTTCTAAATATCTTGTTAAGTATTCTGTTACAGGATATCTATAATTTTCTATATCATTTTTAATGGCGAAAAATCTTAAAACGAGTTCTTGGTCATATTTCGTTTTTCTTTTATCTGATGCAACCCTATTAATTACAGACTTAAAGTCTTCATTCTTGCTACACTCTTCTAGGAAATCAATTCCCTTCGAGCCCAATAATCTAATTGTACAATTCCGTATTTCTTGTGCAGATAAAATTTCGCCGCCTGTATTCAATCGTTTAAACATATGGTATTTTAGAGAAATTTCGCTCTCTTTCTTAATAACTTCCATACGAACAAAACTTCTTTTTATTTTTATCTGTAAAGCTTTTGGCAAATTATCAAATGTTAGTCCATTTAAATCCTTTACTATATCACATCCTTGCAATTCTAAAAAATCATCATCGGTTTCACCTAGCCGTTCCCCCCTAAAATGCAAATAACTAGATATTCTTTGCAATCCATCAATTAGCTCATAAACTCCATCATCTGTCTCTATAACAAAAATCGGTGGAACAGGCATTTCTAAGATTAATGATTCTACAAAACGTGATTGCTTTTCTTCTTCCCATCTAAAGAGTCTTTGATAATCTGGTGAAATTGTCAATTCCCTATTTTTATACATATCGTATAATTCATTGAATGAAACATCTAAACTTTTGGTTCTAATTTTTATAATTTGACTATCCACATTTTCAATTAAATTTTCTATTGCCATACTTTCCCTCTCTGTCTACAATTTTTCACATCGGGTAACCATATCTTTATTATAGCAAGATTTACGAAATTAACAACACTTTATTATCTTGATGCTGTATCATTTCTTCAGATTCCACCTCACAATGGACTCCTTTGCCCTCGGCTATATCCTTCCCACTGCCTGGCGGATTTGGGACCTTAACCCTTGAGAAACGTGTGCGGCTAGGCGCACCACATAAAAAGCAGATGCCCACATCCGCATCTGCTTTTTGTATGGTTTTCTGACAGCATATGTTTCATTCCTGCTCACATTCACTATATACTCGTCTATACTTCTCTTTTTTAAAACAATTCTTTAATCTTATCCCAAAGCGTCTGGAACAATTCCCGGATCTTTGCCCAGAACCCGCCGTCTGCATTTGCAATCTTATCGTAGATCGACTGCGCTGCATTCAGCAGACCGTCCAGGTCCAGATCCAGCTCGCTGATCTTTTTCATCAGCTTTACGACTTCTTCTTTTTCTTCTTCTGTCAGCGTAATGTCAAATTTCTCACAGCCTTCCGAAATGACGTTGCGGATTTCGGATTCATCGGAAAGGTCGTGTTCTACGACCGCCTGTTTTACGTATGCCATCATGCCTTCAATTTCATCAGAATCAGCTCCGGAAGACTCAAGCGATCCGGTCACCACAAGCTCATGCAGCGCCGCGTCGATATTTTCTTCGTCCAGCTCGTCGCCTGTCATTTCCTTATATGCTTTAAATACGCCTACCAGCGCCGCCGTACCGGAAATCGGAAACGGGGCCGCAACGATAATATCCGCATTCTGGATTCCCGCCGTCGCCAGAGCATTTTTGTACATGCCGACGGTACAGTAAGAAATATTATTCGTGGAAATATTGATCCCGCTGCCGTCTTTCCGCTCTACAATCACAATGGATGAGAGTGATTTGGTTCCGATCTTGCTACTGTCAATATAAGAATCCAGATACCGGTGTTCTTCGGAATTATTTACATATACGACATCGTAATCAGAAAGTTTGCTCTCGTCGATCCCCATCAGCTTTAGGACGGTCGACCTCTGCTCGGGCGTCAGGTTTTCGCCGAGTGCAAGATACGGCTTGTCATTCTTTTTAATTTCTACCTGATCGTCGTTTTTATCTTCTTCTACCGTAACGGTTCCCTTGATATCCGAGTTATCGTCTGTCGTAACGGTTCCTTTGATATCGGTATTGTCCGATTTTTCCGTATCGTCTGTGCCGGATTCCGTTGACGGCGTCTGCGGCGCCTGATCTTTCGGCTCTTCATTGGAATCGTTCCCTTCGCCCTGTGTTCCCGGATTGCCGGATGTATCCGAATTACCGGACGTATTCTGGCTGCCGGATGAAGCATCGGATGCAGGGGTTTCATCGTCTCCGCCTGTTCCCGGATCCTGCTGTGAGGCATCTTCTCCCTGTTCTGCCGATGCTTTATTGACAACCGGTTCTTCCACAGATCCTGCATATACATTGACCAGTGAACCGAACACCATCGTCAATGCCAGCAATAAACTGACGATCCGCATATATCTTTTTTTCATGTTCCAGACCTCCTTTTTATGCACAGAACTTCTCCTTCTGTGCTCATAAGCCATCCTTTCCCAAGGATGCTTTATCATTTTTGCACAATTTTTTTGCTTTGTCAAAGGAATCCCGAAAACTTAAGATATAATTCATGATTTCGTAACCGTATCCTTATATTCTGTTACAAATCCATGTATAAATATCTGCATAGACGTCTCTGCGGTCCGTCTCATTTAAAATTTCATGCCGGTCGTTTTTATAGAGTTTTAACGTTACGTCTGTCATTCCCGCCGCCTGATACTGCCGATATACTTTTGTTACCCCTTTCCCCATATCGCCTACCGGATCCTGATCGCCGGAAAGCAGCAGCAGGGGCAGCCCGTTCGGGATCTTTGCAATGTTTCTTGCCTGGTTATCGTAATAAACGGCCTCCATCAGCCCGTAATAGCCGTTTACCGTAAAATCAAACCGGCATTTGGGATCTTTATAATACCGTTCGGCGATACATGTCTCCTTGGTCAGCCAGGTATTGCCAACATCCGTTCCGGTAAGGTCATACCGGCGGTACGATCCCAGAAACGAAAGCTTTTTGACCAAAGTGCTTTTATAATGCCAGCCGTGTACCCTGCCAAGGAATCCGCAGATCCCCATGCCGGCTTTCATCAGAACATCCGGCATGCTTCCCGTTCCCACAATTACCGCGCCGCTCAAATGCTTCGGATATTTTGTAATATATTTGCGCAGCATATAAGACCCCATGCTGTGACCCAGCATAAAATACGGAAGGTCTTTATATTCTTTTTGTATCTGCTTTCTGACCGTATGCATGTCTTTGATCAGCGTGTCGCTGGGACGGCTGTCCGTAAAATACCCGTACTCCGACGGCGACGCTACGGAATCGCCGTGCCCAAGATGATCGTGCCCGACGGCTGCAATCCCTTTACCTGCAAGAAATTGGGCAAATTCCGTATAACGTCCGATATATTCCTGCATCCCGTGCGTAATCTGCAGAACCGCTTTCGTACATTCCCGATCCGGCAGCCATTTCATCCCGTGAATGGTTGTTTTTTTATCTGCCGACAAAAATTGAAAATCTTCCTGTATCATATTCCCCTCCTGCACCGCATTCTGCGGCTTTTCTTAAAGTTTTTCCCGTTTCTGCCCACATATATGCGCTTGAAATACATCACCGTCAGCAGTAATTGGAAATCACAAACTGTACTTCTTCCCTTCCCATATAACTGTTGATCTCCGGATAATAGACGATCGAGATCTTATCCTGTTGGTCCAGAAGATCCGCCATTTGTTCTGCATGGGAAAAGCACACGGCAGGATAACAAAACCCGTATTCGTCTTCCAGCGTAAGCTTCAGCACATTTCTGTTTTTTCCTACGATACGCCGCTCTTTTACACGGATATTTTTATCTGCAAACACAGGTTTTCCATTGCCCTTTCCAAAAGGTTCTAAAATCTTCCACTCATGTACCAGCTCTTTCGTCACGTACGAAAGCGGCATAGGAACATCGATATGTATTCGAACGGTAAAATCTTCTTCCTTTAAAGAAGCGTTTTCATTCATACGCTTCCGAAAGGCGTCTAAATGTTCTTTGGGAAGCGACAGTCCCGCCGCCATCGGATGTCCGCCGAATTTATCCAGCCATCCGGCCGACTGCTGCAGGCCGTGAAACATATGATAGGCTTCAATCGAACGGCCAGAGCCTTTCACCCCTTCCAGGCTGTCAGTCAGAACAATGGACGGGCGGTGATACTTTTCTTTCAGCCTTCCGGCAATGATTCCGGCG
>OFFJ01000509.1_pt1 | contig 32497 bp, 41 predicted proteins | sample 1521261 | NCBI WGS metagenome assembly OFFJ01 (sample SAMEA3504122, study PRJEB24116) | mouse gut metagenome | biome: mouse gut; feature: mouse-associated habitat; material: faeces | place: Denmark | collected 2011 | reverse complement strand
GGTGAAAGGCAGTAAGACGTTGCGTTGTAAGGTAACGGTGAAAGATAACAGGAAATCTGTTACAAAGAAACCGATTACGAATCCGGAACCTGCTCCGAAACCACCTGTTGAGACAGAATGTCAGCATAATTGGGTTCAGAAAGAAAAGGTTGTTGGAACGAAATTGGAATGCAGTTGTGGATTACTATTCGACAACGAAGAAAAATGGTACGAACACTGTGACGCACTCATGGAAAGCGGACTGGAAAACTGCGGCGTATCAATTCTCGAAATCACTGAAACCTATTACGAATGCTCGAAATGTCATAAGACAAAATAAAAAATGACCTCCTGCTGAGAAGTGGGAGGTTGTTTTTTTTCTCACATATACAAATAACTTTTACCAAGATTATCACCCTACAAAAACAAAATACATTCGGGTGCAAAACTAACAACGTATACCAGAAAGTAAGGAGGTCTCGCATTATGGAACATCCATTAACACCAACTGCAAAATCAATCTTCTGTACAGACTTTGAAAATTATAAAAGCAACGTATGCCACCTACTACACAACCTCGGCGACATAAACTTTTTACAAACAATTTTAGAAGATGACACCATCAGTCAACTTGCCAAAAATAACTTGACAGGATACGCCCTGTATTTAGTTGCTATGGTAGATTACATCAGTAAAGAAAATAGCGTACCTTTATGTACAAAATATGACTGGTTACGTAAGTTGAAACTACCAAAACTGGCAATTCCTGTAAGTATACAACTATATATAGACATCTGCGGAAAAGATGAAACATACCAAAAAATATATAATCAAGCCATCCCAGAATTCTTAAAATACAATATATTAGAAGGAGATATAAGAAATGTCTGCTGAAATCACAAAAGACAATATCAATGACATATTAAAAGACTTAGGAAAGGAATACAGAAAACGGGCAGGAAAACAAATGCCCGCCGAAATCGTCATGACAGGCGGTGCTGCACATGATGGAATTGAACATATTGATGTACATGTTCAGCTTCGTGGAACATATTAATAATAGGTCTCACAACATCTTTACCATCAAGTTTACGAAAATCAAACTTATGTTTCGGTAATAAATCACCCACACCAACATCAACCTGTATAGGATGCACCGTATCATCCATCTGACCCTTAGTCACAGGCACATCATCACGAAATTGAATATTTACATCCAAACCAAAACGAGACGTAATATCACTACAAATACGTTCTCTGCAATCAACAAATAAACTCACAACATCTTTCGGACGAACAACTAACATATCTCGCTTAATCATCATACATCCCGCTTTCTACATCTTTAAAAAACTGCCAAGGTCCACCCGGATAATTCAAATAAATATGATTTCCTTCCGGAGATTTCATACGCTCATACAAATCCCTATGCCACTTATTACTAGCCAAACGAATTTCTTCATCAGAACGATTATCTATAAACTTTTCCAAATCTTCATCGCTAAGACCTTCCAACATAGCCCTTCTTGCAGATGCACCAGCCTCCTTAAAAAATGAATCTGGTCTACGAGATACTCTCTTTTTTGCCATATAAAACACCTCTCTTTTCATATATACATTACAAATACACATCTATTATAGTATAACATAAGCATACTGTATTTACTACATTAAAAAAATAGCCCACAAGGCTATTCAGTCATCATACATACCACTTTCTACATCTTTACAAAATTGTTCAGGTCCACCTTTGTATAAAATCTCAACAGTCGAATTTGACTTCATGAATTTACGATTCCCTCATATAAGCATTAGTGGCTTTTCTTTTTTCTCCCTCAGACCGACCATCGAAAAGAATACCAAAATCCTCAGATAAATCCAATTTATCAAAAGAAATATTTAAAAATTCCCTAGAAGATTCACACAAATCATCAAACAATTCACCAGAAAGAACACTTTTTCTACTCTTCATCAATAAACCCTCCTTTACAAAAAAATCTACATCTATTGTGAATCACCCATAAGCTAAAGCAAATGTGTTTTACGCTAAAAATCATAAAATATCCACACAAAACTCTTTATACAACTTCAACGATACATTATTAATATGTGGAAGCACATCTAACGTCAGCAAATCATCTTTTGTCAACATATTCACCCTCTAAAATTAAAAGCGTCTAAAAAATAGACGCTTTTAACTATTATTATTTACTTTTTAATAGACAACGTCCTGTAAACTCAGGCTATTCTATGGTAGTTTATCGTCCCCCAATAGAGAAAGTGAGCTATCTCATTCACCCTTACTTCGAAATAATTTCAGGCATCTCTCCTAGAAAAAATTAATTTCTTGATATAAGTATATGCAAAAATCATAAATGTGTCAATAGGTAAAATTATACAAAATACTGATTTACCAAAAGAGTTTAGATATGACCATAGAATATACCATCACAACTGACTTCAATATCAACTCATCTAATTCCCTGTCCCACCTCGAAATTCATCAATTGCACTCCTCACTCTTTCTTTTACATCATCCTCTAAACAATTAAAATGACCAATACCCAAAACAACTTTCTTGCAATCATTCTTATACAAACTTCTTAAGTAAATAGTATTACTATCTCCAAACCATGTACATTCATGATTATCTGGATTAGATATATAAGACACAAAATCCAACAAAATCTCTACATCATCTGGATTATTCAAATCATAAACATCTGGTTCAAAACAAATCACTTTGCCATTCACCACATGTACATAGCCGTCAATATCTATAATTTGATTGTTGTATCTAAGAATGGCAAGCAGCACTTTCTCTTGTATATCATCAGGCAATACCCGAACATAACCATAAGAAATATTATAAGAACCAACGACTGGCTCCACACCCAATACAATCATTGTGTCTTTTCCAAATTTCAATGGAAAATCTTTCGTGCCCAATACAGATGCAATACTAAAAACCTCTTCTAAATCTTCGTCTTGTGTCAAATCCAAAGCACCCGAACAAACACAAATCACTTTGCCATTCACCACATGAACATATCCATCAATATCAACAATTTGATTCTTAATATTTTCTTTCATCATAATACACCTTATATCCTTTCCATGTAAATACAAACATGTTGATTCAACAATACAAATAAAAGACTTCGTTTATACATTTCATTTTAGAGGATATTTGAAAGAATACAAAATGATGTAACACTGACAATAATCACAAACTATGTTATAATATACATACAAAAACACGAGTGCTTTTGTAAACGAAAACAAGGAGAACAAATATGACATATCAAGAATATACACAGTTGTTAAGCCAACTGCCAGAAGACCTCCGTAAAGAATACGGATTCAACGAACCATTTGATTACAGTCCTTACAAATGTATTCATACAGATGAATATGATTATTATCCTGAATTAAATTGCTGTATCATAAATGATATTCCAATTGTATGGGAAAGTGGTCACCCTTGGGTTACCCCGGAAAATCCGGAAATCTTAAAAGGATTTAAAAAATTTATAAAACCACGATTAAAAGAGCATATACAGACAATTTATGTCAATCCAAATAACACAATCACTTGTTGTAACTACAACAACCTAAAAAGAAACTTCCAAATGATGCAAAAGCACGGTAATACATCATTTGTAAACATCAATGGTTCAAAAATATGGTACAATCCAAACGACATTAACCTGCCAAACGAACCGGAGACAATTAAATTGGCAAGATGTCTTTTGTGGGCATACAAACATGAAAGCATTGGTCTTGCTCCAGACAAAAAAGAACCTGTGGAAGATTGGACGTGTGTGGAATTTATAGGAGACAAAAATAATGAGAAAAGGAACTAGACAAACAGGTAAATTTCAAATACAAGAAGGCATGGCATTCACCATGCCCGATTCTGATTTAGTTATACGAAACATATCAAATGTCACTCCTTTCAAAATATTTTTACATAAAACATTCTAATTTCCATTATATACCATACACCCGTATTAAAAAAACAAATACTTGTTACGGATAATAAAAAATATTTTCTTACTCGCTCTCAGAGTTATATTTTTATCATTTATACAACTAATTCATTTCCTGTGCATCTGAACCTTTCAGCACCATTGATATAACCACACCAATTATGATATAATACACCATACATTCGGGCGCTTATATAGAGACTCACATCTGTGAACCTACAAAAAAACAGGAGGTTTTCGACCATGTTAAGCATAAAACAACAATACATTACAGAACTAAAAAGATTAGTATCCTATGAAATGAAAACCGCAAAACGTAGCGGCATATACGGATTCATACAACGCACAATGGCATATAACTCTAATCGCATTGAAGGAAGTACACTCACAGAACGCCAAACGGCAAGTATGTTTGAAACTGGTACAATCAGCAATGAAGAAGATATACTCATGCGTACAAAGGACGTAGAAGAAATGAGCGGACACTTCCGAATGTTCAATCAAACCATACAAACACTTGATGAACCATTGAGCATAGACATTATCAAACAAATGCACTACAATTTAAAAGTAGGAGTATTTGAAGATATGGCAAATGGATATCCATGCGGTGAGTTCAAAAACCGAGTGAATCGTGTATCAGACATTGTCACATCAGAACCACAGAACGTAGAAAAAGATATCACAGCACTGTTAAATAAGTACCTGCAGGTTTCCACACCATCTGTAAAGGACCTTGCAGCATTTCATGCAGAGTATGAAAATATCCATCCGTTCCAAGACGGAAACGGACGTACAGGAAGAATGATTTTATTTAGAGAATCTGTAAAACACAACATGATTCCAATTATCATCCGAAGCGAAAATAAAGACAGATACATGCAGTATTTAAACCAAGCTCAAACAAATAAGAATCTCAGAAATCTGACAGAATATTTTGAACAAGAACAAAGCAGATTCTTTGAAGAAACAAAAAATATGGTACTGCCATATGAAATTCTCGAACGTGACAGACAAAGAAAACAAGCCGGAGATTTTTCAGATAAAATCGCAGCTCCAAACACAAATGACGGATTGGATGGTCCAAGGTGAATAGTAAATATAACAAAAATCAACAAAATCCAAAAGGGATAACGCTTAAAAAACAAGCATTATCCCTATATTTTCTTAAAAACAAAACATCATACACACCGTTTTAAGCAATGACAATCAACAATCCACCACACAACCCAATAAAACAGCCCTATGAGCCAAATACAAGCTCACAGGGCCACTCTTATCAATCAATATAGCAATTCAAGAACACTAAAACTTCTTGACGACAAAAGTTCCAATATTTTTTATGCATACGCACAATAATAGATTCTCACGTATTTGTAAGATTAGCAACAATTAAGTTTTATTCAGTGCTTGAACATTGGCTTACAGGCCTTCTTTCCATTCCGGTATAGAATTCTTGTAAATTGTCCGGCGTACACATTTTGGCTTTGTCATAGCTTGCTGTGTATCGTGGGTTCATCCATGATGTCAAATGAAATTCCTGAATCAGCATTTCCGGGTAATCCAGTTTTGTCCCAGTTCTGCGGTTCTTCGTATGGTCGGAACAATCCCAGACAGGGTTGTCTTTCATCAATGTCCGGAAATCCTTTTTGAAGGTCACGCTGCTGCTTACAGCGCCCTTTGGATTGTTTCTTTCATACCACGCCCGGTATAAATCGTACAGGAATGTGTACGGAACTAAATCCCATGAAAGCCGTGGGACAATTTCTTTGATGAACTGCCGCACCGGGTCATTGAAGTCCTTGTATTCAGCCAATGCTGCTTTACAGGCATCCGGTACAGATAACGTATAGTTATCCATGTGAAGGACACGATACAGAACGTATTCCAATACTTCAATACGATGCAAATAATCGTGTTTAATGTATTTGCGTTCTGCCCCGGTAAAACACTTTGTGAACGGGATGAAGAGCTGGCGTCTCCAAAATGAATCCGATTTATCTTTAATCCTTGGCATTTCATTCAAACACTGTACCATAAATCCATAGAATCTGTAGGAAATTGCCTGTTTGAACTTACGGTTGATGCTGATGGCGTCGTTCGTGATGATTGCTTTTAAGTTTGCAGCTTTATCAATATACGTTCCAACGTCGTTTTCATCTACGATAATGGCGGTTGCTCTGGTGAGGGGTTCTAACATGAAGTCTTTGCCCATGTCGGAGAGCGGGATAGAAGCAAAGCTGCCGTCTCCACAAAGCTGCCGCATTAATTCACAAAGGGTTCCTTTTCCGTTGTTTCCGGTTTCGGAATAGAACCATGCGGATTTATTCCAAGGTACATTCGGTCTTACAATAGCTCCCAATACTTCCCAGAGTACGTTTACAATATCCGGGTCATCGGATAAAGAATGCATCCAGCTTTCTACGTCCCAATCGGTGCTGTCATCCGGGTTATGGATGGTAATGTTTGTGGCGGATGGATTGTAGTTAATCCTTGACTTTGCCATAAACACAAGGTCTGGCGTAAATGGGAGTAATTGTTTGGTGTCAAAATCAAAAATTCCGTTATTGACGGCAATGAGATTTGGTTCATGGCAGCATTCTTTACGTGGAACCATATCACGTAATGCTGTCATAAATTCGTTAAATTCTCTTGTAGTAAGTTGATAATTATAACTGCGGGCTAAATTTCGGAATACTTCATCTGATGTTACATAGATGCCTTCATCTGGTCCTTCGGATTGGTAGATAGCTAACAGGTCATATGTAGTATCAGCGTTTGTTCCGGCTGTGGCAATCCGATACACAGGATACAAATATGCTACGACTTCAGCAATTTGTTGGAACCCTAAGGCAATCGGAGGTTTCCATTTACGTTCTCCGTCCTCTAACATTCCATTTTGTGCATTGATTACCGCTCGAATATCTTTTAATAAGTCCGATTCAATCACCGCTGGGCTTGGAGGATTGTCACGGTCTAAGTCAAAGAGGTATCCTTCTGTTGTAACACGCAGCACATCACTCATTGTATGTTCCATAATTGCACACCCCTTTCTTATTATTGATAATAGAAATGTCTTCTTGCAAAGTGTTTAATTGCCCTTCCCGTTCCAGGCGGTTCAGGTCAAACATCAGGCGCATAGTCTTTCGATACACCGTCAGCGTCTTTTTTGTATACGGATGGCTTTTGCCGAGGCTGTTTGCCATCACAACATAGAAGTCAAGAGCTGCCTGGCGGCTGGCTTCAAGTTTCGCGGACATTTTCTCCCGGTCTGCACGGGATACAGTGTAGTTTTTTACCATCATCTGTTGTTATCCTTTCTTTTAAATTTTTAATTGTTGCAAGGTTAGGTTTTTTATGAAATCAAAAAAAGCCGCAAGCGCATCTAACACAATCATCATTTTGTTGTGTTAAATGTACTTGCAGCTTTGTAGTCTCGTGTTCGTTTTTATTTCAGAACGGCTTTGCACTGACATCGGAGCTTGTACGGAGCCTATCTATTTTTCGGCCATAGCTTCCTACACTATGGCATCCACCGGGGAGATTATGAAACATCTGCCCCGAACCGTACTTGCAATCTCACAAGATTTTCTGTATTCTATTTTTGATTGTACCAACATCATACACTCCAAAAAACAAATTGTCAAGAAATATTTCAATATATTTCTATATGTTCAATATTGTGCAATATTATTCAATTAATATTGTGTTTATTCAATGCTTAATTGACTTTTATATATGATTTTGTTATAATATTATCATGAAAAGCACGTAAAGGAGTTGATAGTTATGGGTAAAAATAGAGTGCAAAAAACAATAGAACAGATGCGCATTGAGATGGATGTTAGCCAAGCAGAGCTTGCCAAAAGAATTGGTATGACACCATCGAATTTTAATAAGCGTTTAAGTACGGGTAAATTTTCTTATGATGAGTTTGTTGCAATCGCTGATGCACTTGGTTGTAAGTTTTATTTTTATTTTGAACCAGTACAAGCGCAGGTACAGGCAATAGAAAATCAGTAAAAATGATTGTTGCAGGTATGCTTTTGCTGTTTACAGGCCGGGGCAGCGGCGGCTTTCTTTCGCATTTTTGTCTTTATAGCTTAGCCGCCGAATCCCCCCATAAGGGGGATTCCCTTTTAATCTTCAATAATGAAATCTTTGATTGTATAGCTGTCCGCGAACTCGTTATTTTTCCAAAAGGCGAACTCGACTGCGATATCAATTTCTCCAATATAGTTTAGCATAAACGCAGCCAGCCGCTTGTCGCATGGTATCTCATGCACTTCGTACGCATCGTCATCGTCTTCATACTCATCATCATATGCATTTTCACATAGGTAGAAAGTAAGAGTATTTACTTGTTCATAGAAAGAGATAGTTTTAAGTTCATGCTCTTCAGCTTCGAAAGAATCTTTATCGCTGTCAATCCATATGCCGTTTCCAAAACATCCAATGTCAAAACGCTCATTTGGGTTATTATCATTTTGAATAATGATTATAGGCATATGAATATCTGGCAGATTAGAAAGTTCTGGAAATTCTTTTGGTCTGTATACCACTTTCAAATCTAAGTCTTCGGTGTCTATGGTAATCCATGCCGTATATGCCTGACGGCCTGATTCAAAATGATATTTTCTTTGTATAGTATTCATTTCTAAATTTTCTGTTTTCATGGCGTTTACGCCTCCTTCTTTGTTTGTTGTAATTGTGAAATTTTTATTGTTGGTCATTAGTTTTTCTCCATTTTTCCCCGTCACGCCGCTAGGACAGTGCATTTAATTTTTCATTGGTTGCGGATTAGCCTGCATTTGCAGGTCGGGGCAGCGATGGCTGTATGAGCATTTCCTTTTATGGAACGCTCACCGCCGCGACCCTGCTCTGCTTACGGGCATAGCCCCCCCTATAAGGGGGAGATTTTTAATCTTCGATAACAAAATCCTTGATGGTAAATAGGTCATCCGTGACTTCATGCTCGCTATCAAAGTCAACCAAAGAAACTACATCGAAAATCTCACAATAGTAGCAGATAAGAGCAGCCAACAGTTTGTCGCATGGCACGTCATAGTATTTTGCATCTATAATATCGTCTTCTTCCTCTTCGCACAAATCTTTTTCACTTGCGCTGAGTGGAAGGACGTTTTTCTGCTTATCAAAGAAAATGGTTCTCAAATGAGAGTAATCTCCTTCGAAGTAGCCCAGATAACAGTCAAGCCATATACATGTACCGCCGCCACCACCATCAATATTGTAATACTTAGTTGGATTATCATCATTTTTAATGCTGATTGGCGGCAGTGTCGTATCAACCACATTCATATCTGCATCCAAGTTAATGTATGCAGTATATGACTGGCCGTTTGATTCAAAATGATGGTTTCTTTTAATTGTGTTAATTGTTTTCATAATTTTAAAGTCTCCTTTTATAAAATATTTTTTGCTTCAATTTTTCACTCGGAGCCGTTGGCTCATTAAACTTTTTGTTGTAGTTCTGTTAGGTTCCATCACCACAACATCCAGCATCCGAGTTCCAAATTTCAGCCCGGAGCCGCGGGCTTATTCCATATTCAGTTGTATTTGTTACATAACTAGCCCGCTGTAGCTTAGACTTAAACCTCCAGACATTACATTCTTCCATGTCTTTCAGTTTCAGTCAGGTATCCACCCGTCCATTTTGATTAATTCTTTATGTTGCGGTTGGAACCCTCCAATCCTTCCGGTTCGGAAGGACGCCCAAGCTTGCCGCTTTAGTTATGCAGCTTCGCAGCTTTCTGTTGTAGTTCTTTCAGATTCCATCACCACAACACATCACCACAACAACCAGCATCCAAGTTCCAAATTTCAACCCGGAACCTTTGGTTCTCTTAGTTTCAATTTTTCACTCGGAGCCGCAGGCTCTTTAACTTTTTTGTTGTAAGTGTTTCATAAACAGCCTGCGTCAGAGCTTCCACCTCAAGACATTTTGTTGTGTCTTTCGGTTACAGACTTGCACCCGCCAGTTTGCCTTAGTTCATATATGCTGTATTTTGCTTTTTGTAGTGTTAGTTATTTATTTTGTTGTCAGCAAAATGCAGGGCGGCAAACAGCCGTCTGTGTACAACAGGATACAAGAGCCACAGAATAACTCCCGGAATCTGAATTCCCGCCAGCCTCAAAGGCTTTTGGTCATTTCAGCTCCCGCTGTTTTTTTAATTATTTTTGTTGTAATTTTTGTTGTTATTTTTGTTGTCGTAGTTATTCTGCTGTATTTTCTGTTGTGGCTCTTGTTGCGAAGCAGCGCACCCGCATTTTTAATACAATGCGAAGCAGCGCACCCGCGTCTTAAAATCCATGCGAAGCAATGCACCCGTATCTTTTTTAACCAGTGAAAAACAATACGGGATAACGCTCCGGTATATAATAGTTACGAATATATAGAGCGATTTCAACTGAAAAGTGCAGAAAAGCTAGTATTTATAAGGCTTTAAAGGATGTTTTGATAGTTCCCTATATGGAACCAAATAGTTCCATTTTGAAATTCGTATATTGACGTTAAAACAGGGATAGAGTATGATGTTCAAAACGGTTATTCCAGGAGGGAAAAATGGGTACAGGAAAAAGCAAAAACGAACGTGACATGGAATATTTGGAGAATAATTCCACGCTAATCGGCACAAGGCCATTGGAGCTGGTTGACCCTGAAACCGGACAGGTGCTGGAAATGATACAGACGACAAAGCTCCGCTATGGCTCAAAGCCTTTCTGGAAATGCTACCTAAAGGAATTTCTTGCGGCAATGGAATCCCTCAGCGGCAGAGAGTTCGATGTCTTCATCTATATTGTTAAGAACACCAAGCAAAGCGACAACAAGTTCATCGGCACGTATGACAAGATTATGAAAGGCACGGGATGCAGCAGAAAGGTAATAGCAAAAACCTTGAAAAGCCTGCAGGACTGCGATTTCATCCGGAAAGTGCAAAATGGCATCTGGATGATAAACCCGTATGTCCTGATGAAAGGAGATGGCCAGAAGCAGCTGGGGCTGTGGCGGGAATATGGGAAACCTCTGTTAGATGAAGATAAAGAAGCTGAAAAGGAAAAAGAAGATTCTAGTGGAGAGAAGCAGGGTGAGGAAGTAAGCGGGGAAAGCAGTAGCGAAATTCCTGCGGAAAATAGTGATGAATCCTCTGAAGAAAATAGTAAAGAAATTTCTGAAGAGAATTGTGGGGACACAAATATTACGGATGATAGCAACAGAGAGACAGACCTTGATGAAAGCCATCTGCCGGGTCAAAAATAATATGGATGACGGTCGTTGGGAAATGCCAACATAATACATACGGAACGCCTCAAAGAATAAAATTTTTAGAAAACGGAAAATGTCGGAACGCCGTTTTGTATAAATGCTTCATGCCTTACTGTCCTGTTGTTTTTTATATTATGGAATGCTCACTGCCACATCATCGCATCGCTTCCGGGTGCAGGGTTCCCGTACCCCCTGACTTCATTATTAAAAGGGGGAATTGGCATGAAACCGCCACCCTTGACAACCCGCGCCGGAATATGCTGATGTGCATATGCCGACGGCGAAGGACTGGGGAACAATCAGACGCTTCCTGCCGCGCAAAGGCCAGCGTAGCATATTCCGTCCCGTTTTCCCAAGGGCAGGCCCCTGCGGGATGGCTGGTGCAATGCCTCCGGCTTCTGCCCCCTAAAGAACAATCAGCGGATACGCAGGCGCGTCTGCTGTGAATATACGCCATCTTTTCCGCCCGATGCAGATAAAAAATCGTCGGGTGCGTTATTGTAAGTCCGTAGGAATCGGACACGCAGACAATAACCGAAAGGATGGAAAAAACTATGGGAACAAAATGAATAACGGACATCAAAACATTCGCATCCGCCTTAAAACGGATGCTCGGAGAAGCGTACCCTTCCTGTACCGTGGAAATCCACGAAGTCTCCAAGAACAACGGCCAAATGCGGACAGGCATCCTCATATGGGAAAAAGGACGCAACATTGCCCCCGCGATTTATCTGGAAGAGCTTTTTGGAGAGTACTGGAATGGGAAACCGCTGGATGAAATATGCCGGAGAATACAGAGAATCCATACAGAATCAAACCCTGACGAAAGTTTTGACATAAGCAGTATTACGGATTTTTCAGCAGTTAAAAACAAAATCTGCTACAGGCTGGTCAACGCGGAAAGAAACGCCGCACTGCTCCGGGAGGCCCCGCACAGGCTCTGGCAGGACCTGGCGGTCGTATATTACGTCGCATTGTCAAAAGATTCCTCCGTCGGCATTTCGAGCTTTGCAGTCAAAAATAACCTCTTGGAGATGTGGGGCATGGACGAGCCTGCGCTGCATGAACTTGCAAAACAGAACACACCTGTATTATTCGAAGCCGAAGTCACGCCAATATCAGACGTGATAAACAGTATGTTGGAAGAAATGCAGGAGTGCGGGCAGATTGCCGCGCTGCCGGACATGGAGGAACCGGAAAACCTGCCGCCGCTCTATGTCGCGACAAATGAGTGCAAGTGCCATGGGGCGGCTGTCCTGCTGTATGACGGGGTTCTGGAAAGGTTTGCGGAAAGAATCGGCTCGGATTTTTATATTCTTCCGTCAAGCGTCCACGAGACGCTGTTCATGCCCATATTGCCGGATACGGACGGATGCATGCTGCCGGAACTGGTGTGCGGAATCAATACGGAACAGGTTGCTCCTGAAGAAGTCCTCTCAGACAATGTGTATCTTTACCATGCGGGGGACGGCTCCGTCACACAGATTGGCTGATTCTTATTGAATCTTATTTGCAGGATTGCCCGCAGGATAACCGGAAAGCCCTGCGGGCTTCATGTCGCGGATATTTAAGACAGTACAAGAGATACAGTTATGAAAGTCCTTACAAAGATACAGAAACAGCTAACAGCGTAAGATGGGAGGGATAAAATGACTTACGAAGACTATCTTAGCACGGAACGGAGCCTTACTTTCAAAGAGATGCAGGAGATACACGGCCAGATGCTTGCGGAGATTGCCAGTGATGCCGATGCAAAAGAAATTTATAACGGGCTTGCGGCTACAGCCGCGAAGTATGCGGCGGTACGCGCGGAATGGCCGACGCTTGGCCGGGAAGAGAAAGCGGAACGGGATTCACGCAGGACATCGCTGCACGATTCCGTAATCGTAAAATTTAACATGCTGGCAAGATACCTAAAAAAGCAGGGGAAGGATGCCGGATGGCGGGACTGTCTGGGGGACGAGAAAGAAAACCCATACGACAGGAAACGGCTTGGGGATATGGCCTGCTATCTGGCGTTTGTGAATGGGCTGAATGCAAGGTAATTTTGAAGGCAGAGAAATTTATTGTTGACACTAAGCAGATGGGGGTGCTATAATACTTAACATAATATATAAAGCAAGGTAGAAGGTGTTGCGGACACACCGGTAACCTATCTAATTAGCCAATAGAAATCCGAAAGTGCATACAGAAAAGTAGAGAGATGGAGTATCTCTTTGTTTTTTTGTATGCAATTTCGGATTTTTCTATTGGCTATTTTTTTGGCAGCTGCTTCCCGACATACGAGATATATAGGATGTTCTGACATTTCCATTAGCTACATGGGGGAAGGCACTGTAAAAAACCGGGAGCGTTTTTAGTGAAATAAATCGAACAATACCATCTGCATGAAATTTATAACTCTAATTAAGAAAGGAAAGAATTCTATGATTAACAAGATGATTTCTCAGAAACAGGAAGACTATCAGAAGAAGACAGTAAGGAAAGTAGAAGCACAGGTGCAGCAGGCATTTTTGAACACACTGTATGAACAAGGAATTTTGTCAGATAAAGTATGTACGCTGGCAATGAGAAAAATTGCAGAGGGGGTGTAATGCATGGAAGAAAGCAAGGCTGCGATATATCATTTTACAGATGGTTCGCAAAAACGTCCTATTATATATAGGAAAGAATTGGAACGGCTGAAAGGGTTTGCTCACAACGTCGGTTATGACGATTTAGATATATTTGTAGACAAAACTCTGCGTAAATGCAATCAAGAACAGTTGGAGTGTCTGATGGAAAACGTAGATAGGTATGAAGCCCTGATATTGAAGGATTTTTACCATTTGCGCAAAAACACCGGGATTTGCATGTCAGAGCTTATGTGCCTGAGTACGAATGGAATAGAGATACATACTTTGGAAGATGGCGGCTTCCGCTTTACCGAGCCGCCATTTGACCGGAAACTGAATGTAGCCATATATTATTGCGGTTTGGAACTTACAGGGCGTTCGTTGGAATTGCAGTATGCCATTATGGATTTATTTATAAAGGATAAGACAAACTGGAATTTAATATGCCGTTATGCAGATATGGAAGGGAATAAGGTTGACGGCAATCAAAAAGAACTGCAAAGGCTAATAAGGAACAAAGACCAGTATGATATGATTTTGGTACGGTCATTTATGGATGTTCATTGGCGGACAAGCAAATTTTGTAAAATTCGCCATTTATTGCAAAAAGGAATTTACAGTATGCATGATGAAATTTATTTGCCATATGAAATGGAGGAAAAAAGATATGATGTATGACGAAAAACTGGCAGGAAACTGTGTGGCATATGCCCGTGTCAGCACGGATAGTGAGGGGCAGGCTGAAAGCTGTAAAAATCAAATGCTGCTCTGCGATGAATATGCGAAGAACCACCCGGAATTAAATATTGTTGGGAAATACATAGATGATGGCATCAGTGGGGCAACGAATAGACGCCCACAGTTTAATGCGATGATTGAAAGGGTAATGCAGGGAGGCATCCAATATATCATTGCAAAAGATGAGAGCAGACTTTGCAGGTCAACAGAAGTAGACGGTTATTTACAGACTGTATGCAGGGAGTGCGGTGTGAAGATTATTTTCATTGTATCAAACAATGTATTTGACCCGTTTAATGGTGAGCAGGTGACAATGCATGGGTTTCATGCCCTCATCAACCAGCACGTTGTGTTTGGTCAGTCGCAAAAAGGAATAACAGCGCATAAGCAGAAGTGCAAGGCAAAAAGACTTAATGCCACGGATGTTAGATACGGCTATTATTGGGATTACGAAAACAAATGTATGGCAGTGAACGAAGAAGAAGCTGCTGTTGTCCGCAAAATGTTTGAATGGTACGTTTATAGCAACTTGGGTGTATTGGAAATTGCAAGAAAGCTGGCAGAACGTGGCGTATACGGAGCAAGGAGCGGAAAAATGCTTACTGCCAATACTGTATTGAGCAGACTGGCGGATGAATCATATAAAGGTTTATTTCATATCAACAAAAAAGGTTCAGATTTGAGCGTTGGAATGAATGCGAAAAAGAAAAGATTCAGCCGTCCAAAAGAAGAATGGGTTGCTGTAGATGGACCGGCTATCGTATCGGAAGAGCTGTTTGATATGGCGCAGAAACTTCGCGAAGAACGCAGACATATTTACGATAAGCCGGACAAAAAGGAAACACAGGCGCGATTCAAAGGTACACATTTGTTTTCGGGCAAGGTGTTTTGCGGGGAGTGCGGAACACAGTTTCATTTCCAGTATGCTGATAGGAAAAAAACTATTGGGGCATATAAAGATTATTTTTCAAAGAAAAAAAAGGAGCCAGATGCTGTATGTAATAATAAAAGATATAATCGGATTTATGAAAGAACCTTGATTGGTGTATGTGGCATTGCTATTAACACGTTTTTGCGTAATCACGAAACCTGTATTGATAATTTAGTGAATATCATCAGGGAAGCAAGTATAGCAGCATCCAAGGATGATGAACCGCTAACAGCATGCAAAAAAAGGCTTGCCAAAATCGAAAAAGAACTGAAAAAGAATCTCATCGCATGGAGGGATGCTCCGGACCCATCCATGAAGGATATGTTTTTGGAGATGTACCAACAGAACAAGAATCAGAAAGACGAAATTGAAAGAGAGATTGAAAATTTCTCCAAACAACAGAAAAATGCAGCGGATTTGGAAGAAGAAATACTCGGCATTAAAGAGCATATTGAGAAGATGAAAAAAGTGGATGTTATTGATAGAAGCGTAGTGGATAATTTTATTGAGCGGATTATCGTATGCGGAGATGGAAGAATCATAGTTATTCTTAAGTTTGGCACAGTTTATGAAAATTTAGTTACGCCGAAAGTTATTATTCCATTTTCTACTGACCGTGCATGCTTGAATTTAAAGTTTTACAGGGGTTCACAAGATGACTATATAAATTGGCAAAAAACAATTTGTGGCTTGTCGGTAAGATGTTCCGACAGGTCATGACGGAAGTCTTAGTACGGGACATGCCAACAGCCCGAAGGACATGCTAAGCCGTCTGGAAACAATGGTGCTTATGGGTATGGAGCTTCCGCTTCCGGCAATCCGCAGGCAGATCGCCTCAGGTATAGACTTAATCATTCATCTGGGGAGGCTTAGAGATAAAAGCAGAAAGGTACTGGAAGTCACGGAGATTTTAGATTATGAGAATGGTGAGATACTGCTCCAGCCCATTTACAGCTTTAAGGAGACAGGAGAAAAAAATGGAAAGATTCAGGGAGTTTGGAAAAAGGTTCACAATCTTACGCACACCGGAAAACTGCTGGCGGCAGGCTATAAAGAAGCGGCAGAAGGTGCTGATGCTTAGCAAGTCAGTGGGAATTGTGGTTCTGACAGTATGGCTTTATTATCGTTCTGTGTGGCCGCTTGTCGTTTTATGGCCTCTGGGGGTATGGTATTACCGTGGGCTTGAAAGTGAGAGCATGGAGATAAAGAAAAGTGAGTTTCTCGTGCAGTTTAAGGAAGCGGTTCAAAGTATGGCAGCCTCCTTGCATACTGGCTATTCCGTAGAGAATGCAGTAAGAGAGACGCAAAAGGATATGCTTCTGATGTATTCAAAGAACGAAATGATTTGTAAAGAACTAAATTTTATGGTACAGCAGATACAGATTAAGATACCGGCGGAGCAGATTTTTGAAGATTTTGCAAAAAGAGTCCGGCTTGAGGATGTCCGTAATTTTGCCAATGTGTTTGCAGCCGCAAAGCGAAGCGGGGGTGATATGATTGCCATTATTCAAAATACGGTGAACCAGATTGGTGACAAGATAGACGTCAGGCGGGAAATAGATACGATTCTTGCTGCAAAGAGGTATGAATTTAAAGTGATGGCTGTAATTCCATATGTGATTATTGCCTATATGCTGCTTAGTTTTCCCGAATTTATGGATTGTCTTTATGGAAATATGATTGGAACGGGAGTGATGAGCGTATGTCTTTTGGTTTATTTGGCCGCTTACGCATTTGGTGTAAGGCTGGTAAAAATAGAGGTCTGATGTTACTGCTGCTTGTATCGATGTTCTTTGGAGGAACGCTGCTTTTTGCCGCTGATTTTGTGAATTCCAGATTGGCGCTTGAAGGAGGATTAACGAGAAATTCTTACGGAGCAGGAAGCAAAACGGAAGAACTGGAAGTTACGGCAGGGGAGGGGGAGAGAGAGAAGATAGAAGTACAGGTGTCGGAACAGGCATATTCCGGCGAAGAGCTTAAAAGTATGTTCCAGAGATGTATTGTGCAGATGGATAAGCTGATACTTGGGAACAATAGAAGTCTGGACCATATCGAATCGGATATGTATCTGCCCGCAAAAATAGAAGGCGTCCCGATAGAGATATCATGGGAACTGGACCGTTATGATGTGATGAATGTATATGGTGAGATTCAGGATGAAGGGCTTGCAAAGGAAGGAACTTTGGTCGCGCTGAAAGGGGTGCTGACATACAGTGAAGATTCAAGTAAACAGGTACTTTATGAACGTACGGCAATGGTATTCCCAAAGACGCTTAATGAAAGAGAACAGCAGGCCGCGGATATTGAGAAGGTAATTCTGGAAACAGATAAAAAGACACAGACAGAAAAGATCCTTACATTACCTCAGGAATTAGATGGAAAACCACTTCTCTTTTTTGCGGCGCCAGACAGCAGGGGAGCAGTGCTGATGGCGATGGCGGTTTTAATAGGTATTCTTCTTTTGGCGCTTGAAAAGCAAAATCAGGAGAGAGAATTATCTGAAAAAAGGACCCAGATGCAGCTCGATTATCCGGAGATCATTAATAAGCTCACGCTTCTTCTGGGAGCTGGAATGACGGTAAAAAGAGCGTGGAGGAAAATCACGGTGGATTATGAGGAAGAAAAACATATCTGGGGAGTCCGGCATGCTTACGAGGAGATGAGACAGGCATGTAACGAGATGGACAGCGGAATTACAGAGGCAGAAAGTTATGAGCGGTTTGGCAGACGGTGCGGTCTTCAGACATATACGAAGATGGGGGCGTTACTTTCTCAGAATCTGCGTAAAGGGACAAAAGGATTGAATCAGATCTTACAGACAGAGGCCATACAGTCCTTTGAAGAAAGGAAAGCAAGAGCAAAAAGACTTGGTGAAGAGGCAGGAACAAAACTGCTTGCGCCGATGTTCCTAATGCTTGCTGTAGTGCTTATTATAGTGATAGTACCGGCCTTTATGTCTGTGCAGATGTAGCAATAGAAACAATAGAATGATAGAAAGAAGGAGGATACGATATGTGGAGAATATGGTATTTGAAAAACAGGATCAGAGACATCCTGACAGAGGAAGATGGTGTAGGAGTTGTGGAGGTTATTTTGATTCTAGTAGTTCTTATAGGTCTTGTCATTATATTCAAGTCGCAGCTTACCAGTCTGGTGCAGAATATTTTCAAGAAAATAACAAGTGAAAGTTCGGGAATCTAGAGGTATGGGAAGGGCGGAAGTAACCGCATTTTTAAGTCTTACCTTTATCCTGCTTGTGACTTTTATTGGAGGTATTATGGAGAGCGCCTCTATCCAGATGGCGAAAAATTACCGCCGGGCGGATGTGAACCGGGCAATGGAATCGGTTTTTGCAGAATATCAGAAAGAACTTTTAGAAGATTATGATATTTTTTCGCTCGAAGGAACATATGAAAGCGGGAAATATTCGCAGAGACTGATAGAGAAACGGTTGAAATATTTTGGGGCTGACAATATAGAGAATGACATCCAAAGAATACAGTTTCTGACAGATAACGGCGCCGAAGCATTTTTTGAACAGGTGACATATTATATGCATCATAAATATGGGCTGAATCATCTAAAAGACAAGCTTTCTATGACGGATTCATGGAAAGTACAAGAAGAAAAAGCCAGTGCTTATGAAAAGGAAAGCCATAAAAAGGAAAATGAGCTGGATAAACTTTTAGGAGAGGCCGGAGGAGAGCTGCCCAGGCAGGATAATCCGATCGCACATGTATCACAGCTAAAAAAGAAATCACTGCTGGAACTTATTATGCCTGATCATAAACAGGTTTCTAATAAGGAAATCGATTTGAATGAGAGTCTGGCAAGGAGAGACAAAAATAAAGGATACGGTGACTTTTCCGATGTTGCGGAGGGTGGCAGCACACTGTCCTCGCTAATGTTCGGGGAATATCTGCTGGAACATTTTTCTATGGCGACAGATGAGAAACCCAAAGGAGCTCTGGATTATGAATTGGAATACATCTGCGCCGGGAAAGGAAGCGATCGGGAGAATCTTGAGACTGTTGCAAAAAAACTGCTACTGATGCGATTTGTACCGAACTATCTTTTTCTTCAGAATAGCGCTGCAAAACGTGCAGAGGCAGAAAGTCTGGCGCTAACTTTGTGTTCACTGGCGGCGCTCCCTGCTCTTTCTAAGGCTGCGGCACAGGTCATACTTCTTGTGTGGGCATTTGGAGAGTCGATTGTGGATCTGCGGGCACTTTTAAATGGAAGCAGAATACCTCTCACAAAGTCAGAGGAGAGCTGGCAGTTGTCTATTTCGGGGCTTTTGAAACTTGGAGAAAGCGGTGATACAAATGATGGGCGCGACTGCAGGGATGGACTGCTTTACAAGGAGTATCTCAGAATGATGTTATTTTTGGAAAAAAAGCAAAATACAAGTATGCGTGCACTGGATATGATAGAACGGAATTTAAAAATATTACATGGCGCAAAATTTTTTAAGGCTGATTGCTGCATCAGCAGAATGGAAGTAAAAAGCACCGTTCGGCTGCGGCGGGGAATTACATATAGATTCAAGACGTATTTTGGATATAATTAGCAAAATCAAAAAAGAAGGAGGTGAAGACAGATGCCCTTTTGGAGTTCTAAAACTCTTTTTATTATCAACATTTTATACATCCCCAAAAAAATCTATGAAGAAAGGAGAACGATTCGTTTGATATTGAATGGTATACTCCCCACACGAAATACCAGTCTCATATGCTCCAGAAGGGCATCTGCCTTCACCTCCAAAAAAGGAAGTATTACTGTGGAGGCGGCTATGGCCGTCCCATTGTTCTTCTTTGCCGTTGTATGCCTTTTATATCTCATGGAAATTATGGCAGTCCAGACGGCAGTTCGTTCAGGGCTTCAATATGCAGGAAAGAGAGCGGCGCAGGAGGCATATGCGACGGTGACGTGTTCGCCCTCCAAAGTGAAGTCAGATGTGGTGAACGCAATTGGCGCAAGGCGTTTAGAACGCAGTATCGTAGCAGGCGGGAGCAGCGGGATTGACTGCCGTGCTTCCAGAATATCGCCGATTACTGGAATTGGAGAGTTGTCAGTGAAATATAAGATACGGATTCCCGTGCCGGCGTTCCATATCGCGGTGATTGCTTTTGAAGATAAGATGCAGGTTAAAGTGTGGAACGGATATGAGAAGGGCGGATTCGGAACAAAAGATGAGGGAATTGTATATATGACAGAGACGGGACTGGTCTATCACCGGGATTATCACTGCACACATCTTGAGCTGTCCATCCGCATGGTGCAGTCGGAAGAGGTAAAACTGCTTCGCAATAAGAGCGGCGGCAAATACCATGTATGCGAACGATGCGGCAAAGGGGCAGGAGGCGGAGTCTATATTACCGATACGGGAGACCGTTATCATAGTTCTCTGTCCTGCAGCGGATTAAAAAGAACAGTTTATGCAGTCCCTGTTTCAGAGGCGGCGGGGAAGCGTGCATGTTCAAAATGCGGGAAATAGCCTGTAGGAAGAATCGACGAACATGTTACGGCTAAATAAATATAGATGTACCAAAGAAAGGGGATGAGAAAGTGAAAGCGGATCAGGCGGTATGTCTGGGAATTTTAATTATCGTATCTGCAATAGATATCAAATGCCGAAAAATTCCGGTAGGAATTTTAGCGTCAATGAATGTCGGAGCACTTATTTTTCAATGTCTGCGTCGTGGAGAGGATGTTGCGCTGATTGCAGGAGGCATGGCAATAGGCATAGTATTTCTGACTATAAGCAGAATAACGAAAGAGGGAGTAGGATACGCAGACAGTCTGGGTATTTTAGGAATGGGAATATATCTTGGATTGTGGAAGCTTTTTGAGGTGCTTGCAGGTGCGTTTTTCTTACTGGCATTATGTGCGATGATCGTTTTGGCAAGGAAAAAGATGTCGCGTAAAATTGCGCTGCCGTTTTACCCATTTTTAACGGCAAGTTACATTTTTTGGTTGACAGGGGAGATTGGAGTATAGATGGATAGAGGTATTATGAAGTATTCTGGCAGAGTCTTAAAGGGAAGCATGACAGTTGAAATGTCGTTTCTTATGCCGATTATTTTATTGCTGATTATGAGTAGTATACTGGCATCATTTTATTTTCATGATAAAAATATACTGGCAGGAGCTGCCTATGAGACGGCAGTGGCAGGAAGTACAAAGATGCGGGAGAAAGATAAGGTGACGGAGGGAGAATTGAAAAGCTTATTCCGTGAGCGGGCAGGAAAAAAATGCATTCTGTTTGCGGGCAGCAGCGTCAGTGCCAGCATAGGAAAGTCAGAAATTTGTATAAAAGTCTCTGCCCGCAAAGGGCGGTTTGGTTTGTCTGTTATAAAAAAGGCGGCAGTTACGGACCCGGAGAATCATATCCGGGATGTCAGGAGGGTAAAGGAGATTGCAGATGGAGCGAAAGATCACAATTGAGGAGACAGCGGTCTATCACGAGGATTACCAGATGAGAATGCTTCAAGTGAATGAGATAGAAGGGATTCTTCCGGTGAAGGGCAGAGGAATAGATGGTGCATCATTTTATGATTATAATGTAAGCGGAAAAGTATCTATGCAGGCGATGTATGAGAGAACAAAAATCAGCGGAGAGGATCTGAAACTATTTTTGCGGCAGTTACTGGCAGTAATACGGGAAATAGAGAATTATCTGCTTAATATCCACTGTATACTTCTGGAACCGGAGTTTATTTTTTATGAGGACAATAGATTTTACTTTTGTTATTATCCGCAGGCGAAGCAGGAGCTATGGTCTGAAATTCACAAACTGACGGAGTATTTTGTAAAGCAGGCAGATTATGAGGATAAAGAAAGTGTACGGATTGTTTTTATTCTTCATAAAGAGACGATGGTGGAAAATTATAGTCTGGAAAAGATCGTGAAGGAGTGTATGGAGGAAAAAAAGGAGGCGGATCAGGGAGAAAAAAGGAGCAGTATCAGAGTCCAGAAACTGTATGATGAGGAAGAGGACAGAGATGAAGAAAATGGATGGGAGGGAAGAAATCATGCCAGTCATGGAGTGAATGCAGTAAAATATGACAGCGCGCAGCATGAGTGGATAAAGAAACAGCACCACGGGAATTTAATCATGGAGGAGACAGAAAATATGTGGACGCCGGTAAAACGTTTTCTTAACCGGCGGAAGAAACCAAAATGGGGAGACTGGGACGGATTATATATTGAAGAGGAGGAGATATAATGTAAAATGTCATCTGAATTTCGGCAAAACATCCCGTTACTGTTTGAGGCATGGGGGCGCTGATGGTACTGAGTTGGGGCGATTTTTTGTTGCAGTCTTTTTTCAGGTATGCTATTATTCAATATAAGACTTGTAAGTTTTATGATTCGGAGGTCCGGATTGGCGATATAGATATATTTGTGTAGAAAGTTTTGGAGGATGGAATATGAGAAGGGACTGCAAAAGACTAATGTCGACAGCACTGGTATTTGTACTGTGCATGACTTTAGGGATGACAGCATTTGCCGCAGAGACAACGCAGTCTGGTGATAAAAAGACCGAAAATGCCGAAAAAAAGGAATTGACAGAAGAAGAAAAAAGAATGCAGGAAGAGCTTGATAAGGCATATAAGATCCCGACGGAATCTAATGCATGGGAGGGATGGGTGAAAGGTCCCGGAACATATGGAGAAGCCGCTATTGTCATGGAGGTTTCAACAGGAGCGATTCTTTATGCTAAAAGTATAGATTCAAAGCAATATCCGGCGAGTATCACAAAGATTCTCACCGCATTGGTTGCGCTGGAAAATGGAGAGTTATCAGATGAGGTAACGTTTTCTCATGACAGCGTAGCTTTTTTGCAGCCCGGGGATTCTTCTGTAGGCTTAAAAGAAGGGAATGTTATCTCGCTGGAACAGGCGCTTTATGCGATGCTTCTGGCATCGGCCAATGAAGCTGCATATGCTGTGGGAGAGAATGTAGGAAGAAAAGCAGGTTATGATTATAACTGGTTTATTGAGCAGATGAATGCGAGAGTACAGCAGCTTGGAGGCGTGAATTCTCACTTTGTCAATACGAACGGACTGCACGATGCACAGCATTATACATGTGCGAGAGATATGGCTTTGGTTGGAAGAGAGCTTTTTAACGATCTAAAATTTTTTGAGATAGTTCAGACATTAGAATACAAGATACCCCAATCGAAGGTTGTGGAAGAGCATGTATTTCAGCAAAAGCATAAGATGTTAAGACCGGAGGACAGTAATTATTATAAATATGCCATCGGCGGAAAGACAGGTTTCACGTCGGATGCATTGTCTACGCTGGTTACGATGGCAGAAAAGGATGGGGTACAGCTTGTCTGCGTAGTGCTTCGTACTCACGGGAAAAATGTTTATCCGGATACTACAAAGCTGTTGGAATATGGTTTTAAGAATTTTTCTAAAATAGATGTAACGCAACAGGTGCAGTCGGAGAATGTAAAGGAAGCTGTCCCGGGAGATAATTATGTGATTCTGCCGAAAGGAGCTGCGTTTACAGACTTGGATGTGGAGATTACTCCAGAAGAGGATTTAAAAGACAGGGCGACACTGACTTATACGTATCGCGGGAATTATGTGGGTTCTGCGAATGTAAAGCTCAGTGAGTCTTATATAAAAGCGCATACAGAAGCTGCAAAAGAACCAGAGATAAAGGAAAACTCTGGTAATAAGCGGGGAAATAAGAAAGAAGAAATCAAAGAAAAGAATGGAATTTTTAAAATTCCAGGCATATCGTATCTTTGGAAGAAACTTGGGATATCTGAGAAAAGCAAGATGGATAAGTATGTACTGGCAGCGGCATCCGCCCTTCTGATTGTGCTGGTTACAGCGTTTATTGTGCTGCTTGTCAGGTACAGGCGGCTGACCAGACAGTTAGAGGAGGACGAAAAAGCGGAAGAGGAAAAAAAGGCGGAGGACAGAGTACGGTTTGAAGGCTATTTCTGATAATGGAGAGACTAAGATATGGAGAATTATGGAAGATATCAGAAAAAGACATCTAGTATGACAATGCTGCTGGCCGGCGCTAATATTATTGTATTTTTGCTGTTATCGCTGCGGGGCATGACGGAGGATGCGGAGTTTATGCTTCGTCACGGGGCGATGTATGTGCCTTATGTAGCGGAAAGCGGTGAGTATTACCGCCTGTTTACTTGTATGTTTCTGCATTTTGGATTCGATCATCTGATGAATAATATGATAGTCTTGATTCTTGTCGGATGGAATTTGGAATTGACAGTGGGAAAGATAAGATATCTAGTTATCTATATAGCAAGCGGGTTATGCGGAAATATAGTCTCTGCTGTCTGGGATATTCGGATCGGGGAATATGTTGTGTCGGCGGGAGCCTCTGGCGCAGTCTTCGGTTTGATCGGCGCACTTTTGTATGTGTCGCTTTGTGACAGGGGAAGGAGCGGGGGTATTTCTGGCAGAAGGCTCATCTTTATGATTCTTCTTATGCTGTATTATGGCTTTTCAAGTACAGGAGTGGATAATGCAGCCCACGTAGGCGGGCTGCTGTCAGGATTTCTCTTTGCGGTTCTTTTATACCGGAAGCAAAAGCGTGAAAGTAGTCAGATCGTTTGGAACTGATGTTACGGAGAGAGAGCCTTTGTGAGCCCTTGCGATGCGGCTCGCTATGGCAAGGCCGAGGCCGGTTCCGCCTGTCTTATATGTAGTAAATGGTTCGAAAATGTGTCCAAGATTCTCTAGCGGGATACCGCAGCCGTTATCGGATATTTTTGCGCAGATATAAGTTTTCTGATGAATATCCTCTGTTGTGGATACATCCAGACAGATTTTATGAGCAGTATGTTCGCGGAGCATCACGCCGTCTCTGGCATTGTGCAATAGATTCAAGAGTACCTGCCGTAGCTTTACAGTGTCGCAGTCAAAATCAGGGAGATGGTCAGGAATCCGGGATGTAAATTCAATGTCGGTGTCTGTAATTGACGCTGCAAAGGAAAGGGAAACTGTTCTGAAAAAAGAAACCGTGTTCGTCTGAGTCAGGCTCAATCTGCCGCTGTTATTATAGACGGATAGTTCTTCAAGCAAGAGATTTGTGTATTTCACATCTTCCATAAGCTGATTCCAATATTTAAAAGAAGCTGTTTCCGGATGCTGTGAGGCGATAAGCTGCAGAGTGCTGTAAATAAGTGTCAGCGGATTGCGGATTTCGTGGCTGATTGCACTGATTGTCATCTGATGTGATTCAAGAAGACGCTGAAGAAGTTCTTTTCTTTCAGGGCTTTCTTCCATTATCTGCTGTAATTTGTCGAAGTCTGTTTCTGAAAACATAGTAAATACCGCCTTTCTGTTAGAGAGTTTAGCACTGGTGAATAAAATAATCAATCAAATTTACAAATATTTTTAGAAAGAGGAGAGGGAAATGAAAGATAATAATTGTATTTTCTGCAAACTTGCCAACGGAGAGATTCCGACGGCTACACTTTATGAGGATGAAGATTTTCGGGTGATATTGGATGCGAATCCGGCTTCAAAAGGACACGCGCTCATTATCCCGAAGGAGCATTATGCCAATCTGTATGAGTTGGAAGAATCACTTGCGGGTAAGGCGATGATTCTTGCAAAGAAGATGGTTGCAAAGATGACAGATGTATTGGGCTGTGATGGCTATAATCTAGTTCAAAATAATGGAGAATGTGCAGGGCAGACAGTATTCCATTTTCACTTGCATCTCATTCCGCGGTATAAAGATGATGGGGTGGGACTCGGTTGGAAATTAAATGAGTTAACGGAGACGGACAGGGAGGATATACTGTCTAAGATGTAAGATTTTACTGGCAAGAGTGTACTATACGAATGAGGAAAGAACAGTGGAATGGACTCTATTAGAAGCGTAGATTTTGATAAGATTTATGAAGAAAATATGTCCACGGTCTATCGGACAGCATTGTATTATTCTCAAAATGAGCATGTAGCAGAGGAAATTGTACAAGAAGTATTCCTGAAATTATATATCAGCAAAGAAAATGTAAATGCGGAGGCAGTCAATGCATGGCTGGTTACGACAGCGAAAAATATGGTGCGTAATCGTAAAAGAGATGGCTGGCATGAAATTCTCAAGGGAGATATCTTTGAAGATGAGGATTCAGATCTTCTTGTGTGCAGCACGGAAGAAGGGGTTATGACTGTTCTGCACGATAGAGAGTATCACGAATTTGTGGAAAAGATATTCAGTGATTTACATCGGATGAATGAGCGGTGGTATGACGCGATTACAATCACATATCTTCTGGGAAAGCCACAGAAAGAGGTAGCAGAGAATATGGGAGTGTCGTTAGAAGTGTTGCACAGTACGTTGTATCGTGCAAAGAAGTGGATACAAAGAAAATACAGAGAAGAATATGACCGCCTAAATGAAACATAAAAGAAGGTGCTTTTTCGGCACCTTCTATTTGTAATAGTATTATGCTGTGACTGATTCAATTAAATCAATGATTGTATCTATAGAATTCTGTTGGGAAGAGTTCTTCATTGCATGCATATATTGTTCGCGGTGTTCATAAAGGCTATTTACTGCATTGAGCAGGGTGCTATCTGTCAGATTTTCTTCTTCAAGGACGATACTGAATCCTTGTCGTTCAAAAGAACGGGCATTTAGAATTTGGTCGCCGCGGCTTGCGTTGGCAGAGAGCGGGATCAGGAGATTCGGCTTATGTAATGCAAGTAGTTCACAGATTGCATTGGCTCCTGCTCTGGAAATAACGATATCTGTGAGCGCGAAAAAATCTTTTAATTCTTCTTTGACATATTCAAACTGAGCGTATCCTTCAAGCCCTTTTAGTGATTCGTCAAGTTTGCCGCGCCCGCACAGGTGGATGATCTGATAGGACTTTAAAATCTCGGGAAGTACCATGCGTACTGCGTTGTTGACAGCAACGGCTCCAAGGCTCCCCCCCACGACGAGGATTACTGGTTTATCAGAGGTAAACCCGAGGGCCTCGCGTGCTCTGAACCTGTCGCCGGACAACAGCTCCTGACGGATAGGCGAGCCGGTGAGAATGGCTTTCCCGTCAGGAAGAAGCTCTAAGGTCTCCGGGAAATTACAGCATACCTTTGTGGCTGCTGACAGGGAAAGCTTATTGGCCAGTCCGGGAGTCATATCTGATTCATGGATAATGACTGGAACATGGCATCTTTTTCCGGAAAGTACAACAGGGACAGATACAAAGCCGCCTTTGGAAAAAATAACGTCAGGCTTCAGAATCTTTACAAGTTTTTTTGCATCATTCATTCCCTTAAGGACACGGAATGGATCTGTAAAGTTCTGGAGACTGAAATAACGGCGGAGTTTTCCAGTGGCGATCCCATGATAAGGGATGCCGAACTGCTCAATGAGTTCCTTCTCGATTCCGTTGTAGGAGCCAATATAGTGGATGTCGTACTTAAGCTCCTTGAGACGGGGAAGGAGAGCGATGTTAGGAGTGACATGGCCGGCGGTGCCGCCGCCTGTTAAGATAATACGTTTCATAAGAACCTCCGAAAAGAAATCATTAATTACAAGTAAAGCTCAATTGAAGTTTAAACAGTTTATGCAGTATCCGTAAAAGAACTGCTATATATATATTATACATCCGACGGGATTTGGTCAAGAGAAAGAGACGGGTGAACAACCGGTTTTATGAGGTATTTGTCATGACAATGTATAAAGATGATTTGGAACAGGTAATAAAAGAGGATCTGTACAGAGAGGCAGAGTCGATTCAAAGAGAAGTGAATGCGTCTGAGATAGAAGAGGTATCAAGCACTCTTAAAAATGATATCCGATCTAAGCTGCAGGAACGCATTGATGCTTACGAAGAAGAGCAGGCATACGCCGGACTTTCTGAAAAAGACAGAGAAGCGCTTAAGCTGGGACGCAAGCTTCAGGAGGAGCGTTCTGCGGTAAAGGAAGCGCGCAGGAAAAGAAGATGGAAAATGTATGCGGCAACAGCCGCGGCTGCTGTGCTGGTGCTGACTGTTGGAATGACAAGTATGGGCGGAGCCGAGAAACTTGCGTCAGTGATAGAGCAGGTTGTAGGAGGAAGGAAAGTAGTGAAGGTAAATTCCGATGAAGGAAATAAAGTATCGGAAAATGAGGATGAAGAGAAAGCTTATGAAGAGATAAAAGATTCTTTTGGTGTGACACCCGTTAGAATAGCAAGTCTAAAAAAAGGTATGGAATTTATCCGGATGAATATGGATGACAGTTTACAAGCAGCGGAAATAATGTACCAATATGATAATCAAACTCTTTTGTATGTAGTCAGTGCGGGATATTATGATTCTTCTTTTGGCTTTGATACGGACGATGAAATTATAGATAAGGAAATAATAGAAGTGGACGGTAATGACATAGAGCTAACAGTATATAAAATTAAAAAGACAGACGCGATTAAATGCTCGGCTCATTTTACATATCAGAAGTTGGAATATTTTTTGACTGGAAAGATAGAAAAAGAAGAATTCAAATCAATTTTAAAAAATTTATTTTTTTTGTAAAAATGCCGTCAGTTTTTGGCGAGTAATGTGTCTATTATATGAGAGTTAGGGAGGGATGGAGGTAAAAGATGAAGAAAACAAAAGTGATGTCTATTAGCTTTATCTTATTGTTTGTATTTTGCATGTCTGGACTTAGTCTTAATGTGCATGCAGAAGAAGGCAGAAAGCAGATTGATGGTTCTTATCTGACAGATGAAAGTGAGTCGATCGGATATGATACGAAGATTACCCGCGGCGAGGATTTGCTGGCAGGGTATTCCAAATGTGTCAGACTGCCGAATGGACATCTTTATGTCGGAGGGACAACCATCGCATGCCAGACTGTGGAGAGGATCGGACTTGCTGTTATTATCGAGAGAGCGAGGGAAGAAGATACTTCATGGGAAGGATATGACGGATGGATCTTGCACGAAGAGAATACGGATAGGATAGCTTCCAGTAAGGAGTTAGAAGTAGAAGGAGGTTATTACTATCGGGTTAAATGCCTTCATTCTGCAAACAATGATGGTAGCAGTAGCTTTACAGACGGGGTCTTCATCGAGTAGCCGACTAAGCCATAATAGAGATCTTCCAGTCGCTCTGTTACGGCACCTGATAATAGCTCTGTATGTTGATTCTGCTGGGAAGACTGTGACAAGCATCGCCGCGGGAAGTGATTGTTTCTAAGTTGAAAAGATTACATTGCGAAAAAGTAAAAATATTTATCTGTGTCACGTCTGCCGTTGTACAGCGATGCAGGTCACAGTCTTCCTAGGTAAAAGAAGAGACAAAAGAAAACAAACAAGGAAAGGACGCCAAGGTGGGGGCGTCCTTTTCTTGCGGGAGATAACGGATAAATAAATGCTTTAAAAATCAGAAAAATAATATGTTTTTTGAGGTTGTATTTTAATCTCTGATGTGTTATATTACGGCATATCAGGAATCCTGTCAGGGGATTTCTTAAATCTCTAATCTGAAGCTTTGGATTGTCGGTATATTCTTGAATGAGTCATTCACATATACCCCGTTTCATTAATGAAAAAGTGTCATTAGAACCCATAATGCCATTCGGCAAAGACAGAGAAAGGAAAAGCATGGGGTATTGGAACACCCATGCAGGTGTTTTATGGAAAAAAATTGGAAGAATGTTAACAACAGGCAAATTGCACAGATTTATGACCGTATTTTTAAAAAGATACTTACGCTTTCAACCCGTGCAGTTATCGGGCTTATTAATGGATTGTTCGAGACGGAATACCCGCCTGACAGCATAATTACCTATAACTGGACAGAACATCATGATGATAACTTAAAGAGGACGCTTGCTGATACGATCATTACGATCAATCATTCGCATTCCTATCATGTTGAAGCGCAGATGTATGAGGATGAGGAGATTGAGTTCAGAGTGTTTGACTATGGCTACAGGCATGCGCTCAATGCGGGGAAGGATACGGATATCCTGCAATTTCCCGAACCGCGGATCATCTATCTATACAATTATAAAAATATTCCCGATATAAAAGAAATCATTCTTGACTTCGGAACGCAGGGGACCTTTCCGTACCGGATTCCGATCTTTAAGCTTTTAGAACATACCGCAGAAGAATTGAGCAGCCGGAAGATGGTGATACTGATCCCGTTTATGATGTTAAAACTGCGGGATAGCATAAGAAAGGAGCGGACACCAGAGAATATGGAAGCCTTGCGGACACTGATCCTTGATGATATAATAAACGCAATTAATAAGAATCAGGCGCTTGGGAATATAACATCGGGAGATGCCAATAAGCTTCGCAGCCTGATCCAGAAATTATATAATCATCTATATTCTCATTATGAAGAGTTTATTGAAGGGGGATTCAATGATATGATGGAAGACGGTCTTGTATTGGAAGCAGATATTCTGGAGGCGGAATTGACAAAAAAGATAACAGAAAGGGTAACAAAGGAAGTAACAGAACAAGTAACACAGCAAGTAACAGAACAAGTGACAGAACAAGTGACAGAACAAGTAACACAGCAGGTAACACAGCAGGTAACGGAACAAGTAACGCAGGATGTCATGCGGCAGAGTCAGAGGAATACGATCTGTAAGCTATATTCGAAATTAAAGGATGTAAAGCAGGTGGCGGATCTTCTGGAGCTTCCGCTGGATATAGTGCAAAAGGAAATATAAAGATAGATTATAGAATGAAGATTCCATAGCTTTTGCGTGATGAAAAGCTATGGAATTTTGTGTTAAAGGCAGACTATTCATTTGATGAAAGACGGGAGAGATGACTTATCAGTTCTTCGCGCCTTCTTATACCTGTTTTCTCAAATATATTGGACACATGTTTTTTTACCGTTGTTTCGGATATGAATAATGTCTCTGAAATTTCTTTATTTGAGAATCCTTGGCAGATCAGTAATGAAATTTCTGATTCGCGCGGGGTTAATCCTGCGGATTTACAATTTTCGTAGGAAGGCATAGCAATAATTTGGCTTTCAGGTGATATCTTTTCAATTTCATATGCGGCTTTGCCCGGCAGGTAATTTTTCCTATCTTTATTTACAAGGATATAGCGGATACAAAATGCGTATAGTATCGGGCGGAAACAGGGTATCACATCAGCTAACAGTTTTTCATAGCTTTTGTTTTCGGATAGCTGAACAAAACTAAGCAGGAATACTTGTATCAATCCGGCTTCGATCGCCTTGGCGCCGTATATGTGCAGGTATTCTTCTTTTTCAATATCTTTGTGGTAAAAAGGCAATGTCAGTAAAAAAGTCCCTGCCAGCAATACGAAAAAACTTCGGATATCAAGCAATAGTTTTAGATCAAAGTCTGTAATATATGTGAGCAGCAGAATGTATACGAGAAGAGATATACTGGTTTGCCATCTTTTTTTCATGAACATCTTACTCCTTATTTGTATCAGGTGCTTCCTGCGAATCCGAAGATATCTGTTTGTATAGAATTTCCTGTGCCTTTTGTACATTCCATAGTTTTAAGCGCAGCATACTTTCCATGGGAAGAAGTACGAGAGCAATTGCCGCGGCATCAATAGGCGCAGAGATCCCGGGCGTTATCATAGCTCCCATAGAAGAATTCGGAGATGACAGATCCAAGGTCATTACTATTTGTGCAGATTCAAAGAAGAAAAGAAAGAATCCGGTTACTAATGTAGTCTTTATAACCAATCGAACTGCTTCTACTGCACGTTTCAGTTCTTGAACGGATTCCCGGCGTTTTCTGTTAGGGATACTTAGTCGAAAAGCATTGTTAAAATCCATCAGAAAGCCGGATCCTGTTAATAAAGTAAAATTAAACAAAAGTAACAACATTATGGTATAGTAGTCAAGAGGCCAGAATATTCCAGAACCGACCGTAAAAAATTTACTTATGATAACCACTGCTAAGATAGAAATAATAAACATATCATTTTCCTCCTTGTTTTTTGTTA